>ORMF010737051.1_pt1 | contig 28024 bp, 17 predicted proteins | sample 1779871 | NCBI WGS metagenome assembly ORMF01 (sample SAMEA104232316, study PRJEB22302) | groundwater metagenome | biome: forest; feature: aquifer; material: groundwater | place: USA | collected 2011-08-07 | depth 5.4 m | reverse complement strand
GGCTTGCCTCGCGCCGGTGAACGAGCCGGTCAGCGCCAGGTAGCGAATTTTGCCTGACTCGCGGATGCGGCGTACCAGGTCCTCATCCAGCAACAGCTGCGACTTGAGGAGTACGGCCTTGAGCTCGTCGGCCAGAACAAACTTGGTGTTCAGCTGGTAGAACTTCTTATCATCATGTGCGGCCGTAACCACCACCCCTAGCATCATAAGGTTGGCCAGCTCACGCCGCACCGAGTTGAGCTGCTCTCCCACCTTACGGCTAATTTCGCGCACGTAAAACGCCGTGCTCGAGTTGGTAAGGAAGAGCCGAAGGAGCTTGACGCGGGTACGTGAACCGAACAAACGTTCGAGCATGGGAAGTTAATAGAATCTAGAGACTAGGAGTTAAAAAATGGAAATAAATTAATGAATTACCTAACTCAGGTACTACCAGCTTTTTATTCGGTATTCTAAGCTCTAGACTCTATATTCTAGATTCTCTAACCTGAACAAATATAGTATACTGAAAGCACTCTTTGCGGTAAAGCTCCCATGCCCGACCCCTCCCCTATTCCCTGGCCGACCAAGGTTGCCAGCCTAGCCCTGCCCACGCGCGAAGCGCACGTGGTAGCACTAGTGTGGCCCAAGCCAGAGGGTACGCTCTTGTTCTTGGCTGAGCTCAACCTGGCTCAGCCGGTGCGTCAAGAGTTCACCCTCAGCCTTACCCAAACCCTAGAGCGAGCCTGGAACAACCTAGGCGGCGGAACCGCCGACGCCGAGAGCACACTAGAGCAAGTACTGGTGCAGGTAAACCCCGTTCTCAAAGCGCACGAGCGACTCTTGGGGAACCCCTTGGCGCCGCGCTACCACCTGGCCCTAGCGCTGCTGCAGCAGCCCGCTCTAGCGCTCTCCCACTTGGGACACCTGGGAGCCTTAGTGCTCCAGGATAACCAAGCCACCAATATACTTGGCCAGGGCTCGCGGCGGCCGGCTACACCTACGTTCGAGCACCTGGTGGGCGGTAACCTGGAACCTGGTGAAACACTGGTACTAACCACTACCTCGCTCTTTGACTACGTTTCCTTAGAAAAGCTGACTGGCTTACTGAAGCTGCACTCCCCCGGGCTAGCGCTCCGGGAAGTGGAGCAAGCTATCACCGCTCTGGAGCACCACCCGGCCGTCGGGCTCATTGCCCTGCGCCTAGGCGAAGCGACTGAGCAAAACCTGGGCACCGACAGCTCTATTCAGCGGCTGCTGGCTACCCAAGCCACCACCAGTTCGCTCCTCAAACCAACGGTTTGGTCCTGGCTCAAGCAGCGCACTAATCCTCTCCGCCGCCGCCAGGACAGAGCTGTGGCAGAATCCGCCGCGCCTAGCCTAGAACCACGGCCGAGGGTTGAGGAGGTGTACCTGCAGCGCGCTAAGCGTGCCCACCCCCTCACCCGCGGGTGGCAAGGTCTAACCAGGATAGTAGCTAAGCTCAGCTGGCTCAGGAGCCGCGAGTCGGCCAAGGCTACCATAGCTTGGTGGCTCGAGGGCAAGCTTACCATCTGGCGAAGCTTACCAACGGTAAAAAAGGTGCTGCTAGCACTCGCGCTGATGGTGCTGACCGCGTTTTCCCAGAGCATTGTTACCTTGGGTCGCGGCCACCTGCAGGCGCAAAGTAGTGAACGCTACAACCAACTGGTAACGGCCATTACCGAGAACCAAGCGGCTATGGAGGGCGCGCTCATTTACCATGATGATGCTAAAGCCCAAGAACTGCTCCAGAGTACTACAACGCTCCTGGCCTCACTGCCACGGAATACGCGCTCACGAGAACAGCAGTACCAAGCGCTGAGCGCCTCGCTCACGCAAGTTGAACACCGCCTGAGCCGCAGCGTTGAGGTCACGGACCTGGCGCCCTGGCTGGCCTTACCCGGACTGACAGCGGGGAACACCTGGCGCACCAGTACCTTGATTGGTGGACACGTAGTAGCCACAGCCTCGAGCGGTGAGACCGCGTTTGTAAGCCCCGATGCAAAAGTAACCACCGGCGCCAAACTCCCGGCTGAGCTCGGCGCGCCCAATCAAGCCATTGCGCTCGACAGTGCACTCTTGCTTACCGGCCAAAACGGTAAGCAAGCGGTAGTCGATGCCAAGAGCACCTCAGTCCAAATGGTTCCCACACCAGTTGTGCTCACGGACGGTGCGTGGTACCAGGGCAGGCTGTACTACCTGGGTACCAAACCGAGCACCATATTCCGCACGACTCGCACGGGTAACAGTTTCAGCCCCCCCACTCGCTGGCTCCGAACTTCCCAAGGAGAGCTGTCCCAAGCCACCTCGCTCACTATTGATGGAGCAATCTACGTAAGCGACGGCTCATCTATCCAAAAATTTGTCCAGGGTTTGAAACGCGATTTCACGGTGCAACCCACTACTCCCCCACTCCAACACGTCCAAACTATCCACACTACCAGTGACACCGACTACCTCTACCTGCTAGCGCCCGCTGACAAACGTTTAGTAGTGTTTGATAAGCAGGGCAAGCTGGTGGTGCAGCTCATTTTCCCGACGCTGTCTACTATCACCGACTTCACGGTTGATGGGCAGAGCAAGTACCTCTACCTTTTGAGCGGCACGAGCCTCTACCGTCTTAAGCTCACCAACTACACCGCGAGCTAAACCAGTAAAGAAATAAAAAAGCAAGGTCGCATAGTACCCTGCTTTACCTTTCGTGTTGATATAGTGCTATGGTTAGTGCCCGAAGAAACCTCGCCCAGTAGTATCAGGAATCAAGCACAAGGTAACTCCCTTACCCTTACAGAACGCTTTGACCTCTTCGTCTTTGACCGAGCCACTGGAAGCTAAAATAGCCGTAATACCAGCTTCAGCCAGCGCCGCCGGGCCATCCACAAACGGGAAAAAGCTATCGCTGTAGGCGACTGCTTCCGCCGTAGCGTGGCCAGCTTCAGTGGCGCGTCGAATTGCCAATTGGGCTGCTCCTACCCGGTCTTGCTGCCCCACGCCATTCCCAATCAATCGTCCACTGCGGACCAAGGTAATGGTGTTACTGGTACTAGTTGAACCAATTGCCCACGCCAACAGCAGATCGGCCCGGCGCGATTGCAGTGGCGCTAGTTCGCCGTACTGATCCCAGCGCGTTGCCCGCAAAATGAACTGGTAGTTGGGCTGGCGCAAGAATCCGCCGCGCACCTGGCGTAACCTCGTAGAGGAATCAAGGCTATCGCTTGTCAATTTGGCCAGCGCTGCGTTGGCGAAGAGTCGGCACTTGCCACCCTTCCTAGCCAAAACATCTTTGGCCGCCTCGGTAAAGGAAGGCGCAATTACGCAATCCAACAAACGACGCTGACCCCCAGTGGTGAGGGCGTAGAGCAAAGTTTTAGCCTCCAGCTCACCAATGGAAAAGGTAGTCATAACCACGCCGCCAAAAATCGCACGCGGGTCACCGCTCAGCATCCGCTCAATAGCCTCGGTACGGTAATCATAGCTCACGGCGGCACCACAGGCGTTACCGTGCTTAACACCAACCGCAATGTAAGGCACTGCGCCCAGCACATCGCTATTAACAGCGAATACTGCCGCGATGTGCGTTACAGTTTGCAGGAGCCGATCTATATCCGTGTAGTTAATGAAGCTAGGATCAGTTCCCTCAATCAGCTCGAACTTATCAAGCGCCAAAGGATCGTTACTACCAACGCTATAGAGCCCGGCTGGATTTTGCCATGGATTTTCACCGTACTTGCATCGCCTGACCTCTGTCCCCACCATGCCATCAATCGCGCCATCACTGTGGTAGCGCGCGGACACTAAAGTGTACGCAGTCACAATACCCTCAGCCTTGGCAGCTAATTCGGTAATAAACTCTTCCGTGTGCCACGCCACCACTTCCTTACCTTTTTTCAAGAATTCTATAACCTTCGGCCGGTCAGCTGGATCAGCCACCACGATGCGTCGGCCTTTGGCGCCAGCTCGCAGCATAGTCGGGCCACCGATATCAGTTTTCTCGATAACTGATTCACGGGTGGCACCTGGCCGATTAACTTCAGCCTCCAGAGGGTACAGGTCAACGCAGGCCAGATCAATCCAAGGAATACCAAGGCGCTTGAGCTCCTGGAGGTGCTTCGGTAGCGCCAGCAGACCGCCGTGAATTTCTGGTACCAGCGTGACAACACGGTGATCAAGAATTGGTCCTCGGCCCGAAAGCTTGGCTACATCTTTTACCAGCAGACCAGCCTCGGCCAGTACCTTGGCAGTACCGCCGGACGCTATGAGTGCCCACCCCAGCTCCATAAGGGCTCTGGCAAAATCGACAATACCTTCCTTATGGTACACGGAGAGCAGGGCCACTTTTTGGCGCGGCTTTGGCTTTTTTCTTTTTACTTTTTTCATCTGAAACTCCTTGAAATGTTAAAGAATATTTGATTAATAACGGTTTATTTTGTGCTCGCACTTTAACCCAAATAGGCCGGACCGTCAAACGCGAGGTATACCAACAGCGCTCGCCCCCTCGGGCGAGCGCTGTGGCTAAAACGTCTAGTGAATTTTACTTCAACGTTACCTTGCCGCCGGCCTCTTCTATCTTTTTCTTCATAGTCGCGGCCTCTTCCTTAGTGGCACCTTCCTTTACCATCTTGGGCGCGCCGTCTACCAGGTCCTTAGCCTCTTTGAGGCCTAAGGTAGTAACCTCGCGGAGCACCTTGATGACCGCTATCTTGTTGGCGCCGGATTCGGTGAGCTCCACGTTGAACGAGGTTTTTTCCTCAGCGGCCGGCGCAGCCCCCGCCGCGGCGGGGCCGGCCGCCATAATCATAGGCGCGGCTGCGGACACACCAAACTTCTCCTCCAGCACGTGAACTAGCTCGGACAGGTCTAGCGCCGAGAGCTTCTCAATTTGCTCAACGAGCTTTTGAAACTTCTCGGGGACCATAACTTCCTTTTTGTCGTCTGACATATGGGTTTAGTAAGAGTTAAGAGTTTAGAAATAAGAGACTAGCGTATAGACTACCTTAGGCCTTAGATTTTTCAGCGGCTGCCCGCAGCACCTGGACCAGGCCCCGGAGGTTGCCCTGCAACACGTTGACAAAACCGGAGAGTGGAGCGGCGAGCGTACCCACCAGCTGCCCCAAGAGCTGCTGCTTCCCTGGCAGCTTAGCCAGCGCCATAACCTTGGTTCGGTCCACAAAGGCAGCCTCGAGCACGCCGCCCATAACCTTGAGGTTCTCGTGGGTCTTGGCAAAATCAACTAGCTGCTTGGCAGGCTCCACCTCGTCCGTAGCGCTGGTAGCGAGCGACACCATACCTTGGAGTACTGCCGTGTCCACCGCCGTTAGGCCCACGGCTTTAAGCGCGCGGGAGAGGAGCGTTTTTTTAACTACTTCGTACCCCACGCCGTTTTGGCGAAGGCTGCGGCGAAGCTCCTGCATGTCCTTAACCGTCAACCCGCCGTAGTCGGCGAATACTACCCCGCGGGCGTCCTTAAGGAGTGCGGTAACCTCGGCGAGCGCTTGCTCTTTCTTCTGTCGAGTTTTGGCCATAGGTGTTACGAGGGCTAAACAAAAAAGCTGTGGGGAAACCACAGACTGTACGAGCACGCTGCTGAGCCGAAGCTCAGAAGTTTTTGCCTCGGTAGGCCCCTCTCGGGCTTAATCCCGCCAAGGGCGGGAACCTACGGTCTGTGGCACGAGTTGTAAAATCAGTGTAGGGCAGCCGCCAAAAGCTGTCAAGGGCTCTCTATATCACCCACCAGGCTCAAAAAACAACCCCTATCGTGGCGACAGGGGTTGGTTGGAACTTAATCTGCTTGTATTTGAGCTATTTTTTTAACCTGGTACGTGCCCGGTGGTACATGAGGCACGAGGTATGAGGTGTTGAGCAGCGTGAATTCATCAAGCGATATGCCGGCTGAATCTGCCAAACTTTTAACGGTTCCACCGTGAGGGAGGGAAATAAGCGTATCGCTGGGCTCTGGTAAGGGCGGGTACTGTTCGAACAGGTCAAGCCCAAAGGCATGCGGCTGAGACAAAATAATTTTAAGCGCCAGTACCTGCGGCGCGTACCGCTCACCATCGGGTGGTAAGTTGAGCGTAAAGTAATCCTTATGGCCAGCGGCTTTAATTGCCAGTCTGACCGTACTCTCTTTACAGACGTACTGGGCCAAGGCCAAGGGCCAATCGCCTTGTTCTTGATAGTTCTTGGACAACTGATACAGGTCGATGAGGTGCAAACCAGCCGCTCGTGTGGCCAACCATGGATCAAGGCGCTGATCAATAATGCCATTTTTCTTTAAGCCATAGTTAGCACCGGTCAGAAGCATAAACTGCCACAAACCGCCGGCACCTTTGCCAGAACGAGCCTTGGGATTAAGCTGGCTTTCCAGCACCACCACGTACTTCAGGTCGTCGGGCAAGCCCATGTCCCGCAAGGTCTGCTCGATAAAGGGAAAGTAACGACCTTGGCGTTTGTACCATATCACCAAGTTGTGTCGCTGGCGGGCAAAACGGAATAGCTCCAGCTCAATTTTGTCCCGGACAATCTGTCGCCACAGCGGTACCCGCTGGCCGCAGAAATATAGTGTATCAGGCAAACGAAACGACGTCAGTAAAACCTGGTCCCACAGGTTGCCAAGTTTCTGGTTAGTTTCTGCCCTAAAATCATTAAGGCTTTGCTGGTACTGTTGCTGCAACCTGGCCAGAGAATCTGGTGTGATGGCGGACGAAGAAGGAACTGCGTGAGATATGTAGTTATACCACACAATAATACCAATGAGTATCAGAGTGCTGAGCACAATGCCCGTATGGCGTATTAATTTTTTCAAGGTACACCCTTTCTGTATTGTATTTATGATGAATACGTTAGTTTTATGGTACTTACCTTAGCGCCCCACCGACCATGGTGTCAAACTAAAACACCCCCCGACGGCTGAGAGCAAACCCCCTCGGGTGCATCGAAGGATGAATGAACCATGGCACACTACCCATAACTATGCTGTATCTATTTTGATGCGGCCGCACTATTTTAGATATAACTAAACTTACTCAGTGTTTTGGTAAATGGTAAAAATCGGTGGCATAGTAAACGTTGACCCAGGGGTCAAGTTTAAACTGACCTATAAAATCGACCACGATACCACGTACATCGCGTTCTGATAACCACACACTCTGCTGGAGCATGGTAAACCCGCCTTCTTTCAGTACGCGACGAAAAAGATTTCGTGCCAGGCGCTGCGATTCGGGGATATCAAAGATAACGACGGTATACCTATGGGTGAGTTCCGGTGCCCGACGCAATCGTTCACGAAGAATAGCCGCTCTCCCCTTGTTGGTAAGCTCAACTATGACGCGTTGGCCGAGCTTGCGCGCCACTAGGTACTCTGCCTTAGTCAGGCGGTGGAGCATGGTGCGGGCGTACCGCTCGTCCCGCAAACGCTTGAGTTCGCCAACATAAGCACGGCCGCCGCGACGATACGCCGAACCCCAGTACTTGAGGTCGCTGAAAAAGGTAAAGTATTCAACCAGTGCCTGCCCGCTGGTACTCAGCAGGTAGAGTACTACCTTGGTGGCTGGTAGGGGCACCGATGGCCGTCGATTTACCTTAGGTACAAGCATGAGACAACGCTACTCCTCAAACGTTAAATTGTCAAAAATAGTGCGGCCGCACTATTTTTCATAACTATGTAACTATTGACTATGGTGTTAGAGCGCTTTTGAGTGCTACGGAGTTACCGTACTAGCGGAAACCGGTGCACCCGTAGTGCCCGCATCGGCGATTGGCGTGCTGGTGTCAGGTGGGGTGGTGGTGTCGGTTGGTGGAGGGGTGGTAGGTGTGCTACCGCCGGTATCTGGTGTTGATGGAGTTGTAGTTGTGCCAGGATCAGGCGTTGGAGCTGGTGCCGGGGCTGGAGCAGGGGTTGGGTCAGGAGTCGGTACCGGAGTTGGCGCAGGCGTAGGTGTTGGTGTAGGTGTGGACCCGGTGCTGGTAACGGTTGAGGTGACGGCTAAACTCGGATTGGTAACATCCACCAGCCACCAGTCAAACGGCACGTCCGAGGCTGAGCCAAAGGCCAGCGACACGGTGAAGCTGCCAGCCTGAACGTCGGTCACGGCCAGGGATTGCGACAGGGCTAATTTGGGAGTGAGGAAAATCTTCATACCAGGTTTTACCTCGGGCGCCGTGATGGTGGTGGTAATAGCCCCCGCCGGAATAGTGGCCGAGCCAATGGTGGCGCGCGGCGCGTCGTCGTTGTTAATGACGAGGGCGCGGGTCTTTACCGTGTCAGCCTCGAGGAGACCGGCGCCGTTCACCGCGAACAGGGTTTTGCCGGAAGTATTTATAAACTTAATGAGGTCGCCCGCGAACCCGTCCCCTACCCTGCCACTAACGAGTGTCCCGGCCAAAAGATTGTCGCTGCCGATAACCACGCTCTGGCTAACCTGTACGCTCTTACTCAACACTCGCCCGTCGTACGTTACCTGGAATGGCTCGCTCCAAATAAGGTAATCAATTGAGCTCTGGCCTAGGGTTGAGAGCGCTAAGGCTGCGCGGGTGGCTGTCACCGGGTCAGCCGAAGTTTGCGCCACCGAGATAGCTGCACCAATCGAGGTGGCGGGAATGTTGCCCAAGGTCACCGTGCCGTCCGCATTCACACTGGCCGTTACCGCAACTGAGGCGATGTTCTTTAAGTTGCCGTTCTTATCCAGCCGCACCACGCCACCCACCGCCAGGTCACCCGCCAGTGCCAAGTTACCCGCCACAGCGAGATTCCCGCCGAACTCACCATCGGCAATGGTCTTAAAGCTCCCGACCGTCAACTTGCCCGACAGCGTGGCATCGCCGGTCTCCATGACCCTAAACTTAACCTCGCCGTTCAGCTTGGCGTCAAAAATGCTGCGCACGACGTTAACATCAGTGGGGCCGGTTAGATTCAAAGCCAGGGGCGTACCCGCGGCCGTTACCTTAACCTGCCCCGCCACCTCCCCACCCGAGGTGGCGAGGTACTGTGCGGCAGTTGGATTGTAGTAGCCGCGATCGAAGCTGGCAAAAATTTTCCCAACGCCGCTAGCGCCGTACGGCTCAAGTGCTATCCCCAGTACCGGCCCAGCCGCTCCCGCCCGCATCGCCACCCCAGGAACAGTCGACGAAGCGAGATGATCACCAACGGCAATGGGGCCATTTTCAGTTGATACCTTAACCGGTAGGCGGCCACTAAGTACTACGGGTCGGGGGTTTTCCTCGGGTGCAAAATTTTCACCAATAACTTCGTTGGGGTTGGTGGAAACAATGCCAATGACGCCGGCCTGGTAGGCGCCCGAAGATTTAACCACCCAAGCCTTGGAACCCTCCTCATTATCAACCACTATTCGCTGGGCTGGGTGCAGCGGATCAATTGCTACGACATCACCGGCCTCAATGGAGGCGTCAAATGTGCCATAGCTCTCGGCGTAGTCACCCGGCGTGCCGGTACAGTCGGTAATCAAAGAAGCGCCCGAGGCATCCCAGCACAAACGCTCACTATTGGCGGTAGAAAAGGTCGCAGTGATAGTACCCCTAAAGGTAGCGTTGCCAGTCGAAGTCACAATGGTCAAATCTGCGGTGCTGCCATTATTCTCGCGAAATATAATGTCACCGCCAGTTGGCCGGTTAATGTACAAATCATTAGCATCTGCTCCAGAAGCCTCGGTGGCGAAAGTGTAGTTAGTACAAGCACTGAACGCGCCGGTCAATCCAATCACCGCATAGTTACCGCCGCAAGTATTGCCGCCCCCGCCAATACGCACAAATCCAGTACCATTACCAGCGACCTGCAGGGTTGTGTCGGGGGCGGTGGTGCCAATGCCGACGTTGCCAACACTTGAAATAATAAATGGCGTTGTATCTCCTTCACCGCTATCATCTGCCCGAAATACTGTCCCTGAGGCATTGCCGGTGATATCGAGGAACGCATCCGGCGTACGATCATTTATACCGAGCTCAACTGGCCCCCAGCTTACCGCTCCGTCAAAGAAAAATTCATTTATCGCATGGCCGAGCGCTCCGACTGTTGCCCCTGCATCATGAAACGAAATTGTCGTAGTATCTAAACCGTTCAGTAAAATATTTGAGTTCCAGGTTGATGCCCATCCGCTGTTAGCCGGATAGTCAGTATCAGTCCTTCCTGCGCTGATATTTGTAGCACTGCTCGGAATAGTTAATGAGTTGACTGCCAAAGAGCCACCGACTATATCCAATTTCGCCCCCGGAGTCGCCGTCCCAATGCCGACGTTGCCGGCGTTAAAGTAAGAAGTAGCCGAAGCGCTGCTCGAATCAATCTTTATTAAATTGGTTCCGGTATAACTACCCACCAGGTAGGTTGAAGAGTTGGTCGTGCCGCCGTTAGATCCGATACCAAAGTATCCGGCGCCACCAAGCAAATTGCTGTTACCCAACCAAATGCCGTTAGTAAATGCAAGGTTCTGATTTAAGCGTAGATACGAATCGCCGGTGTTAAAAATTTCCTTGCCGTTGCCGTATATGATACCAGTGGCATTTGTTGTACCTATAACTTCGAGCTTATAGCCTGGACTTATGGTGCCTATACCAACATTACCGGCGTTGGCATCGCTCGTGAAGGCATAGGCGTTACCAGATGTAACCGTACCTCCCGTTACATAGATGCCCCGCGAGGTAACAGTACCAGTCGTTTGGGTTATGTTAGGCATCTGAATATAAGCTCCAGTCCAATTAATACTGCCGGCTGCTGTGTTCTGGACGAGAGCGCCCGCTGACGACAAACTAAATCCCCTAAAGTTAGTGATCTTAGCGGTAGACTGCGTTAGGGCAGAGGTAACGGCGTCATAGCCATATACTTCCAGGTTGGCACTATCGGTATTGGTAACCGAGGGCAGCGTTACCAGTACCCCTTTAAAAACCGGTATCGCTGCGATGGTGTTCACAGTCAAGGCGCCAGATGAAATTGATAGCCCGATTGAGTTCGCGCTGCCCATACTTGAGTACGCGGGTTGAGCAATAGTTTGGCCCGTCACACTATTTGTGCCTGGGGTGTAGTTAGTCGAAAGGTTTATGCTCTGGCCGGTAAGTGCCCCACTAAGCGTTACGGCCGAAGGAGCACCCACCAGGCTGATAGTGCCGGAGGTTTGCGTAGATTCCACGTCCAGCTTGCCACCTGGACTGGCTGTCCCAATACCAACCTTGCCAGCATTGTCTATGCGCATTCTCTCAGTCGGGGTATTTGCACCAGTCCAATTATTGAGAGTTGAAAACGCTATATCACCACCGCGACCCACTCCATCAAAATTTGGGTCAATCATTACTCCATCAATGTAAGCAATGTCTGGAAAGTTTGCGTCTTTATCTGCTCCGACAAAACTTATTCTCATTCCTGCACCATCATTAATATTTGAAGCCGGTGTTGTTGAAAGTCTGCGTAATCTAAGTATTTCTGTTGGTGTGGTATAGTTTGCATTTGTTACATTTATTTCCAATGGAACAGTTGGCGCTGTCGTCCCAATACCGACGTTGCCGCTACCGTTAATCACAACTGGAGTCGAATCTGTGTAAGTTCCATCGTCATTGACGCGTAAAGCGTAAGCCAACGTACCGGTTTGGGCTGTAGTAATATTAAGTGCTGTACCGCTCGCAACGTGTGCTCCAGTATAGCCAATTTGAACTAGGTTACCGGTGTTCGTAGTTAAGGTAGTAGCTGAATTTTCTACACTAAGTAACTGGCCGGTAAAGGCGGTGGCGCTGGAAGCTATACTTAAACCAACACCGCTAGTAAGGGCATTGCCTGAAATGCGCTGAATGGTACCGGATTGGGTAGAGTCAGCCAGCACGGTCAGGAGACCGATGTTGCTGGTCGAGGTATAGGCACCAGTGGCGTTAATGGAAACAATTCCGTTTGTAGCCACCGCACCGGTAGTGGCGGAGGAGACGTTAATTAAGCTCCCCGAAGTAAGGCCGGTGCCGGTTGAAGCAATAGAAAGACCAACCCCAGTAGTCAGGGCATTGCCGGAAATCCTTTGGATAGTACCTGCTGCCGTGGAATCTGCAAGCACGGTTAAGAGACCGATATTGCTAGTACTCGTATAGTTCCCGGTGGCGTTCAAGGAGATGATGCCGTTAGTCGCCACGGCACCCGTGGTGGCGGAGGAAACGTTGATCAAACTCCCAGAAGTCAACCCCGTACCGGTTGAAGCTATTGATAGAGCAACCCCGGTCGTTAAAGCATTGCCCGAAATCCTTTGGATGGTGCCGGCTGCCGTAGAGTCTGCGAGGACGGTGAGGAGGCCGATGTTTGAGGTCGAGGTGTAGTTGCCGGTGGCGTTCAATGAAACGATACCGTTGGTGGCCACGGCACCAGTGGTGGCGGAGGAAACGTTGATGAGGCTGCCGCTCGTCAAACCTGTTCCGGTTGAAGTAACGCTAACTGCCTTTTCTGTAGTTAATGAATTGGCAGTAACCAAGACGCCAGTAGAGGTGATGCCTGCGACCGGCGCGGCCATGGTGACACTCAAGCCATTCCAGCTGCAGGCATTGGTGCCGCCAGAGCAAGCAGTCAGAGTTGGGCTGGCCACGTTAATAGCGTTAATGGTCTTGGTCCCGCTGGAACTAGCGCCACCGACCACGTTGACAGTAGAGGCAATGTTCAGACCAGTCGTGGTAGTGGTGGCGGCGGCGTTCAAGGTAGTTGCGTCAGTAACAGCCAGAGCAACTAGGTTGCCGGTCTGCGTGGCACCGTGGTTGTAACTGGCTCCAGAGACATTAATGGCTGTGCCCGTAGTCAAGGCTGTGCCCATATTGAAAAATGCCGATGTGCCCGTAGTCAAGGCTGTGCCCGAGTTGTAAACGATCGTTCCTGCAGTAGTGGAATTAGCAATGACGCTTAGCAAACCAACGTTTGAGGTAGAGGTATAAGCGCCGGTGGCATTAATAGAAACAATACCATTCGTCGCCACGGCACCGGTGGTCGCTGAGGTTACCCTCAACAAACTACCCGAGGTCATCCCCGTACCGGTTGAAGCTATATTCAACCCGATGCCAGTGGTCAAGCTGCTGCTATCAACCGAAATATCCATCGCCGTTCCTGTGGTAAGAGAGTCGGCGACGATGCTCCCTACATTGCCGCTAGTCACTACACCCGTATTCGTTACCAAAAAGTTACCACCGGTGGTCACCGCGCTTTCTACCTCAAGCTGGGCTTCGGGGGTGGTATCGCCAATGCCAACATTGCCTTGGTCAAAAATGGCGGCGTAGTTGTTCGTTGCGCCACTGGCGGTGGCGTAAAGACCGACGTTGGTAGTAGCGGCGCCGGTGTTGGAGATAAAAGCACCATAGTCGGTGCCAACTGTGGCACCGGTTTGTGAAATGTTGAGTGCCGTGTTGCTCGCGCCGGTCGCAGATGAGGTGAGGGTGAGAATATCACCGCTGTTACCGGTGACCGAAACAACATCGTTGGCGGTGGCCGGGCTAAGCGTCGTGCCGCCCCTGGTCCAGTACCCAATCGTGCCGCTACCCGACCCTGTAATGTTCCCCGAGCAGCTAAAGTTGCCGTTTGAGCCGTCGAGCGTACAGCCAGTGGAGCCTGAACCGCCAGCCATAACAATTCCGCCGGCGCCCACGCCGGCGCCGAAGTTAATGGTCGTGGTCGTGGTATCGAGCAACGCCACGGTGGTTTGGTCAGAATGTACAGTGGCACCACCCGTAAGCTCCAGCGTGCCTGAGGTGCCGAGGTTGAGCTTGATTTGGTTATTCGTCAGGTTATCAATGGTTTCACCGTTGGCCAGGCGGATATCAGCCGTGCCGATGGTAGCACCGTTCGTATCAAACCCCACGTCCATAGTGCCGGCGAGCTGCACGCCAATCGTGGTACCGGAAACTGAACCGTCTTTCATGGTAAAGAGGGCCCCGGTTTGGTTTTGGTTGGTGTTGGTGATGTTGCTGGAAAAATCTACGTTTATCCCAGTAAACGCGCTGGCCTGGGTAAAGGGGTGCGCGGCTGGTTGTGAGTACTTAAAGAGTGAACCGCCGCGAAACGTAGTGAATCCGCCCGACACTTGGGAATAAATAGCAATTGGGTAGTTGAACAGGTTGGTATCGTCAAACCCCGCTACCCTACCTGCGTTGCCTGAAGCATTCCACTGCAGCACGGCGTTAAAGGGAGCGGTACCGGTGCCAAAGGCCAGGCTGTCAATTTCGGCGTTCACGGTAGCGTTATCAGTATTAACCGTCCAGGAATTAGCGGTGGTACCCGAACCTTGCACCTGGCCAAACAGGTTGGTGGCATCGATATTCACAAAGTACCCCGTGGCCCAGCGCTTAGCCGATGAACCAACGTTGCGCGCATTGTTAGCGTCGGGCGTAATATCGCTCGCCACCACGCTCGTAAAGGCAACCGTGTTGGCGGAAGAGGCACCGAGGGTGGTGTTGCCGCTCAAGGTAATGGCGTCGAGCGCCGAACCGATACCAATGGTATCAGCCACCGTGTTATTGGTGCCGATGTTAATGGTATTACCAGCGTTACCCGTGCCGATGGAAATGGTTTTGGCGTTATTGCCCGTGCCGAGATTAACAGCACCAGTAGTACCTGAATCAAAACTGACGGCACCGGTCGAAGCTGAAGACAGAGTTAAACCATTCCCCGCGCCGGTAGTAGAAATAGTCCCGCCGCCAGCAAACGTGAGCGCGGTGGCTGAGGTAGCGATAGTATCGAGTGAGGCCACTCCCGTGAGCGCGCCAGCGGTAGACACGTTGAGCCCGCCGTTTGAAGTCAGGCTGAAGGTGCCGGTAGCGTTACCAAGGCCTACGTTGCCGGTGCCAGTAGTACCAATGTTCACGTTCGAAGCGCCCGCGGTACCGAGGTTGGTGGTACCGGTTGCTGAGAGCGTGGTAAAGGCGCCGGTTGAAGCCGTGGTCGCGCCAATGGCGGTGGAATTTATGCCGGTAGCGGTCGTGGTGAGGTTGCTGGAGGTAAACGCGATGTTGTTAACGCCGGCGTTAACGGAAGAAGCCCCGAGGCCTGAGAGCGTCAGGGCCCCTGAGGTAGCGGTCAGGTTCAAGGCACCGGTCGTTTGCGTAAAACCATTCGAGGCGGTGAGGAGCCCGGCCGAGGTGGTGCTACCAGATCCTGTAGTCGAGATGTTGCCGGAGGTCGTCACGCTGTCACCGGCAGTGGCGGGCGACAAGGTGGCGGTACCACTGTCGCGCTGCCAGTAACCAACGGCCACTCCGCCGCCCGAGCTCGTGATGCTACCGCTGCATACCAAATTGCCCGTGGCGTTCGTCACCGTGCAGCCAGTGGCTACCGAACCACCGGCAATATCTACCGTGGTCTCACTGGTCGGGCCCAAGGCCAGGCTCCCCGCCCCGCTCGTATCAATCCCCTGCCCGGCTGCGACCGTGATGTTGCCCGTCGCTGCCAGGTCAAAGTTGGTAAAATCAATGAGCGGCGTGGTACCAACGATGTTGTTGTCGCCCACGTTAATCGCGTTCACGAGCTCGGCGTCGGAAGCGTCAATGGCATCATTGATAAGCCCAGCAGCGGACTGTATACGCAGGCCATCAGCAATCGAACGATTGGTATCTAAGTTATCGAGCAACAAGAGCTGCGCCGGGTCAGCCGTACCAGTGCCGTTCAGGCGTGCGATCATAGCGGTCGAGGCTGAACCATCAGCCACGTTCACCACAAAGTTGGAATCGGCAGCGGTATCAGCCAGGGTGAAAGCAATGTCGCGTGCCGTGGTGGTGGCGATGGTGTTACCGCTATTATAGGCGCTCTGCAGGGTGTCAGCCACGCCCGTGCAATCAACCCACACACTACCCTGAAAGCAACGGAGCTTGCCTGAGCTCTTGTTGTAGTACATAGCGCCGTTACTGCCGGTAGGGTCCCCCGCATCTGATTTAGTATCAACCACCAGGAGGTCGGGGGTGGCTGACCCCGTGCTACCGCTGCCGATTTGTACGAAACCACTGGTGGCACTACCCTGCACGTCTAAGCTCAAGTTACCGACGGTAGTGCTGATAGTTGGCGTGGCTGAAGTTAGGTTCACCGTTCCGCTGGCACTCAGGGGCCCGCTGAAGGTTGAGCTGGCTGCCACCTGGAACTTATCGTTGGCATTAGCACCCACGTTACCGTTCTGGGTAGAGAAGTTGACCGAGCTCAGGTACCCCGCCACGCCGGCACTGCTGAATAGGCCATGGCCGGTAACCACCAGCGAACCACTAACATTCGTATTATGAAGGTTTGAGGTACCATTGACGCTTAAAGTTTCCAAATTTCTAATAACCGTATCTCCTAACAGCTCGGTTCGACCGTACGAATACAGACCACCGCCTAAGCGAGTTTCGCCATCAACTCCCAAGCCACCGGCTAAACGTGTTTCACCATCAACTCCCAGCCCGCCCACCTTAATGGACTTATCAGTGGTGGCGCCGTTGTTAGTAACGTACTGCAAATCAAAATTGCCAGCCTTAAGCCCGTTCCAGTACTCGGCGTTCAGGTTCTTGACCACGTGGCTATTGGTGGTGCTGATGGTCCCCCCACCTAAAACCAAATTATGGCCATTGGTTATGATGTTGCCGCCGCTGACCACACCCCCACCAGCGACTAGTAGGTTACTCGTCGTAATGTCACCACCAGCCACCACCGCTCCCTTAATCGTAACTTCACCACCGACCTGGACGGCTTTCTTCAGGTCAACATTACCATCAACTGCCAGGTCGTTGTGCAGGAAGGTATCACCCCACACGCCTAAGCCCCCGTCCACCAGCAGACCATCGAGCAGCTTGGTAGCACCCTTGACCTCCAGCACCTTACCTACCTCCACGTTACCCTTGAGGTAGACGTCGTCCGAGGTTACGTTGCCATTCTTGGTGACAAAAGCCAGGGTGAACTGCTCGGGCGAAAACCCATCCACCGAATCCACGTTCAGATTTTCTACCTTGGTAGTTGAATCGACAATTATGGGGGCTATGCCGTCCCGCGCGTAGGACCTCAGCTGCCCCTGCGTTTCGATGTGGCCCTTGATGGAGATGTTGCCCGCCTCATTCAGGATGAGTACCTCGTTAGCGTTGGTACCGGCCTTGTGCCCATCCAAAGTCCAGGCGTTCTTGAGGCTCCGCATAAACTTACCGTAGAAGTCGTCGGCTAGCCCGCGCGTCAGCCCTAGGAACAAGAGCGGAAACACAATCAGGAGAATGAGCGCGTAGAACAGCACGGGGCGGTGGGGCTTGTAGGGTGGGGGCGGTGGGGCGGTGGGCGGAGCCACTGGTGGTGGCGGGGCCGTAGCCTGACTTACCTTAGCTGTTACCTCGCGTAGGTCGTCACGAATGCTATCAAACTTGGCGCCCAAGGTTTGCCCTAAAACAGCGGCTATCTCGCGCGCCGCCTCCACCGCCGCGCCGGGCCCTACCGCGGCGGGAGCTCGGGGCGCTGGCAGTAAAGCTTCTGGCTTGACCCCCAGGCTAAACATAGCCTTTTTCTCGTAATCCTCCCCAGCCTCCTTAGCCTGCCGACCAACGTATTCTGCTACCGCTTCCTTGGTCGTAAACCAGTTACGCCCCCGCTTCCAAGCCAAAAGCTTCCCCCTACGGGCCAAGAGGGATATGTACTCTTGGCTATAGGGGGTTAAACCTGCGGCTTCGGCCAGCGGAATTAACGTACCTTCTGGTGGCGCTGGCGGAGAGCCTATTTCCTCATTAACCTGAGGGATTGTACTCTCCTCTAACGGGGTCATTTTGTATTTTACTTAGCTGACCCTGAATAAACTAACGAATTATACGGACAATTTATTTTTGGCTAATATAAGCCTCCGATATACTATCCGATATTGTATCGTTATTAATATGTTAGCAGAAAAATCATATTTTGTCAATGAAAAATCAGATATTTTCTTATATAAAAACACCTCAAATCGAGGTGTTAAAAGCTTAAGAACGTACGCTGGGCCTACTTAAGGTAGCGCTGCTTAGCTACAGTATGTTCAGCAAAGGTTTTGGAGTAAATAACCTTGCTCTGGGGGGTGGTGAGGAAGTACCAATAAGGGTTCTGACGGGGGTAGACTACCGCTCGGAGGGCTGACTCCCCTGGGTTAGAAATAGGCCCGGGCGGGAGCCCACGGTAGCGATAGGTGTTGTAGGGTGAATTTAGGCTGAGGTCCTGGGCGCTGACAGCCGGATCGCCTTTACCAGTTACGTAGTTTATGGTGGAATCGGCCTGCAAGGCCTGGCCAACCTGCAGACGCCGCCAAAAAATATCGGCGACCATGGCCCTATCCTCATCGCTCTGCACCTCGCGCTCCACAATGCTCGCCAAAATGACTGCCTGGTTAAGAGTAATTTCCCGGGCTGCCAGCTGCTGGCGCCAAGCCGGGGCGAACTTCTGGGTAAAGTTAGTGAGCATTTTAAGAACTAGGCTCTCAAGAGCAGCCTGGCGGTAGAGGCGGTAGGTGTCCGGGAATAGGTAACCCTCCAGCGTAGGCGGTGCAAGGTGTGCCTGCAGGGTGCTGAACTGCGCCTGCTCTAGGAGCTTACTAAAGCGTGAGGGTGTGTTGACGAGCTGGCTGAAGCTCTGGGCTGAGGCGAATCCCTGGGCCTCCAGGTACTCCCCCATCTGCCGGGCAGTCCAGCCCTCAATGAGGCGTAAGCTCACCTCATTATTGGCGATAGCAGGGTTGGTGAGCAAACGCACGAGGTTCACAAGGTTGACCTGCGACGGTAGGTGGTACTCCCCGGCTACAAATTGGTGGTCGGTACCTGTGGTCCACACCCACGACTCAAACCAAAACTGGCTACGAATGAGCTTGGCGGCTTTAAGGTTGGCGCTGACCTGGTGCACACCCTGCCCTGCCTCAATGGTGAACGCTACCGTGCGCCCAGCTGGCGCCGCTGGCGCCACCAGCTGCCAACCAACGAGCCAGGCGAGCGCAACCGTCGCCACGGTAAACGCCCCACCCACCTGGAGGTAGCGAGGAAACGGCACCGCCGGTTTTAGATTGGAGCCAAACAGTCTCATAGGTACTGGCTCAACTTTAAACGCTTAAGCTTGGTAACGAGGAGCTTGACCTCTTGGGCCTGTGCCCGCGGGCAAATGAGCAGAGCGTCGGGCGTGGCAACAATCACCATATCATTCACCCCGACGGTGGCAACGAGCGTGGAGCTCTGGGAGTAGACCAGGTTGCCGGCTGAGGCCAGACCCACGTAGCGCCCCCGCACGACGTTGGCGCCGCGGCTAGGCGCTAATATATCGTAGATAGTTCGCCAGTGCCCTACGTCGGCCCAGCCAAACCGCCCGGTGAGCACTACGAGGTTACGGCATTTCTCTACTACGGCGTAGTCTATGGACTGAGCCGGCAGTGCCTGAAAAGCTTGCTTACCCGCCGTCCAAGCACCGCGGCGTGTACGCCGGAGCGGTAACCGCTTAAGGCCGCGCGCGAGGGTAGGCGCGTGTGCCTGGTACAGGGCCAGCAGAGCGGCAGGGTAGAACATAAACAGCCCCGTGTTCCAGAGGTAGCGGCCACTCGATACGTAGCGCTTGGCCACAGGGAGCGAAGGTTTTTCGCTAAAAGCAGCTACTCGCCAGAGGGGAGAACCGCGGTAACCTGACAGTCGGCGCCCAAGTTTTATGTAGCCGTAGCCCGTCTCTGGGTACGTGGGTTTGAGCCCGACCAAGAGCAGGTGCGTAGGGTGTGCTCGCACCGCACGCTCACCGGCACTGAGCAGCCTAAAGTAGCGCGGGGTGTGGGTTACGTGGTGGTCGCTACTGACCACGGCCACTACCTCACCCGGGTAGAGCTGCTGGAGCACGAGCGCTGCCAGACCTATGGCCGCCGCCGTGTTACGCGCCACGGGCTCCAAAATGAGGTGGTTGGACAAAAGCGCCGGCAGCTGGCGGCGGACCTCGGCGGCTTGCGCCGCGGTGGTGGAAACAAATATATCGCGCGCCGGAAAGCGACTGCGCAAACGCGCCCAGGTGTGCTGGAGGAGTGTACGCCTATCGAGGAACGGCTGCACCTGCTTGGGGCGCAGGGCGCGAGAGAACGGCCAGAGCCTAGTACCACTGCCACCAGCCAACACCAAAATCTTCATAGCTCCATTCTACCTTATCCTATCGTGTCTCAACAACACTAACCCAAGCCTCGCCCCCCTTGACAAGCACACCCGAAAAATGTACAGTAGAGTACTACATACTACACCAAGGCAGCTACAACCCACGCACCTTAACGTACGACACACGTTTTGCCTTAGCCCCAGCAGGTTGCTCCTCAGAAGCCTGCTGCGCTAAGTCAAAAAATAATCAATCAAACATCAACAAGCTCCTCGAAAGGAGGAAAAAAATGAAAATTTACATCTTGCTCATAGTTGCAATTATTATCATAGCCTACACCTCACCCGTAGCGGCACAACCACATGGCGGATGGAAGCAAACCGATAGTACAAATGGCATCACGTCATCCAAGCACCAGCTCATCCAGGGTGTTGGACATAACTCTGCTTGGTATATGAGGACGACGTATACGGCGGTCGCTCAGCAGGAAACAGTTATCTGGGCTAAAGGGGGGTTCAAAAACATCCCCTTCCAAAGTAAACTACTCCTCTGGGCGCGCGCCGACACCAAACCTCCTGATAGCGGCCTTGGCTACTTCTCAATTCGGCTCTTTTACCACGGCCTCGTGACCGAAAGCCCAAGCCCTACTTTTCCTATTTTCCCAGCACACGATTCAGTGTGGCATGGGAGAATCTATATGGTTTGGCAGGGCGATAGCCTCACGCGGTTCGATTCCATAGCGTTTATCCATACGTGGAGTCAATTTGCGGCTGATCCCACACCAGTCACCATCGACCTCGATGACCTGGCGGTAGTAGTAGATGGCGACACCATCGTCTTCTACAGCATAGATTGGGGTTGGGTAGCTGGCCTAGTGTTCAACGACAGCACCGGCAACGGTAGCCGGGACTCAGACGAGGTGGGGTTAGCGAACTGGAAGGTGTTCCTGGTTGATACGGCCGCGACAAAGGTTGATTCAGCCAGCACTGATAGCACCGGACAATTCCGCTTCAACCGCGTGCCCCACGGCACGTATTCCATTGAACAAGAGGTGCTGTCTGGTTGGCGGCAAACCACTCCACTCGACACACCGTTCGTGACCATCGACCTCGATACGCTCGAGGTACAAGGCATTACCTTTGGTAACACCTTTGAGATCACGGTGGTAACGAACGTGAACGCAAGATGGAACATGGTTTCAGTACCTATAGTCGTCCAAGACGGGCGCAAGGATACGCTGTACCCCACGGCCATAAGCGCTGCCTACACCTACACTGGCAGCAGCTACGTGGTACGAGACACACTGACCCACGGGGTGGGCTACTGGCTTAAGTTTAGCTCGAGCCAAACAGTATCATTCGCGGGGCGGGAGGTGGCGCACGATACCATACCCGTACAAGCAGGATGGAACCTTATCGGCTCAACCACCCACCCACTCGCTGCCAGTGAGCTTGGCAGTACTACGCCGGGCATGGCGCTATCCCAAGTCTTTGGCTACAGTGGCACGTACGCGGTGGTAGACTCCCTGCGGCCTGGTACTGGCTACTGGATTAAAACGAACCTCACGGGGCAGCTCACCTTCGGGAGCAGCGGTACCAACGCACCACAGCAGCGACTAGTGGCAGATGTGTCAGAACTGCCGCCTCCGCCCGACGGCGCTACACCCGCGGCACTGCCTAGCACGTTCTCACTCAAGCAAAACTATCCTAATCCCTTCAATCCGACGACACACATCGCCTACGAACTGCCACGGGCGGGGCTAGTCTCGCTCAAGGTGTACAACATCCTGGGGCAGGAGGTTACAGCGCTGGTTGATGGTGAGCAAGCAGCTGGCCGGTATACGGCCAGGTGGAACGCTGCCGCAGTTCCCAGCGGAGTGTATATCTACCGGCTGCAAGCAGGCGGCTATCGCGAGGTCAAAAAGATGGTCCTCCTACGCTAAAAGCTACGGCGGACAGGTCCTCCTAAAATAGGAGGGTGCAATAATCTTCACAGCAATCTTCAGGAGCTCAATTGCCGGACATGGCAGGCGAGCTCTTTTTTATTGGCTGAGCTTAGTACCGCCTACTCCTTCCCTGGCACCAACGGCACGAATACAAAGCCAGGGAAGCGACGCTCGGTAAAACCTTCAAGCGTTCGTTCAATGAGAACAATGTCTTGCGAGTAGCCGCCTATGGGTGCGACCAGTCGTCCACCTATGGTGAGCTGATCCTTAAGCTCGCGAGGAAGCTCGGGGGCGGCGGCAGAAACAATGATACGGCCATAGGGTGCCTGCTCGGGGTAGCCGCGGCTGCCATCGGCCTCAATGAGTTCGAGCTGCGAGAAATGGTAGCGGGCTAGGTGCTGCCGCGCCACATCCACGAGCTCAGGCAGTACCTCCAAAGCAAAAACGTGGCCAGTCTGCCCCACCACCTTCGCCAACAGCGCTGCCACGTAACCTGAGCCAGCGCCAACTTCTAGAACCCGCTGTCCTACCTCGGGCTGCAGCTGCTCCAGCATAAAAGCTACCGTTGAGGGTTGCGAGATGGTCTGCCCCTGCCCTATGGGCAGGGGGTAATCAGCATAGGCTTCACCCGCCAAGGCCGACGGCACAAAGTGCACACGATCAACAGCCCGAAAGGCCGCGCTGAGTTCAGGGCGAACCAGGTCGCCCGCGGCAACTAGCTCATCCACAAGCTGTGCATTGGTTTGGGCTGGCATAGACCCGTGGTTTACTACCTCGCTTCTCTTAGTGCAAGGGTTACGGCCGCCGGACAAACCACTTTTCCAGTGCCAGCGTGCCAAGGGCAAACAAAGTTCCCACCACAGCGCCAGCCAAGACATCGGTTGGGTAGTGCACACCCACAGCCACGCGCCCCAAGGCCACGGCGGCGGCTACCAGGTACGACCACCACCAGCTTCGGCGGTGCGCCGTAAGTAGTGTAGCTACAAAAAAGGCGACGGTAGCATGACCCGAGGGAAACGACTGTAGATTGGTGGGTTGAGCAATGAGCAGGTAGGCGGCACCAGCGGCGAATGGGCGTACCCTAAACCACCAGTGCCCAATACCCAACCTCACCACGTGAGCTGCTACACCACCCGCAGCCAGCACCAGCAGCTCACGAAGACCCCCGCGCTTATGCCACACGAAAGCAACCACGTACCAGCCGGCCAGCAGCCAAACGAGTGGGACGGCCGCAAACACGGCCGCCAGCCTAAACCAAGACCACCACAGGGCCAACTGGTTGAGTATGGTTACTACAGTACTATCAAACAACATAGGTATAATAAGTATACCACACTAAGAAATGTTTTTTACTCTTTGGTTTTGCCTCTAAAGCTGGCAGCGCGAACAAAAATGTGTCCCTCGCCCTGCTACCACTGTTTTTTGGATGGGACGTTTACAACGTGGGCAGGGTTCACCTTTGCGACCATACACTAAACGCCGCTCCCAGTAGGTACCAGAACGCCCCAGGCCATCCACGTACGAGTTAAACGAGGTACCACGCGCCTTAACGGCGGTGCTCAAGACGCGGCGGATGGCGTGGTAGAGCTGCTGTGTCTCGGCGCGGGTAAGTTTTGTAACCCGGCGCGATGGTTTGAGCTTGGCGACGAACAGGCTCTCATCAGCATAGATGTTGCCAATGCCGGCGACGACGGTTTGGTCGAGCAGGGCTGCTTTGATGCTCGTGCGCCTACGCCGAGCGAGCTGGGCTCGAAATAGGTCTAACGTAAACTCGCGCGACAGCGGCTCTGGTCCAAAGTGTGCCAACGCCTCGGGGAGCGCCAGGCTCCGCACCAGCCGCCAGTAGCCAAACTGCCGCACATCGTTAAAGTAGAGCTTGGCGCCGTCAGATAGCCGAACGGTGATGTAGGTAAAGCGGTTGGGCACACCGAGCACGCCGCTAATGGGGTGGCCACCTACCACGTAAAGCCCGCCGCGCTCGCCACGTGGCAGGCCTCGCCGCCTAGCATCGGCGTTTATCTCGTGGCGCGTGAAACGCGCTTTACGAGCCCACACCAACTGACCGGTCATCTTGAGGTGTAAGAGGAGTGTGTAGCCAGACGAGAGCTCTAGGTACAAGAGCTTAGCGCGCCGGCCGACCTTGACTATGGTGGCGCCCACAAATTTACGACCAAAGAGCGCCCGCGGGCTCTTGAGCAGGTTTGGTTTACGTACCAAAAACCCAGTCACCCGGCGCCCTTGGAGCACGCGGGCCAGGTCACGCCGTACGGTTTCAACTTCTGGTAGCTCGGGCATGTGGGTGGTGGCGTACAAATAAGCCCACGCTCAGTCCTGCGCTCCTGGATAAGCGTTCAAATTCCCTTACCAAGCGCTCCCGCTCTTTAACCATCTGCAGTAAATCGTGGGTGGTGGCCGCTACGTAATACCACCGACGCCCAACTCTGCGCTTGCTAAAATAGCGCCGCCGTATAAGCTCAGCCATAATATAGTACGCCGTAGTCCGCTTCACCCCAGCCTGCCGCGCCAGAACGGCAAGCAAAGCTGGGCCTAAGCGCAAACCGGCAAGGTATAACCTTGCCTGAGGACGACTGAGACCAAATTTTACCAGGAGCTCAAGGGCTCGAATGTTCATGTACTAACGACCTGTCCAGTGGATAAATTTCCTCTCCAGGAGCATAAACAACTTATTTAAAGTATAGCCGAGAAGCCCAACAATAATCAAGGTAGCGTACAGCTCAGCTACTCGGTACGTTAGATATGCATCATAGATGCGCTGGCCTAGCCCTCCCTGCGTACCAATAAACATTTCGGTAACTAGAATCACAATAAGTGCTATGGGAAAAGCTACCCGTAGCCCAGTCGCAATATGTGGTAATGCTTCCCACAGCGTGACCCGTAGTGCAATCTGCCACCCACGGGCTCCTAATATTTTGGCGACCCGGTACCTTGTTTTAGAGGCGTGGATCACACCATCTGCCGCGCTAACCAGTATAATCCAAAAACACACAAAGACGGCTACCGCTACCTTAGCCAGGTTACCAATACCGAAGAACAGCAAGAAAAGGGGGAAGAGTGCGGTGCTTGGCAGCGAACGAAAAAAATCAACTACTACCTCAAGCGCACGGTATACCCTAACCGATAAACCGAGTAACAACCCTAATGGTATGGCAAGGCTAGCTGCCAGCGTAAATCCAAGCAAGGTACGGCAGAGCGTTGCAGCTATATCTGGCCAAATCTCACCACTCAAGAGCACTGCTCCCCTATCAAGCGCAGCTTCCGGCGGGGCTAAAAATAGCGGGTCAACTCGCCCTGCCCTCGTAAACCAAAACCAGACGAGAACGAGCAAGAGCGGGCCTACCAAAACAATAGCACTGCGCCACCAGCTACGGGTATACAAGACTACTTGTGTCCAACCTGGTAGAAATAAGTTTCTGGTCATACAAAAAATCGGCAAACCGACTAAGGACGTCCCGGTTGATGGCGCTTGGCCCGCTGTACACCCCAAGGTGCGGAATGAGTGCGGCGATCTCAGTAGTCATGCCGCAGCACGCGGGCAGCAGCTTTTTTACATCCTCCGGGTGGGTATTGCCAAATTCAAAAGCTTCCTGTATGGCGGCGATAAACTTCTCAGCCACCACAGGGTGCTGCTCGATGAACCGGGTAGACAGTAATCCAACTCCAGTCAGCTCAGGCAAAATCGGCACATAATCAGTATACGGACGTTCAAGGAGTACCTTCCCCACACCCTTCTGCACAATAATACTACCCAAGGGCTCATTCCCAACCACGGCGTCTACTGATCCAGCTGCCAGCGCCTGTACGAGCAGCTTAGGGTCAAGCTGCTCAATGGTTACGTCTTGGGGATTCAAAAAGTGCCGTAAGAACAGTTGGGTATAGATAACTGAAGCACCACCGGGAGCCACGCCTACCTTCTTGCCCTTTAATCCGACAATGCTGGTAATTGGGGAGCCATTCTTAACCAAAACGTAGTCAAGGAAATTGTCTTTAGTCCACTGCACCTGTCCGTAGAACTTAAAATGACCAGGGCTCTGAACCTCAGCGGCCAGCGCAGGTTCAGCCGCACCCACTGCTGAAGCATCGACGTCACCCCTAACCACCGCCTCAATCATTTGATTAGTCGACTCGAACACCACCGGCATAACCTCCAGCTGGTACTTGGCAAAGTACCCTTGCTTAATCCCCACGAATATGGGAAACGAAGGTACGCTCTTCTTATAAGCAATACGAACTTGCTCTAGGGGTGCGGTTACTATTTGCCCTTCAGGTGAATTAGTAAAGCGAAATACGCTATACCCAACCGCCATTACAACTATAGCTACAAGGAATGGTAGGATTACTTTCTTCATAGGGCTAAAGTTAAGGGTTAGCATTCAAAAATGTTGAATGAGTAAAGCAGGTGTTGATAACTTGCTCTTTTAGGCGATTAAATTTCGGCGTAGTGATAAGGCTATACGGTCGGGGTCGCGGCAAGTCCACACTTATACTACCCACAATACGACCCGGTCGGTGCCCCATGACTAGTATTCTGTCGGCCAGTAGAACTGCCTCACCGGCGGCGTGGGTAACAAAGAGGACGCTGAACTTGTACCGCTCCCACAAGCTCAGAAGCTTCTGTTCCATAAGCAGCGTGGAGCTATAATCCAATGAGCTAAAAGGTTCGTCCATAATAAAGAGGTCGGCCTTAGAAACAATGCCGCGCAAAATAGCAACCAGCTGCTGTTGGCCGCTGCTCAATTGATATGGATAAGCATTCAAATCAAGATCAACTTCAAGTTCGGCAATGAGCTCACTCACCCTTTGGTAAGATTCAGTTTTTGGAACTCGTTGGAGCCTCAATGGTAGAGCAATGTTGTCTCGCACCTGTAACCAAGGAAAGAGTGCTTCGCGATAGTTTTGGAACATAAAATTAACCTTCGTTCCCGACGCTTTTCCTACGTAGCCACTGTAGTACCCCTCCAAGCCGGCTACTATGTTTAAGAGTGTCGTTTTACCACACCCATTGGGGCCAAAGATCACCACAAATTCGCCTGCTTTCAAGGTAAAACTAATATTGTCCAAGACTGCCATATTCTGGCCATGGAGTGGGAAAGATTTGGCTAGGTTGAGAACTTTTAACATAAGTCGTTGTTCTACCATACTCTAGTATACATAGTACTAATAAAGTGTCAATATTTTAGTCACTTAAAATTCCTACATAATACCCACAGGCGCTCCCTGTGGGTATTAAACTAAACGGTCGTGGTAAACACTAACCTAGAGTAGGCTCTGTCCGGTCATGCTCTCGGGTTTTGGTAGTCCCATCACCTTGAGTATAGTCGGCGCTACGTCAGCCAGCAGCCCCGCTGAGGTGAGCTGCGACAGGTCGTCCGTGACCACTGCTCCGCTCGCCACCTTGTGCTCCAATCCAGGACCTACGATGATGAGCGGCACGGGTGTTGAGGAGTGCTCTTTATCAATCGCGCCGGTTTGCAAGTTGATGAGCCCCTCGGCGTTGCCGTGGTCGGCGGTGATGAACACCATACCACCGAGTTCTAGGGTGGCCGCTACCACCTCCCCCAGGGCCTGGTCCAGCACCTCCACCGCCTTAACGGTGGCTGGCAGGTTGCCGGTGTGCGCCACCATGTCGGCGTTGGCGTAGTTCACGATGTAAACATCGTAGGCGCCACCGCGAATTTCCTTGGTCAGGCGGTCGGTGATACCGCGGGCCGACATCTGCGGCTTTTGGTCATAGGAGGCCACGGTCGGCGAGGGAATGAGCACGTGGTCCTCACCTAGGTAGGCTGGCTCCCGTCCGCCGTTGAAAAAATAAGTCACGTGAGCATACTTTTCTGTTTCCGCCAGCTTCAGCTGCTTGAGGCCAGCGTCGGAAATTGCCCGCGCCAAAGGGTAGGGAACCTCCTCCGGTTGAAAAGCTACCTGTACCGGCAAGCCTTTTTCGTACTCGGTCATGGTGGTAACCAAAAGGTTAGCCAGCTCAGGGCGGGGAAACTTATCAAAGCCGGGGAGTGAAAACGCTTGGGTGAGCTGGCGGGCGCGGT
>ORMF010512678.1_pt1 | contig 28064 bp, 25 predicted proteins | sample 1779871 | NCBI WGS metagenome assembly ORMF01 (sample SAMEA104232316, study PRJEB22302) | groundwater metagenome | biome: forest; feature: aquifer; material: groundwater | place: USA | collected 2011-08-07 | depth 5.4 m | reverse complement strand
GGCCGGGGGGGCGGGCCCCCCCCGCCGCGCCTTGCCCCGGCCGGGCGGCTGCCAGTCCAACGGGTCCGATGCTGAGCCGGTCATCACAACCTTCAGCGAACCCTGGTCGTCGTAGTCGCTGTGCCATTCCGGCCGCAGCGCGGCGATCTCGCGATACATGTCGACACAGATGCGCCGGCTCATGCAGACGACCATCGCCTTGCCGTCCATCGTCGCGAGCCGGCTCTCGAAATGATCGACGAGATCCCGGGCGATGAGCTTGACGCGGTTCTCGGAGCCAACGACGGCTTCGAGCTGGGCCCACTTGCTCTTGAGCTTCTCCTTGCGCTCGACTTCCTCGCCCTCGGTCACTTCTTCGAACTCGGCATCGATCGTCGGGCGTTCGGAGTCTTTCAGCTCGAGCTTCGCCAGCCGGCTCTCGTAGTAGATCGGCACGGTCGCCCCGTCCATCACAGAACGCTGGATGTCGTAGATGCTGATGTAGTCGCCGAACACGGCCCGCGTGTTGGCGTCGACCAGCTCGATGGGCGTACCGGTGAAACCGATGAACGAGGCGTTGGGAAGCGCGTCCCGCATGTGGCGGGCAAAGCCATCGACGAAATCGTACTGGCTGCGGTGCGCCTCGTCGGCGATGACGACAATGTTGTCCCGGTCGGAGAGCACCGGATGGCGGTCCCCTGCCGCCTCCGGGAAGAACTTCTGGATCGTCGTGAACACGACGCCGCCTGAGCCGACGGCCAGTTTCGCCCGCAGATCGGCGCGGTCCGCAGCCTGCACCGGCGGCTGGCGCAGCAGGTCGCGGCAGCGCGCGAAGGTGCCGAAGAGCTGATCGTCGAGGTCGTTCCGGTCGGTGAGCACGACGATGGTGGGATTGCGCATCGCCGGGTCCAGAATCACCTTGCCCGCGTAAAAGGCCATCGTCAGGCTCTTGCCCGACCCCTGGGTATGCCAGACCACGCCGACCCGGCGGTCCCCGGGGTCGCCGCCGGGCGTGCGCCCCGCCTCGTACCGGCCAGGCATCTCCCGCGTCCCAGCGACGACCACCCGCGCTGCCCGCAGCGTCTCCCCGACTGCAACATTCACCGCGTGGAACTGGTGGTAGCCGGCCATCTTCTTCGCGAGCTTTCCGCCGCCCAGGTCCTCGAACACGATGAAGTGTCGGACCAGGTCGAGGAAGCGGCGCTTGTCGAGGGCCCCCTGCAGGACCACCTGCAGCTCGGCCATCGTCGCGGGAGCATCCTCGCGCCCCGCGATCGTACGCCACGGCTTGAACCATTCCTTGCCCGCGCCGAGCGTGCCGATGCGCGCCTCCACGCCGTCCGAGACGACGAGGGCCGTGTTGGTGGCGAAGAGCGCCGGAATCTGCGCCTGGTAGGTCTGGAGCTGCTGGAAGGCGGACCATATCGTCGCGTTCTCGTCCGCCGCGTTCTTCAGCTCGATCACGGCGAGCGGCAGCCCGTTCACGAAGAGCACGATGTCCGGCCGGCGCGTGTGCTGGCCCTCAGCGACCGTGAACTGGTTGACCGCGAGCCAATCGTTGTTGTCGGGCGTATCGAAATCGATCAACCAGGCCTGCGCGCCCGCGATGGAGCCATCCGTGCGGCGATACTCGACCGTGGCGCCATCCACAAGCATCCGGTGTGACGCGCGATTCCGCTCAACGAGCGAGGGGGCATCAGCGCGCTTGATCTTACGGAACGCGTCCTCCAGCGCTTCGGCTGGGAGACCAGGGTTAAGCCGCACGAGCGCCTGGCGCAGACGATTTTCAAGCACCACGCCGTGATAGCTCGGGTCGGTCCGCTCAGCGGCCGGCTCACCTGCCGCGATGGCGGGCCCATGCAGCACCGGGTACCCGAGGGCCTCCAGCCAGGCGAGGGCGGCGTCTTCGACGACGGACTCAGTGAAGGCCACGCTACCCTCCCAACATCGGCTGGGGGGCCATCTCGAGAAGGGCGCTCCGGAGAACCTGGAAGCTGCGGGACCGGTTGGCCTCGGGATCGAGGTGTGGAGAGATGGCGCGAGCAGCCTCGATCTTCCGAAGGCCGGTCGTGAAGTAGCCCGACCGCCTTAGAATCCGCTCGAAGCACTCCCAGGTTCCACCGGCAATCGCGTCGGGCTCCCGATATTTTGCCTGCTGCGGGATATGTCCGGGGACCCTCGGGTACGCGGCCCTGACCGCGTCCCAATCGCCGAAGTACCAAGCTTCGAGCTCCTCGATCGCCAGCCGGTTTAAAACGACATATGGTCCCCCAGCCGCGGATGAGCGGGTCGACAGCCCCGCACCCGCCGCCAACCGGTCCAGGTCCGCCTTGAGCCGCAGACAGTCTGCTTCATCGCGATCCACGATCACGACGATCCGCCAAGAGGGCGGGAGCCAGCCCGCGTAGCCCCGTAAACGGAAAGGCAGACGCTTCAAGAGGTGCTGCTTCCCTTGATGCTGGTGCACCTGGAACGTTAGGTTGCCGACCACCTTGGGGAGGAGATCGCGGAGCAACGCCTCCATCGAAGGTTCCTCGACGAGCACTTCGAGGTGCTCGACGATCAACGGCGGGTCGCCCGGGGGCGCGGCGCGCCGGCGTTGACGAGCGGATCGCCCAACCCGAAGTGCCCCTCCACCCAGAGGTCTCCCATCAAGGCGCCGGCTTGCACGAACTCCAGCACGCCATGGATGTCGGAAGTGCGCGTCGCCTGGGTATAGCCCAGCTCATCCCGGTAGAGCACGCGTACCTCCTCCGGTCGTATCGCGTTCAAGAAGAAGGGTGAATGCGTCGTGATCAGGAGCTGGGACTGCTCGGTCGCTGCCCGGCATTCCTCGGCGAGCTCTGGCAGGAGCCGCGGATGCAGGAAGTTCTCCGGTTCCTCGATTCCTACGAACTGGGGTGGATCTGGATCGTAGAGCACTACCAGGTACGCCATCAGTTTCAGAGTTCCGTCGGATGCGAACCGCGAGAGCACCGGCTGATCGAACGGCGCGTCCTTGATCTGAAGCAACAGGCGACCGTCGGGCATGGGCTCGGCTACGACCGTCTCCAGCCGGGGCACGCGTCTGCGAAGGGCGTCGAAGATCCTGTCCAAACGTTCGGGGTGTTCCTCCTTGAGGTATTGGATGACGTTTGGCAGGTTGTCACCCGTCTTGCTGAGGCGCTCCTGGGGTCCCGCCTCGGGCTGCCCGCGCGTATCCTCGACAGCCAGATAAGAAACGTACCAGTCGGTAATGAATTCTCTCAGGGCGGCCACTCGCGGATGCTGGGCAAACTGGCCGAGGGTGTTTACCGCGATCAGGTCCGGGGATCGAAGGGGCGACTCGACACGCGCATCCGTCTCATCGGGCGCGTCCCCGCTGGCTGCGCGGCCGCTTCCCTCTCGGAATTCGAGGAATCGGAACGGCCGACCGTATCGGCCGCGCTTCCACTGGAGCCACTCTTCGACGACAATCGGGGCGCCTCGCCGCTCGTCGATGGCGAGATGGTAGGTGATGAGTGGCTGCCTGGGACGCTCACGATATTTGATTTCGATGACCACCGGTCCATCCTGACCCCGGGTTTTCAGTTCTCTGGCCCGGCCTCGTCGGTCCCAGGCATGGCGCAGCCCTGACTGGAAACACTCGGCGAGGAAGTTGAAGACGTCGAACATCGTGGACTTGCCGCTTCCGTTTGGGCCGAGGAGCACCGTGAGCGGGGTTATGTCTTTCATCTCGACTAACTTGAGGGCACGAAAGTTCTGGACACGGAGGTACGTGATGCGCGACGGATCCAGCCCCGCAATCCTTGGCCTACCAGCTCTAGGTGCGCTCATCATGCGATCCTTACCGTAACCTGGTCATCGTCCTTGACCCCCAGTTCGCCGGTGATGAGCTTGGGCAGCAGCGTATCGCGCCGCTCGCCAGTAGTGCGCTTGAGTTCAAGCGTCGCGGATTCGCCGGCGGCGGCCCAGTTGGCGATCTGCTCTGAAGTCATGTGGTGGCTTCCGCTGCGACCGCGATTGCCGCACGGGCGAGGTCATCGGCTGCGGCAACGACTACCTGAAACCCGATGCGCGAAGTGTGTTGATCAGGCGAGAAGTGGTGGTCGAGTTGTTCGGCGGGGTGCACATAGTTACGGAAGTCACGGAGCGCATGGCCGAACTCCTCGATATTTGGCGAAAGATCGCCGAGTCGCCCCAAGATGTCGATCCACTCTCGCAGCGTCCACTCGTGGAACTTGCCCGGGCTCTTGTTGTAGCACGCTGCATAGGCGCGGTTCACGCGTTCTGGGTGGCGGCAGCCGAAACCGAGACACATGCCCTCCAGAACACTGCCGCAAAGGATGACTGCCGCGAGATGCGCATTGGCTTCGATGCATCGCTGGGCCTCCTCCATGCGCTCGACCAGTGCACGAGTCATTGCGTCATCCAAGGACATCTGCGCGAACGCTTCAGGACGGAAGACGCGTCGAAGGAGCGCGGCTTCGGCGGTGTCCGTCGTGCTCGCGGCTGCAGCCACGGTGTCTTGCGGCAACTCCCCACCGAACCGCACAACGATGCGCCCGTATGCGCCGAGGTCGTTCAGCGCAACATCCGGCTTCCACGCCAACCGATGTTGAAGAAGCGCCGCAAGGACGCGACCCGTGAGAGGCGGCTGGGTGACACCGAGGAAGTACCGAAGCCGGTTTGCCTTCGACGTTCCCTTGCTGCTGAAGCGTGGGTCGTCGATCGGGACACCATGCTCGCTGAAGAACTCGGAGAACGTGCGATCCGTGAAGTCGAGCACATACCCCCCGCCCATCTCAAGGACACGCTCGATGACCCGAAGGTCCAGGGTGGAAACTCCCGAGGAGTTCATGGGCCAGCCTCGATGAACCGCTCGGTGTCCTTCACCCGCAGCTCGCCCGAGATGAGCTTGGGCAGCACTGTGTCGCGCAGCGCGGCGAGGGTGCGTGATTCAACACGCCGATGCCAAAGCCCGTCGATGAGCGGCCCAAAAACAACATCAAACGGCCTCAGCAGCGGCGCAGGTGGCATCACCACCTTGGCATCGGATAGGTGGTGGCGCTGTATGTGGCCCATCGTGGTTGCCTTGCCAGCGGCAATATGCCGAAAGTCGTCAAGATGCTGATGGATCCACAAGAAGTAAGACCACTTCGGGTAGTCGGGCGAAGTGACTCTGAAAAGGTGCTGATTCAGTGCGCCCCTTCCCCCCGCCCACAGCACGCACTCCAACGAGCCCGACCAGGAAAAGAGAACGTCCCCGTCTTGGACAATATAGTCTGCTTCGAGATCGGCACTTGCTGCGTCAGCTCCCGCGGTGCTGCCCGAGTGTAGCTGGGCAATCTTGATGACCGGGAGCGATCTTCCGTCGTCCGGAGGGTACTTCTGAAGAGCCAGCCCGTTTAGAAATCGTGCGATCTCATCGAGCCCTCGGACCTCCCACCCCTTCGGTATTCCCCCCAACTCCGATTCCTCGAAGGAATCCGGGAAGAGATCGGCGATTTCCCTCGGGAGGCCAGGGTCGCGGCCTTCGGCCTTGGCGTGGACGGGGGCGAAGGCCCCCAACCACCACTTGAAGAGGGCCCGCGCCATCGCCACCAGCGTGGCATTCATCTGCCGGTTCAGCTCGATCTTGTCGTCCAGCGTGCCCAGTATGTGCGCAATGGCGCGCTGTTCGGAGAGTGGCGGGAGTGGGATTGGCAGTCTAGCCAGGTCCGAGCCTGTTATTCCGGCAACTGCGACGTGGCGAAGAATAGTCCCGAGGATGTACTTGCCAAAGGCGGAGTCAAAGAGATAGTAGAGAAATAGACTATCGGCCTCCTCCGGTATTGGTCGTGCCCGAATGATCGATGACTCGAAGGTCGTTGGTTCATCAACCTCCATGACCACGCTGCATTTACCGGCCCCCTCAGCGACAAGAGACCGCCGAGCGAATAGCAAATCGCCTCGTCGGACGTCGAACCGAGCTTGCTCAATCGTGTTGAGTTGGACTCTTCGCATGGGCACGGCACGAAGGCGCGAATATGCGAATAGCTCGCCCATGTTCACCATCTTGCTACCATGGCCATGAAAGGACTTCGCCTTGTAAACACCGGTTCGCGTGCCTCCATCTAGCACTGAGTCGAATTGCACGAGACGCCAGTGACTTGGAATGGAACCGAGCACAGGAACCGTCCGAGGCACGTCAGGCTGCATAGGGCAAGGCTTTCGTCTGCTCCACCGACTGACGGAAGTACGGGTTCACAATGGCCGAGGAAACGACCAGGTCGACGGGTCGCGCGAAGAGCTGCGCCAGCGCCTCCCGGAGACCGAAGTAGCGGTCCTCGTACCCGGGGACGCTGCGTCAAGCTCGACCAGAAAATCGAGGTCGCTCGCATTGGCACGGAAAGCGCCTGTGGCCGCCGACCCAAAGACCTCCAGGCGCCGCACGGCGTAGCGGTGGCACAGCGCCTCAATCTCAGCTCGTTGCGCAACGATCTCGGGGATCACGCCCTGGCACCAAAGCCCAGCTCGTACAGATTGCGCCGAATCGCTGTGTCGAGGCGCGTGCTCTCCGCGAGCTGCTCGTCCAGCGTGGCCACAAGGCGCTGCATTTTCTCCTCGAACGGCTCGCCGTCGTCCTCGGCGGCCTCCGCTCCCACGTAGCGGCCGGGCGTGAGCACATGGCCGTGCTTGCGAATGTCATCGAGCTTCGCGGCCTTGCCGAAACCGGGCACGTCGGCGTACTCGCCCGCGTCCGGGTCGCCGCGCCAGGCGTGGTAGGTGCCGGCGATCTTGGCGATGTCCGGGTCGGTCAGCTCGCGATGGACCCGGTCGACCAGCGTGCCGAGTTTGCGCGCGTCGATGAAAAGCGTCTCGCCACGCCGGTCGCGGAAGCGGCCGTTCTGCTTGTTGCGGGCGATGAACCAGAGGCAGACCGGGATCTGGGTCGAGTAGAAGAGCTGACCGGGCAGCGCCACCATGCAGTCCACGAGGTCCGCCTCGACGATGTTCTTCCGGATCTCCCCCTCGCCCGATTGGTTTGAGGACATGGAGCCGTTGGCGAGGACGAAGCCGGCCAGCCCAGTGGGCGCGAGGTGATAGATGAAGTGTTGCACCCAGGCGTAGTTGGCGTTGCTCGCGGGCGGCACGCCGTACGCCCAGCGCTTGTCGTCCTTGAGCAGAGCACCACGCCAGTCGCTGTCGTTGAACGGCGGATTGGCCAGGACGTAGTCAGCCTTGAGGTCGGGGTGCAGGTCACGGTGGAAGCTGTCGGCTGCCCCCTCCCCGAGATTCGCCTCGATGCCCCGAATCGCGAGGTTCATGTTGGCGAGCCGCCAGGTCGTGAAGTTCGACTCCTGGCCGTAGATCGAGATGTCGCCGATCCGGCCGGCGTGGGCCTCGATGAACTTCTCGCTCTGCACGAACATGCCGCCCGACCCGCAGCAGGGGTCGTAGACGCGCCCCCTGTACGGCGCGAGCATCTCCACCAGCACGCGCACGACGTGCGACGGGGTGTAGAACTGGCCGCCACTCTTGCCCTCCGCGCTCGCGAAGCGGGCAAGGAAATACTCATAAACGCGCCCGAGGGTGTCCCTGGCTCGGTCGGCGGTGCTGCCAAGCGCGATGTCGCTCACCAGGTTGATGATCTGCCCGAGGCGCTGCTTATCGAGGCCGGGGCGGGCGAAGTCCTTCGGCAGCACGCCTTTGAGCGTTGGGTTGTCGCGCTCGATGGCGGTCATCGCGTCGTCGATCAGCGTGCCAATTGTGGGTTGCGGAGCGCTGGCCTTGAGATGCGCCCAGCGGGCTTCCCTCGGCACCCAGAAGATGTTTTGGGCCCGGTACTCGTCGGGGTCCTCGGGGTCGGCGCCCTGCGCCTGCTCGGCCTCCAGCTCCGCGTGCTTCGCCTCGAAGGCGTCGGAGATGTACTTGAGGAAGATCAGGCCAAGGACCACGTGTTTGTACTCGGCGGCGTCCATGTTGTTGCGGAGGGCATCGGCCGCCTGCCAGAGCTTCGCCTCGAACCCGAGATTCCCGCCATTAGTCTTCAACGCTCAGCCATCCAAACCAAATCCAACAATTCGACTCCTGGTCTCAAGTGAAGCGCCGAAATCGTAGTCGGCCGGTTCCGTGCAGGCAAGGCGCCACCTGAGGAATCTAACCGAGTTCCACAACACCGGCGAGCACTTCCTGCGCCAGCGCGCTGCATGAAGTCCGAATTTGGCGGGCATCGGCAAAGCCTTCCAACGAGCGCGCCGCCATTCCCGATCCCTCGCTGTCGGGGGTGGCGAAAAGCTCTCGTAAGAAGACGAGCGCAGCGCGAGTGACTTCGCCCGATAGGGCGGCGATCAGCACAGCTTGAAGGCCGACACTGAGCCTTTCTATAGGAAGCTGCAAGAGTCGGTAGACGTCGAGCGCGTCTTTGTCATCCTGGCGGGAGGGAGATGACTGGCGATCGTTCAGCTTGTGCGGTTTAGCAATGAGCAAGGCCGCAGGCCCTGCGACCCTCAGAGCGTATTGTCGCTGGTCTTCGGATTCAAGCGAAGGGACGATCATTTTCTGATTGTCCACTATCGCCGCTTCCAGTCCGCGAGCTTGGCGGGCAACGGAGCGGTCATGGGGATCCAGATTCGCGGCTCGGCCACGACGACCCCCGAGGGACTCGGGCACCATGAGATCGACAACGACACGATGTTCCGCGATTGTCTTCACCCACTCACCAGGATGCGAACGATTTCCAACGAACCCTGCAGCGCGAAGCGTTGTCGCCAATTCGGGGTCCGGCAAGACCGCACTAGGGTCAATTGCAAGGTCGCCATCGGTGGTGTACTCAGCTACGGCGAGCTCGGATGCGTCGGTATGGAGATAGATGGCCTGGGCGCCTACTAAGACGATCGCATCCCGATGCGAGGCCAACGCTTCGAGAACGTCCAACAGAACTCTTCGAGCTCGGACATAGGCAAGATCAACTTCGCCAGGCATGTTCGTTCTTTGCCATCCAGTCCAACAGGCTGCGTCCTTCCGCGGGCCCCCTGCCCGGGCTGGTGAGGAGGTCAGCCGCCACCTGGGTCAGCGCTGCGTACGTTACGCCATCTTTTTGCCAGGTCCGGTCAAACGCGACGGTGTCGAACGGCTCGAGGAGATAGACATTCCCCACCTCTTCGACGGGCGAGATTCGCAAGTCCTCAGCCATCCGTCCCAGATCAGGTGTGAAGATCACGGCGAGACGCGACGCCGCAACCGGCGCCTTGAGCGCTGCCGGCAATGATCCTGACACGGCGTATCGTCTGTCAGTCCGCCTGAGCTTCCTGAGCAAGTCCGAGAATTGACGCGGCTCCAGGTACATGCGCGCCGTGTTGGATTTCAAGAGCGCGTAGTCCTGAGTCCACCGCTCGATCAGGTCCTGCCATTGAACGGCAAGGATCTTGCCCCGAGTATCCCTCGTGACGAGCCCCTCGCGGTCCAGAAGTGCTGCGACTCTCGACACCGAGGCTATCGAGGTTTGAGATCGTACGGCTAACTCTTCAATTCCGAACGGTGGGCGGAAGTCGCAGAAGGCACGAACCGCGCGGCCAGCCGAGCGCCCTCTGAGCGAGCGGAGCGGTTCGTTCTCAGGCCATGGGTCCGATTTGGCTCCCTGAAGGACGATGAATGCAGCAGGAGTAGTCGTCTGCAGACGGAGGTTGCCGGTGCTGTCGGCGTATCCGGCGTTGGCTTGCGCGAGCAGCGTTTGAGCTCGAGGACTGATGAACGGCGCGGCAACAACGACCGCGTCAGCTCCAAGCTGCGTTGCTGCTTCTTGGAGCTGGGCCAGGATCTTTGGAATGTCCCTGGGATAGAGAGCTGATTTGGCTTCGACGAGTATGTCGGCACGGTTCCCGTCAGGTGCCTGGATTTCGGCGATTGCGTCAACCCTCGTCTGCCGGATTTGTTCTTGACCGGCCCGTATAACAAGGTTCCAGGTAGCGGGGAGGCTGGCGCCTATTGCCCTGGCGAAGGAATCGATTAGTTCGCTACGACTAGGTTTTCGTTGAGATAAACCTGGGCTACTGTTGTTCTTCATTGTCTCGTTCTTCATTGTCTCGTTCGTGATTCTGTTGCCGTGTGACGAGGCTCTCTACTGATGGGCAGTGGATGTGTATTTAGGGTGGCTGACAGTTGTGTAGCTGGCATACAAGTGTTCACCTACTAGTTTTGCTGTTTGGTGACGTGATGAAAATAGTGTTTCCAGAATATAGCTGTTTTCTGTTAAAAGGAAAGCTGCTGTATTCTGGAAACACACTGCCAACTGAGAACTCCCTGTACACCGACGACCCGCTTACCCACCTCCATAACAACGCACGACCTTACCATTTCTGGTAACTGCGTTGTAGACTTAGCGTGAGATGACTCCCGAGCATCGATCAGACCCAAGCCCAATTGGAATGACCGCGACCGAGGCTGCCGCAGGCTGGGCCGCGCGTAGCCTCGAGTATCGAGCCGAGCGTGATCGGTTGCGCGAATTTGAAGATGTCGCGCGCTTGGTCATCAGGTTACGGGCCAAGCGCGGTCTCACCCAGCAACAGCTAGCCAGACTTGTCGGCACCAGTCATTCAGCGATATCGCGCATTGAGAGCGGGCGGCATAAGACGAGTGTGGAGACGCTCCGTCGCATTGCACGGGCGTTGGATGCTCGCCTCCTCGTCGGATTCGAGTCAGGCCCGGTCGAACGGCCGGAGCAGGACCTGGTAGCGATCTGACGCTGCGACGCCGTCTATGTGCGGTTTCGTGCTCACTTCGAGGGAATGGCTGTCGGTGTAGTCCAGCTCCTCGGCATGCGGGCTGTAAAATAGCTGCCCAATGCCCCCGTAGCTCAGTGGACAGAGCAGCGGACTTCTAATCCGACGGTCGCAGGTTCGAACCCTGCCGGGGGCGCCAATGTCTAGCCACGAACTCCGCAGTTTTGCGCTCGTCCGGCGGATCGTCACGCTGCCTGAAAGGATGAGCACCCGGCTTGCCACTCGGTTTCTGCTTGTTACGTCACCGTAGGATTACGTTAAACTGCGATTGGTCCGCATTTTAGCCTCGGCTCCCGCGGTGAGGACATATGGACGGCGCATCGCTCGGTCCGCGGACCCGGCGGGTGTACGAGACGCTCCGGGCGCGCATCCTTTCGGGTGAGCTACCAGAAGGGACGCAGCTCCCCTCGTACGTCCAGCAGGCTGCCCAGTTCCGGGTGTCCCCCGTCACCATGCGCCAGGCGATCAAGCTCCTCGAGGCCGAAGGGCTGCTGGCGAGCGAGCACGGCCGCGGCACCTTCGTCCGCGCCGTCACCGCCAGACACATCCTGGTGGTGGACGACGAGCCCGGCGTGCGGGAGATCCTCCGGAACATGATCGAACAGCCGGGGTTGGAAGTCGTCGAGGCCCCAGGTCCGAGCGAAGCGATCAACATCCTCGAGAGCGATGACGCTATCCTCCTCGTTCTGACGGACGTGCGGATGCCCGAGAGCGAGGACGGGGTCGAATTCATCCGGGAGGTTCGTCGCCGGTGGCGCGCTCTGCCGCTAGTCGCATTGACCGGCTTTCCGCAGGATCTCACCCCTCTCACCGGCAGCAACGAATGGCCGGTGCTCGTCATTCCGAAGCCGTTCCGCATGCGTCAAATCGAGGAGATCCTCGCCCTCGTCTTCCCGGCACCCAGCCTCCACTCCGCGGTGGCGACGACCGCGGCTGAAGAACCCGACGGAACGGGGACCCACGTGCTCGTCGCCGACGATGACCCCCTGACCCGCGACGCCCTGGCTGCGCTGATCGGCAGCATGGGCTATCGAGTGAACGTCGTCGAGAACGGCGCGCAGGCGGCGCTCAGTCTGCTGCAGCACCAATACAGCCACATCTTTATGGACCTCCGCATGCCAGGCAGTGGCATCGAGCTGGCATCCGAAATCGCCGAAAGGTACACGTCAACGACCGTCATCATCGTCACCGGCTACCCGCAGGATGCGCTCGGCTCGGATCGACTGTTCACGATGGTGACCAAGCCCATCCGATCAGACTCGATTGCGGACGCGCTGCGGCTGCGCCGCCTGGCGCCGGCCAGCCCAGACTAACCGCGCGGTGCCGCGGCCTCGGCCCCGGGATGCTGTCGGAAAAGGTGGTAGAGCAGGATTGAGCCCGCGACCGCGGCGTTGAGCGATTCGGTCGGCCCCGCCATCGGGAGCTGCACCAGCAGGTCACATCGTTCGGCGACCAGCCGCCGCAAGCCGGATCCTTCCGAGCCCACCACGACGGCCATCGCCCCCCCGAGATCGATCTGGTCGTAGGACGCCTTCGCGTGCGCGTCCAGCCCCACCACCCAAAGCCCGCTCGCCTTGCACTGATCGAGGGCTTGCGCCAGATTCGCGACCTGGGCGATTGCCAGCCGCTCCGCCGCGCCCGCGGAGGCGCGCACCACGGCGGGGGTCACGTCGACGGCGCGATGCTCGGGGAAGATGACGCCGCTCGCGTTCACCGCCAGCGCGGTCCGGAGCAGGGTCCCGAAGTTTTGCGGGTCCTGGAGCGAGTCGAGGACCAGCACCAGCGCATTCGGCCCGGCCGCCTTGGCCCGCCCGAGAACGTCGGCCAGCGCCGCGTAGCGAAAGGGCTCGACCTCCGCGACGATGCCCTGGTGACGCGGGTGAATGGCATCCAGCCGCTGCCGCGGAATGGGCTGGACGGGAACCCGCGCCTCGGCCGCGGCCCGCACGATCGCCGCGATGGCGGGGTCGCCCTCGCGAGCGCGCGCGTCGACAAGCACGCGGCGCACCCGCTGGCCTGCCTGGATCGCCTCCATTACGGCATGGCGCCCCGCCACATACCCGGTCATCGAGCGCCCGGGCTCAGCCCCTCTTCGCATCGTCACCAGCATCCCGGCCCGGGTCCTCAAATCGCCATTCCGTGCCCGCGGGCGAGTCTTCCAGGACGACGCCGAGCGCCTTCAGCCCATCGCGAACCTTGTCCGAGAGCTGCCACTGCCGCTCGGTCCGAAGTGCCGTTCGCACCTCGACCAGCAGGTCGATGAACGGCGCGGCGTCCTCGAGTGGCGCCGCGCGTGAGCCCGCCATGAGCGGGAGTCCGAGGGCATCGATCATGCCTCGGAAGACGTGGCGCAGCGCGCGGCCGTCCTCTCCGCCGCCGCGCCGATTCACCTCGCGCGCCGTATCGAACAGCACGCCGAGCGCGCCCGGGGTGTTGAAGTCGTCCTCGAGATGCTGAGTGAACCGCTCCATGAGCGCGGCGGCTTCCGTGCTTTCGGGCGGATCGGCGATCGGCACCTCACCGTATGCAAGCTGGAGCCGGCGCAGGCTGCGCGTCGCGTCAATCAACGACTCCTGGGAGAAGCTCATCGGCATCCGATAGTGCACCTGCAGCAGGGCAAGACGCAGGGCGGCCGGCTCGTAGTGCTGGAGCACGTCGTGGATCGTCGTGAAGTTGAGGAGCGAGTGGGACATCTTCTCGCTGCCGGTCATGACCAGACCCACGTGCGGCCAGTAACGCGCGAACGGCGCCTTGTGGGTAAGCGCCTCGCTCTGGGCGATCTCGTTCTCGTGGTGGGGGAAGATGAGGTCCTGGCCACCGGCGTGGATGTCGATCTGGTCGCCAAGCGTCTCGCGCACCATCGTGGAGCACTCGATGTGCCAGCCGGGGCGGCCGGAGCCCCACGTGCTGTCCCATGCCGGCTCGCCGGGCTTGGCACTCTTCCAGAGGGCGAAATCCCGCGGATCCCGCTTGCCGGGCTCGAGCTCCTTCCGGGCACCAACCAGATCGCCTTCGCCCGTCCGACCGGAGAGCTTGCCGTACTCCGGAAAGCGGCTCACGTCGAACCAGACGTCGCCTTCAACGACGTATGCGTAGCCAGTCTGGACGAGCGCCTGCACAAATTCGATGATCTTCGGCATGAACGCCGTGACGCTCGGATACACGTGCGCCCGCTGGACGTTGAGGCGATCCATCGCGTCGAAGTACGAGTCCGTGTACCGCTTCGCGGACTCCGCGGCGCTGATGCCCTCTTCATTGGCGCGCGCGATGATCTTGTCGTCGATGTCCGTGAAATTCTGGACGTGTTCGACTCTGAAGCCGCGCCACTCGAGGATCCGGCGCATCATATCCGCCGCGACGAACAGGCGCGCGTGCCCCACGTGCGGGTGGAACTTTGGCGTCATCCCGCAGACGTACATGCTGACCGTCTCACCAAGAGGAACGAACTCCTCCTTGCGGCTGGTCAGCGTGTTTGAGATCCGAATGGTCACATGATCCCCCAAGGATCCAGATTGGGCAGCCCAGCGCGCCGGGCATGAATCGAAGTGAAAGAACCGAGCTCAGCCCAGCGTCGATTCCGCCAGGGATTCGCTGGAGCGAGTTGCCCGCTCAGCCACGAGCTCCGCCTCGAGCGCCGCCAGCCGCGCCTCGAGCAGGACCACCCGCTCCTGCAGCGCCTGGATCGTCTCGCCCTCTGGGTCGGGGAGCACTTCGACGCGCTCGTGGATGTCTGTGTCCGGATGATGGGTCGCGACGACCCAGCCTGGCACGCCGACGACCGTCGAGTTCGGTGGCACGGTGCGGAGGACGACCGAGCCCGCGCCGATCTTGACGTTGTCCCCGATCTGGATCGCCCCGAGCACCTTCGCGCCGACGCTGACGAGCACGTTGCTTCCGATCGTCGGGTGGCGCTTGCCGCGCTCCTTGCCCGTCCCCCCAAGCGTCACACCCTGATACAGGGTCACCCCATCGCCCACCTGGGTCGTTTCGCCGATCACGACGCCCATGCCATGGTCGATGAAGAAGCCCTTGCCGATCTGCGCGCCGGGGTGGATCTCGATGCCGGTGATGAACCGCGAGAGATGCGACAGCACCCGCGGGACGACCGGCACCTCCATCACCCAGAGGCGATGGGCGACCCGGTGGATCAGGATCGCGTGGAACCCGGGATAGGCGAGCACGATCTCCAGCCAGTGGCGAGCGGCGGGATCCCGCTCGAACACCGCCCGAAAGTCGGCGCGCACCGTTTCAAACATACTGTCGCCACCCATTGCGGAGAGTCCACAACGCCGATTGCCTGGACATGGCGCCATCGTGTCCAAGCGACCGGTCTTTGTGCGGACTTGGTTGACGCTATTGTACCGAGGTTCGCTCGATGAGCGCCGTGGCGTAGGCGGCGATACCATCCTCCCGGCCCAGCGCGCCAACGTACTCGGGCGACGTGGCCTTGACGTTGACGCACTCGGTCTCCACGTCGAGAGCCCCGGCGAGGTTGGCTCGCATAGCATCGAGGTGCGCCGCGAGGCGCGGACGCTGCGCCACGACGGACGCATCCACATTGCCCACGGCCCACCCGCGCTCGGTGAGCGCCGCGCCCACCCGCCGCAGCAAGACGAGGCTCTCGACACCGCGGTACTGCGCGTCCGTGTCCGGAAACCAAACGCCGATGTCGCGCTCGCCCACGGCTCCCAGGAGCGCGTCGATCACGGCGTGGACCAGCACATCGCCGTCTGAGTGGCCATCGAGCCCTCGCGGGTGCGGCACGTGGACGCCCCCGATGACCAGGTCTTTCCCATTGGTGAGCGGGTGGACATCATGGCCGATCCCAACGCGGATACGAGATGGCACTGCCTTACCTCACGTTGAATTCGCCGGCGATACCGGCATCGCCGATCCCGCGTTCTCCTCGGATGCTAGCAACGCCCGGGCGATGACTAGGTCGACGTCCGTTGTGACCTTCAGATTGCTGTAGGAGCCCTCGTACACGCAGACCGCCACTCCATAGGCTTCGACCAGCGCGGCATCGTCGGTCGCTGTCGAGGTAGCGGCTGCCCCATGCGCGTCAAGGAGCAGGGTGCGGCGGAAGACCTGTGGGGTTTGCGCGTGCCACAAGCTCGCCCGGGGCGGTGTTCCGACGATACGGCCATCCTGGACCGCTTTGATCGTATCCACAACCGGCATCGCGGCGATCGCAGCGCCGGACTCGCGGGCCGCGGCCAGCCCTCGGGTCATGAGATCCGGCGTCACCAGGGGCCGCGCGGCGTCGTGGATGATGACCCACTCGACGTTTCCAACGGTGGCCAGCCCAGCCCGCACCGAGTCCTGGCGCTGTGCGCCGCCGATTGCGATCCGGGCGTCAACCTTGATCTCCTGGAGCAAACGCCGAATCTGGTCCAGCCGCGAGGCAGCGACCACGACGATCAGCTCATCGCAGCAAGCCGCCAACGCAAACACGCGCAACGAACGTGCGACCAGCGGCTCACCGCCGAGGTCCACCCAGAGCTTGTCAGTACTCATGCGGGTCGAGGAGCCGCCCGCGACGATGATGCCCGCGACCCGGCCTCGTCCGGACCGGTTGCGCTGGTCAGCCGTGGCGCTACTCGTGACCATTGTGGGGACGGTCGGGTGATCCGTTCAGCTTCATCCGCGCGAAGATCATGCGCCCGGCAGCCGTCTGGAGCACCTTCGTGACCGCGATGTCCACCTCGGCGCCAACGTGGTTGCGGCCGTTCTCCACGACGATCATGGTGCCATCGTCGAGGTAGGCGACGCCCTGACCGGCCTCCTTGCCTTCGTGGATGATGCGGACGCAGAGGTCCTCGCCCTGGATCACCGCGGACCGAACCGCGTTTGCCAGAGCGTTGACGTTCAAAACCTCGACGCCCTGGAGCTGAGCCACGTGGTTGAGGTTGTAGTCCGTCGTCATGATCCCGTAGGAGTGCATCCGCGCCAACCGAACGAGCTTCGCGTCGACGCCGACCGCGTTCTCGACGTCCACGTCCGAAATCTCCACCGGGCAGGTCGCTTCCTTCTGGAGCCGATTCAGCACCTCGAGGCCGCGCCGGCCACGGCTCCGGCGAATCGGATCGGGCGAATCCGCAATGTGCTGCATCTCCTCGAGCACAAACCGAGGGACGACGAGCTTTCCCCCGAGGAAACCAGTCCGCCCGATATCCGCGATTCGCCCGTCGATGATGGCCGACGTATCGACCAGGACGACGCGGCCATCCGGCCGCGCGCCGGCTTCCGATGCGCGGTTGGCCAGGCCAAAGAGGGAAAGCAGGCTCTGCTTGTGGATCAATAGCGTCATGACGCCGAAATAGCCGAACACGATGCTGCCAACCAGCGGGAAGATCCGCCCGAAGTATCCCGGCAGAAATGACATCGGAAAGGCAAGGAGGGCACCGACGAGGAGGCCGGACGCCAGGCCGACACCGCCGGCCAGTACCTCAATCGCGGTCGCGCTGTAGATCGTGTGGCGGAGCCAGAAGAAGGGTCGCGTCGTCAACGCGGGCGTAACGAGGCAACCCAGACCGAACGCGGCGCAGCTCATGGCGTACATCGAAAGAACGTCGACGAACGTGCCGCGGGAAAAGTCCACCAGCGCCGAGGAGAACTGGTACGCGGTGACACCGGCGACGATGCCGCCGATGATGCGAACGACGAACTCGAGGCTCATGGCCGCCCCGCGTGGAGGCCAGTCAGGGCCGCCGCCTGTCGCAACGTTGCCGCCTCTAAAACTTCAAGCTCGGGCACGGGTGCGAGCCCGCGCGTCGATCGCGTCGGCACGATGGCCCGTCGGAACCCCAGCTTGGCGGCTTCGCGCATGCGCAGCTCCATTTGTCCGACCCGACGCAATTCGCCGCCCAGGCCGATCTCGCCAATAGCGACCGTGTCGTGGGCGATCGGGGCATCGTGATAGGACGACAACATGGCAAGCGACAGCGCCAGGTCCGCCGCGGTCTCCTCGATGCGAAGTCCGCCGACAATGTTAACGTGAACGTCGTAATCGTACAGGGGAACGCCCCCCCGCTTCGACAAGACCGACGCAAGCAGGATGAGGCGGTTGAAATCGAGGCCCGTCGCCACCCGGCGCGGAACGGCGAGCTTGGAACGGGTTACCAGCGCCTGCACCTCGACGAGGATCGGTCGGGTGCCTTGCAGTGTGACGGCAACGCACGAGCCGGTGCCATCATCCTCGCGGTCGCCGAGGAAGAGCGCAGACGGGTTTGGCACTTCCACCATGCCCTCATCCCGCATTTCGAAGACGCCGACTTCGCTCGTCGCCCCGAACCGGTTCTTGACACCGCGGAGCAGTCGATAGGACTGCAGGTGCTCGCCCTCGAGGTAGAGAACAACGTCGACGATGTGCTCGAGCACCTTCGGCCCCGCAATCGCGCCTTCCTTCGTCACATGGCCCACGAGCATGACCGCGATGTCCTGCTCCTTCGCCAGACGCTGCAGGCGAATCGTGCATTCACGGAGCTGGACGACGCTGCCCGGCGACGATTCGATCCCGGCGTCATACACGCTCTGCACCGAGTCGACGATAAGCAGCGCTGGCCGAAGACCGATCGCAGCGTCGATGACCGTACCGACGTCCGTCTCTGCCGCGAAGCTGATTCCCTGCGGGGCGAGCCCGAGCCGTCGCGCGCGGATCCCGAGCTGGCGCAACGATTCCTCGCCAGACACGTAGAGCACGTCGTCGTTCCCACCGCGGGCAACGGCGTCGGCCACATCCATCAGGAGCGTCGACTTGCCAACACCCGGGTCTCCACCCACCAGCACGATGGAACCGGGAACGATGCCACCGCCGAGGACCCGGTCCCACTCGGGGAGGCCGGCGGCGAGTCGGGGCGATTCCTGGAGGTCGATGTCCGCCAGCTTGCGGACGGCCGCTGGCGCGAGCGCGCTCGGTTGCGCCGCCTTGCGGTCGGACGGCCGCTCGAGCTGCTCGACGAGCGAGTTCCAGGCATCGCAGCTCGGGCACTGGCCCATCCAGCGCGGATGCCGAGTGCCGCAGTCCTGGCAAACGTAAATACTCTTGATCTTTGTCATGCGCGTGATCCTTCAGGTTCGTGCGAAGGAAATGTTCGACTACGCAGCACAAGGGCGGGCCGGCTTGCGCCGGCCCGCCCCCCATTGCCCGTCTCCAGGTTTAGGCGATCTCGACGAGAGCCTCCTGGGCTTCCGTGGTCATTACGAGCTCGCCGTTCTGCACGTCGACGTAGATCGTATCACCGCGCTTGAAGCGGCCTTCCAGCACGCCCTCAGCCATCGGATCCTCGATGTGGTTCTGAATCGCGCGGCGCAGCGGCCGGGCGCCGAAGGTGATGTCGAAGCCCTTGTCGGCCAGGAAGTCCTTGGCCTCAGAGGTGACCTCGAGTTTCATCTCCTGCTCCACGAGCTCCGTGCGAACGCGATTGAGCATGAGGTCGACGATCTGGCGGATCTGGTCCTTGTCGAGCTGATGGAAGGCGACGCTCGCATCGATGCGGTTCAGGAACTCGGGGCGGAACATGTTCTTCAGCTCGCCGAGCACCTTGTCCTTCATGCGATCGTATTCGGCGACCTTCGCCTTGTCCTCGTCCTCAGCGGTCATGAAGCCGAGGCGGCTGTCCTTCCGGATCGCCTCGGTTCCGATGTTGGACGTCATGATGATGATCGTATTGCGGAAGTCGACCTTGCGGCCCTTCGCGTCGGTCAAACGCCCATCGTCCAGGATCTGGAGCAGGATGTTGAAGACCTCGGGGTGGGCCTTCTCAATCTCATCCAGCAGGATGACGGAGTAGCTCTTACGGCGGACGGCTTCTGTGAGCTGGCCACCTTCCTCATAGCCGATGTAGCCGGGAGGTGCGCCGACCAGCCGAGCGACCGAGTGCCGCTCCATGAACTCCGACATGTCGATGCGGATCAGCGACTCCTCGCTGCCGAACATGAATTCGGCCAGCGCACGCGCCAACTCCGTCTTGCCGACACCCGTAGGGCCGAGGAAGATGAACGAGCCGATCGGCCGCCGCGCGTCCTTGAGGCCAGCCCGAGCACGTCGGACCGCCCGCGAGACCACGGTGATCGCCTCTTCCTGCCCGATGACGCGCCCTCGGAGGGCTTCTTCCATCTTGAGCAGGCGGCTCGACTCCTCTTCCGCGATGCGCATGACCGGGATGCCCGTCCACATGGCGACGACCTGGGCGATGTCCTCAGGGGTCACCGACGCCCGATCGGCGCCCTGCTGGGTCTGCCAGCCGGACTCCATCTTTTCGATCTTGTCGCGGAGCTTGGTCTCCTGATCGCGAAGCTGCGCCGCGAGCTCGTACTGCTGAGCTCCTATCGCCGCGTCTTTTTCGCTCTGGACCGATTCGAGGCCGCGCAGCGCATCCTTCAGCGTCGGCGGGGTTGCCGCCCGCTGCATCCGCACCCGGGAGGCCGCCTCGTCGATGAGATCGATCGCCTTGTCGGGGAGGAAGCGGTCCGGGATGTAGCGCGCCGCCAGCTCCGCCGCCGCCTTGATCGCCTCGTCGGTGATCTCCAGCTTGTGGTGCGCCTCGTAGCGATCCTTGATCCCTTGCAGGATCAGCATCGTCTCTTCGATCGTCGGTTCTTCGACGAGCACGGGCTGGAAGCGCCGCTCGAGCGCCGCGTCCTTTTCGATGTACTTTCGATACTCGTCCAGGGTGGTCGCGCCGATGCACTGCAGCTCACCCCGGGCCAGTGAAGGCTTCAGGATGTTCGCGGCATCAACCGCGCCCTCCGCCGCGCCTGCGCCGACGAGCGTATGCAGCTCATCGATGAAGAGCACGCAGTTGCCGGAGCTCCGGACCTCTTCGATGATCTTCTTGAGCCGCTCCTCGAACTCGCCGCGATATTTCGTACCCGCGACCAGTGAGCCGATGTCCAACGTGAGGAGCCGCTTGCCCATCAGCGTCTCGGGCGCATCGCCCGAGGCGATGCGTTGGGCCAAGCCCTCCACAATCGCGGTCTTGCCGACGCCCGGCTCGCCGACCAGCGCAGGGTTGTTCTTGGTGCGGCGGGAAAGGATCTGCATCACGCGCTCGATCTCTTTCTCGCGCCCGATGCAGGGGTCGAGCTTATTCGCGCGCGCCGCGGCGGTCAGGTCCATTCCGAGCTGGTCGATGACCGGGGTCTTCGACGAGTGGCGGGATTCCTGCTGGGAGTACGTGCTCGACTGATTCAGTACGTAGTTGACCTGCTGGCGAACCTTGTCCAGGCTGACACCCAGGCTTTCCAGCACGCCGGCAGCGATGCCTTCGCCTTCTCGGACCAGACCGAGGAGCAGGTGCTCGGTCCCAATGTAGTTGTGATTCAGGCGCCTGGCTTCCTCCACGGAAAGCTCGATGACCTTCTTAGCTCGTGGAGTGAGTCCGATGTCGCCGGTGACGGTGCGCTCGCCACGGCCAATAATGAACTCGACGGCACTGCGTACCTTATTCAGATCGACCCCGAGATTCGCGAGCACTTTTGCCGCGACGCCCTCACCCTCGCGCACGAGACCAAGGAGCAGATGCTCGGTCCCAATGTAGTTGTGGTTGAAGCGCTGGGCTTCTTCCTGGGCGAGCTGTAACACCTTGCGTGCACGTTCGGTGAATTTATCGAATCGTTCTGCCATTTATTCGTCTCCGATCAGTGGGGTCCTGCGTTAAAAACGGCAGAATTCCCGGGTGGCGATTCCATTATACTGGCCGGCTTTCCGTTAACTGCGTCATGAATTCGGCGGCGGCTTTTTTTCAGGATCCGTTTCCAACTTGTCACGTTCCCCAGCCTCGGCCGCCTCAGGCTGCGACTCCTGGTCCGCTGCCGGCGGCGCTTCCAGCTCGGCCTCCAGTTGCGATTCCAGCTCTGCTTCGGACTGCGATTCCAGCTTAGCTTCCGGCTCCGATTCCAGCGCCGGCTCCGAGCTCAGCTCCGACGGTTCGGGCTCCTCGTCAAGCTCGGGAAGCAGCGCCGACCATCCACTCCGCGCGGCCAGCGAATCATCCGCGGCACCGTACACCATCGGCATTCCGGAGCCTCGCTCGGCTGAGCTTCGTTCGGCGGGAGTACGTCGTTCCGACTGGCGGCCTCGTTCGGGCTGGCGAGCCCGCTCCGGCTGGCGGCTTCGTTCGGGTTGGCGGGGGCGTTCGGTTCGTTCGGTTCGTGGCTCGCTTGCCGCGCCATATGCCGCCTGCATGCCCGTATTCGGCTCAGCAGGCACTTCTTCGGACTCGCCGCCGTAGACCATGGGCAGGCCGCGCGTTTCCGCCGTTTCCGCCTCCGCGCGGGCCTGGCGCAGACTCAATCCGAGGCGGCGCCGCTCGGGCTCAATACGCAGGATCTTGACGGGGACGACCTCGCCCTCCTGGACGACGTTCTTCGGATGCTGAATTCGCTCGTCCGACAATTCTGAGATATGAATGAGTCCCTCAACGCCCGGCTCGATCTCCGCGAAGGCACCGAAGGTCGCAAGTTTCGTAACACGGGCCGAAACAATCTCGCCGGGCTGGTAGCGCGTGGGAACCGCTTCCCATGGCTCGGCCCGGAGCCGCTTCAGGCTCAATGCGATCTTCTTCTTTTCCCGGTCTACACCGAGGACGAGGACATCGACCGGGTCGCCAACCTTGACGACCTCGCCCGGATTGGTCACCGGCGTCCAGGACAGCTCCGTCAGATGCACCAGGCCATCCGCCCCGCCGAGGTCGACGAACACGCCGAAGTCGCAGATGCTGCTCACCCGGCCAGTGCGCGTCTGCCCTTCCTGCAGGTCGGCCAGCAGCCGGTCGCGCTCCTGACTTCGTTTCTCCTGCTCCGCGGCCCGTTCGGAAAGGATCAGCCGGTTGCGGCGGCGGTTGATCTCGATCACCTTGAGCGCCAGCACCTTGCCCTTCAACCGGGCGAGCCGGACGTCGACCGTCTCATCGGGCGGGCCCGGCTGGCGCAGGTCGACGAGCTGGGAGAGGGGTACGAACCCGCGCACGCCCGAGATATTGACGATGGCGCCACCCTTGTTGAAGTCAACGACGGGCGCCTCGAGCGCTTCGTTTTCCTCGAAGGCGTGCTGCAGGGTTCGCCAGCCACGCTCGGTCTGGGCTCGAGCCAGGGAGAGAACCGCGTGGCCCTCACGGTCTTCGGTCTCGAGGACCATGGCGACGATCGTGTCGCCGACACTGGCGACCGAGCGCAGCTCTCCAGCGCTCACCCCAGACTCGTGCGCCGGGATCACCGCCTCGGCCTTCGTGCCGACGTCGACCAGAATCTCATCGCGGTCCACGTGGACCACGATGCCTTCCACTACGTCACCGCGCCGGAGCGACCGCACGCCAACGGGCGTGGCGTCCAGGAGATCGATCAACTCCTGGTCACCTTCCGGGACCGATGACGCAGATGCGCGGACGGGCGGCTCGCTCGCGTCCATCATCCCTGCCTCCCAGGCTGGGCGCCTACTGCCGGCAAGTATATTTCAGAATCTGGCCGCTGCATAGCGCAAATGGAGGTGCCGCGTCAAATGCTGCGGCGGTTCTCCAACGCTTGCGCCAGCGTCACTTCGTCCGCGTACTCGAGATCACCGCCCACGGGCAGGCCGCGGGCCAGGCGGCTGACATTGATTCCGAGCGGGCGCAGGAGCTGGACGAGATACTGCGCGGTCGTGTCGCCCTCGACGTTCGGGTTCGTTGCGAGGATGATCTCGTGGACCTCACCCCCCTCGAGCCGCCGCATGAGCTGCGGGATCCGAAGGTCATCCGGACCGATTCCCTCCATCGGAGAGAGCGCGCCGTGAAGCACGTGGTAGAGCCCGCGGTAGCCACGAGTTCGCTCGATCGCCAGCACGTCGAGCGGCTCCTCAACTACACAGATGGCGCCGCGGTCCCGATTGGTGTTGCTGCAAATCGCGCACGGGTCCACGTCGGCGATGTTGTGGCACGACGAGCAAAAGATGACCGATTCCTTCATCGCGACGAGGGCTTCGGACAGCTCACGGGCCACCTCGATTGGTGCGCGCAGCAAGAAAAAGGTCAGGCGTTGCGCGGTCTTCGGTCCGATGCCGGGTAGGCGCGCCAAGGCCTCGACCAGCCGAGCGACTGGCTGGACGGTGCCCTGAGGGGCATTCATATCAGTTCGCATGGATTCTCATGAAGTCGAAGGTTCCTTTAGAGCAGCCCCGGATTAGAACAGCCCTGGAATCTTCATTCCGCCCGTCAAGCCGGAGAGGCGTTGGGCGGCAAGCTCTTGCGCCTTCGTGAGGGCATCGTTGACCGCCACAACCACGAGGTCCTGCAGCATTTCGACGTCGTCCGGATCCACCGCTGCCGGATCGATTTCAATCGACACAACGCGCTGCTGACCGGTAACGACCGCCTTCACGACGCCGCCGCCAGCGGAGGCCTCAACGGTCTCCTCAGCCAGCTCCTCCTGCATCTTCATCAAGCGGTTCTGCATCTGCTTCATCATGTTCTGGTTCAACACAGCACTCCCTCGTTTCTTGAGGTCCGACGTCATCATACGACACGCTTCCCGCGCGGAGGCCCCGTCGATGCGGACTCAATCGGGCACGACCTCCGCGCCAAACAAGCGCGCCGCGGCCTCCGCGAGCGACAGCTCGGTATCGTCGTCAAGCTCGGCTCCTGGTTCCAGATCAGGCCAGTCTGGCTCGCCGGACTCCGCGGATTCGAGGTCCGATTCTCCTGCAGGCCCTGAAGGAGCGGCGACGGTCGAGCGTCCGGGAATCGCAGCGGTCTCTTGCCTGGAGACCGGAGCGACCTCAGGGAGGTCCGTGGGCGCGGAAATGGTCGACACCCGGTCGTCGGCGACGAAGCGCACCTGGAGCGACACGCCGACGTCCTCAAGCAAGAGTCGCTCAACTCCGTTGCGGCACAGCTCGATCTGTTTGAGCTCGAGGGCATCCATCTTGCCGCCAACCGTCAAGACGCCGTCCTGCAGTCCGATCGGCCGGACGCGCGACAGCATCATTTTGCCGAACAGACTTCCGGTGAATCGATCGACGATCGACGCCCAGTGTCCCTCGACCTTGGCCAATGACGGCATGGCCACACCAGCGGGCACGACGGCGGCGGGTGCCGCGGGCTCACTCGGACGACTGTCCGCCACGGCTAATGGTGAGTCGTGCGTATCGTCCGCCGGCGAGGGGGTCGCAGCCGCGGGCATCGTGGGCGCGCGCGCGGAAGGTGGCGTTTCCCTCACCATAGTCGGAGGCGACGCAGGAGCAGGCGGAGCAATTTCTGATGGATGCTGCTCCGGAATCGGTGGCGCTGCGGGCGGCGAGTCCGGCGCTCTAAGCTCACTGCTCCGGGCCGTCGGGCTCGGGGGCCGAATCTCTTCGGCGGGAAAGCCGGCGACCTTTGCCACGGCAAGCTCAAACCGCAGCAGGAGCTGACGCTCGTCCAGCCCCGGCCCGTCGAGTTCGGCGAATTCACGGAGCGCGGCGGCCAGCGTGGCGGGCGTCCAGCGCTGGGCAATGCCCTGCAGCCACTCCCATTGGTCCTGCCCGAAATCCGAGGCGATGGCGGAGTCCGCGCCAACCCGGGCGAGCAAGGCGCCCCGCAGATCGAACAGCACCTCGCCGAGAAACTGCCGGAGGTCTGCGCCTTCCTGGACGAGATCCTCGAGCACTGAGAAGGCGGCGGCAGCGTCCCGCGCCGATACGGCATCGACAAAAGAGCGCAGCGCATCGCCGCGTGCCAATCCAAGTACCCGCCGGGCAGCATCGATGGTCACGGGTGAGCCAGCAAACGATGCCACCTGCTCGAGCATGCCGAGCGCGTCACGCAGCCCGCCGTGTGCCAGGCGCGCGAGCCGATCCGCCACGCCTGCCTGGAGCTCGATGCCCTCCTGCTGGGCGACGTGGTTCAGGTGCTCGATGATGGCTGGCTGCGGAATGCGCGTCAGGTCGAACCGCTGGCAGCGGGAAACGATCGTTGCTGGCACCTTGTGAGCGGAGGTCGTCGCCAGCACGAACACCGTGTGCGGCGGCGGTTCCTCGAGGGTCTTGAGGAACGCATCCCAGGCGGCCGCGGTGAGCTGGTGCGCCTCGTCGACGATGTAGAGCTTCCACTTCGCTTCGGCTGGAGCAAACCGCACCCGCTCGCGCAGGTCCCGGATATCGTCGATGCCGCGATTGGAGGCGGCGTCGATCTCGATGAGGTCGATGGCCCGACCCGCCTCGGCCGCCTCGCACGTTGGGCACCGCCCGCAGGGATCGCCGTCGACGGCCTGGTCACAGTTCAGCGCGCGATACAGGATGCGCGCCAGACTCGTTTTCCCGGTGCCGCGCGGGCCACAAAGGAGATACCCATGGCTGACGGTTCCCCGGGCGACCGCGTTTCGCAGGGTGCGAGTGACCGCCTCTTGCCCGACGACGTCGGCGAACGTACGGGGCCGCCAGCGGAGGTACAGCGCGCGCCGATCCTCAGTGACGGGGATGGCTTCCGTCATGATTCTACCGCCGGAGCCGGCGTGGCGACTCGGTGCACGAAGTCGGTCGCCCGAAGCTTGCGCTCCAGGACGAACTCGATCTGACGCCGCAGCAGACGCTCGACCTCGCCCCAAACAGGGCCGGGCACGCGCACCCCGAGGGCGCGCGGTGTCGTCGTCCTTTGCAAGTAGCGCAGCATCTTCAGGACGCGGACGTCGATCGGAACCGCGGACGCTTCGTGGCCGCCACACGGCGGGCACAACACGCCACCATTGGTGACGCTGTACCAGTTCGCCTCAGCCCGGATCTCATTCCGACATTCGAGACAGTTGCGCAGCTCGGGGCCGAATCCCAGCGTGGTCAACAGGCGCAACTCGAAGTGCCGCGCGACCGCGTCAGCACCCACCTCATCTCGACCGACCGTCATCAGCGAGTCGACCAGCAGCGCGAAGAGGTCAGGGTGCGGGTCGCGATCTTGCAGAAACGCATCGACGAGCTCGGCCAAATGGTACGCATACGAGCTTTTCTGGAGGTCGTCGCGCACCTCGCGCAAGGGCTCGATGGTCGTGGCCTGCGTGACAACGTCCAGATCACGCCCCCGAGCAAGTAGGAGTTGGCTGTGCGCGAACAACTCGAGATGGCCCGCCATACGACTCGTCGCTCGCCGGACCCCTTTCGCCATCACGCGCAGCTTGCCGACGTGCGGGGTGAACAGCGTGACGATGCGATCGGCCTCGCCATAGTCCATCCGTTTGAGGGCGACGGCTTCCGTGGAATAGACGCGAACCCGCTGGCCGAGCATACCGCTAGATCCTCGATCCTTCGCGCGCTGGTCTCATCCTAACCCTTCGATGAGAACAACGGTGATCTCCCCCTGCTCGATATCTATGTTCTGCACGACATCCGTGATTGCCGGAAGGAGCAGCTCACCCTGGGCCGGCGGATCTGGCCGCACCACGTAGACGTCCGCGCTTCCGGTCTCAAGGATCTCCGCCACCGTGCCCAGAACTTCGCCTTCGGTCGTACGCACCCGCAACCCGATGATCTGGTGCCAGAAGTACGTGCCCCGCGGCAAGCGCACCGCGTCCTTCTCCTCCACGGCGAGCAGCGCACCGCGCAGCGCCTCCGCCGCGACCCGATCCTCGACGTCGCTCAGCTTGAGGACGATGCCCTTCCGGTCGACCCGAGCCCGCTCCACCTCATGGAGCTTGCGCTTGTCGCCGAGATACAGGTGAAGGCCGCGCTTGAAGCGCTCGGGGAAATCCGTGAGGAGAGCGCAGCGGACGTCGCCATGAATCCCGTGGGCGGAGACGACGCGCGCCACGGCGAGGTACGCGTCGTCGGAAGCGGTCGTGGCGGAGGCTTTTTCGTCGGGAGGCGGGCGTTCAGCCATTGCTGCCCGGAGGGTTCGCCCGCCGGTGGGCGAGCTTAGTCGACCTCAATCGCAAGGCGGACTCCCTGGCGCACCGCGGCGGCCCGCAACAGGGAGCGCATGGACTGTATGATGCGGCCCTCGCGGCCGATGACGCGGCCCACGTCCTCAGCGTTGAGCGAGATCCGGTACACGATGCCCTTCTCGTCAACCGAGTCGGTTACCTGCACCTCGTCGGGATTCCGGGCGAGCATGCGCGCGACGTATTCAATGAACTCGCGAGTCAGCTCACTTGGTTGCGGATCCATCCGCTTCCACCGTTGCTTCAGAGGTCGTGTCCGCGGCCTCGACCGTCGCCGGCTCGTTCGCAGCCTCGGCCTCGGGCTCAGCGGCGGCCGGTTCAGCCACTGCTGCCGGGGCTGCTGCTGCCGGGGCAGTCGCCGCGGCCGGCGCTGGAGCGGACTTCTCTGCACCCTTCGCCTTCTTGGACTCGGGGTAGACCGGCTCGGGACCCCCGACAACGCCGGCGCGCCGCCGGAGGCGTTGG
>ORMF012558561.1_pt1 | contig 28088 bp, 22 predicted proteins | sample 1779871 | NCBI WGS metagenome assembly ORMF01 (sample SAMEA104232316, study PRJEB22302) | groundwater metagenome | biome: forest; feature: aquifer; material: groundwater | place: USA | collected 2011-08-07 | depth 5.4 m | reverse complement strand
TTCTCGAAGGTGAAAGCAGGGGATACCGTGAAGGCAACCGGCAAGATTCTCTCCGTGCAGGTCGGTCAGGAACTGATCGGACGTGTTGTTTCTCCGCTTGGTGAAGCCAAAGACGGAGGTCCGGCACTCAAGACGAAAACACAGTATCCCGTCGAGAAAATCGCTCCCCGTGTCATCGAGCGCAAGTCCGTCACGGTGCCACTCCAGACCGGCATCAAAACGATCGACGCGATGATCCCCATCGGCCGCGGGCAGCGCGAGCTCATCATCGGAGACCGCGGAACAGGAAAGACGGCACTCTGCATCGACGCGATCATCAACCAGAAGAAAAACCAGAATTCCGATCATCCGGTCGTCTGCATCTACGTCGCCATCGGTCAGAAGGAATCGAAAGTTGCAAAGATCGTAAAAGAACTGACGAAGCGCGGCGCGATGGATTACACGATCGTCGTGACGGCCTCCGCTTCGGAATCTGCAACGCTTTCCTACATCGCACCGTTCGCCGGATGCGCGATGGGTGAGTTCTTCCTCGATCAGGGAAAAGACGTTTTGTGTGTGTACGATGACCTTTCCAAGCATGCGACTGCCTACCGCCAGATCGCGCTTCTGCTGCGTCGTCCTCCGGGACGTGAAGCCTATCCGGGTGATGTCTTCTATCTCCACAGCCGTCTTCTCGAACGCGCCGTGTGTCTCAGCGATGAGCGCGGAGGAGGAACACTCACAGCGCTTCCGATCATCGAAACGCAGGCGGGGGAAGTGTCTGCCTACATCCCGACGAACGTCATCTCCATCACCGACGGACAGATCTTCGTCGAGTCCGACCTCTTCTACAAAGGCATCCGCCCCGCGGTGAACGCAGGAATTTCCGTCTCGCGCGTCGGCTCCGCAGCGCAGGTGAAAGCGATGAAGAAAGTTGCCGGTAAACTCCGTCTCGACCTCGCCCAGTACCGCGAACTCGCTGTCTTCGCGCAGTTCGGCAGTGATCTCGACGCTGCGACGAAGAAACAGCTGGACCGTGGGGCGCGTCTCACCGAAATTCTCAAGCAGCACCAGTACGAGCCGGAGGCGACAGGAGAGCAGGTTGCGTCGCTCTACATTGCGGTCAATGGCCTGCTCGACGAAGTGCCGGTCACGGAGATCAAGCCCACCGAAGCGGAGTACATCGAAACGCTCCGTCGTCAGCATCCCGAGACTCTCGCGACGCTGGAGAAGGAACTGACTCCGGAAGCGGAAGAAGTACTGAAGAGGACGATTGCAGCGATCAAAGACCGCAAAGGCTTCGCCGCAGCGGCGGCGTAAGTTACTGGTTGCTTGTTAGCTGGTTGCTGGATTCTCTCCTCAGACATCAATCAATGTGTCACATATTCATCCATCATCTTATCAAGCTAACCAGTAACCAGCTAACCAGCTAACGCAATGGCTCGTAGTCTCAGAGATCTTCGGCGCAAAATGAAGGCGATCAAGTCGACGCGGCAGGTCACCAAAGCCATGGAATTGGTGTCAGCTTCCAAAATGCGCCGCGCCGTCCAGAATGCACAACTTCTTCGTCGCTACGCTCTCACGGCATGGGCAATTTTACAAAAGCTTGCTGCGGCCCACACGGGAACGCATCCGTGGCTGCAGGAGCGGCCCGTGAAGAAAGTGCTCGCAATTGTTTTCACGAGTGACCGCGGACTCTGCGGCAGTCTGAACACGCAGCTCTTCCGTGCGCTGAATCAGTACGTCAACGGACTGAAGAAAATCGGCACATTTGAAAAGGTCGACTTCGTCGCCGTCGGCCGCAAGGGACAGCAGTTTTTGGCCCGCACAGGCCAGAATGTCATTGCTGCTTTTCCGGCTCTCAGCAATCATCCGAAATTCCGCGACGTGCTCCCCATGACTCGCATGGCTCTCGAAGGATTTAAGAATGGCACGTATGACCATGTTGTCATTCTCTACACCGATTTCATCTCTGCTCTCGCACAGGAACCGGGTGCGAAGGTGCTGCTGCCGTTCTCGGAGACAGAACTGAAAAAAATGATCGAAGGCCTTTCTCCTGACAAGAGACAGACGAAAGAAGCGCAGGAAGCGATGAAGTATGAAGTTCCTGCAAGCGAGTATGTTTTTGAGCCTTCGGAAGAAGACGTCCTCGACCGCATCCTTCCGCAACTTACAGAGATGCAGGTCTATCAGGCCGCGCTCGAATCCGCCGCCTCCGAACACTCCGCCCGCATGGTCGCGATGCGCTCGGCGTCCGATAACGCGAGCGACATCCTCTACGACCTGACCCTCAGCTATAACCAGACCCGTCAGGGCAACATCACCGCGGAGCTTGCGGAGCTTTCGGCGAGTAAAGCGGCATTGGACTAAAACTCGCTTTCATCAGACATGAGGCGATATACTGATTTCCTGTATGAAAGAACGCCTCGCACCTCTCATCTCCGGCGGCGGGACGACGATGGCGGAGATTATCAAGGCGGTGCAGAAGGGGACGATTCCCGATATGGAGATCGCCTGCGTCATTGCCAGCACCAAGCAGGCAGGTGGTATTCAGAAAGCTCTTGATCTGGGCATCTACGAACAAAAAATTGTTGTTGTCGATCCGGACGATTTTCGGGGAAGCGATCTCAAAGTAGATCGGGCAGCATTCGGTGTGAAAATTCTGGAGGCACTGAGGAAGCACCGTGCATCCATCGTCACACAGAATGGATGGATGCCGCGCACACCGGTAAATGTGATTCATGCGTACCGAGACAGGATCTTCAATCAGCATCCGGGTCCGCCTGCGGAATTCGGAGGAAAAGGGATGTATGGCAGGCGCGTACATGCCGCGGTTCTGCGCTTCAGGCAGCTAACGAACCGCGATTTCTGGACGACTGTCATCGGACAGAAAGTTCATGAAAATTTCGATGAGGGAAAAGTTGTGAAGGCCAAAAGAGTACCCATCCTGCCGTCGGACACTGTTGAAGATCTGCAGATGCGCGCACTCCCTGAAGAACATTGGGTACAAATCGCGATGTTGCAGGATGTAATGGCGGGAAGGCTCAGGGAATTGGAGCCGGAATTCCTCGTCAGACCGGAAGAGAGACACCTGCTGGAACAGGCAAAACGGGAAGCGATTGAATGGTATCCAAAGGGGTGACCATGTCGTTCCTCGTCTCCGCTCGGAATGACATGGTCACATCATCTTCATAATCTCCCGCTTCAGCGCGAAGAATTCGTCCGAGTATTTCAGTTCATGTGGACGCGAGTGGCCGAAAGGAATCCGGAATTCTTTCTTGATACTTCCCGGTCGCGGGGACATTAGGAAGACCCGGTCGGAGAGAAAGATCGCTTCCTCAATGTCATGCGTCACAAAAATCACGGTCTTACTTTCCTTCACCCAGAGATCCGCCAGAAATTCCTGCATTTGGGAACGTGTCTGACTGTCGAGTGCGCCGAAGGGTTCGTCCATCAGAATAATTTTCGGGTCGCTCGCGAGTGTGCGGGCAATCGCAACGCGCTGCTTCATGCCGCCGGAGAGGGTGAGGGGATAGGCTTTTGCAAAACTTTCTAACCCTGTCAGTGCAAGATAGCGATCTACAATCTGTCTGATTTCCGTCTCGTCTCTGCATGAAAAGCGAAGCCCGCTTGCGATGTTATCCTCTACGGAAAGCCACGGAAACAGTGCGAAGTTCTGAAACACCATTCCGCGGTCCCGGCTCGGACCGCGCACCGGATACCCGTTAAACCGTATCGACGAGTCGGGTGCGGTTTCCAGTCCGGCAATCATCCGCAGGAGCGTGCTCTTCCCGCAGCCGCTGGGACCGATAATGGAGACGAACTGTTTCTCGGCAACCGTCATCGACACATCATGCACCGCCTCGGTTCTGTCACCGTTGCGTGGATGGAAAACTTTGGAGATGTGGTCGAGTTCAAGCATGGTGTTCGAGCTTCGGAGCCCAGGGGAAGAAGACCGGGTACAGACGCTTCATGATGACATCTGTCAAAAGCCCGATGAATCCGATGACCAGAATACCGACGATCACATTTTCGGTTCGCAGGAGGCGCTGCGCTCCGATGATGACAAGTCCTATGCCGGATGTCGCGCCCACAATCTCGGCTGCCATCAACGCTGACCATGCCCACCCGATGGAGATGCGCAGATCATCGTAAATCCGTGGCCGGATGAACGGGAAAATAATGTGCCTCGTGACCTGCCATTGTGTCGCACCGAGTGTGCGCGCCGACTCGATGACCTCTTTCGGTGCGAATGAGACGGAGTTTGCAACCATCAGTGTCAACTGAAAGAAGATGAGCTGAGCGATGGCGAGGATTTTCTCCATCTCACCGATGCCCGACCATAAAATAAACAGCGGAATGAGCGCCGGTGTTGGTATGTAACGGATGAATGCGATGACCGGTTCGATGAATGCGTTTGCTTTCTTATGGAGTCCGATGGCGATTCCGCAGGGCACTGCGAGAAGCACGGCAATCCAGAATCCCGCGAATACACGACCGATGCTGATCAGGATGTCCACCATGAAGCCCTGACGCACGAAGAGCGTGACGAAGCCGTAGAGGACCGCCGTCGGCGTGGGCAGGAAGAATTCCTTCACGAAGCCCGTATACGTGACGGCGCTCCACAGAAGGAATACCACGCCGAAGGAGATGAGACCGTGGACCAGCGAATGCCATTTAGAGCTGCCCATGAATACTCGTGAGGACGGACGTATCCACTGCAGAGGTGAGATCGGGCTTGCCGCGCGTTTGTCCGGTCTTCGCGAAGATATTCACGAACATATCCGCAACGTCGTAGATGTTCGATGCAGACCCTTTACTGAAGTAGTCGACATTCTCGCTGTACGAAGGCCAGATGAGGCCGGCGACCTGATCGGCGAACTCCTGCGGCGTCACCAAGTAATATTTTGCCATGATTGCATTCGCCTCCTCCGGATGCTGCTTCCAGTAGTCGACGGCCCGGAACCATCCACGGACTACTTTCGCGACGACATCCGGGTGATCCTTCAGGTACTGCTGCTGCACGGAAAGGATATCAACGACGACGCCAGGAGCATCCTTACTGCTGAACAAAATGTGACTTCCCGTGCGCTCCTTCGCCTTCGACAACCATGGCTCGAACGTGACGGCTGCGTCGGTCTTACCTGCGGCGAAGGCTGCACCGGCCGCACCCGCTTCCGTATCGACTGTCCGGACATCTGAGAATGCCATGCCATTTTTCTCAAGCATATAATTCAACAGTGCTTCACTGACATAGTTCTTCTGGACGAGAACGGTTTTGCCTTTCAGATCCTGTATTGTTTTGATGGAATCAACAGCGACCATGCCATCCGCGCCGTTACTGAAGTCCATGCCGCTGACGGCGACCGTGTGGATACCCTGACTGTGATCGAGCACGAGTTGATCGACCGTCTCGGCGATTGCCTGATTGTCGCCACGCTCCAGAATCAGCTTTCGCTGTGCAACGTCAGGCGTCGTGATGATCTCAACGTCAACATCATCATTAAAACCTTTCTCCTTCGCCAGATACAGCGGTGCATAACCGATCCATGTATCGACATTAATCTTAAACGGCACCTTCGCGCCTATGTCCGCAGTCGGAGAGCGCTGCACTGCACAGGCGCTCAGAGTCAGAGCGACCACCGAGAGTGCCACAAAAGATCGGGCACAAATGGACTGAGGCATGATGATGGAGTTAAAAAAATATATCGTCATCTTATTTATATGTGTCAAATTCGTCAACAATGACCGACTATATATAAAATTCTATTGATTTTGTCTTATTACAGAGATAAAATTATGCTGTCGATTTTTTTCGACAACATGAAATGAGCGACCTCTTCTCACGACTCGGCCTGAACACAAAGGAAACCGATGTGTTCCGGAAACTTCTCACACTCGGTGCGCAGCCGATCAGCGTCATTGCGAAGCATGCGGGAATTCCCCGATCCTCGATGTACTTCATCACAGACAAACTGAAAAGTCATCACCTGATCGAGGAATTCGAGCGCGCGGGTGTCCGGTACGTAAAATGTATTGCCGTTGAAGACATTGCTGACGTCCTGAAAACACAGGAAAGAAATATCAGACAGACACTGCTTCTCCTGGAAGAACAGCTGCCGGAATTAAAAGCACTTGAGAGCACTCTGAGCATCACCCCGAAGGTAACCTTTCTCGAAGGGAAGGACTCCGTTCTCAACATGTACCAGTCACTGTCCCACGAAAAGGAATTCTGCACGTTCTTCAATCCCTCCGTCTTCGGGCGCATCGTTCCGGTGGCGCTGAACATCATTCCGGATATCCTGCAGGAACAGGGTAGTCGCGCAAAAGAAATTCTAACCGACTGCAAAGAGGCAAAGGACTACAGGAAGAAATTCGCTTCGGAAAGGCATCAGATCAGGCTCCTGCCAAAGAGCGTCAGCTCGCTGTCCGACTGCATTATCTGTAGAGACAGAGTGTGCTTCGTAACCTACGGAGAAAAGGAGATCGCGGCAGTTGAATTGTTCAGTAAGACGCTCGCAGCGACACAGCAGACGATGTTCGATCAGGTATGGAAATCGCTGGAATGAATCGTCTTTATTGTGCAATCACTCCATCCACTTCTGGAAAAAGGTCCTGTGATGGAAGAAGAGATGATTCTTCCGGTGACTGTTTCTGATGAAATCGACGACGACGTACCAGAGCGCAACGCCTCCCCAGATTGTATTCAGCACAATGAATGGATAGCTGTTCAGGTACACCGCGTAGATGAGAAGCAAAAGACTTCCGAAGAAATTGAAAAATTCGTAGATGAGGTAATCACCCTCCCACTCGTGAAACTGCGTCAGCACAAACGCGATAAGGCAGATGGCCGCGCCCGAGGTGCCGATGAGAGTCATGGAGTCCATGTAGGTGTGTCTTTATGAATATTATAGCAAATTATTATAAATAGTCAAATATTGCGTTTCTCTCAGCCGGAAGGGCTAAACATGTACATCTGGCCGAAAATAATGTATAATTCTATGCAGAATGTGCGTGAACAAACAGTACACGTCGGCCGAGCGTCGCCTCATCCGTTTTGCGGCAGAGGACGACTTTCCATTTCGCGATGAAGAGCCTCCCGCTCCCTCTCCACAACCCGCACGTCCGGAGAGCGTTCAGCCTATGACGGACCACATGAGTACAGAATTCATGGATTTGATACGGGCCATGACGGACGGGGAACCCACGGAGGACGACACGGTAACAGGACACGCAGATGAACAGACGTCCGCTGCGGACAAGCCCCCGGTCAACGTTTCCAATCCACCCGCCGTCCCTATTCCGGGAGACATCGATGAAATGTTTTCCTCGATCGCGGAGGCATGCACGGTACTCCGGTTACACCTGGAAGAACTGGAAAGAAATTTCCACGACGGACTTGCGTCGAAGCCGCTCCCCGCGGACCCGGATGCATTTCTCAGTCTCGCGAAGGAAAGTGCCGCACTGAGCAGCAAGATCGTGGAGGAAGTGAAGAGCCTCTCGGAACAGGCTGAGGAACTCAGGACAACGTTCGGAAAAATCATGGACATGCTGCGCTACGCTCCCGACGTTGCGTCGAGACCCGAGAAACAGGGAGAGATCACCGAATCAAGAAAATTCGTGCAGTCCTTCGTCGGTTCCGGAACGTTCGCGGCCAGTTCCGTGATCACCTTTCAGGCGCTCAGTTCCCTGGCAAAGTGGACGATGGAGCTGCATCCGGACGGCTTTGCGGGCTTTCTTCTGATGTGCGCGGTGACGACGACGTGGTTCACGACATCGGCGATCGTCGGCGGCAAATGCACCGAACTGTACGGAAAAATCCGTCAGGCGCTGATGAAGCACACGGGACATGCGTCGGAAGCACTGGACAGCGCACGTACGATTCTCGCAGAAAAGTTCCGTGACGCACGGGAGACGTTGCGCACGCTGGTCGTCCAGGCGGAAGCCCTGTGCCGCGAAGTCAATCTGTACAACGAAGATATGCCGACAGAATACGCCGACAGGAGAATGCAGCATGCAGAGAGCCAGGGAAACGGAGCCGACCCGGAGACGGCACTCTCCAAAGTGAAGGAACTGCTCCGGACGCAGCGAAAAAATATCAATCTGGGCCACGTGATGCAGATTTTCCTGACGGATATCAATCTTCGCGTCTCCCGTCTCGAACAGCAGTCGGTGAACGGCGCGACGGAAGAGGATCTCTATTCGCTTGGATTCAGGGATTGTGAGCACTTCTGTAACTGGCTCCAGCACGATGTTTCCCGATACTGCAGCCCGTCAAAGGAAGCACCGGGCAATGTTGTCACGAACTCAGCATGGGGAATTGCGGCCGGCGGGACGTCGGTGCTGGGAAAATTCCTGAGGCTGCTGTCGCACATCGGCGAGCATCCCAGGAAAACCATTCACGATATCATTAAGGGATTCTTCGGGATGGGCGCGCTTGGCTGGGGAAACAGCGCTCCGAGCCAGGGGAACGTCGCATTCGAGCTGATGAAAGTCGTCGGAGCCGTGGACACGCTCAGAGAGCACGGATTCAAAAGTCTCGCCCGCTGGCTCGTGGAAGTCGCCGGCAACATGGCCATAATGATGGCTAAGCCCACGCCGCTCATTCAGGAAGCGGTGAAACGACTCTCGCAAACGCTGACGCCGGACCAACTGCGCGAGGAAATCGGAACGCGACGGGAAGGTGCGGAGCTCCTGAAGCACGGTGCAAAGCAGTACGGCAACCTCGCCGGCCAGAGCCTTTTTGCAAGCGTTCCTGTCATCACAAAAAGCGGCATGGAAAAAGTTATCGACATGACGAACGATTACATGCCGATCATTGACAGGCTGGGCATGGGCAGGAAACTCATCCGATGGGATCTGGATCGTCAACAGGCAGCCGCGCAAAAAGGGCGTGCCCGCCTGCTCGCGCAGAACGGAGAGGTTCTCCGGGACTACGCAGCATTGCCGGCGAACATTCTCGAAGTGACCATCCGCACGGAATGGGCGAAATACACCATTACGCACGAGAACGAAAACGATCAGAAGACGCTCGACCACTTCACGGTCCTCTGCGACTTCTGGGAACAGGTGCGGCTCACGGAACACCTGGAGAAAGAAATCCGCACGCGGGAGCACCGCAAGGAACTGACGGAGATCGATGACTACCTCTCCACCGTGCACACAACGGCTCAGTCGGCAACGCCGCAAAGCTGGTGGGGCCGGTGGAATGAATGGCAGCTGGGGAAAGCGATGCGCTACTGCGCCAGACGGCACCGCATTCCGGATTATAATAAAAAACCTGCCGTCATCGATGCGGCACCGGGCCTGCAGCGCATCATCATTATCGACGCGGAGGGAAAAGTGAGAGCACTGCTCCATGAAGACATCGGCTCTTTTTACGGCGAACAGCTGAGCGCAGGAAGGAAACCTCATATCCTCGCCTTCGCCGACGAGCCGCGCGCTGCGATTGCCGAAACGCTTCTGGGCATTCATCTGAAAGAGGAACAACGGCAGGCACTGCAGAGAGCAGCGAGTGATGTGCAGAGCTCTCCCGAAGCACGCATCCGTGCGTTGTGCGCTGAATTTTCAGCCGGTCAGCTTCTCGGAGCCACGGGCGATCACAGTTTTCCGGGACTGATCCGTGCGGGGGTCGCGGGTACCATTGAGCTTACGGATGATCTGACCACACTAGTGCGAACGTTGTGTAAGGGAAAAAATGGAAACGCGAATGGGAACGGAAAAAAGACGCCACATTAATGTGAGCTAAAGGACGAAATCTTATTCGAAGCTGCTGGCGGTGCCACGTGAATGCGAAGCATTTTTACGTGGCGGAGAGAGTGGGATTCGAACCCACGAAACCCTTTCGGGTTTACCTGATTTCAAGTCAGGCGCTATCGACCACTCAGCCATCTCTCCGTAGTCAGTATACCGCAGCCGCCCGAGAGAAGAGATGTTTTTGTTTACAGCTCGTCGATTTTTAACACTTCTCCGAGTTGCTGCTTCAGCTCTTTATTCTTCGGAAGCTTACCCACCGGAATGGAACGCGCAGCCCAGAAGGCGCGGAGACGATCGAGATAATTATCATCTTCGCGGAGTTTTTCGAGGAACGGCATCGCAGCGTCACGGAAGCGGCTGCCGCCGAGGTGTTCCATGAAGGAATAGATGCAGGTGACAAAGGCATCCTCGCCGCCTTTCACTTCCATCCGCAACTCATCCTGCACCACGTTCACAATGCTGTCCGTGTCGAGCCCCGCGAGGAAGAGGAGATCGTCTGCAGTTCCGGACGGGAAGAAGTGCGTGAGGCCGAGCCGACGCAGCGAGCAGGGGAGCTGGAAATCGGCGATGATGTCGGCGACCTGTGTGGCGAGCCCGCCTTCTGCATTATGATCTTCCACGACAACAAGATGCGCCGTTTCAAAACCTGCCTGAATGATTGCGGCGGCGTCAAGCGGACGGATGGAGGAGACGTTCAGCACACGGACACTCGCGGTGTCTTCGTGTTTTCCTCCGGAAAGTTCATCCGCAGCGCGGATGGCGGCGGGAAGCGTGATGCCCGTTGCGAGGATCGTCACCTTGTCGGTCATGTCACCTTTACCGCGGACGATGTCGGCCTTTCCATCGTAGATGTAGTCAGAGCCGTAGACGATGTCACCCTTGGGGGTGAGCACCTGCGGATGGCCTGCGCGTGAGGAAAAGACGTACACGCTTTCGTGGCCTTCACTGATGATTTCCATCGCTTTTTCGGCCATCGCTGCGGCCTGATTGCTGTCACCGGGCATCCAGACACGTGTGTGACGGAAGGGGAGGTTCAGATAATTTTGTTCCTGATGCGTCTCGCCGTCTTCACCGACCGTGACCCCCGCGTGCGTGCAGTCGTGGAGTACGCCGCAGCGTGTGTGTGAACAGTTGATATCGATGAGTCGCGCATTCGCACGCGCTTCGTTCGTACCGAATGCAGCGAAGGTATAGGTGACGGGAAGCAGACCCGCCTGACGCATGCCGGCAGCCATCATGTACATGTTCGCTTCTGCAACGCCGACATTGATAACACGATTAGGGAACTCTTTCCCGACTTTTTCGAAGCCGCCGCTCGCGGCGAGATCCGCATGGAGCACGACGATGCGACTGTCAGCTTTCATCAGATTCTTCAGATGGGTCTCACCGAAATCTTTTCTGGCCGCGCCCTTCTCGGCAGTGACCGTGCGCGTGTATCCCGCTTTCTTAAGCGTGTCCGCTTTCCAGAGGAGGGGAATGTCGGTTTCGGTCGGCTTCGCTTTTTTGTAGCGCGCAATCTCGGCCGCACGATATTTTTCGTATTTCTTCACGAGCCCTTCAAGCGGCGGCATTGCTTTCACGATCTCAGCAGAGACATCCTTCTTGAGCGGCGAGCCGTGATAGTTTGCACTCCCTTCGTTGGAACCTTTCTCCATCAGCGGCACGCCGTGACCCATCGTCGTGTAGTAGCAGATGAACGTCGGACGTTGCTGGTTGCTGGTTGCCTGTCCTGAGTGGTGTCGAAGGGCTGGTTGCTGGTTTGCAATCTCAAGTGCAGCGAGTACCTGACCGGGATCATTGCCATTCTGAACTTCAATGACGCGCCATCCCGTTGCAGCCGCGATTTTGGCGAGATCCGTCGCGAAAGTTTTACTCGGCATGTCGGAGAGCTGGATATCGTTCCAGTCACCGTGGACGATCAGGTTATCAAGTTTCAGATGGACAGCGAGACGGAACGCTTCCATGACCTGACCCTCCTGACTGTCTCCATCGGCAAGGAGAATATCAACTATGCCGGACTTCTTCAGATATTTGAGAGCGAAAGCTGTGCCCAGCGCGTGCGATGTTCCTTTGCCGAGCGGACCGGTGCCGAAGGGAATGTCGCCGATGCCTGCCTCAACGTGCCCCGGGAGGCCTGCAGGGATCCGGAACGAGTCGATGATCGCCTGCGGGTCTGCAAGGCGTTTGTCTTTTCCTTCACGACCGAACAGCCACTGGAGGCCGTAGGCGAGCAGCGAGAGATGGCCGGCGCTGTAGCGCAGCGGCTGATCGACGGATGGGTCGCGCATCCTGCTTAAAAAATATGCAAACGTGAATGCAGAGAGGGGACCGCCGGGGTGTCCCGACTCGTGCTTCGTCGGCGCCTGCACACAGAGGTGCGCCATAATGCCGTGTGCAGCCGTGTACGCTTCGATTTCTTCCGTGCTCAGTTTTTTCGCGTCTTTGGGGCCGATCCAGACCGGCTCGAGTGTTGAAGAAGCCGCGACGATGCGCTGCAGCGACATCGGAACGTCCTTCGTATCTTTGCCGGTCAGAGTCTTTGGGTCCGGACGGGAAGCGGGCATGAGTGAGTGGAGTCAAAGACAGTGTACGGGCACGGATACGAAGCGTAAAGTTGTGCTATGGCAACGATCGAAGACTTTCAGAAGCTCGATGTCCGTGTGGGCAGGGTGCTGAGCGTCGTGCCGTTTCCGGAGGGAAAGTTTTCGACGCATATTCTGGAGATCGATTTCGGCACGGAGATCGGGGAAAAGAAATCACTTGCGCGGCTGTCACCGAATTATAAGGAAGAGGACGTCACGGGAACACTCGTGCTGGGTGTCGTGAATTTCCCGCCGCGACAGATCGGGAAACATTTGTCGGAAGTGCTGACGCTCGGCGTGCCGGATTCGGAGGGGAATGTCGTGCTGATCCGGCCGGAGCGGGATGTCCCTATTGGCGGACGGCTGTATTAGGCGTCTCTTTCGAAATGATTGAATCAGTTCTATACTTCAGCCGTTCTTTTGTCTCCTTTGCCTCTTCTGACTCCTTTGCCTCATTTCATTTATGAAACTCTTCCTTGATACTGCAAATACCGCTCAGGTCGCAGAAATTGCTGAATGGGGAGTTCTGGATGGTGTCACAACGAATCCTTCTCTTGTCGCAAAGGAAGGGAAGGATTTTAAGAAGACTGTCCTCGAAATGTGTAAGCACGTTCCCTGTGTTTCCGCACAGGTAACAGCGACGGACTTCGCAGGGATGAAGAAGCAGGGCGAGGAGTACGCGTCGTGGCACAAGCACGTCGTCGTGAAGGTGCCGATGACGACCGAGGGACTGAAAGCACTGAAGCACTTCCGGAGCAAAGGAATCAAAACGAACACGACGCTGATCTTTTCACTTCCGCAGGCGATTCTCGCCGCGAAGGCAGGTGCAAACATCATCAGTCCGTTCATCGGGCGACTGGATGACGCGGGAGAGGACGGGATGGCTCTCATCGGTGAAATCATGCAGGTATGGTGCCAGTACGATTTCGACTGCGAAGTGCTCGTCGCTTCCACGCGTCATCCCCGTCACATCGCGGATGCGGCAATGCTCGGTGCACACATCTGCACGGTTCCCTACGACGTTTTCAAAAAACTTCCGATGCATCCGCTGACTGATTCGGGTCTGAAGAAATTTCTGGCAGATTGGGATAAGGTAAAGAAGTAAGTTTTCTCTTTAGAATGTCACCCTGAGCTCGTCGAAGGGCGGCGCGGTGTCGTGGTTCGACGAGCTCACCATGACACCGTTTTGCTTACATGTAATTCTTTCAGAGAAATGATAGTGTATGACCATGCAACTCGGCGTCATCGGACTCTCCACCATGGGCGGCAATCTCGCGCGCAATGCAGCGCGGAATGGTGCGACGGTGGCCGTGTACAACCGCACGCATGAACGGACCGATGAATTTATCAAAGCACATAAGTCCGAAGGAACGTTCGTGCCCTGCAAAGATTATTCGTATCTGATCGCCGCGCTCAAAGCTCCGCGTGCGATTCTGATCATGGTCAAGGCAGGTGACGCGGTCGATCAGGTGATTGCGGATCTTGTCCCGCTTCTTTCAAAGGGCGACATTCTTATCGACGGCGGGAATAGTTTCTACAAAGATACCGACCGCCGCGAGAAAGAACTTACGAAGAAGGGGATTCGCTTCCTCGGGATGGGCGTGAGCGGGGGTGAAGAAGGAGCGCTCTGGGGACCAAGCATGATGCCCGGAGGTGATAAATCTGCGTATGAAGTACTGGAACCACTTCTGAAGAAGCTCGCTGCGGATGACGGAGCGGGAGGGAAGTGCGTGTCGTACATGGGTGCCGGCGGTGCCGGCCACTTCGTAAAGATGGTCCACAACGGCATTGAGTACGGGCTGATGCAGCTCATCGCGGAGGCCTATCATCTGCTAAAAACTGAGGGAAAGCTGACGAACGCAGAGTTCGCGGATCTCTTCGGCGTATGGAGCAGGAGCGGCTATTTGCAATCGTTCCTGATGGAAATCACGGCGAAGATTTTTCAGAAGAAAGATGAACTCACCGGACTGGATCTCATAGACGTCATCCTCGACGAAGCCGCGCAGAAGGGGACAGGAAAGTGGACGACGACCGCCGCGATGGATTACGGCATTCCAATTCCGACGATCACCGCAGGGGTCGACGCGCGTATTATTTCCGGCTGGAAAGAGTTCCGGATGCAGGAAGGAAATTTCGCACCGCCTGCACTGGAGGAAAAGACCATCGACAAGGCTTCGCTGACCGAAGATGTACGCTTCGCTCTGGAACTCTCCTTCACCGCCGCCTACGCACAGGGTCTGCAGCTTCTCAGCGGCGCGGATAAGGAAGAGAAGTGGAAACTGCCGATGGCGGAAGTCGCACGCATCTGGCGCGGCGGCTGCATCATCCGCTCCGCACTGCTCCCGCTCTACCAGAAACTCATCGAAGGCGATACAGAGGCGGGAAAGACAATGCTGGAGTACACCGGCGGGGAACACCAACGCGCATGGCGCAGAGTCGTCTCCCTCGCGGCACTCCGCGGGATTCCGATGCCGGCAACGTCAGCAAGCTTAAGCTACTACGACGCCTACCGGACGAAGCGCCTTCCTCAGAATCTCATTCAGGCAATGCGGGATTGCTTCGGGGCACATACGTATAAGAGGACCGACCGTGACGGAGTATTTCACACAGAATGGAATTAGAGAGGAGCTGCATTAGCTTCGTTAGCTGCATTAGGGACCCTAATGAAGCTATTGAAGCTAACGAAGCTATTTCCTCGCTATTTTCTCAATCGACAAGTCAATCGTACTTGCTTCTCCCGTCCCTTTTCCTATGCTCCGTCCATGACCGAACGGACGAATAAAATTATCATGACCACCGCGGTTGTCGGGCCGCTCATCGGAGTTCTTCTGGCAATGTATCTCGCGTGGAACACCTACGTCTTCCGCAGCGATCTGCTGCTGCTCTTCGTCCTCTACACGCTTGTGGGGTTTGGTGCGACCATCGGCTACCACCGGATGCTCACTCATCACGGCTTCGACGCGCCCGAATGGCTCCGGGGCCTCTTCATCATTCTCGGCTGCATGGCCTACGCGGGCAGCAGGCCCGACGAATGGGCGGCCACCCACATCCGCCATCATGCGCACTCCGACGAGGAGGGGGACCCGCACAGCCCGCTCGACGGCTTCTGGCACGCGCACCTCGGCTGGCTCTTCTCGCTCAAAAACTACTCGTACGCGGAAGAATATGCGCCGCACCTTCTGAAAGACCGGACCGTGCAGTTCGTGTCCCGCTACGCTCTTGTCTGGGCTGCACTCAGCTTCCTGATTCCCTTCGCGATCGGCGGGTGGACGGGGCTCCTGTGGGGAGGAGTCGTCCGTCTCTTTTTGACAACGCACACGACCTGGAGCGTGAACTCCGTCTGCCACACCTTCGGCAGGCGCGCATTCGAGACGACCGACGAGAGCCGCAATGAGTGGGTCGTGGGGCTGCTCGCCTTCGGGGAAGGCTGGCACAACAATCACCACGCGTTTCCGGAGAACGCGTTCCATGGGCTTCGGTGGTGGCAGTTTGATCTCTCGGGTCTCCTGATTGCGGGCTTAGAGAAAATCGGACTCGTGTGGAACGTGCAGCGCGTCAGTGAGGAAGCGATGGAAGCCCAACGCACCTTCGCCGTCCGCGCTTCGGTGTCCATTCAGGAAATGCGTCAACAGCTGCTCGATCGTATCCAGAACGCGGACAGCGAAGTGCAGTCAATCGTGTCGTCCGCCATTGCCACACTTGATCAGAGTGAAATCGCAAGACTCGAGAATCTGCAGCGTGATGCGATTGTCCGGCTCGTGAAGATCAGGCAATTCCTTGCGAAAGCAACACATATCAAGCGTCCGAAGCTTCTGGCGTACCGGTCGGAGATCGATCAGCTTCTGACAAAGGTGAAGCAGGCGCTGCCGCAGGAGATGACGGCTTCGTAATTCTCACAACGCCCGCAGCCGCGGAGGGCTGCTGCTGGTTTATAAATAGAGGGGGTAATAAAAAATACCAAGTAGCAGCCCCCGCAGGGGTCCCGCAGGACCGTCCCCGGCTGCGGCTTTGAGGTATGCTATACATATGTCCCCCGACGGTATCCGCACCCGCAACCTCTTCGATCCTGCTTCAAAAGAACCGTACAAACTGAGCCGGTCAAAGCTTGAGTTATTCCTTCAATGCCCGCGCTGCTTCTACCTTGATCGTCGCAGCGGCATCGGCCGTCCCGACGGTCCCGCTTTCAGCCTGAACATTGCCGTCGACGCACTGATGAAGCGCGAGTTCGATTTCCACCGCGCACGGGCCGAACCGCATGCACTGATGGAGGAGTTCGACATCGACGCCGTCCCGTTCCAACATCCGGATCTCGATCAGTGGCGCGAAAACTTTCGCGGGATTCAGGTCCTCCACGCGCCGACGAATTTTCTCGTCACCGGCGCCGTCGATGACGTATGGCAGGACCCCTCAGGCAAACTCTCGGTCGTCGATTACAAGGCAACGAGTACACAGAAGGAACTCTCGCTCGATGACCCGTGGAAGCAGGCCTACAAGCGGCAGATCGAGATCTACCAGTGGCTGCTGCGTGGCCTGAAGTTTGACGTCTCGAACATCGGCTATTTCGTCTTCGTGAATGCCGACTCTACGAAGGAACACTTCAAGGGCACACTCAGCTTCGCGATGAGCATTCTCCCGTACGTCGGAGACAGTTCATGGGTCAGCGACGCACTCACGGAAGCACATAATTGTCTGATGCGCGACGTGCTGCCGTCTGCGGCGGGGGAGTGTGAGTGGTGCAGATATCGGAGGGCAGCGAGGCAATTGGACAGCGATTAAATCCGTTCGTTGACAGTCTGTACTCCCTGCGAGATGATGACACCCTTTTCGTTTTTCTATTATGGTACTCAGACTCGCAGGTCCCGCGCCGATTCTCGAAAACTACAAGCCGGTATCCGCGGATTTGGAACAACACGCGCTCGCCGATGCGAAAAGCGAATTTGCTGAAGTCCGGATAACCGCTGAGGACGGCAGATACGCAAAGAAACTTGCTCAGCTTCGCGCTGCCGCCTGCGAAGGGGAACTCGCACGCCGGAGAATGATGATAGAAGTGGAATGGTTCCGCATGCTTGTAAAAGAGGTCCTTCCGCCGGAACTATTTACGGGAATGGAAGATCTTGTTGAACGTTTTGCCGAAGCGCTGCATAAAGCTGCAGATGGAATGTCGCTGCGAATGGCAAACCGGATTACGGAAATTGAGGGAATAAAACGTCACGATGTCATCGCGATGATCGACACGCTGCGCGAGCGTATCAAAACAAAACTGGCTGAAGACGTCGCGAATCGACCGGATGATGTCGAAAGACTTCTTTCGTACGTCCATCTGGGCCTCACGTCCGAAGACGTCACGAGTCCCGCCCACGGCCTCATGCTCATCAATGCATTGCGACATGTCCTGGTTCCGAAGATGCAGGAACTCTTATCGAAACTCGACGCGAAAGCGGCTGATCTCGACACTGTTGTGGACCCGATGCATGCAGGTTTCAGCATGGGTACCAGATATCGCGGTTATGCTGCGAAATTGAGAGAGATGATGCCCGCGGTCTTCACTCCTGATTTCCTCACAATGAAGTTCTCCGGCGCCACGGGCACCCATGCAGCACTGAAGAGCATCGTGCGCGAGGGCGCCCATCCACTCAGAATTGCATCCGAGTTCGCAGGATACATTGCGCCGGAACTGCACTACCTTCCGGTGACAGCACAGATCAATCCGCATGACGACTTCAGTCTCTGGTGCGGCAAACTTGCCGACTTTTGCAACGAAGTTCGCTGGATGTGTGAAGAGATGTGGCAGGACTCCGGCCGTGACATCGTCACGGACGAGCAGCTTCGTAAACTCATTTTCGTCAAACCGGACGACGGCGCATCCGGCAGCAGCACCATGCCGCAAAAGGTACAGGTGATTAATATAGAGAATGCGAAAGGGACGGCACAGAGTCTGATGGCTGTCGCACGTGGTCTGCAACAGTCGATCGGAGTCAATCGTCTGCAGCGTGAGCTGTCTGATTCGCGCCAGATCCGTGAAATCTTCGGTGACGTTTTGCCCAAGCTCCTGCAGATTGTTTCGAATATAGAGACTGATGTTCCGAAGCTCACAGTCAATGCCGCATGCCGCATCGATGCCGGATCGGTACAGCAAGCATATCCGTCACAGACAGACGAAGATGAGGGGCTTGAAGAATACACTGACTTCTCTTCACTTCGCCGTGCTCTGGAACACGCCGCGAAAGAATGTGCGGACATGCCGCTCCTTGGGCGCACGCACAATCAGCCCGCTTCCCCGACGACCTTCGGCAAAGAACTTATGATCTTTGCACAGCGTTTGAGATATCTTGAAGGGGTACAAGATGGCGAATATCGTGGCAGGCAGATCGGAACAAAATTCAGTGCCGGTGAAATTCGCGAAACTGCAATCGGCGTTGTCGAACAAATGCTCGGAGACCTGCAGATCTATGCGCGTGAGCGCAACGGCATGCTCGACATCCACAATCCGGATTTGATTGTCGCGGACAAGAGGCTCCTTCGTGATACGGCAAAAAAGATACTGACCACGGAAATGTCCGTAACCGACATCGCTGACGCTCTTCAGTTCAATGTCGAAGTATCACAGAGAGAACTCAATGCGCACTTCGAATGCCTCGCCGAGGCGATTCAGGTCGTGTTGCGGCGATATGGAGTGACGAATGCGTACGACATCACAAAAAAAGTGACGCGCGGCGCACAAATAAACCGGACCGAGTACCAGACGATGATTCATGAATTGCTCGTAATGGACGAGATCAGGGGAAAAATTCCCGCAGACATTGCAGAGCAGCTGATGAATCTGACACCCGAACAATTCACGGGGGAAGCGGGGAGGCTGGCACTACTGGAAACGTCTGCAGCCTAAAGTGAACGCATAATCAATAGCGCTGCACTCCTCCCCTGAGAATATCGAGCCCGATCACTTCCTCGATATCTGCGTATCGCACGGCGAAATTACGCGGGTCGCGCTCGGGATGCGGCATGAGGATAACGGTCTTACCGGAGATGTCGGTGATGCCCGCGATCGCACTCAGCGAACCGTTCGGGTTGTACGGCTGCACCATCGTCGGCTCTCCCGCGGGGTCGACGTACCGGAACGCAACAAGTTTGTCCCGTTCGATTCTTTCGAGAATCTCAGGTTCCGCATGGAATCTTCCTTCACCGTGCGCGACGGGAAGACGGACGGTTTTTCCGCGCAGAGACTCTGTCCACTTGCACCGGCTGTCTTCAATGCCGAGCTCAATCCTGCAGCAGATGAACCGGCCGCTCTTATTATTGAGGCAGTAGGCCTGCGGGGCACCGAGAGGTCCGTAGGGCAGTGCACCGGCCTGGAGCAGCACCTGCATGCCATTGCAGATGCCGATGGTGAGGGTGTCGCGATCCGCAAATTCCTGCATCTCATCTCTGAAACCCTGAACAAGGTCCTGCGCCAGAATCTGACCGGAGCGGATGTCATCGCCGTAGGAAAATCCGCCGGCAATGGCCAAAATCTGCGCGTCCGTAAAATGTCTGCGCTGCAGATCCGCCATGTGCACGATGACGGGGCTGGCCCCTGCGATGCGGAATGATTCGGCCAATTCGCGTTCACTGTTTGTCCCCGGCGCGCGCACGACGAGGACACGCGGCTTGCCACCTTTCGATACCGTCCGTAGCGAGGACACTCCCGCTTTTTTCTCAGAGCGGGGGAGCGGCCCTGCGGGTTCCTTCGCAATGGGAAATGCATCTTCCAACACAGGGTTACGATGTGCATCTTTCAGCTCCGCAACGCCGTACGAAATTGTCTCACCGGACGGCAGCGCAATCCCGATCGCCGGCTCCGCAGTCGTTTTCCCGAGTACGGTGAAGGGCAAACCGGGGAAGAGTTGCGCAGGATCTGCATCGGGAGGAAGTTCGAGGACGAAACGTCCTGCTTTTTCACTCAGGAGCGTGCCCGTGGCGTCCTGCTGCGTGCCCGAAAGCTGAAGTGATGCGCCCAATTCATTGCCGAAGGACATTTCTGCAACCGTTGCAAACAGGCCTCCGTCATGAATGTCATGACAGCTGCGGACCTGTCCTGCTTTCATCGCCGCGTGGAGACCCGCGAAGATTTTCTTTTGTTCTTCAGGATCAGAAACGGGAACCGCATTCGTCGTGAGTCCCATATGCTCAGCGCCGACGGAGCCGGCGAGAGCACGGGGATCCGCAGTGCCGAGCACCATCACCTGACTGTCGGCCTGCTGGAAGTGACCGGGCACGGTATGCTGAAGCGAATCCAGAATCGAGAGCGCAGAAATGACGAGCGTCGGCGGGGCCTTGATGACAAGCTCTCCGCGCTTAAATTTCATACCCAGACTGTCTTTGCCCGAGACGAGCGGAGTGCCGAAGGCCAGAGCCGCGGCCGTCAGACCGTCCATCGACCGGTCGAGCGTTCCGACGTCGTCGGGATTGTCCGCAGGCGGATGCAAAAAATTATCGACGAGGAAGATCTTTGCAGGATCGGCTCCGCGTGCGACAGCATTGGCAATCGCTTCGACGACGGCATCGACACTCGCGTGGTAGGGATCGATGTCCGCAATTTTCGGCGCGAGACCGTGCGTGACGATGAGTCCGCGATCCACCCCGGGCAGCGGACGGAGAATGATGCCGTCCGACGGAGCATCCTGTTTTTTTCCTGTTGAGAAGCCATCTGTCGGCCCGCCGGTCACGGTGTGGTCATAGCCGCTCACGATCCCTTCGCGGGAACAGACATTCAGATCCTGCAGGACAGCGAGGAGCAGTGAACGCAGTGCCGGAGTACCGATAGCAGGCAGCGGTTCCGGTCGCAGCTGCGGAGGCGTGAACCTTCCTTCGATCTCTTTGAGAGGATTGCCCTTCAGCAAAAAATCCAGATCCATGGCAATGACGTTTTTTTCTCCGTGCGTGACGTGCAGCTGATTGTCCCCCGCGCCGCATATACCAAGATCATCGACGTTGATACCGTAATGTCGGCACAGCTCAATCGCTTCCTCTGCCCGATCGGGACTGACCGCTATGACCATGCGTTCCTGAGACTCCGAAATCCACTTCTGCCACGGAAGCAACCCCCTGAATTTCATGGAAAGACGCTCGAGTTGAATGCGCGCTCCGAGCCCATGGCACATTTCCGTGATGGCGGAACTGATCCCTCCGGCACCGCAGTCCGTGATGGCATTGATGTATTTCCCCTCGCGCAGTTTTTCAATGACGTACATGATCTCGCGCTCCAGAACGGGGTAGCCGATCTGCACGGCAGCGCTGTCGAGCTCACCGGTTTTGTCGGACATGCCGCCGGAGGAAAATGTCGCACCGTGAATCCCGTCCTTGCCGGTTTTTCCGCCGATGCAGAGCAGATGATCGCCAGGTTTTGCCTTCCCTTTCATCGCGTCCGCGAGCGGAATCTTCCCGATGCTTCCCGCGAGAATTCCCGGCTTCGGACCGAAGCGACTGTCGAAGTACACCGCTCCGCTGATATTCGGCAGTCCTATCTTATTCCCGTAGTCACGGATCCCCGCCACCGCTCCGGTCATGAGTCTTTTTGGATGGAGCGTCCCCGGCGGCACGGCATCGTCAGAAAGACGCGGGTCTCCGAAGAGAAGCACATCGGAACCGGCGATCGGTTCCGCACCCAAGCCGGTACCCATGATGTCGCGGATGACGCCGCCCAGTCCCGTATTGGCGCCGCCAAACGAATCGAGTGCCGTCGGCGCGTTATGCGTTTCAAATTTAATCGCGATGCCGAGCTGATCGTCGAACTTCACGACGCCCGCATTGTCCTCAAAGCAGGAAACGACATCGGGATGAGCGATGTCTCTGGTGGAATTTTTCAGACGGGTGAAGAGCGGCGCTTTGCGTTCGCCGTTAATCACCAGACCGGCTTTGAAGGTCTTATGACAGCAATGCTCGGACCACGTCTGCGCAATGGTTTCGATCTCCGCATCCGTCGGCTCCCGTCCGAGTTCTCTGAAATGCGCCTGAATGGTGAGCATTTCCTGCTCCGTAAGAAAGAGCCGCCTTGCTCCGCTCAGCGCCATTAGCTGAACGGAATTCATGGCAGAGAGAGCAAGAGACTCGACGGTATCCGCTTCGGGTGCGTCAGGCATTCCGATGCTCTGAGGAAAATTTCCCCAGCCTACCTGCACTGCGTCATTCATGAGGAGTGCTTCTGCCTGTTGCTTTGTCCGTTCATCACACGTGCCGTGCAGCACATACATGGACGCCGTCTGGATCCGCTTGCCCTCCATGGAAATGCCCCTGCGACCGATGGCATGTTCGATGGACGCCAACTCGGGATTCGTCATCTGCGGCTTGTAGGCAACAGGTACGCAGATGTCAGCCCCGTACGTCATCCCATGAGAAAACTTTTCCGTGTGAACCGGCTGATGGAGCAGCTCCGTTTCAATCCTCGCTACTTCATCGGCAGCGAATCCCTGGAACAGAAACATTTTGCCGGTGCGCACGCTCTCGATCCCCGTCAGGCCATGTTCGCGGAGCCTGTGCAGCACACCTGCGGACTCGGCGTCGAATGCGGGCTTTTCAAAAATCAGGACCGGTCGCACAACCGCGGATTCCTGCTGTTCGGTGTCCGGCATGAACGAATCGAGCGTCTGCATAAAGGGAGTGACTGTCTCATGCGGGGAAGGGGGGAGTCAACTCCTTCAGAGATATCGGACGAAGTGGCAGCGCCACGTGATTGCGCACAGGGACGTAAAGCGACTGCGTCGCCACGTCCCACGTAAAATTCGCTGCTCGCTTCGCTGTGCGCAATTTTACGTGGCGGAGAGGGAGGGATTCGAACCCTCGGAACGGTTTTACCCGTTCACCACATTAGCAGTGTGGTGCTTTCGGCCACTCAGCCACCTCTCCACGCCGCGGGAAGTATAGGGCGTGGCGTTGGCCGTGGGAAGTTGTTTCAGCCCTTTGTCTGTGGCTCCCGTGAAGCATTGCCCGTCAGTTGCTTCACCTTTTCCGATCCCTCCACACGCTTCGACATATTCTCGCCGCTGAGTCCGAACATTGTCACGACATGGAGCGCCTTGCCGTTGCGTTCGTACATGCCTTCCAGAATGTCGAGGACATTCTGCGTCACGAGAATGCAGCCGAGACTGTAGTAGCGGGTGTCGCTCTCAAGCATCGTGTTGATGTAGGCATGCGTGTGGATGCCGTAGGAGGTCGACGTGGTCCCGTTCTTAAAGAGGCGCAGGAATGTTCCTTCCTTACCGAAGGTGATGCGGTCGCCCTGCGTGTCGACTTCCTTCACGACCCAGCTGGTCTCCGGCGTCGTTGCCAGATACCGTCGCCCGAGGTAGTTGACGTTTTTGTTCTGCCCAAGGATCACCGGAACCGCCGTAAACGAGCCGTCGGTATTGATCAGGTAGCCGACGGCATCCTTCGTATCGACGAGGAAAACGGCACCCGCTTGAGGCACCCACTGGGAGAGCGGAACGGCCTGTGTCTGGGGCGCGGTTGCGGTCGCCAGAACGATGCCAAAGAGGGCGCCGAAGAGGTGCAACATAGTTTGTATAATCTATACTTTTTATGTAAAATGTCAATACTCCGGACGCTCGAATTTACACGAGAAAGCGACTTTCTATGAATTTTCAGGCTCATCATGTATAAGATATGAGTAATTTTTGTATGCAACTGTTTTCCTCCGTCATTCGCAAGCCTAAAACATTGCTCCATGCCGCAGAATCCCTACAATTCAGCACCGGACGTTGATCCTCCGTTTCCTCACGTTCCGGTCCTTCACACGACGGTTCTTACAGTGCTCGCACCACGGAGTGGTGAGCGCGTTCTCGACGTGACCCTCGGGCTTGGTGGTCACGCTCAGCTCTTTCTCGAAGCGATCGGTTCGACAGGAACATTGATCGGGCTCGACACAGACGAGCGCAACCTCACGGTCGCAAAAGAGAAACTGGAAGGAAGGGGAGCGACGGAATTATTTCACGCTTCCTTCCGCGATCTACCCGCACTCAATCTTCCTGAGGTCGACATTCTCTTTGCCGACCTCGGCCTCAGCTCTCCGCACCTCGATGATCCTACCCGCGGATTTTCTTTCCGCTTCGATGGTCCGCTCGATATGCGTCTGGATGCATCGAAGGGAATCACGGCGGAGCAGTTGATTCTCCGGAGTTCCGCGGAAGAGCTCGGTCACATCTTCGCCGACTACGGACAGTTCGCAGGGTCGATGCGTCTGGGTCGGACACTCGCGGGCTCGCACGTTGCGACGACGACAGCACTCAGGGAAGCAGTTGAGAAAGCATTCGGCTTCAAAGGGAAAGCGCTTCTCCCGCAGGTCTTCCAGGCGCTGCGCATCGCGGTGAATCAGGAGCTGGACGCCCTCAACATTCTTCTGGAGCACGGACCGAAGATGCTGCGCAGCGGCGGCCGGATGGGAGTCATCAGCTTCCACTCCCTCGAAGACCGCGCAGTGAAGCACACCTTCCGCGCACTCACGACCGCTCCCAAAGATCCCGTCACGGGAAAGATTGCCCATCCCGCAGACTTCACACTTCTCACCCCACACGCTCTCGCTCCTTCCCCTGACGAAATCACTGATAATCCGCGCTCACGCAGCGCAAAATTCCGAGCAATTCGCCGCAGCTGAATTGCTCGCCCTGAGCCCGTCGATGGGCGCACTCCATATGTTTTCTTTCTCCCTCTCCGCATCGGCCATTCCGAACCGTTCCTCTCTGGGGAAACTCATCGACCAGAGCACGGTTCTTCTGATGGTGGTCATCGGCGCGCTCATTCTTCTTCTCGCTCTGCTGATTCTCTTTCACGAGAACGCGAACGCGACGAAAGGCTATCAGCTCCGTACGCTCGAGCAGCAGCGCTCCCGGCTCCTTCTCTCTGAGGAGGTGCTGAAAATGCAGATCGCGGAGTCCCAGGCGCTCGAACATCTGGAACAGGACAAGCGCATTCAGGCGATGATCGTTCCGAAAAAAGTCCTCTACACGACGGGGGAGAACGCGGTCGCTCTGGAGCATGCTCCCGTTCAGAACTAAGGGAGCGAACGCAGGTGAACGGTGCTCACCGGACCGTCCGCCGTTTTGCTGTCTGAAAGCAGAACGATGTGGTCACCGCTTTTCAGAAGTCCTTTTTCCCGCACTGTCCTGAGAGCCAGCGCGGCAGTTTCTTCCGGATCGGTGCCAAAGGGCATGTGGAGAGGGAGGACACCATAAAGAAGCTGCATCTGCCTCTGGACAACCGGCGAATCCGTGAGCGCGATGATGGGAATCACCGGCCGGCAGGCACTGACACACTCAGCGGTGCGGCCGCTGCGCGTGAGGACGATGATGGCCGGCAGGTGCATCGAGAGTGCCATGACGGTTGCGGCCTCTGCTCTCGCAACATTTTCATCCGGCACACGATCCGTCTCGGTCGGAAGCACCGCCGGAAGATGGGATTCGGTTTCAGCAAGGATCCGCGCCATCGCGTCGACGGCGGCAACGGGATTTTTGCCGTTGGCCGTCTCCGCGGAAAGCATCGTCAGGTCGGCACGCGTCGTTGCGGCATGCGCGACGTCGGTCACCTCGGCCCGCGTGGGCATCGGAAACTGAATCATGCTCTCGAGCATCTGCGTCGCGACGATCACCGGTTTTCCGGCCTCTCTGCATTTACGGACCATCGCGTCCTGAATCGCCGGCAGGAGCTCGAAAGGGATTTCCGCCCCCAGATCGCCACGCGCAACCATGATGCCGTCGGAAGCTTCGATGATATCGTCGAGATTCTGCACGCCCTTCTCCGTCTCAATTTTCGCGATGACTCTCATCGCACTGTTATTCTCCCGCAGAAATTTTTTTACTTCCCGTACCACGTCGCCTGTCCGGACGAAGCTGAGTGCGACGAAATCGAGTTTCTGCTCGACCCCGAACGCCAGATCATGCCAATCCTTGTCCGTAATGGAGGCCATCTGGAGGTCGGCGCCGGGGAGATTCACATGCCTGCGGGAGCCGATGCGTCCCGCATTCGCAGCCTTTGCATGCACAGACCCGTCCTTGTCGATACTGATCAAATCAAAGCGCATTTCGCCGTTGTCGATGAGGATGCCGCGGGCATTTTTGACGTCCTCGGCAAACAGCATGTTGTCGACGTAAATGACCGGATGCGGTGAAGAGATATTCGTATCCGTGACAAACACCACCTCCTGCCCTTTGGCGATCTCGATCGGCACCTTCACATCCCCCGTGCGGATCTCCGGCCCCTTGGTATCCATCATAATGGCAACCGGATAACCGTCATCCTGAATCTTCCGCAGCGTCTCAATCTTCGCGAGCTGATCGGCATGTTCCCCATGGGAAAAGTTCAGCCGCGCGATGTTCATCCCGGTCTCCGCGAGAGCCCTGATCTGCTCAAATGTGCTGGACGTCGGCCCGAGGGTGCAGATGATTTTTGTGAGACGCATGAGGAAAGCACGATGATGATTACGCTTCATTATAGCATATTTCCCGGCATCATTGAAGGAGTGAAAAACGGGGGACGCTTCTTCCGTCAACACTGACCATCGCTGACCAATCGTCGATCGTTCGTGCCCAGACATTCCCTTTCGCATCGCGGTAGATGACCAAATGTTCAAGCGTCGCCTCGTGAATGGCATTCTCCACTACTTCATATTCACCGCCCTTGTAATGACGGAATCTGCTGCCAACAGCCGGACCATTCGCTGCTGAAACCTGTGCATCGTCTTTTGTCTGCATGGAACAAAGTGTACAGCACAAACAATTTGCCGGATGGCGTTTGCTGCTACTTCCAGATAAACGGACTAAAGTTCGTTCCATGATCGTATGCATCCAGACCCTCCATATGCTTTATATAGGCAACAACTTTATAGGTAAGCGGCAGCATGAGCATTTCCCATGCTGTGCAAAATATGACAGAACTTACAATAATCGGCACCAATTCATCACGGGTAAAAACGCCGCTGATGGCGTACACAATTGTGAAAAAAATCGTGCAATCCACAAGTTGCCCGGCAAGCGTTGATCCAATATAGCGGATTCCTGCGTAGGAGCCATGTGTAAGGATCTTCATTTTTGCCAGCACAAAAGAGTTGGTTAGTTCACCGCTGAAAAAACTCAGAATGATTGCGAATGTAAGGACAGGCCCCGTCCGAAAAATATGATTGAAGGCATCGTTATAAAGGTATGATTCGTTTGACGGAATAATGCTGTACACATAGGTAACAAGCGAGGCAACAATGATGCAGGCAAAACCCGTCCACACAATTCTTCGCGTCACCCTGTAGCCATACACTTCAGTAAAAATATCAGAAAATATATACGTAAATGGATAGGCAAGAATTCCCACGGAAAAAACTAGGGGTCCAAGAGAAAAGGTTTTCGGTGTCGTGTAGATCGACAAAAGCAGAAACATCAGCCAAAACATTCCGAGAGTACCGAGATATCTACTGGGATGGCGGGCGGCAACAGCAGGATCGGTAATCAGGTCCATACAGCAATTGTATCTAATTTTTTATTAAAGAGATAATCCAATTGAACTGCGTCGTTTCCCCGATGGCTTGCCATGTGCAGGCAGTGCGAACCGAATGGCTGAGGCCCAGAGGTCGAAACCATGAGCGAGGCGTCGCAACGCTGAGTCGAATGGTACCCCCGGCAGGAATTGAACCTGCGGCCAATGGGTTAGAAACCCACTGCTCTATCCACTGAGCTACGGGGGCATGAACGGACCGGGTGGATCAAAAGGGCAAACAACCGAGCAATTTTATTTTATGACGCTCTCGTGTGCGAGAGC
>ORMF010869851.1_pt1 | contig 28090 bp, 26 predicted proteins | sample 1779871 | NCBI WGS metagenome assembly ORMF01 (sample SAMEA104232316, study PRJEB22302) | groundwater metagenome | biome: forest; feature: aquifer; material: groundwater | place: USA | collected 2011-08-07 | depth 5.4 m | reverse complement strand
TGGAGTAGACGGCGAGACCCTGGATCAGCTCCTGGTAGCCGCCGATCAGGCAATGTATCGCGCCAAATCAAATCACAAAACGCGCGTGTTCCGTGCCTCTACGAAGCAGCGGTCTCGCTCCAAGACTGCGGCCGAACACCCCGATGATCCGCTGGTCACCACTGCGATTAACTAGTCTCTCTCTCAACCGCCTCTCCAGAAGTTCGCTTCGCGCGGCTTCGTGTGATTTTGTGGATCGAGTCTTTGCCGACTGCGAACGATTCACTAAATCACAAAAAAATCACGAAAGTGCGACACTCGTTAAGCCCCGTTCACGCGGCTTCCCCGAAGAGTTATTAAGACCAGCCGTTCGACGGCTGGGACCGCGAGCGCAGTTCAATTCACAGTCCGTTTCAACGGGGCAGCTCAATCGAGGCTTATTCAGGGCTCGAGTTGATGGTTAGGCCGACCCGAAGATTTGCGTTTCAAAGCGTACTCGATTCCGACTTTTCCAAACAAAACCCAATAAACCCTTGACAACTCGACCCTCACCCGTCAAATTGGAAGAGTGGTACGCGGGTCCACCCTCTGTCTTCCCGCGAACCGGCCGGCGTTCTGACTGGCCGGCTGAATCCAATGCCTTTGTCCCAGGCTCTTGACCGTTGGCGATAGCAAGCGGTCCTCTAATTACGCCTCCTCATCTTCAGGAACGACCTCGCAAACGCGATTTGCGTTCAGAGTTCAAGCTTTAGCTTGCTCGCTCAAACACAACCTGAAGGTTGAACCCTGAACGCATTGAAGGACTGCCACACCCCGTGCAACGAAGAATGTCAGTTTCGCCTACATCACAAACAACCGGCGCCACTTTGCTTATCGTCGATGACGACCGATCAGCACGCGAAGGTCTGCGCAGCCTTTTCGAAGACGCCGGGCACAATACAATAGGTGTGTCGGACGCCCCGTCTGCGCTGCGTCTGCTGCACAAACAGCCATGCGATCTCGTGGTGCTCGACGTCGAACTTCCTGAAGTCGACGGTCTGGCGCTCTGCCGCTTGCTGCGCGCCCAGCCGGCAATGACGAAATTGCCGGTAGTTGTTTTTTCCGCCGATGACAGCGAAGGCCGCAAAGTCGAAGCCTTCACCGCCGGCGCCGATGATTACATCGTCAAACCCTCGACACCGGGCGAGTTAGTCTCGCGGATCAACTCTCATCTGAATTTTGCTCAGCGCGAGTCGGAGCTAATAGGCAGCAACCGTGAGTTGAGCTTCCTCGCCGATCTAGGTCGTGGCCTCTTGCGAGCAATAGTGCCCGAACAAGTTGCGCGTCGCGTCGCCGGAGCCATCTACGAGGGGACAAACGCTGCGCAAAGCGCCTGCGCCGTAAAGAACAACGGCCAGGGACTCGCGGTGTGTGTGTTTGATCGAGAAGGAAGCGCCGGCAGCTCTGCCCTGATCAAGATGGATCGCCTGGAACGCTGGATGGCGTCTGCGCGTTCAAACGCGCCCGCGTGGCTCACCAACAACCGGGAGTTTTTGTTTCGCGACGCACAACATGAGACGGAATATCTGGTACCGATTCGTTTCGGCGAAAAGATTTTCGGCGCCATGGTGGTGGCTTTCGCGGCGGCAAGAGATTGCACTGAAGATGAACGCCGGCTAATAAATGCCGCCGCCCAACAAGCCTCACTGGCTGCGCACATCTCGACACTCTATCTTGGCGCGCGTGAATCGGCAGCCACCCTGGCCCGGGAAGTAGACCGCCGCACCGCCGAATCTGAAATGCAGCAGCGCTTCACTGAAGCGATCATTGACACTCTGCCTCTATCGCTCTATGCAATCGATCGCGATTATAAGATTGTGGCCTGGAACCGAAATCGCGAACTTGGCGAACTTGGATTGCCGCGCGGAGAAGCCCTGGGACGAAATATTTTTGAGGTGCTCACCAAGCAAAATCGCGAACTGCTGGAACGGGAATTCGGCAAAGTCTTTGCCACTGGTGTGATTCATCGTGTCGAACAGGAGAGCATTACCGAGTCAGGCGAGACCAACCATTGGTTGATTAGCAAGATCCCCATGCGGGCTGATGAGGACGCCCAGGTTTCGCACGTGATCACAGTGGGTGAAAACATAACCGCTCGCGTCAAAGCCCACCGCGCTGTGGCGCGCGCCGAGAAACTGGCCGCGGTCGGTCGTTTGGCCGCCGGTGTAGTGCACGAAATCAATAATCCCCTGGCAACTATCGCTGCCTGTGCTGAGTCGCTCGAAAAGCGAATGAAGGAAGGGGCCTTTAGCGAATCGCCCGACGCTGAAGACTTACGCGAATATCTCGGCTTGATTCGCGACGAAGCCTTTCGCTGCAAGACTATTACCAACGGGCTGCTTGATTTCAGCCGCCTGCGGGCCGGCCAGCGCGTGCCGGTGGATATGAGGGAAGTAATCAAAGCCACCGCGCGATTGGTGACACATCAACAGCGGGGCGACAACATTCAAATTGTGATCGAAGCCGCTTCCGATCTCCCGAGCGTTTCCGGCGACCTCGGCCAGTTACAGCAGGCGGTGATCGCTTTGGCCACCAACGCGATAGACGCCATGCCCAGTGGCGGAACCTTGACACTGCGAGCGATCCATTCCAATTCTCGCGTGCTGGTCCAGGTCACAGATGTCGGCATTGGGATCGCGCCTGAGAACATGACGAAGATCTTCGATCCCTTCTTTACCACCAAAGACGTGGGTCGCGGCACGGGTCTGGGGCTGGCCGTCTGTTATGGTATTTTATCTGATCATGGTGGCCGTCTGGACGTGCGGTCTACCGTTGGAGTCGGCACAACGTTTACTATTACCTTGCCGATCGCGGATGAATGAACTTACCTTTCCTGAGTGCGGAGCATAAGCAGTGAACGAACAGCGTGACGCAAGGTTGTTGATCGCGGAAGATGAAGCCAATCTGCGTTTGGTTCTGCAGAAGGAACTGCAACGCCTGGGTTATCGCGTGCAGGCTGCGGCCGACGGCGAGGCGGCGCTGCGCAAGCTTGAAGAAAGCAACGTGGACGTACTGCTGTGCGACATTAACATGCCGCGAATGGACGGTATGGAACTCTTGCGCCGTGTTCACGAACGGCCTAACCCTCCTGAAGTAATCATGCTCACCGGACAAGGCACGATCGAAACCGCGGTCGAGGCTATGAAGAGCGGGGCCTACGATTATCTGACCAAGCCCTACAGCATCAACGAGCTCGATGTGCGCGTGCGCCAGGCGGCGGAAAAACGAAACCTGCGGGTCGACAACGTCAGATTGCGGGCGCAACTCGACCGCCAGTCAGCGATGCCTGAAATCGTGAGCCAGTCGCAGGCGATGAACGAAGCAATTCGGCTGGTTGAACGCGTCGCGCCCTCGGAAGCTTCGGTTTTGATCACCGGCGAGTCCGGCACCGGCAAGGAATTGATCGCGCATGCGGTCCATCGTCTCTCAAATCGCGCGAATGGGTCGTTCATCGATTTGAACTGCGCGGCCTTCCAGGAGACGCTGCTGGAGTCGGAGTTGTTCGGTTATGAAGCCGGCGCGTTTTCCGGCGCCAAGGCACGCAAGCTGGGACTGATTGAGTTGGCGGATGGCGGCACGCTTTTTCTGGATGAAGTAACTGAATTGCCGGCCAGCCTGCAAGCAAAACTGCTGCGAGCGATCGAGACGCGCACCTTTTTCCGGGTGGGCGGCGTGCGCAAAGTCGAAGTCAACGTGCGCATAGTCGCGGCCACCAATCGCAATCTTGATTCGGTCGTGGGAGCCGGAACCTTTCGCGCGGATCTTCTTTATCGGATCAATAGTTTCCAGATTCATCTGGCGCCATTGCGGGAGCGTCCTGAAGATATCGAGCCGCTGATGCATTACATTCTGAAACAACTGGGAGGCGTTAATCCTCCCGAGGTCACGACAGATGCATTGGCAAGGATGCGCTCGTACGCGTGGCCGGGCAATGTCCGGCAACTGCGCAACTGTCTTGAGCGAGCCGTCCTCCTGTCCAACGAAGGACGCATCACCTCGAACGAGCTGCCGCCGGAAGTTGCTCGCAGTACCAACGGCCCTGGGCCTTTCGGTGCGGGTTTGTCATCGGCGTCTGTTTCATCTGCTGATGTGATGCCCACGAGCGCCAGCGACACCGGCGCTTTGTCGGGTACTGGCTCGCTACGCGATGTCGAAAAACAACAGATCATCTCGGCACTGGAGCAGACTGGATGGCATCGTGGGAAAGCTGCTGAGATACTGGGCATCTCGCCGTCGACACTTTATCGCCGGCTGCGCGACTACAACCTCGAAGGTCGATTGCGTGGTTAGTGGCACAGACTTCAGTCTGTGATCGAGTCATGGGCTACTACGGCCACTAAAGTCTGTGCCACCATAAAACAAGAAAGCCGCAGGCAAACTGCCTGCGGCTTTTCTGTGTGACAAATCGCAAATATTTTTTAGCTAATCGCGCGCGCCTTCTGCTGCTGTCGCTTGCGGCGATAGTACATACCAGCGAGGCCGGTGCCGAGCAAAGCCAGCGTGGCAGGTTCGGGCGTCGGGTGCGGTGCGGTCGTGAACGAGAAGGCGATGCCATCGTTCCAGAAGTGACAGTCAGGGTCAAAACCAAACGCGATGTCGCTGCCATTCAGGAAGTAAGCACTGAGGACCTTCAGTTGGTCGGCCGTGAACGTGTAGACAAAATCATTACCAATGGTCGTGAAAGACTGCTGCGTCAGAAATGTATTCGCGGTGCCGGAAGCCACCAGCGGATTATTCAAATAACGGGCCCCGGCAAAATCATCGTTGATGTCGATTACCGGAATTTGATTCGCAGGAGCATCCTGGAATGAACTGACGCCGGCGGCTTTCGCCGTATCGAGCAGATGGATAAACAGCATGTTCTTATTAGCATCCCAGTTGCTGATATTACGAAACGTCAACGTCGCACTGGTGATGCTCTTGCCGGTCAGATTAACTCCGTCAATGCGCCATGCATAAGCTTTGTGATGGTCCAGGTCGAACTGCCTGGCGTCGCCCAGACCCTGATTTGCACCGGTTGCCGGTGCTTGAAAGGTTACGGTGTCAGCCGCGGCCACTGTGGGTAAACCAATTAGGATCACAACCGCAAGCAATAAGATTAGCTTTTTCACTAGATATCTTCCTCCGTCAGGTCTTCTGTGAGTCTCGCTTAAAGGAAATGGTTAGTACGTAGGCATTTCCAAAAAAGCTGTTCGTTCTTAGCGCTTTTTTGAAGGAAACTGACTCGAGGGGTGGATCCCAGTTGAGGGGGGACCTTATTAACAACCTGATTTCAAAACCTGAGCGGCAGGGATTTCAACTAGCCTTTGAGCAGCTTGCGGTCGATCTTGCCCCGGTCATTCTTAGGTAAGGCCGGGACAAACTCGATCCAACGAGGATATTTATAGATTGCGATCCTGGACTTTACGAATTGCTTGATCCTGTCCGCCAAAGCTTCACCTGGTTCGTTGTTCTCACGGAGCACCACAAAGGCCTTTGGTTTTATCAACCCGTCGCCGTCGTCGTGGCCGACGACCGCACATTCCATTACCGCTTCGTGCTGCAACAGGCAGTTCTCGATCTCCGCGGGCGCCACAAACACGCCGCTGACTTTCAACATGTCATCGGTGCGACCGTGATACCAGTAGTAGCCGTCTTCGTCCACATGAAACTGATCCCCGCTGGTGCACCAATCGCCGGCAAATGTTTCTTTCGATTTTTCATGCGCGTTCCAATAGCAGAGCGCAGCCGAGTCGCCCTTGATCCTTAAAGTGCCCATCGCGCCCGTAGGCACCTGATTCCCTTTCGCATCGACAATTTTGGCTTCGTAACCTTTGACAATGCGGCCCAGCGTTCCAGGCTTTACGTCGCCCGGCCGGTTCGTAATGTAGATGTGAAACATTTCAGCCGAACCAATGCCATCACAGATTTCCACGTCGAAGATTTCCTGCCAACGATGATAAAGCTCTGTGGGCAGCGCCTCGCCCGCCGAATAACAAAAGCGAATGCTTGAAATGTCACGCGTGCCCGCGTCTTCGGCATTCAGCATGGCGTTGATCATCGTAGGCACCGTCGTCAGGATGGTCGGACGATAACGTTCGATCACTTCAAACATCTTTTCCGGCGTCGAACGCTCGGCAAAAAGTGCCGTGGCGCCGCCCACTGAGAAAGGAAACAACAGATTGGTGCCGGTGGCATAACCAAAGAAGAGTTTGGGAACGGAAACGGTCAAATCGTTCTCGCCGACGCCCATCGTGCGCTTGGCGAAGACTTCGGTGTTGTAAGGCAAGTCATGTTGCAGGTGCACCGCGCCTTTTGGGTGTCCCGTTGAGCCGGAGGTGAACAGCCAGATTGCGATGTCGTCACGATGGGTGTTCGCCGGCCGGCAAATCTCTGGCTGGGAAACCACCGCATCAGAGAATGATAGAAACTTGACGCGATTCTGCTGCGGAGCAATGGGGTCAACCGCATCTTCGTTTTGCACGACCAAAGCAGCTCGCAAATAGCTTGCGTCCTGGGCAGCCTCGGCGAATGGTTCAATGAAAGACTCGTGAACAATCGCCGCGCGAGCGCGCGTGTATTCGAGGTAGTAACCGTAATCGGCGGCGGGCAGCAGCGGATTCACCATTGTGATCACCGCGCCGATGCGGGCTGCGCCAAACCATGACCAGACAAACTCCGGACAGTCAGGCAAAACGATCAGCACGCGATCTTCCATCCGAACGCCAACTTCACGCAGCGCGTTCCCCGCACGGTTCGAAATGCGCGCCGCATCGCCATAGGTGTAAGTTTGATCTTTGAAGTAGAGACAGACCTTGTTCTCTCGTCCTTCCTCCAGATTGTGATAGAGGAAGTAGTCGGCCATGTTGAATTTTTCGGGGAAATTGATCATATCAGCCATCTTCTTTGAGATACTGCAGATACGACCCAAAGCGATTTAGAAATTGCTGAACTTCGAGCGCGGAGTCTTCCCATCCGTAGTGCTCCACTTCGAGTTGCAGTATCAGTATGAGGAAGAGAAGGCCTTGATGTACGGCTGCGTCCGCCATTCGCCTTTCGTTGGGATTATCGAAATCGACCGGCGTGAATCGTCCATTCGTATCGGCTTCAAGAGCGAAAAGGAGTTCGGCAGAGGAGTTGTGGATAAATGCGTTAGGTAAATAGTAAGCGCCGTGAAGATGATCTCCCAACCCAACCTTCTTGGCCTCGTCGACTAAGGATAGTTTGATCCACCTAGGTTGAGTACGGTTTCCTTTTTTTCCAGCAGTCTTGAATCTCGCTACTTTTTTCTCCCACTCGGCATCAAATTTTCGAGCAACGTCTTGGTAGCCAAGTTTCACTAGCAAAACAAGATGATAGTCCCAGAAGTTATCAACTTCCGTTGGGTGCTCATGCAGATATCGCGCGTCTACGAGTTTCTCAAACAAACTTCGCAATATCTGGAGAGCGGCAAAGCCATAACCATTCGAGGCCAACAATAGGATTTCTGAGAAATCATTGGCACAACGCCTGCCGAGCATGAATACCGTCAGACCCTCACGATCAGCCATCACCGTATGTTTGAATACATTGTCAAGAGCGTCATTAAAACTGGGGAGTAGTTCCAGGAACGTCGAATGTCGTTCATTGAACAAACGCTCTTCCTCGGGCTGCGAAAAATGAATCATGCATTTCCTCAATCATAGAACTCGCGGCGATGACCGATAGTTATGATTGTGACCGCCTGTGCTGCGTCGTCAATCTCATAACCGATTCGCCAGTCGCCCACACGGATACGCCATAGGTCTTCTGCGGCTTTTACTTTGAGACATCCGGAAGGGCGAGGGTTTTCGGCTAAGCTGTCGATCGCTTTTGCTACGCGGGCTAAAATCTGTCGGTCAAGCTTGCGCGTTTCCCTCTGGGCTCGCAAGCTGAGCGATACGATGTAGGCATTAGGAGTCGGCATCGAGCTTACCTTCGGATACGAGCTCGGCTTTCACCTGTTTCCACGGTACGCGCGGTTCGTCTTTCGTTTCTTCGGCCACTCGAGTTACGTGTAGGTCTTCGAGTAGCTCTTCGTATTCCTCAAGTGGAAGGATTACTGCGGTTCGCTCGCCGTTAGCATCCGTAATGTATTGAACATTTCTCGACATGGCTAATGACCTCTGTGGCGCATTTTAGCACGAACCGCGCATGGGGAGGCTGCAGTTCCGACGTAGCCGACGAAAAAACCGGGCGCGCAAATATTCGAACGCGCGCTGGTGATCGCTGTCTGCGATTAGTTGGATGATCGGGATTGATGGCCAACAAACTTCAGTTGGTAGGAATTTGCGTGAGCATGAGGTCAGTACCACCTGCGTGAGCGGGTGGGTCAAACACTCTAAGGAGTAAGTTGCCTGTTGGATCCACCCACTCACGCGGGTGGCACTGACTTCATTCCCTCACTTGATGAGCGCTCGCCGCGCACTCGCGTTGATCCAGACACAAAAAAGCCCGGGGCGGCGGCTCCCCGGGCGGTTGTGGATCACGATCTAAGAAAGCGAGCGGGCAGCTTTCCTGATACTCAAGCAGCGCTCTCCTGATTCTCAGCCTTTTCGAGATCCACCGCATGACCATCAATGGGAATCTTGTACCGCTTGATCTTGCTGTTCAGTGTCGTGAGGTTAACGCCCAACAACCGGGCTGCGCGAGTTTGGTTTCCCGCCGTCCGGCTGAGCGCGCTGCAGATCAAATCGACCTCGAATCTTTGCACTTCATCGGACAGTCGTACGGTGCGGCTCAAGTTCACCGGTTCGGTAATTCTCAGGGACTCGACTTCCCGCAGCAGTGTGAGCGCGACTTCCCTGAGCGCACTGAGCCGGTTCTCCAAAGCCACTTCATTGCGCAAACCCACTTCAGTTGCCGGCAACACGCGCGGTCCCCAGGCCACTTGAGTACTCATCTATTCTCCTCCTCAACCCTCATTCCCTGACTTTTCGCGGCTGGAGATCCACGACGCATTTCCCTCGTTCGGCGTGCCGCCCTAAGGCGGCCGTTTCAGAAGCCCGACCGTAAGGGAGGGCAGGCGCCGAGACTCGAACCGCACCGGCCCTCCCTGACGGTCTGGCTTCTGACACTAAGCGGGGGCGCGCTCAAGCTGCCGCTAATATATGAATGTTTGTCGATCCTCACAATCGCCGAGCGATGGATGCGCAGGAATTGTTTGGGATCCAATTGGGACTCCAGCCCACTGATAGTCTCGCGCAGCAGGTAAGACTTGGGTCCATTATGAACGCGGACGTAGTTGCCTTCCGCCTCGATACAATCAATATCGCTGATATCCAGGAAGAAGACGCGGCCTGCAGTTTTCACTACCAGCCGTTCGATATATCGAGTGCCCGCTTTCAGCTCCTCGAGCAGAGCCATGATGTGCTGGTCGCGGCGGTCGAATTGTTCTTTGCTAATTTGAATCTTGGCCCGCTCCCAGGCGGTCATGAAGCGTTCGCGATCGAAGGGCTTGAGGAGATAGTCCAGCGCGTGCACTTCAAATGCCCGCACCGCGTACTGATCGTAGGCGGTGACGAAAATGACCCCTGGCAAATGTTGATCCTTGAGAGATTCGAGTACGTCGAATCCACCTAACTCTGGCATCTGCACATCCAGAAAAACGAGATCGGGAGCCAGTGTCTTGATAGCGCTAACGGCTTCACGTCCATTAGAGCACTCACCCACAATCTCGGCTTCAGGATCGGGTTCGAGCATCTCGCGGACCATGCCACGAGCCAAAGGCTCGTCATCAACGACTACGACCCGAATCCGTTTTGAGTCCGTCATCCTTGCTCACACATCAGACTATACAAATAATATTACCTGGTGATTCCCTGGGATCCGCCCACGTAAATGCTGGAACAGCATCACCGTGATCGTTCGGTGTTTCGAAACCCTTGCTTTGGACACCTCGCCCGCTGCCACTCGTTACGAGCGGTTCCAACTAAAGGTTTCCACCTCAGGTGTCGATCTACAAAAAAATGCTGTTGCTTACAAGAGAATGAACAGACTTCGGACTTATGGACCCTTTGATGCGTTGATCCCACGCCGGGTCGCCCGATTTGTTCCTCTTTCATTAGGAGGAGAAGGATTTTTTTGTCAGTCACAACGCCGCAGCGCCAGTCAGGAGGACGAGAGGTTGGATTTGAGAAGTGCCATTTCCGAAACCCTGGGAATCTCAAGCGTCACGACGAACCCACCTGCGGGCTGGTTTGCCAACTCAAAGCGGTGATTGGATCCGTACAAACGTTCCAGGCGGGCCCGGGTATTGGCCAGGCCGACTCCATGCTTCAAATTACCGGCGGCCGGAGCGCGCGGAATGCCTGGGCCATTGTCCCTGACCTCAATGCGAAGCATACCGTTCCTGGCGGTGGCAACAATTTCAATCCGGCCAGGGTTCGAGTTCGTGGCGATCGCGTGCCGCATGGCGTTTTCGACAATCGGTTGAAGGATTAGATTGGGCACGCGCACATCCAGCACGGCAGGGTCGATATCGACATTGGTGGTCAGCCGATCCTGAAAACGGATCCGTTCAATTTCGAGATACCCATTGAGGAACTCGATCTCCTGCTGCAGCGGCACTTCCTGGCTGCCGGAATTCTCGAGCGTCAACCGCAGAAAATCTCCCAGCCTGGTAATCATGGTCCGCGCACCGTCCACATCCTTGTTCAAGAGGGCTGAAATTGAGTAAAGAGTGTTGAAGAGAAAGTGGGGTTGCAGCTGCATCTTGAGCGCTTCCAGCTGCGCCTGGGCCAACTGCGTTCGCAACTGCGCGGCGTTAAGCTCTCCCTTGCGGAAGCTTTTGTAATAGTTGAACGCATGACTGCTCAGCACAATCACCCAGTAGGTCATCAGCCCGCGGTCGACGTTGTAGACGAGGAATTGCCCGATCTGCACGAAGGTGAGATTCGAAGGGCGGCCTGTGCCAAACATATAAACCACATAATCAATGGTCAGAAAGGAGGTGATCAGACCCAGACCCATTAAGAAGTGGAGCGGTACTCTGCGGCGCCAATTATTCCTTTCGATGCGGAAGCGCCGGGCCAGCCACAAAACGAAGGGTGTTGCCAGCGCCCAGAGAAAACAACCCACACCTTCCACGAAGAGGGCGCGACTGAAAGGGACCGGCTTTTCCTCGCGGTAATAGAGCATGTAGATCTGAGTGGCAAAGAAAAATAACACGACCGTCCAGACGCTCCAGATTAGAGCCAGACGAACTAGCCACTTCTGTAGCAGTTGCTCTGCTCGAGACTGTTCCTCGGAAATATTGTTTGAGACGTTCATGAATAACGCCTGGTGTAACGACCGAAGTTACGCGAAGGTTTCAACATCAGGTCTGTAGCTTGCCGGAGCTTTGGGGTTGCCAGGAATTAACCCGCGCCACTCTGGGGCCTCATCCCTTTGATTGCAAGCAGTCGGGGATGAAGCGGCCTGTAGCGGTGATAAGCTGTCCCTTATTCGCGTGGCTGCCGCATCTTGCGCGTGATTCACGGGCGAGACGCCCGTGACACTCTCGAACGATTCAGAAGGTATGGGCGTCAGGAGAAGTCGCAGATTGCGCCCCGACCAGCTCGTCCTCAAAGCTCACATTGTGAAGCGCCTGGATTTCCTCGCAGACATTTCGAGAGGGTACGAGCTTAATCAGTTTGAGGCTCGCGGTTTGTGACGGGGCGGCAGCGCTTTGTGACAGGGCGGCCCGGAAAATTGATCACGCCAAACGATATTCAATTTGCTATGAAGCGATCCATAAAGTGGTCTACTCTGGTTCAGCGCAAAGCTTTAAAAAACGAGATGAGGTCTCCATGATACGGGATGGATGAGCCCGCATCGCGGGCGCCATATCAGTAGCCCACAGCGCGAGCTGTGGGTATTCACGTCCCAACAAGATCCAGCCCGCGAATGCGGGCGACATAACCACGCGCGTTCCCGCTCTGATTCGTAATATGTGGCCCCGCTGGGGCTCGGTTTGTGATCATCGACCTTTCCCACAGCTGGCGCTGTGGGCTATTGATATTTCGTCGGCTGCGCCGACTAGTAGCCTCTTTGAATTCAATCGAATGCCGGCGCGCGAATGATCTAGCCTTGTTCCGCAGTTCGTTGGCTTGATACAGAACCGAGGGCGGTAGCGACCGGGTCAAAGACTCATGACAGAAGTCAAAGGATCGATGAGGCGTCGCTCAAACGTGAGCCGATTTGCTCGTCCCACTCATTTTGGATGGCGGGACCCCGTCGCCGCTCCGGGTTCTGTACTGAGGCGATGATTAATCATCCTGGCGCAACCAACGATTCGTTGCCGGTGAGCCGCGATCGCATGCGACCAAACTAACTGCTTAAATGCGGCTGACTGGAGGTGCAAACGTGACGCGAGATGATGAGCGCGGCCGGGTAACGAAAGCTCTATTAGGGATGCTGCTGGCTGTCATAGCCTTCACCGGCTGTGCGGCCGCACAGAATGATCCTGCGTGGACCGAACCCTTTCCCCCGTTCCACATCGCTGGAAATCTTTACTATGTCGGCAGCAAGGGCCTGGCGAATTATTTGATCACCACTCCGCAGGGGCACATCCTCATCAACAGCGATCTCGAAGCCAACGTTCCGCTGATTCGCGCCAGTGTCGAGAAACTGGGATTCAAGTTCACTGACATCAGGATTCTCTTGATCAGCCACGCGCACTGGGATCACGATGCCGGCAGCGCCATGATCAAACAGATCACCGGGGCCAAGTACATGGTGATGGACGCCGACGTACCCGTGGTCGAATCTGGCGGCAAGAGTGATTTTCAGTACGGCAGCATACCGGCCAATCTTTATCCGCCCACAAAAGTTGATCATGTCCTGCACGATGGCGATGAGGTAAAGCTGGGAGACGCAGTGCTCGTCGCGCATCTGACACCCGGGCACACGAAGGGCTGCACAACCTGGACGATGAAAGTGACGGAAGGCGGGCAGACCCGCAACGTGGTGATTGTCGGCAGTCCTAACGTGAATCCCGGATACAAACTCGTCGGCAATACTCTCTATCCCGGGATCACCGAAGACTATGAACGCGGTTTCCGAGTGTTGAATTCATTGCCCTGTGACTACTTTCTCGGCGCCCACGGCAATTACTTCGACATGGAAACCAAGTATGCTCGTTTCAAGGAAGGCGTCACGACAGCTTTCATCGATCCCGATGGCTACAAAAAGTATGTGGCTGAAAGGGAGCAAGCTTTTCGAACTGAGTTGGCGAGGCAAAGAGCAGTTCCGGTTCCGTAGCGTGCAGGTGAGTGACGCCGAGATGCGACCCGGTGCGATCTCCAGAGCATTACCCGGAAGCCGGGGCACTAGCCCGACCATCAGGGAGGGCTCATTTGTTAGCGACGCGTAAAGCTGAGCCCTTCCTTACGGTCGGGCTACTGCCCCACCTGTCGACGCCATGCCAGATCAACGAATCACACGAAACCGAGACCATGAACAAACGTCCACTCTCAGTCACCATCATCGGTTGCGTATTCATAGCAGCCGGCCTCATTGGATTTGCCTACCATGTCACCGAGTTCAAGTCCCTGCGTCCGTTTCCAAACGAAATTGTCTGGGGCTTGTCCGCGCGGCTGCTCGCCATTCTCGGCGGAGTGTTTGTACTCCGTGGCCACAACTGGGCGCGCTGGCTGCTCCTCGCTTGGATCGCCTTCCATGTTGTTCTCAGCGCCTTTCACTCATGGTCTGAGTTGATCGTGCACGGTTTGCTGTTCGCCGTGGTGGCATATGTTCTCTTTCGCCCGCGGGCGTCGGCTTATTTTCGGGGCGCGAGCGCAGAACCGGCTCAATCGACAAGATAGATTGTAAACCTGTCCTCGGCCTTCTAAGAGGACATCCCTATGCGCATGAAAATATTTCAACTTGACGCCTTTACCACTCGCCGATTCGCCGGCAACCCCGCCGCCGTGATGCCGATGGATAGCTTCCTGGAGGACTCTATGCTGCAGGCCATTGCGGCCGAGAACAACCTGGCCGAGACGGCTTTCATGGTTCCCGACAGCGGCGCATACCGGCTGCGCTGGTTCACTCCTACCACCGAGGTGCCACTTTGCGGCCACGCCACCCTGGCCAGCGCAGCAGTGGTTATGGAGCGGCTGGGGCCTGGACGCAGCAGCGTAGTTTTCCAATCCGCCAGCGGCCCCCTGACTGTGAAGCGGAAGGGCACGGGTTACGTCATGGACTTCCCGGCGCGGCTGTCCGAGCCGGTTAAGACCCCGCCCGGTCTGTCGGAAGGGCTGGGGGTGGTACCGATCGAGGTTTTCAGAAACGCTTTCAACTACCTGGCTCTGCTGGAAAGCGAGCAGGTCTTACGCGCGCTGGCTCCAGACACGGCGGCAATCGCTCGCATGGACCGCAGCGGAGTGATCGTGACCGCACCCGGCGACGGCATCTACGACTTCATCAGCCGCTACTTCGCACCGGCCAAGGGGATTCCTGAAGATCCGGTCACGGGCGCTGCGCACACGATGTTGGCGCCCTATTGGGCCAACCGACTGGGCAAGACTGAGTTTCGCGCGTTCCAGGCCTCGCGGCGCGGCGGAGAGATCATTTGCCGGCTGGTTGGCGATCGCGTCGAGATGGAAGGCGCTTGCGTCTTTTATCTGGAAGGCGAAGTGACGATCTGACAACTCGGTGGTTGTGTGATACAGAACCCCAACGAGTCGGGGTAGCACCGGATGCGGCCACTCAATCCTGAGAGACATTTCTAAACTCGAAGCGTGGGAGGATTCGACTTGCTTATTCGAACCATTCAGTTGGATGGCGGGATCACGTCGCTACCCTCCGGGTTCTGTACCGAGCCGCGTGTCAGGTTTGGGCAAACGGACATCCTTCGGTTTCGTGTTTGCTGCTGAGGTAGGTGCGCGCGTCCCAAAGTTCGGGGAAGAATTTTTTGTCCAGGGTCTTCTGGAGATATCCCACGCCCTCCGAACCGCCGGTGCCGGGTTTGGCGCCGACCATGCGCTCGACCATTTTGATGTGGTGTGAACGCCAGAGAGAGAAGTATTCGTCGTGCTCGATCAATCCTTCGGCAAGTTGGGATTCCTGGTAGAACTTCTCTTCGTGCGTGAGCACCTCGACTACCGCGCGTTGCCGCTTGCCATAATTGCTGCGTCGTTCGTTTTCGTCGCGCGGCGAATCGCTGGCCGGGGTGTCGAACCCGTGACGGCGCAGCAGCGCAAAGAACGCTTCCGACAGCGAAGGGGCGTTCATGCGGGCCTGCAGACGCTGGAAAGCAAAATCGTCGCCGGCGAATGCGCGCAAGATCTTTTCATCCTTCAAACCGGAAGAGAATTCAATTTCGCGAAATTGCATCGACTGAAAGCCGCTGGCCGGGTTCAGTTCATCGCGAAAGCTGAGAAAGCGCACCGGCTTCATCGTTTCGAGAATATGAATCTGGGCAATCAGCAGCTTTTCAATTTCCACAACGCGGCGCAGAGCCTGTGCGGCTTCGCCCGCGCGGTCTTCCTTCATCAACGCGATCGCAGCGTCAATCTCGTGCAGGATTTGTTTGAACCAGAGTTCATAGGCCTGATGCACAGTGATGAAAAGCAATTCATCGTGCTGGGCCGGCGTCGACAGACATGTCTGCAAGTCGATTAGCTCGGGCACTCGCAGGTATTTGTTGTACGAGAGCGGTGCGTCTTTTTCGTGGTTATTTGCCATTGTTCTTGGGAGCGCGGGCATCCTGCCCGCACAGCGTGCGGAGTACGCTCATTCTTTCAGGCTAACTGATCCTCGACGGATCTGCTTTCACGCTTCGCGCTCAATGCCGGCAGGATGCCCGCGCTCCGTCGAGGCAAATCTTCAAAACGCCGCGCCCACTTTTTCGTTCTCATAGGTCTTCTGGTCGCGGATCTTTTTCAGCTCGGCGATTACCAACTCGAGTTCTTCGTCTTTGGTATAGAAGTGCGGCGAGATGCGCACGCCCGCGCCGGGACGATAATCGACAATGAATTCGCGCCGGATCAGTTCTTTGGTTATTGCGGCAGCGTTGTCGTCCCAAACAGTAATCGTGCCGCCACGCTGCGCCGGATTCTTTGGGCTGGTTACCCGAAAACCTGCCTCCTGGGCCAGCGAGATTAGTTGCTCAGTCTGCCGCACGCTCTTCTCGCGAATCTTCTCTACCCCGATCTGGTTTATGATTTCATAGCCGGACTGCGCCGCATACAGAGCGGGGATCGCCGGCGAGCCATGCAGAAACCTCGTGATGTTCGGAGCGTAACGCAGCTCGCTCTCAAACGCGAAGGGATGTTCGTGGGCCATCCACCCGGTCGTCTTCGGTTCAAGTCGGTCAATCAAATCCGGCCGCACGTAAAGATAGCCTGCGCCCGGCCCACCACACAGCCACTTCACCGAACCGCCGGTGGCGAAATCAACCTGCAAGTCTTTCACACTCAAAGGCACAGTCCCCGCCGATTGATAAGTGTCCAGCACGATCATGGCGCCGACTTCGTGCGCGCGCCGGGTGATTGCTTTCGCGTCTTGCAGGAACGCGCTCTTGAACAATACATGTGAGATTGGCACCAGGAGCGTTTCTTCATCGATCGCGGAGAGTATTCTTTCCAGCGGCACGGTGATGCCATCGTCGGACGCTACGGTTTCGATGCGCAGGCCATGTGCACGCGCGTGCGCTTCGTACACGTACATCACTGAAGGAAAATTGAGCTCAGAATAAACAATCTTGCGCCGTTTCGAATTCTCAGGCAGTGGCAGAAGACAGGAAAGAATCAGCGACTGACAGATCGAAACGTTCTGATGCATCACCACCGTTTCCTGATCAGCGCCGATGATGCGCGCAACTTCATTTCCCACCGTCACCGGCATGTTCCACCAACCTTCGGCCCAGGCGCGCACCCCGCGCGTGGCCCAAATGTCGGCGTACTCATGCAGCTGTTCGTAGGTGGCGCGCGGCATCGCGCCCAGACTGTGGGAAATCAGATAGACAGTCTTCTCTAAGATGGGAAATTCAGAACGCCAATTGAGAAGGTCATCAGTCAAGAGAGGTTCTCCAGTTCATTGACCGCGCTAATTTACCACAGACCCCTTGCGATTGAGCGTTCTACTCAAGTTATCGCGCTACGGCTTTGCCGTCTGATGTGCGGAAGGGTTCGGCCCTTCCGGCAATTACCACCTCTTCTTCGGGGCTACACCACCAATGATCGCTGTTAGAGGCACAGCCTCTAAAGGTCTGCAGGAAGTTACTCACGGAAAGGCGAAGCCTTTCCGCACATCAGGCGGCAAAGCCGCCGCGCCCTGGATCGAACTTACATGATAAAGTGATCAAAATGTGGAAGTTCGCAAAGCCAATCAAGCATCCAATTCCTGAGACCCGCTGGCCTTCAGCGGCAGAGGTTGCGAACTCTCTGCTGTTTCAACCAATCAAGGTCGGCTCGCTCGAGTTGGAAAGCCGCACCTGGGTCCCGGCAATGGTTCCCTGGCGAGCGACCGAAGATGGCTTTGTCACTCAGGACAACCTGGATTGGTATCGACGGTTCGCCGAAGGCCAGCCGGCCGCCCTGGTCGTCGAAGCCACCGGCATTCGCGATATTCCCAGCGGGCCGCTTTTGCGAATTAGTCACGACCGATTCCTGCCCGGACTGCGGAAACTGGTCGACACGGTGCGCGCCGCGAGTGCAGGCCACACCAAACTCTTCATCCAGATTATCGACTTTCTGGCGGTCAAGCGCCGGCCCGATTCGGCAAAATATTTTCAGCGCTTTCTTGAAATCACTGATGATCATCGCCAGGCAATTGCCGAAGCAACCGACCACTCAGGTTGGATCGGCGCCGACGAAGCGAGCGTGCGCAGCTTTCTTAACGACGCCCCTGACGCTGTCCTCGATCACGTGCTGAGCGAGCGCGAGCTTGAATCGCTGCGCCTCGGTTATCGCGAACGCGTCACCGATGTGCATCTGCCGCATGTGCGCGAGTTGCCTCTGGTCCTGCCGGCGATCTTTGCCGACGCCGCGCGGCGCGCGCGCACCGCTGGATTCGATGGGGTCGAGTTGCATTACGCGCACGCGTATACGATGGCCGGTTTTCTCAGCGCGCTCAACAATCGCGAAGACGGGGATGGGGGGCCACGTGAGAATCGCGTGCGCCTGCCGCGGGAAGTTTACCGCTCCGTACGCGAAGCCGTGGGCAAAGACTATGTTGTCGGCACGCGTTTCCTCGGTGACGAAGTAATCGCCGGCGGCAACCGGATCGACGACGCTGTTTACTTCGGCGTCGAATTCGCTAGAGCTGGGATGGACTATCTTTCGATCTCGAAGGGCGGAAAGTTCGAGGATGCAGAGCAACCTAAGGTTGGCCAGGCCGTCTATCCTTATACCGGCCAGAGCGGCTACGAATGCATGCCCACAACTCTCTCTGATGAACGCGGACCGTTCGGCCGGGCAGTCCCGCTGGTAGCCGGAATCAAACATGCGGTGAACGCCGCTGGATTCACCACGCCGGTCGTCGCCACCGGGGGCATCACTACCTTCGAACAAGCTGAGGCAATTCTGCAAAACAGCGAGGCGGACATTGCCGGATTGGCCCGACAAGCCCTGGCCGATCCTGATTGGTTCATCAAAGTGAAGCTCGGTCGCGGTGATGAAATTCGCCGCTGCACCTATACGAACTATTGCGAGGCTCTGGATCAGGTACACAAGCAGGTGACGTGCAAGCTTTGGGATCGGAAAGAACTGGATGAGCCCGAGGTGGCATTGGCGGCGGATGGCCGTCGACGACTGCTGGCGCCTGATTGGAAAAGGTAATCCGGGTCATGAGGTCACTACCACCTGCGTGAGTGGGTGGGCCCAAGCGAGCCCGCTCGACCCGCCCGCTCACGCAGGCGGTACTGACCTCATTTCCTCGTAGCTCGCCACAAATTCAGGATCACGCCGGCGCAAACTTTCGCGATCAACCCTTCCACTCCGCGTCATCAACACGTACGCAAGTTCAATCGGCGTCAAGTGCATGTACTCTCTCGCATTCTCAAACCAAACCATACTTTCATGGGCGGCCGCCTGATATTCCTCAATCACAGGCTTGCGCGTCGTTTCGAATCGCCGTAAAGCCCCAGCCACCTCAGACATTTCATCAAAGGATTCTTTGAGCGCGATCGCATCTTCCATCGCCAGCTTTGTGCCCGAACCTATTGAGAAGTGAGCCGTGTGCAGAGCGTCACCCAGAAGCACCACATTCTCAAAACTCCAGCGCGCGTTCTTGACCAACAGGAAGTTGATCCATTTTGAGTTATTTGAAAGCAGCGGCCGGCCATCCAAATCGGGGGCGAATACTTCAGCCAGGTACGCCCGCGTTTCTGCCTCAGAGATCTTGTCAAAGCCGGCCTCGTTCCAGGTCTGCGGGTCACATTCGACGATAAAGGTGCTGGTCGTCTGGTTAAACTTGTACGAGTGCGCGGCGAAGACTCCCGCGCGATTTTCGCGAAACGTCAGGCTCAACCCATGAAATAGTTGATCCGTGCCGTACCAGATATATTTGTTCGGGCGCACGCTGAGATCGGGCTGAAAATGATCAGCAAAAGTTTGCCGGACGAGACTGTTAACACCGTCCGCGGCCACCAGCAGATCGCCATCTGCTCTGATCGACTCAATATCTGCCACCTCATGCCGAAATTTGATGACGACGCCGAGTTCTTCACAACGTCGCTGCAGGATCTTGAGCAGACGCAGGCGGGCAATTCCCGAGAAGCTGTTGCCATGAACAGAAATCTTTTGATCGCGATGGACTACATCGACATTGTCCCAGGCTTCAAAGTTGCGCGTAATGGCGGCGTGTGAAGGCCCATCGGCCTCGAGCAGATTGCGGAGCGTCTTTCCGGAAAACACGACGCCCCAACCAAAGGTATCGTCAGGGCCGTTGCGTTCGTAGATAGTGATGTAGTGTGCGGCGTCGGCGTTCTTCATGAGGATGGCGAAGTACATGCCGGCCGGCCCGCCACCGATGATGTTGATTTTCATTTCACGTCGTCGATGGCAAGCGAATGTCCGACAAACTAAACGGTTCAGTTGCTACGCGCTATAAGAATTACAGACTGAAGGGACGCTCTGATCAAGTACCTTCGACGCATAGCGTCGATATGATTTTAGCGCGGCCTTTCAAGGCCGGGAAGCTCGGCAAGGAAGGGTTCTCGTCGCACGACGCCTGAAACCTGAGCGATTCAGTCGTCGCTACGCGACGAAGGGTAAATGGGCCCGAGTGATCCCGGCGTTGAAACGCCGGGCTAAACTCAAACGACGCTACGCGTCGGGACTTGATCAGCGCTTCCTTGAGCTGTGTCGGACACTCATGTGGTTTCATTTAGCCTAACTCATCCAATGCCGCGCCCAACCTCTTCACACCTTCCTTAAACAGCTCCGGCTCAGCACACATGCCAATCCGAAAGTGCTGTAGCGATTCAAAGAAGCGGCCCGGCACGATGGCCGTGTCGTACTTCCGATAAAGCGAGTCAGAAAGATCGTCGACGCGTCCCTTCAGCAGGCGTGGAAACGAGGTGGTGCCGCTCTCAGTGCGAACCGCGTGCAGGTCCTCCCGTGTGTCAAGGAAACCATTCAGCACCGCGCGATTGGTTTCCAGGATCTTCTTCGCGCGCGCGACGAACTTTGGTAGTTTGGTAAGCGCCACAACGCTGAGCCGCTCAGAAGGCTGCGGTCCCACCGCTCCAAACACGTCGTGCAACAAACGCATCCGCTGCGCTATGTCCGGCCCAGCCAGAATCCATCCGCAACGCAGCCCGCTCAACCCGTAACCTTTCGTCAGACTGGTGGTCGCGATAAATTCCGGGCCGAGATGGACCGACGATCGCGGAGCGGCTTCAAACATCGCTTCCAGATAAACTTCATCGACCAGGACGCGCGCGCCCACACTCCTGGCCAGCTCGCCGATTTGCTTCAACGTGTCTTCCGTAACCAGTGTGCTGCTGGGATTGTGCAGGTTTGTCAGCACAATCAGGCGCGTGCGCGGCGTGAGCTGGGCAGCGAGGCCCTCGACATCGATCCGATAACCGTTCTCGAAAGGCCGCGGGAAGCGTTTGACCTTAGCTCCGAAGTACTCGGCGAGCGCCAGAATTGGTTCATACGTCGGCTCTTCGATCAGAATCTCGTCGCCGTGTTCCACCGCTGCGGCCATGGCTAAGTGATTAGCCATCGAGGTGCCACCGGAAATCGTGACGACAGATTCCGGCGGGGCCTGGCTGTGCGCCGCCAGCGCCTCGACCAGTGGACGATAGCCATAGGCGTTATCGCCATTGAGATCCAGATCTTCGATCGTGGCCTCTAACTCGGCGAACGGAAGATTGAGAATGCCGCTTAGCCCCAGATCGTATTTAACCTTCGGGCGCATCTTGGCCCAGTGCATGTAGCTGGATTGCGTGTTCATTTCTTTACTGTAGCGCGAGCCGCCAGCTCGCGTCACACCACTATGATTCAACGCAAAGGGCGCAAAGGTTCCCGCAAAGGACGCGCAGAGTTGGTGTTCAATTAACCTTTTGCGTTAAATCAATCGCCAACTCCAAGCCCTAATCAGGTCTGGTCAAGACGCTCTCGTCTCTTTCGCAACCACGCCCAAACAAAGTACGCCGGCAGCCCTGCCAGCATGATCCCCAGACTGATTGCGGTGTTCAGCGGCTCTTTGTAAATGACACTGAAGGTAATCACGCAGCAGGCCGCGATAAAGAAAAGGGTCGTAAACGGATGACCCGGGATGCGAAAGAAGTCGCCTGTGGGATTACGTCTGCGAAATACAAACACACACACCGCTGTCAGCGCGAAAAATACCACATCGACCGACACCACATAATTCAGAATCTGTTCGAAGCGGCTGGCGACCAGCACGATGACAATTGCCAGCACACCCTGCAGCGCAATCGCGATCGCGGGGACCCGAGCGCGATTAAGCCAGGCGAGTTGCTTGAAGAAAAGGCCGTCATCCGCCATCGCGAAATAAACTCGCGGCGCGGTCAGCATGCTCTGGCTCAAGAATCCGATCGTGGAAATCGCAATGCCCGCCGCCAGGAAGCGTCCACCTTTTTCACCCAACGCCAGACGCATGACAGCCGATGCCGGCGTCTTTGTCTGCGCCAGGCCTGGCGCGCCCAGAGCATGTACGCAGACATAGTTCACTGAAAGATAAACCACAATCACTCCCAAAACCCCGAACAGCAAACCGCGCGGCAGATTGCGGCGCGGTTCGCGTACTTCGCCGGCGACAAAGCAGGCCGTCTGCCAACCTCCATAGGCAAACTGTGCCGGAATCAGCGCCGCGGCAAAAGCAATCAGCGACTGCCAACCCGTCACCGACGATTCAGCCGGAGTGATCAATGCTGCGCCGGCTGCCGGCCCCTTGACCAGCAGACCAAACATGACCAGGGTCCCAATCGCGATCAGCTTAAGCACCATGAAGACATTTTGGGTCACGCTGCCGGCGCGCACACCGATACAATTGATGATCGTCAGCAGGGCCAGAGCGGCAGAGCCCAAAAGCGCGGCGCGCAAATCCGTCATCCGCACACCGACTAACTCAAAAACATGATTCGCAAAAATGAGCGCGACCGCGGCCATCCCGCCGGTCTGAATTACGAATAGCAGGCTCCAGCCATAGCCAAAGGCGACCAATGGATGGAGCGCGTCGCGCAGGTAAACGTACTGCCCGCCGGACTCTGAACTTTGCGACGAAAGTTCCGCATAGATGAAGGCGCCGGCCAACGCAATCAAACCGCCGACCGCCCACGCTCCCAATATCAGAAAAGGCGTGTGTACCTGCTGTGCGACCACGTAAGGATTGGTGAAGATGCCCGCGCCGATGATCCCGCCCATCACGATCATCGTCGCGTCGAAGAGCCCGAGACGACGAGCGAGTGCGTGGTCATGGCCGTTGGTTTCTTTGGACTGACTCATCGCCCATCATCGCTCGCTCGGCTTGGGTGAACCAGGTGCTTTAGTGTCATTTCGTGAATCGATTCTTAGCCACGTGAAAAACAGATCCACGAAATAACACGAAGACGTTCAGCATACCGTCGCCTTTTCACTCTTTCAAAAGTTGATTCGCGATTACCAGTTTTTGAATCTCGGAAGTGCCTTCATAAATGCGCAGTGCGCGCACGTCGCGATAGAGACGCTCGACGACTGTGCCACGCACCAGACCGGTGCCGCCGTGAATCTGGACGGCTTGATCAATGATGCGTCCGGCGGCTTCCGTAGCGAATAGTTTGGCCTCGCTCGCCTCGCGAGTTGAGCTGGCCGCGCCTGCATCTTTCAAGTAAGCGGCGCGATAAACGAGCAGACGGGCCGCGTCCAGTTCGGTTGCCATGTCAGCAAGCTTTTCCTGAATCAACTGATGGCCTGAGAGCGAACGGCCGAATTGCTCGCGGGACTTTGCATGCAGAATACTTTCGTCCAGCGCGCGACGCGCCATGCCGCACGCGGCGGCGCCGACACTGGCGCGAAACAGATCCAGCGTTTGCAGCGACAATCGCAGGCCATCGCCCGGCGAGCCGATCATATCTTCTGCCGGCACCTTGCAACTTTTGAATTCAAGCTCGCCAATCGGATGCGGAGCCATCATCTCGGTTCGTTCAGTCACGCTGAACCCCGGCATCCGCGCGGAGATCACGAACGCGGAAATCTCGGCGCGTCCATCGTCGCGCGTCCCGGTGCGCGCAAACACTGTGTAGAAATCCGCGATGCCGGCGTTTGAGATAAAGCGCTTGCGGCCGTCGATGATGAAGGCGTCGTCTTCGCGGCGCGCCGTAGTCTTAATGGCAGCGACGTCGGACCCGGCATCTGGTTCAGTCAAAGCAAAAGCGCCGATGGCCTTGCCATTCGCGGCGCGCGCCAGCCAGAAGTCGCGTACGTGTTCAGTTGCCGCCTGGCTGATCGCGTAAGTGCCCAGGCCCTGCATCACGAAAGCGAGGTCCGCGAGCGATGACGAATATGACAGCGTCTCTCGAATGATGCAGAACGAGCGCAGATCGAACGTCTGGCCGGGGGTCGCGACGGCATAGCGCAACAGGTCCGCTTCAAATAGCAGCATGACGTAACTGCGAACAGCTTCGTCGGCATCCTGCTCATCGTCGCCAGCGCGCACTTCGACTTCACGCTCGGCTAAATCGGCGACTTCAGCCGCCAGCCTTCGATGATCGGCCGAGAAGAACGGAGTGGTTTCGATGAATCGATCCATTTTTTGGAGTGCGGTGGCAAGCGTAGCGCGACACCGCTTTGGATTGCGCTCGCGTTACCACTCGAGAGCAATATCATAGTCGTCCAGAACGTTTAAGCTGTCAGTGTTAAAGCCATAGACTGTCTTCACCTGTGCCGGCCGTGCCGTTCGCTCAAACCATGCGGCAGAGCACCAAGGATATTGATTTGCCACGGCTACTAACCCATGCTTCACTGGATTCTGATGCACATAATTCAGACGCGCAAGGTACGATTTTTCGTAAGTCAACCGTGTCTCCCAGAAATTGTGCCACACCTTATGCCCTGCCACTCCATCCAGGCGATTAATCCATTTAGCCGTTTTCTCGTGGAGTTCCACACGCTGATAGTTCGTGTAGCGGTGCATGCGGCCAAAACAGTTTCTGCGACCTTGCGTGGTCTGGGAGTTCGGCCGGCGAATCGTACAAGATCCAAAGCGCCGTCGCCGCTTCGCTCTGCCGGCGCACTCCAAATCATTCACATTTCGCTTCGCGCTTCGCCAGAAACGCATCGTGCGCTTCGTGAAAATCCGGATGCTGCATGCACAAGGCCTGCGTCACGGCTTCGGCTTCCAAACCCGACTCGAATCCCATGTGCATCTCCCGGTTCAGCATCTCTTTGGTCTTAGCCAGCCCCAGCGCCGGCCCGCGGGCCAACTTTTCGGCAAACTCGCGCGTTGCTGTTTCCAGTTGATCGCGCGCCACAACACGATTGTAGAGACCGATGCGCTCGGCCTCCTGAGCCGTGATGAAATCGCCGGTCATCAAGAGTTCGGTGGCCTTCGCCAGGCCTATCACCCGCGGCAGAAGATAAGTCGCGCCCATGTCCGTTCCCGCCAACCCGACCTTCACAAAGATGAAGGCAATCTTCGCCTCCTCGGCCGCAATGCGTATATCAGCAGCGAGCGCGATGCACGAACCCGCACCGGCGGTTGTGCCGTTCAGACTGGCAATGATCGGCTTCGGCAGCAGTCGCATGTTACGAATCAGCTCACAAGTAAGACGGGTGAATTCCAGCAAGCCTGCGGCATCGCGGCCCTGCAGTTCGCCAATGATGTCGCGCACGTCGCCACCCGAACAGAACGCGCGGCCCGCACCCGTAATGATTACCACGCGCACGGACCTTTCATCGCGCAGAGCCACAAACATATCGGTCAGTTCGCGATAGACTTCGAAGGTAATCGCGTTAAGCCGCTCGGGACGATTCAGCGTGATCGTCACGACGCCTTCGCGCTGGTCATAAAGAAAACTCTTCGGTTTATTCATGCTCTGGTGGCTCACTCATGGTTTGTCCGTTGTTTCGCTGATCAGTTTTATCGGCGCCGGCAAAGCTCCCGCGCGCAGGACTAACGCGAGATCCTCCGCCGACTGTTTGGTAAAGCGGCCGCTGATCTCGCCTTGATCGGTGATCTGCGACTTTATGAAAGCGATTGACTTAACTTCGTCGTTGAGAACGACGCCCAGATATTCGTTGATGTTTGCCGCGGTCCAGGCGCCAAATTTTTCCGCCCCGCTCTTGTTCAGCGAAAACTGGATCTGATAATTGTTTTCTCCGCGGTATGGGCTGGGCGCGGCTCTGGCGTCTCTCAGATCCTTGCCGTTGATGATCGCCGGCCACTCAACCACTACCCACTTCGTCGGTTTCTGATCCGGATTGCCGGTCGCCTGCTCCCTCTCGAGGTAAGGTACGACGTGCCGATTCGCTGGAATTGTTCCCCCGGCAAACGAAGCGATGGCTTCTTCTTTGGTTGAGTAAGTCTGAGCGGACTGAGGACTTGGAGGACTGACGACATGAACCAGCTCGAGATTTCCGCCCTGAATGATTAGCTGCTTCAAGCGTTCAGGATCGTTCAGGCTCGGGAGATTCAAAGCAATCCGGCCGTCGCCTTGTGGCAAGACTTCAAAGTTCCTGACGCCATAGGCGTCGAGACGGCTCTTGAGTACGTCCACGGTTTGTTGCACCGCAGTTTCGCGAGCCGGTGTTCCCGGATCGATCTCCAGCGTCAGATGCCAGGGCAGAGCACTCTTTGGCCGCAAAACAAAAACGCCCAGAACGATTGTCGATCCCAAAAGCAGCAAAGCCGCGGCGCCGAGCAGCCACGGCAGCACCTTGCGCTTTTTCTGAATCGCCGCGCCAGTAGGCGCCGGTTGAAAAACTTGCTTCATGGTGGGGACATGGCTTTGCGGTGTCGGCAAAGTCAGAGTGGGCGGAGCGGCCGTTGCTGCCTGCTTGTCGACCAGACTATTTCCGTCGTCGAGACAAAACCTCAGTTGGTCATCGTCATAAAGTCGACTGCATGTTGGACAGAGTTTCATTGGCGTGATTGTAAGAATCGCTTGTGTTCAATCCAGGACGGCGACACCTTCAATCTCAATCCTGGCACTATCCTCCAACAAACCCGCGACTTCCACCAGCACCATCGCCGGGAAATGTTTGCCCATGCGCGCGCGATAGCGTTCACCGATTTCTTTCCTCCGGTCGCGATACTCATGCTTGTCGGTCACGTAGATCACCAGCCGCACAATTTGTTCCGGCTTCCCTCCCGCTTCAGTTACGACGGTGATTACGTTAGCGAGCGCCTGATCAAATTGGCCGGCAATATCCGCACTGACGATCTGTTGCTGCTCATTCCAGGCGATCTGTCCCGCGATGAACAGGAGACGGCCGCCTTCGGTCATCACACCGTTCGAATAACCCTGCGGTGCGCCGAGTGATTCAGGATTGATAAAAGTGAAACTCATTTGGTTTTCTCGGTTAACCGCCGTGGTCCTCTGTGTCTCTGTGGTAATGGATCGCTCTTCACCACAGGCACCGAGGACCACGGGGTTACACAGAGACTTGCTGCACGATCTCGAGTTGATTCCCGCCGGGGTCGCGCACATAAAAACGCTGCGTCCGCGGCACCGGGCGCGGGTCCGGAATTATCTCGACTCCGGCATCGCGAAATCTTTTCTCCGCCGCGGCGAGATCAGAAACTGCAAAGCAAATGTGGCGCGAACTCAGCGGACCGGTCTCTTCGTCTTCAACTGACAAGTGCAACTGCGTCGCGCCGATCTGATACCAGGCGCCGCTTTGCCGCGCGGCCGCCGGCTTTGGCACTTGCTTAAGCCCGAGCACCGCGCCGTAAAAATCTTTCGTTGCTGCCTCGAGTTCAGGCGGCACCGTGACGTTTACATGATGAAGTTCTGTGATCATCGCTGCTGATGCTCGCACCAAAACCTACTCCAATTTGAAATTTGGATTCTCGATAATACCGAAGATATTTCCGAAAGGATCTTTGACGGTTGCTACTTTGATCCCCTGACCTACGTCCTGAACGGCTTCGTGAATGGTCGCTCCCAGTTCCAGAATTCGCTGATAGGCAGCCGCTGCATCCTGGACGCCCCAGTAGGCCACTGCCCCATCGGCCTTTCCGTCGGCCGCGCCCGGCTGTAAACCCAGTTCGTATCCGGCGACATTGAAACCAACATAGAACGGTTCGTCAAAATAAGGCTTTACGCCCAGGACTTCGCTATACCAACGCTTGCCTTCATCGATGTCGTCAACGTGATAGATTGCGGTTCGTAGTCCGAGAAACACATTTCGCTCCCCTGGTGAAGTCACCTCAAATCCGACGATCGAAAGTCCCGTTCGAGTCCGCTTTGAATTCGAGCCCCGCAGGGGGTGACATGTCGCTCCTAAAGGAGCTTTGCCTCATCAATCAGATGACGTTGAGCTATAAACATCTGGCTCCTTAGAAACTTGTTGCTGCCAAGGGGGACAGTTGGTAGCCCAAAGCGATGGCCTGTTTTTTCAAAGCTTTTAGTCGTCGTTCTTTGAATTGCTGTTCATAGGCTGCTTCACTTTGCTCAACGTAGGCACTGCCGTGT
>ORMF010458703.1_pt1 | contig 28107 bp, 24 predicted proteins | sample 1779871 | NCBI WGS metagenome assembly ORMF01 (sample SAMEA104232316, study PRJEB22302) | groundwater metagenome | biome: forest; feature: aquifer; material: groundwater | place: USA | collected 2011-08-07 | depth 5.4 m | reverse complement strand
GGCGAGCGAATACGCGCCGACGTAGAAGACCACTCCCAGCGAGTCGAATTGCAGGAATTGGCCGAGACGCATTTTCATGCTGCCCGCCAGCGGCGGCGACATCGTGTTGACCCCGGGAATGAACTTGGCGAAGAGCAGCGTCTGCTTGCCCCGCCGATAGAAGTATTCCGCCGAACGGAGAATGCAGGTCTCCGGATTGGCCGACAGGCGGCAGAGCAGGCCCAGCAAAGCCCATCCGCTTACCCGTCCCGTGAAGTAGAGAAGCAGGTCTCCCAAGAGCATGGCTAGGAACGCCACGCCCATCACGGAGTAGAGGTGCAGATTCCCGAATGCCGCGACCGCGCCGGCTGTCAGAATGGCGAGCGCTGCCGGCAACGGTAGCCCGACCGCCTCGGCGAAACACACCGCCGCCAGCAGGATGTATCCATGACGCGAGATGAGGGGAAGCAGGTCGTTCATTGGAAAATCAGCAGTTGGCACTTAGCATTTGGCACTTGGCTAAACCTGGCTGGACTGATCGATGGCCTCGTCATGGAGTTGGCTAAATGCCAAGTGCCAAGTGCTAAGTGCTTATTTTTCCCTTGCCACCACGAACTCCGGCGCCCACAGCAGCGCGCGCTTGATTTCCGAGTCCGGGAACACGCAAATGGCGTTACGCGCTGACTCCGCATAGCGTGCCGCTTCTTTGGAAGCGTATTCGAGCGACCCGTACCGATTCAGGATGGCCAGGATGTCGGCGTGCGTCACTCCGTTGAACGCCCGGTCGATCAGCACCGTTTCAATCTGTTTGCGCTCCGCGGGGGTGCAGCGCTCGAGCGCGTGGATGACCGCCATCGTCACTTTACCTTCACGCAGGTCGCTGGCCACGGGCTTGCCCAGCACCGTCTCGGAGGCAGTGAGATCGAGCACATCGTCCACGATCTGGAAGGCCAGGCCGAGATCGCGTCCATATTGCCCGAGGCGCTCTTCTTGTTCAGTGGTGGCGCCTCCCAGAAGGCCTCCCACCCGCATACAGACCGAAAACAGGCACGCCGTCTTGCGGTAGATCAGGTCGAGATGCTCTTGCAGGGAAATCAGTTTGCCGAGCTTTTCCATTTGCAGCAACTCACCTTCGACCATCTGCTGGGTGAGTTCGATGAGCACGTCGAGGATGCGGAAATTGCGCTCCTGCACGGCGATCTTGAAGGCCTGCATGTAGAGCCAGTCGCCCGCCAGCACGCACTTCGAGTTTCCCCATTGCGTGTTCGCCGCCGGACGTCCACGGCGCGTCTGCGCCTCGTCAATGATGTCGTCGTGAACGAGCGTGGCGGTGTGGATGATCTCGACCACCGACGCCAGTTTCACCGCGCCGGTGCCTTTGTAATTCAGCAGCTTGGCCGACAACAGCAGCAAGGCCGGACGGATGCGCTTGCCGCCGCCTGCGCGCAGGTATTCTCCGATCTCCGTGATTGCCGCGACGTTCGAAACCGTGTCGCGCCCAAACTCCTCTTCGATCGCGACGAGGTCATCCCGCAGCAGGTCGAAAATCTCTTTCCCGTTGATGGTGGTGGTTGCGCTCAAGTCTATTTACCGCCGAGACGCCGAGATCGCCGGAGCAGATCGGTCAATACCCGTCCTGAATGAATTCCAAACTCGGCGTCCTCTGCGTCTCGGCGGTAGAATTTCCTCAATTCGTCCGGTAATTCGTAAACTGCATATCAATCCCGAAGTCGTGTTGCTTCATCAGCGCGATGATTTCCTGGAGCGTGTCGCGGTCCTTGCTGCTGACCCGCACCAGGTCGCCCTGGATGGAAGCCTGCACTTTCTTCTTCGCGTCCTTGATCAACTTCACGATCTCACGCGCCTTCTCGATCGGGATCCCCTGCTGCATCGTGATCTTCTGCTTGGCAGTGCTCCCCGCTGCTGGTTCGACTGGACCGTACGTCAAGCCCTTCAGAGGCACACCGCGTTTCACCAGTTTTTGCTGGAAGACGTCGTTGACGTGTTTCAGTTTGTAGTCGTCCGCGGAGTGCAGGATGATCGCGTCTTTGCCTTCGAGAACAATGCTCGACTTCGAATCCTTGAGGTCGAAGCGGGTGGTGACTTCCTTCATCGCCTGCTGGATCGCGTTCGAAACTTCCTGCAAGTCAATCTTGCTGACGATATCGAAAGTGTTATCGGGCATAGCTCTCGCCGTTGCTTAATTATTAGATTGTCATGCTGAGCAAAGCGAAGAATCTGCTTTTCGCTGCGAGCTACGGGCTGCGAGCTTCGAGCAATCCTCCCGACCCAGGACTGTCGATTGCTCGTAGTTCGCAGCTCGAAGCTCGTAGCGGCTACGACACCCCAGCATTTGACTCTTGAGGGTATCAGAAGATGCATCCCATGGGCAGGCTAAGCTCGGGTGCTCCGGCTTTCGTTCTGTTCGCGCAATTTGAAAAATCTGTAGAAATTCTTCGTCGTCTGCCAGCCGATCTCTTCGGTCGACAGCCCGCGCAGCTCGGCGATCTGCCGCGCCACATCCGTCACGAAGGCGGGCTCGTTGCGTTGGCCGCGGTGCGGGATCGGGGCCAGATAGGGCGAATCGGTTTCGATCAGCATACGGTCGAGAGGGACGGCCTGAGCTGCCTCGCGGATGTTCTGCGCTTTGGGAAACGTGATGTTTCCGGCGAAGGAAATCATGAAGCCCAGGTCCAGCCCGCGCCGGGCATGTTCAACCTTGCCGGTGAAGCAGTGGAGGACTCCCCCCAGCGCGCTGGGAGCCCAGTGCTCGGCGATCAGCGTCAGGCAGTCGTCCCACGCATTTTCGCTGCTGTCGGAAGGTCGGCAGTGAATGATGATCGGCAGCTTCGTTGCTCGCGCCAGCTCCATTTGCTTTAGGAACACCGCCTTTTGAACATCCCGCGGCGAGTGGTCATAGAAGTAGTCGAGGCCGATCTCTCCCCAGGCGATTACTCTGGGATGGCGCGCCCACTGCTCCAGGCGGGCGTAGGCAGAGTCGTTGGCAAGACTCGCCTCATGCGGATGAATACCGACGCTTGCCCAGATTTCCGGATATTCCGCTTTGCCGCGGTACTTCTCCGCCAACTTGATGCCGCAGTCGGCGGTATCAGGGCCGTCGCCGTTTCCGATGGCGAGATAAGCGTCGATGCCATTCGCCTTCGCGCGCGCTAGCACCTGGTCGCGATCGCTGTCGTAGCGTTTGCCTTCGAGATGAGCGTGGGAGTCGATGAACACAGTAATCGGTCGTTCGTCGTTAGCGAGGCTCGCGCAACGACGGGCATCCTCGCCCGCCCACGCTCACGTAGGGACAGCCGCCCTCGGCTGTCCAGCCGAGCGAAGCTCGGCGGGCTATTTCAATCGAGTACCGATTGGTACATCTTCCAGGAAACTCGCCAGAACAGGCTTGCCGCCTTCGGGCGACGCCGCCACCACCATCCCGTTTGATTCCAGTCCGCGCAGCTTGCGGGGCGCGAGGTTGGCGACGATGACGACTTTCCGCCCGATCAGCGACTCTGGTTCATAGGCTTCAGCAATCCCCGCCACTAGTTGCCGAACCTCAGTTCCCAGATCCACCTCCAAGCGCAACAGCTTGTCCGCACCCTTCACGCGCTCGGCGGTCTTCACCTGCGCTACGCGCAGCTCGACCTTCGCAAAGTCGTCGATGCTGATCTTGCCATCGGGAATCGTGGTTGCGGGTTTCGCCCCGGCGGGCGACTCCGCCTTAACCGCGGCCGCTGGCGTCGCCGGCGAAACTGCAGCGGGCGCCGCCGCTGCGGGAGCCCCGCCATTTTTCTGTTCTTCCATCTTGTGCATCCTCTCGACTGCCGATTTGTCTGCCCGCGGGAACACGGCCTGTACTTCGCCCAGTTTTGTGCCCAGCTGCAACTGTCCCCACTGCAACTGCGATAAGTCAAACTTCTGGATGTCTTCCAAACCCAACTGCGCCCAGATTTTCGCCGCAGCATCCGGCATCGCCGGATGGGCAAGCGCAGTTACGATGCGCAACGCTTCCGCGCTGGTATAAAGCACAGTGGCCAGACGCGCTCGGCTCTCTTCGTCCTGCTTCTCTCCCAGCGACCACGGTTCGTTTTCTACGATGTACTTGTCCACGGCCGCGACCAGGCTCCACGCCAATTCAAGCGCCCGCGAAAACTGGTATTGATCGAACAGGGTATCGAACTCGGCGATGGTTTTCTTCGCGGTCTCTGCAATCGCCTCGTCGGCGGGCGTACGCCCCGTCTGCGACGGATACGGCACCTCGCCTTTGAAATACCGCTTGATCATGGTCAGCGTGCGGCTGGCCAGATTGCCCAGTCCGTTTGCCAGATCGGCGTTGTAGCGCTGTACGAGCGCGTCGAAGCTGAACGAACCGTCCTGCCCGAATACGATTTCGCGCAGCAGGAAGTAGCGCAGCGCGTCGATTCCGAGCACGTCCACGATGGTCTCGGTGCGCACGATGTTGCCGCGCGACTTCGACATCTTGTTTTCTTCGAACAACAGCCAGCCGTGCGCCACGATGCCCTTGGGCAGCGGCAGCCCCGCAGCCATCAGAAACGCGGGCCAATAGACGCAGTGGAAGCGCACAATCTCTTTCCCGATCATGTGCACGCCGGGCCAGTATTTCTCGTACTTGCTGGTGTCTTCCTGACCGTATCCGAGCGCAGTAATGTAGTTGGCAAGCGCATCCAGCCAGACGTAGATCACGTGCTTGGGATCGTCCGGCACCGGGATGCCCCACGAAAACGTGCTGCGGCTGATCGAAAGATCGCGCAGCCCCGAGCGAACAAACGACAGCACTTCGTTGCGCCGCGTCTCGGGGCGGATGAAATCCGGCTGCTCGGTGTAGAGCTTAATCAGCTTGTCTTCGAAGGCCGAGAGCTTGAAGTAGTAGTTCTCTTCGTGGACAGTTTCCGTCGGGCGCCCGCAGTCCGGACAGGGAGCGCCCGGACCGACCGCATCCACATAAAGCTCGTCGGAAACGCAGTACTGGCCGGTGTAGGTTCCCTTGTAGATGTATCCGTTGTCGCGAATCTTGCGCCACAGGGCCTGCACGCCCTGCTTGTGGCGGTCCGTGGTGGTGCGAATGAAATCATCGTAGGACAGGCCCAGCCGCTCCCAGCTGGTGCGGAAAGCTTCGGAGACCTCGTCCGCAAACTGCTGCGGAGTCTTGCCCGCCGCCTGCGCCGCGCGCTCGATCTTCTGTCCGTGTTCGTCGGTGCCGGTCAGGAACCAGGTGTCGTCGCCCAGCATGCGATGCCGGCGCGCGATCGTGTCACAGGCGATCGTCGTGTACGCGTGCCCGATATGCGGACGCGCGTTCACGTAGTAGATTGGGGTCGTGATGTAGAAATTCTTGCTCATTCAGATTCCGGTATTGACCGCGAAAGTTCTTTACCACAGAGGACACAGAGATTCACAGGGGAACCGTAAGCCTCGGTGTACCCCTGTGTCCTCTGTGGTTCAAGCCTTTCGCTGGCATCGTAGATACTGTTGCGTCGCTTCTTCCAGCACCATCTTCAGCGGAACGTGGTTGGCCTCTGCCAGCGCCCGGCAGTCTTCATACTCGGGCGCATAATTCGAGATGCTGCCATTCATGCTGGCGATTTTGATGCGCACATCGCCCCATGAAGTCTTGACGGTTTCCCACCGGCGCGCGAGGGTCTGCCGCTGCTCTTCGCGGCGCCGCACGCCGAGCGTCGTGGTCTCGGCGAAAATCAGCTTCGCCAGCCGATCGGCATCTTCCGTTTTGCACAGAACAGTCAGCAACGCCCCTGGGCGTCCCTTCTTCATTTGTACTGGAACGCTGAAGACATCGAGCGCCCCGTCCGCCAGCAACTTCTCCGCGGCGTAGGCGAGCACCTGCGGGCTGAGATCGTCGAGGTTCGCCTCGAGCACAATGATCGTCTCGCGCGAAGTGTGCGCGCCCGCCAGTTCCACGGCCTCTCCAATCGTCAGTCGCAGCACATTCGGATGCTCGTGGAAATCGCGAGTTCCGGCGCCGTAGCCGGCTTTCTCGATCTTCATTGCCGGAAACGAACCGAAGCGGGCGGCCAGGGTCTTCACAATTGCGGCCCCCGTCGGCGTGACCAACTCGACCTGCGGCCCCGATGAATACACCGGCGCATCCTGGAGCAGCTTCAGCGTTGCGGGTGCGGGCACGGGCAGCGTTCCATGCGCGCACTGCACGGCGCCGCCGCCTACGTTCAACGGCGAACACCCCCACTCATCCACGCCGAGCGCCTCGGCTCCGACCGCGGCGCAAACAATATCCACCATCGCATCGACCGCGCCGACTTCATGAAAGTGGACGGCCTCAAGCGAAGTATTGTGAATCTCGGCCTCTGCCTCACCCAGCGCCTCGAAGATGCGGATCGCAGTGGCTTTCGCCCGACTGCCGAGCGCCGCCTTGTTGATGATCTGCCGAATTTCCTTCAGCCCGCGGCCATGCCCATGCTCATGTTCATGTGGCGCGGGCGCCCCCGCCCGCGAAGACTGTTGACCTGGCGCGTGCTGTCCCGCGCCAGCCTCAAGATGCTCGTGGTGCTCATGCCCGTGAGAGTGCGAATGTTCATGCGAATGGCTGTGCCCCTGCTGCTCCCAGAACACTTCCCGAGGCAGATCTTTCTCTCCGTGCGCGTACACATCAACCTTGGTCGCCGCAATCCCGCCGCGCACCACCCGCGAAATCTCCAACCAGGCTCCGACATCCAGTGCCGCAACCGCTTCCTCGAGCAGCTTGGGAGACACTCCCGCGTCCACCAGCGCGCCCAGAAACATGTCGCCGCTGATGCCGGAGAAGCAGTCGAGGTAAGCAATCCGCATAAAAGACCGTCGTCCGTCGCTGGTCGTTCGTCGTTCGCCATTGAGACTGGCGTCGACAGTCCGGACGATCCTTGTGTGTGGCCGTCCTACGTGGCGGGGGCCAGATCTGGGTGCTGGATACAGTTTCGCGAACGACTAACGACGAACGACCAACAACTCGATTTTCATCATAGGGTTCCTCGTCCACCCCGTCAAACCAGCGTCCGCCGCGCGCTCTGTTAGAATCACTCTTTTCTTCAATCACTTAGAGGGGATTCTTGTACCGACACCTGGAACGCCGGCTAAACGAATCTGTGCGCGGATTTCTGCAGCGCGCCTATGGCCTCGATCTGCCCAGCATCGTCATCGAGCAGCCGCCAAAAATCGAGTTCGGAGAGTACGCGCTCCCCATTGCCTTTGAACTTGCCCGCAAGCTCCGCAAAGCGCCGCGGAAGATTGCCGAAGAGATCGTCGCCGCGATCGGCCCGGTACCAGGCTTCGAAAAGTTCGAAGTTGCCGGGGCCGGATACATCAACGTCCGCGTCAACCGTGCCGAGGTAGCCGTTGCGCTCGCTGCCGATCAGATTCCTCCCGTCGCGGTCCCGCCCGGCAAGGTGCTGGTCGAGCACTCGAGCATCAATCCCAACAAGGCCGCGCACATTGGACACCTGCGCAACGCCATCCTGGGCGATACCTTCGTCCGGCTGCTGCGTTTTGCGGGCAGGGAAGTGGACATCCAGAATTACATCGACAACACCGGCGTGCAGGTGGCCGATGTGGTGGTGGGCTTCCTGCATCTCGAGAAAAAGACACGCGCGGAAATCGAAGCGCTGGCCGCCGCTCCGCGGTTCGATTTCTACTGCTGGGGCCTCTACGCGCAAGTCTCGCAATGGTATGAGCAGGATAAACAGAATCTTCAAGCGCGGGCAACGGCGCTGCACGCAATCGAGGAAGGGAACAACGAAACCGCCGCAATCGCCGATCTGATCTCGACCGCCGTGCTCCGCCGTCACCTCGAGACCATGGACCGGCTCGATATCGAGTACGACTTCCTGCCCCGCGAGAGCGAAATCCTGCACCTGCATTTCTGGGACGCCGCTTTCACAAAGCTGAAAGAGGCCGGCGTGCTTGCGTTTGAGGCTGAAGGGAAGAACAAAGGCTGCTGGGTGATGCGGCGGGCGGGAACGTCAAAAACTTTAACCACGGGGGGCACGGAGGACACAGGGGAAGACAAAGTCGCCGAAGAAGATCAGAAAGTTATCGTTCGCTCTAACGGCACGGTGGGCTACGTCGGCAAAGACATCGCCTACCACATGTGGAAATTCGGCCTACTGGGACGCGACTTCGGATATCGAAAGTTCTATCGCTATCCCAACGGGCGTGACTGCTGGATATCAACCACCGACGGCGAGAAAGATCATCCGCACTTCGGCGACGTGACCGAAATCTATAACGTTATCGACGCCCGCCAGGCCGAAGCGCAGAACACCGTCATCGAAGCCTTGCGCGGACTGGGTCACAACGAAGCCGCCGACCGCTACACGCATTTTTCCTATGAGATGGTCGCGCTCACGCCACGTTGCGCCGCCGACCTTGGGTATGAGCTAAGCGAGGAAGACAAGACGAGACCGTGGATCGAGGTTTCCGGCCGCAAAGGCTTTGGCGTCAAGGCCGACGACCTGATGGATGTGCTGATCGCGTCCGCCCGTAAGGAAGTTGATTCCCGCCACCCCGAGTTGAGCGAAGCGGAGCGGGCCGCGATCGCCACCCAGATTGCCATCGGCGCGCTGCGCTTTTTCATGTTGAAATACACCAAGCCGTCGGTGATCGCGTTTGATTTCAAAGATGCCCTCAGCTTTGAAGGCGAGACCGGGCCTTACGTGCAATACGCCGTGGTGCGCGCGGCCAACATTTTCCGCAAGGGTGGATTCGATCCGGAAAGTTTCTGTAGAGACGCGGCTCGCCGCGTCTCCGATGGCAGCGGCATCGCCGACCGCGGCGGAGACGGGGCAAGCCCCGTCTCTACGGAGGATTTTCGCAAGGCGGAGGATTTTGGAAAGTATCTCAACGGTCCAGACGGCAACGAAATCTGGGAACTCTGGCTCACTGCTGCGAAGACCTCATATGTGGTGAGCCAATGCATCGCGACCACCGAGCCGGCCTACCTGGCGAAACATGCGTTTCAGCTGGCTCAGCTCTTCAACACTTTTTATCACCGCCATCCCATCCTTGCGGAAGCCGATGAGGGTCGGAAGAAATTCCTGCTGGCAACGGCCGCGGTCGTTCGCCGCGAACTGATCCGTGTGCTGGCGGCCATGGGAATCACGGTTCCGCCGGTGATGTGATCGTCGTTGGTCGTTCGTCGTTCGCGATCGGAGGGCGGAGCCGAACGACCGGCAACTACCGACCAACGACTTACGCTGCTGACAACTCCAGACCTGCCTTCCAGCATCTTTACTAGTAGCCACCTTTGGGGAGTGAACACAATGAAAAGGCAGATCACTGCGGTGTTGTTAATGTTATTGGCGTTCGCGGGCAGCGCGATGGCTTCGAAGAATCTTCCCGCGATGCCGCGCATTTTGGCCAAAGCCCGCTACGTGTATGTGACCGCCTACGACGGCGACCAAGTCAATTCCCGCTTGCTGCCCGACGATCGCGCGGCCATCAGCCGCGTGCAGGACGCTATCCAGAAATGGGGCAAACTCACGCTGGTGTACCGTCCGGAAGACGCGGACATCGTCATCGCCGTCGAATCACGGCCGTCGGAGGACGTGCTGGCGGTCTATGACACCGCCATGTTTCCTCAGACCTATCTGTGGCGGGTGATGGGGCGCGGCGGGTTGCAGAAGGGCGAGACACCGCTAGTCACGCAGTTTGAGCAGGCGTTTGAGAAAATCACCAACTGAGCGGCAATCCGGGCGGGCCGATCTCCGGTCCGCCGCCCATTCTGTTTACTCCCCGGTGGCGCGAATCGCCGTCGTTCTCTATACTGTCAGTCGAAAAGAAACCATATAAAATTTCTACGGTCCGTGACGCGTTTGCGCGGGCAAGTTGTGGGAATTTCCGGCTCGGTATCTCTAAAGCATAGACATATATAGACTTGTATTGATCTGCTCAGCGTCGCGAATGGCACGACCCGTGCTTGAGTAGCGGTGAGTGCAGTTGAAAAGACTTATCACAGGATCCCCCGAAGGCCGCAGTGTTGAGGAAGGAGTCCTCAAACCAATGAATCGTTTTTCACTGACCCTGATGCTGGCTGCTACGCTCGCCGCCACGATCGGCTGCTCGAGCAAGAACTACGTGCGCCAGCAGACCACCCCGCTCATCAACAAGACCAACGAGCTTGACGACCTGACCGCCAAGAACTCGAAAGACATCAAAGACGTGGATCAGCGCGCCCAGGCTGGTATCCAGGCCGTTCAGACCCGTGCCGCCGAGGTCGACCAGAAAGCTCTGGCCGCCGGCAAGCAGGCCGATGAGGCCCAGTTGTTGGCCAACAACGCTACCCAGCGGGTGGACACACTGACCAACGCCGTCGTTAACCTGGACAACTATCGTTCGGTAGCGGAGACGTCAGTGCTGTTCGGATTCAACAAGGACAACCTGACCAAGCAAGGCAAGGAAGAGCTTGATCAGCTGGCCACCAGCGTTTCCAGCACCAAGGGATACATCATTACCGTGGAAGGCGGAACGGACTCGGTGGGCAGCTCGGAATACAACTACGATCTGAGCCAGCGCCGCGCCAACTCCGTCATTCAGTACCTGGCGTCGGAGAAGCAAATCCCGGCCCACAAGATTTATCTGATCGGGCTCGGCAAGGATAAGCCGGTCGAGACCAACAAGACTTCCGAAGGCCGGAAGAAGAACCGCCGCGTCGACGTCCACTTGATGACGAACACCACCGGCACAGTTCCAGCGCAGGCGCCCAACACCAAGCCCGCGCCGACGGCGAACAACAATCCGCCGTCGTCCCTATAAATTTTCCCTCCTCCCCGGAGGACTTCGCCAAACCAGGCCGTCCCAGTAGTGGGCGGCCTGATTTTTCTTAGCTGCGGGCTGCCTGCAAGATGCGTCTCGCGCTAAAATCGAGGAGTGCGAAGGCCATATTTCCTTGTTTCTCTGACTCTCGTTCTGGCAGGGCTGACGTTCGCCCAGGAGACTACTTCCGACAAGACCGCCGAACGCAATCGCGAAGCCGAAGAAAGCTCCAGCCGCGATACCCGCATCGACATCAGCCCGCCCAAAGGCGACGCCAAGAACCATCCCTATAGCAAGGCCGCGGTGGCCGATCTGGAAGCCGAGGACAAGCCCGAAAACTCGGACGTGCAGGAGGTCCATCCCTGGAATCCGATGAAGGCGTTGAAAGATGTCGAGGTGGGAGACTACTACTTCAAGCGCAAGAACTATCGCGCCGCCCTCGACCGCTACAAGGAAGCGCTCTTCTACAAAGACAACGATGCCATTGCCAGCTTCCGACTGGCACAGTGTCAGGAGAAACTGGGAGACAAGGCGGAAGCGAAGAAATACTACGAGCAGTATCTGAAGATTCTTCCTGAAGGTGAATTCGCCAAAGAGGCCCGAGCATCACTGGAGAGGCTGGAGAAGTCTCCCCTCAGTAGTAAATGATCGGTCCCACTCGCATCGCCCCGCCTTCGTGGGTGGGTTTGTAGGACCCATTCTTCCAATCAAGTCTTTGCAACCTGGGCGTTTGGCCGTCATCAGATGTAGCTGGGTTTACCAGACTGCGGTTTCGTCGGAGTATAACGGATGGCGGGATGAGCCTCGTAAGCGAACAGACGCTGATGACTGCACACCGATGTGAGGAGAACCGCCGGTGAAGACGCAGTGTCTGCCGTTCTCGCAGATTCCGCATACCACCCGCCTCTTCCTCGACTACGTTTCCTACACCCCTGCCGTTCGTGAGTTCTATCCGCGGTCGCCGCTTTTTCCTGAATGGATCAAAGACGAAGCGGGAAGAGTCCGCTACGACGACGCGCGCCGCCAGAAGGTCAGCGACATTCTCGAGCGTCAGAATCGCGAATGGGGCGTGGGTGCGAAGAGTTTTGCCAATATCGAAAGACTCAGGCGCGGGGCGCTGGCGGCGGTCACGGGGCAGCAGGTCGGTTTGTTCGGCGGGCCGCTGTTCTCCATTTTCAAGGCGATGAGCGCGGTTAAGCTGGCGGAACAGGCCACCGCGACCGGTGTCGATTGCGTCCCGATCTTCTGGCTGGCGACTGAAGACCACGACTTGGCCGAGGTCAATCATGTTTCGCTTGTTTCCGAGACGGGCGTTCCAGAACGGCTGGCCATCGACAGCCACGGGTTGCAGGATGCGCCGGTCGGGACCATGCGGCTGGGATCGGAGATCGAACCCGTCGTCGAGCGTGCGGCCGCGCTGCTTGGAGATGCGGAAGTCACGACGTGGCTGCGGGAGGCGTATCGTCCGGGAGAGACGCTGGGCAGCGCCTTTGCCCGGCTGTTCGCGCGCCTGTTCGCGGATTGGGGCGTGATCCTGCTGGACCAGGCAGATCCGGCGTTCCACGATTTGGCCAAACCGATTTTGCGTCAGGCAGTGGAGCGTTCGGTCGAACTGGATGAGGCGCTGCTGGCACGGGGCAAGGTGCTCGAGGCGGCGGGATATCCCCAGCAGGTGAAGGTCACGTCGGCCACGACGCTCCTCTTCGAAATCAAGAATGGCGTTCGCACTGTGGTGCGGCGCAAGAGCAACGGCGCGAATGGCGAGTTCGCCGTCGGCGAGAAGCGAAGCTCTGCCCATGAGTTGCTCGACCGGATTGAAAGGAACGCGGGGGATTTCAGTCCGAATGTGCTGCTGCGTCCGGTCGTGCAGGATTACCTCCTGCCTACACTGGTCTACACGGGCGGCGCTGCCGAAGTCGCATATTTCGCGCAGGCGGCGGTGGTGTATGAAAAGCTACTGGGGCGAGTCACGCCGGTGCTGCCGCGTTTTTCCGCGACGCTGGTGGAGGCGAAACCTCAGCGACTGTTGGAGCGCTACCGGTTGACTCTGTCCGATTTGTTTCATGGTCCGGAAAAGTTACGGGGGACCCTCGCTACGAGTACGCTGCCCTCCGACCTGCAAGGGCGATTTGCAGAAGCAAGGACAGCGCTTGAAAAATCGCTGGGCGCGATCCGTGAATCCCTGGCCCGTCTGGACACGACCCTCGTGGATGCGGCCTCGAATGCGGAAGAGAAGATGAAGTATCAGCTCACACAACTGGAAGCGCGCGCCGCGCGAGCGGAGGTGTTGCGTAACGAGGTCATCACGCGGCACGCGGAGAGTTTGAGTCTGGCCCTCTATCCCAACAAGGCGCTGCAAGAGCGCGAGATCGCCGGGGTGAGCTTTGCGGCGCGAAACGGGCCAGGACTGTTACAGAACCTGTACGAGACGATCCACACCGATTGCCACGATCACCAGGTGGTCGAAATTCAGTAGCACTTCTTTCCTTATCCTCGCAGTGCCGACGGCAGTTCCTGGAGCGATTCGATTCGCGGTAATCCCTTGTCGCAATACGCGCCCGGAACATCCATCAGAATTGCTTTCATGCCCGCGCCAGTAGCGCCGAGGTAGTCCACGGAGTACACATCGCCCACGTAGAGGCTCTCTTCGGGAGTGGCCTTCATCTCCAGGAGCGCCCGGCGGAAGATTTCCGGATGCGGTTTTTCGTAGCCGACCAAGCCGGAATCGGTGATGGTGCGGAAGCAATCGGCGATGTTGCATCGACGCAGAACTTCTTCGATTTTGCCGTCGGCGTTGGAGATGACGCCGATCTTGTAGCGGGCTCCGATCTGCTCCAGGTGCTCGCGGGTGCCGGGGAGAATCTGGTCCCAGTTGGCGGAGTTGCGGATGCTGGTCACGAGCTGGTCGCGCACGGCGTCACCGTTAAGCCCGATCTCGGCCAGGAGGTGGTTGTAGAACATCCACCAGAAGCTGTGGTCGGTGCTGCCGTCCTGCGCCATCCGCGCGTCGAATTGATTCTTGGTGCTGCGCTCGAGAGCGCGCAGAAGGTCGGGATCGGGAGTCAGGCCGCGCTCGGCCAGTGGCGCGTGGATGCGGTTGCGATTGGGAAAGAGCAGCGTATTGCCGACGTCGAAGAAGATGAATTTGATGTGGGACGGCATAGATTTTCGTAGCGGGCTCTCGAAAGCGCAAGAACAAGAAGACGCAAGATTCGTATCAGGGCATCGCTTCAGCGATGCTGCAAGCCGCGTTTCTCCTATGCCCCTTCAGGGGCGGAGGCTGGTCGCGGCTGGCAACGCGGCCCCTAAAGGGGCTTCTGAATTTGACGACTTTCGGCATCGCTGAAGCGATGCCCTGATACGAACCTTACATGCTGACTGAGCCTCCAGATCTGCTTTCCTCGTGGCCTTCGGGCCGGCGAGACGCCGTCGCTACGGCTCCAGCATCAGCCGGTCGGTGGTTTCGCCTTCCACAGCCTTCCGCGAATAGAGTAGTGGAAAGTAGCGTCCCACGTCCCACAGAGGCATCAGGTCGGAGTAATGCGGGCTGCCGGGCTGTCCGCTCTGGCCGGGAGTGTTGATGACGCGCGAGCGGTCCCAGTCGTTGAGATCAATGATTTGGCGATAGCTGGCGCCGGAGATTTGCTCCCAGGAATCGCCCATGCCGGTGGCGTTAGGTGTGTATTCGTCACCGGGCCGCGCCAGCGGACCAAGGTCGAACAATTCTTTGGCGCCCGGCTGCTGGTCCAGCGCATGCCGGAAGCGGACAACATGAAGCTCGCCCCAGGCCCATTGCGAGGGGTCGGGGCTGAGGAGTTTCGAGAGTTGTTCGCGGGCGGACTTCACCGTATCCGCCAAGATCTGGTCGCGGGCTGTGGCGGGGTTTTCGCCGAACAGATCCTTCTCCGGGTTCCTGAGAATGCGAAGGATCGAGTCGGGCGGCAGATCTTTGTAGCGTCCGCTGAGCACCTGGGCAGCGCCACGGTTTTTCGAGAAGCGCTCCGCCAGAGCGCCCCGAATCTGTTCGAGCCAGACTTCGTACAGAGCCGCCTCGCCAGACTTGCGTTCGAGTTCGCCATCCCACTCCAGAAACGCCCGCAGCGAGGAATCGTTCTTGAGCGGAGTGGATCGCAGCAGCTTCTGGAATTCAAGCGCCGGCAGGGAAGTGATGTCGTTTTGCAGGAAGGCCATGTCCGGCAGCGTCAGCTTGTGGTTGTTTTCCTTGGCGTTCGCGAACACAGAACGAATCCGCGTGATGCGATACGGTGAGGCCCACTCGAATCCGACGTTGTAGGGATAGCGCTCTGGAATCATCTTGTGATTGGCGGTGGCGATGAAGCCTTCTTTCGGGTTGAAGAAATGCGGCAGCTCGCCGAAGGGGACGAAGCCGATCCAATCGAAGCCGCCGGCGCCGGGCATAGGCAGCAGGCCGGTCCACTTGCGAATGGGGGCGAGTCCGGCAGAATGCTCGCCGATGTTGCCCTCCGTGTCGGCATACACAAGATTCTCGGACGGAACTTTCCAGCGCGCCACGGCGGACTCAAACTGCTCCCAGTTCTGAGCGCGGTCAATGGCGAGCGAGGCGAGGTATCCGGCAGTGCCGGGTTCGCTTCCCACCCAGCATAGAGCGAGCGCACGCGTGCCATCGTCCCAGAGCACGGGCCCGTGGCGAGTGAATTTCAGCACCACATCGACCGACGAGGGATCCGCAGGGTCTCGAACCACATCGTTTCGCATATCCGCAGCGGAAGTCGGTTTCTGGACGCGGAACTTTTCATGCCGCGTCTCCATGCGCTGCCAACCGCTTTCGGTTTTGTACTGGAGCGGGTCAGCGGGATTCAATTCTTCGAGGTAGAGATCCTGCTGATCGAGTCCGAAGATGGTAAATCCCCACGCAATGTGTTCGTTGTGTCCGAGGGCAACGCCCGGCAGGCCAGGTTCGCCGGCGCCGGCAACATTCCATCCGGGAGCGGCCAGGTGAACCATGTAGCGCAGCGACGGCAAAGCGATGACGCGGTGAGGATCGTTGGCCAGCAGCGGCTTGCCGCTGTAGGTGAGCGCGCCGGACACGGTCCAGTTGTTGCTGCCCTCGGGTGCGCGGGCAGGAAACTCGATGCGCTGATCGCTGCCAATAAGGTTTTGCAGCAGACTGGGAGCGAGTCCCGCAAAATCCGCGCCGGGTGCGGGGTCGAGCGTTACAGCAGGATCAAAGTCGAAGAGCTTCGAGGCCTTCTCCGCTCCCATCAGAGCCACCGCTTGGGCGTGCTCCAGTTCGCTGAACGCGTTGCCGGTCATGGAAAACGCGGCCATGCGATTTAGGCAGTCTTCCGGATGCCAGGGGTCAGGCGAGAATCCGGCGAGCTGAAATTCGATGGGCAGGCCCAACCCGCCGGGGGCCGCCAGGCTGGCGATGTAGGCGTTGATGCCATCGGTGAAGGCGGTCAGGATCGCGAGCGTGTCGGGAGAATAGCTTTCATATTCGGCTTTCATGTCGCCGCGATAGCGCAGCAGGCGGGCGTTGACGTCGCGAGCCAGGAAAGCAGGTCCGAGGACTTCGGCCAGCCGTCCCTGGCCGGCGCGCTTCCAGAGTTCCATCTGAAAAAGCCGGTCCTGGGCGGCGACGAAGCCCTGGGCGAAGAAGAGATCGTGCTGGTTCTGACCGTAAATGTGGGCAACGCCCCAGCGATCCCGGAGGACTTCGACGGGTTGCTGTAGCCCTTTCGCGGTCAACTTGCCCGAGATGACAGCCAAAGCACGGTGGGCCGCCTCGGAAAGGTCAAGCGTGGGTTCGTTCTGGGCGAAGAGGCAGAGGGGTAGGAGCAACAGGCAGAGCAGGCGTGCGCTTTTCATCGGCAAGCCATTGTAATGCGCCAGACTTAATCAGAGAGGCACGGAGGGCTGACTTGGGCACGCAAACACGGTAATATCCAGTTTTCCCATGAGACTTCTTCGACCGTTCAACGCCCTGCCTAGGAGTTCTGCCTCCTTCCTGCTTGCCGGTTTGGACCAAGCCCATAACTGGGCCGAGAGCTGCGGCCGCACTGTGCATGCGCTGGCGGTGGGGATCCTCCCGGCGCTTTTCCTGCTGCGCTCGACGCGCGAGGAGGTCTACAACGTCCTCTGGGCGCTGGTGTTCGCGTTTGCCACGCTCAACATTCTGAGTCTGGGGGCCCGCCATTTCGAGTCGGATCGGAGAGGCCTGACTTTTGGCGAGATACTGGCGATCCTGGTGGTGCTGGTGTCGGTCGTCCTGCTGGCGTGGGAGATGCTGTACCTGTTCAAGATCTTCCCACTCCGGCTCGCGCCGCGCTGAGGCGGATTGCGGTATGATGCGCGTGTGGCGAAACGCGAATCCAATTTCGACTTGACCTGCCCTTGCTGCGAGGCGCTGCTGAAGGTTGATGTCTCCACCCACGCGGTCATCGCGCACACCGCAGCGGTAAAACCGAGGACGTTCAATGACATGGAAGAAGCCGCTCGCGCCATGAAAGAGCAGGACAACCGGCGCGAGTCCATCTTCCGCCAGTCCGTCGATGCGCAGAAGCATGCTTCGGAGCTGCTGGAGAAGAAATTCCAGGAAGCGGTGAAGAAAGCTAAAGAGTCGCCGGATACCGGCAGGCCGATCCGGGATTTCGATCTGGACTGAAAGCGTTTTACCGCGGAGAACGCAAAGGTCGCGGAGAACTTTTGTTCATTTTGTCATCCCGAACGAGGTGAGGGATCTGCAAGTGGTTGACGACGGCGAAGACGCCGACTCTTCTTCCGCGGCTGCCCGCAAACTGCGAAGACCTTTTCAGCAAGCTAACGGAAGTTGGAAGTGTCGAGAACCACAAGTCCTGTTTGCACCCCTCTCGCTTCTGTTTCATGCTGGACATACATGACACGACCTCTCCTGCTTGGGCACCGCGGTGCGCGGGCCTCGCGGCACATTCCTGAAAATACGTTGGCATCGTTTGAGCTTTGCTTACAGCAGGGCTGCGACGGATTCGAGTTTGACGTGCGGCGGTCGGCAGATGGTCAGGCGGTGGTCTGCCATGATCCGGTAGTTCGCGGAATGGAAATTGCGGAGACGCCGGCGGCGGTTTTGGGCCTGCCCACACTCGCGGAGGTCCTGCGTTCGTTTGGTGGGCGGGCGTTTCTCGACATCGAGCTGAAGGTCGGTGGCCTAGAACAAGAGACAATCACCTTGCTGCGTGAGTGTCCTCCTCAGAACGGGTATGTGGTTTCGTCGTTTCTGCCGGAAGTGTTGGCGGCGCTCCACCGGTTCGATCCCACTTCATCCCTAGGTTTCTTATTCGAGAGACGGGATGAACTCGATTGCTGGCCGGAGTTGCCGGTCGCGTGGGTGATTCCGCAGTTCGAATTGGCCGACCAGCCATTGATCGAGCAGATGCAGGCCGCCGGGAAGAAGGTCATGGTGTGGACTGTGAATCACGCAGAAAGCATACGAGATTTCGCGGAGTGGGGCGTGGACGCGATCATCTCGGATGAGACGGAATTGGCCGTCAAGGTTCTATCTTGTGCCTGAACTCGTAGCGCCCTGCAATCGTTCCATTATGTGCTCGGCTTTGACCCGCCAGGATGGACTTGGGACGGTTCTATTTCAAGCCCTCAACAAGGTAAAGATCGGAGAGCAGGCGGCGGTAGCCATACGCGTAGGCCTTGCCGTCAGGCGCGGGGAGAACCGGGCCAACGTATTCCACACCGGCGGGGTCGGGGGGCATGAGTTGCTTCCACAAGGTTCGGCGCCCGGTGGCGATTTCCAAGAGGTAAACCTGAGCGGGCAGTTCGCCGCTGCGGTAGACATATAAGGAACGGCCGTCCGCGCTCCATGCTACGGGTGCTTCTCCCGCCAAAAGACCGGGAATTATCTTGGGCTCGCCTGCGCCTATGGGGAAGAAATAACCCTTTCCGTCGGGACCCACGGCGGCTGCCAGTTGTCCGTCTGGCGACAGGGCGAAAGATAGTCCATTTGTTCCTTCCGGACTAATGGTCGCTACCTTGTTGGTGGCAATATCTTGAACGTAGAGGCGAACGCCATGATTTGCCTCGGTTCCCGAGAAGAGGATCCGGCTTCCGTCCGGGAACCAGGTGGCGGCGCTGTGGACGATTCCATGACCCGCCAGTGGCTTAGGCTCTCCCGGGCCGGTGGGAAGTAGGAAGAGGTCGGATTGGTTGTCGCCGCGGCTGGAGAGAGCCCACTTCCCATCCGGAGACAAGGCCAGCGATGCGCCGTCGCCGAGGCGGACGGCAGGGGAACCATCGGTCTTGCGAAGGTAGACAGCGTAACTGAGGCCGCCTGCCTCACCTTCTTCGCGGAACAGAAGCGTTTTGCCGTCGGAAGACAGAGTCACGGGATAGGACCAGTCCAGCCAGGTGAAATCACGTTCCACCTTGTCCTCGACGGCATGGACAATCAGCCCGCGCCTCCAGTTGTCCCGCGCGATCAGGACTCGGCCATCCGATAACACATCCTCGAGAGTAAGGTCGGCGGGGACTCGGGCCACGAGCCGAGTTTTCCCGGACAAACTGACGGCAAACAGAGCGCGATCGATGCCGATTTTGGTTGCCGTAAACCAGACCTCATCCCCCGCAGGCGACCATGCGAGGCCATTGGCGCCACCTCCATAGGGTTCGGTCAGCTTCCTCATCTTGCCGTTCAGATCCACCACCGAGACCCCGGCGATCGAGTCGCCCTGGATGGGATGATCCAGGAAAGCGATCATGTCGCCATGGCGCGAGATGCGAGGATGGCTCATCCAGCCTCCGGTCTCATAGAGCACTTTGCCGATCGGATACTCCAGGCGGTTCCGCCCCTCCAATTCGCGCACGACGGCAAGCTGTGTGCCGTCCGGGGACCAATCGGCCCACTGGACATTCTCCAACACTTCACGGGGGGCGCCGCCGACCAGAGGCATGCGCGCGAGTGTTCCGCTGAAGACCTGCGACTTGGTCTGCTGGCTGCCGAGCAAGAGAGCCGTTTCTCCGGTGGAAGAAATACCCAGAATCTCGGCGCCCGCCACGCCGACGGGGCGGGCCTCAGGGGAACCGACCCTGGTGGTGAAGACCTCCACCGGCCTTCCCTCCCACGCGGCGCTGTAGACCACGGTTTGCCCGTCGGGCGCGAACCTGGCCATGCGGATCGCGCCCCGGCGATAGGTCAGAAGATGATATGCAGGTTCGTCTGTTTGTCCGTTGTGCCGGACGAGGAAGAAAGCCATCACCATTGCGCCAAGCAACGCGGCCCCGGCCAGCGCGAGCGCTCGCCGGTAACGACTCGCAGGAACCGTGTCCACAGCAGCAGGGAGGGCTGGGGTAGTGGGAACGGATCCAGTCTGTTTCGTAACAGGTTCGGGTTCCGGCGCGCTGGTGGAAATGCGCGAGGAATCCAATTCCCGTTTGAGACGCTTCAAATCGCCGCGGATCTCGGCGGCAGTTTGATAGCGCAACTCAACATCCTTTTCCAGGGCCTTGCTGATGATGCGCTCTGGTTCCGGCAGCAGATCGGGATTCAGGCGGATGGGAGCGGTGGGAACACGGTTGAGAATGGCTTCCGTAATGACGCCCTGGGTCTCTCCGCGAAATGGCAGTTTGCCCGTCGCCATTTCATAGAGCACTACTCCGAAGGAAAACAGGTCGGTACGAACGTCGAGTTCTTTGCCCCGCACCTGTTCCGGCGACATGTAGGCCACAGTTCCCAGTGCCGTTCCCGGACTGGTCAGATCGAGGGAAGCTGCATCGGCCATCGTTTGGGAATCACCGCTGACGGACTTGCTTGGGTCACTGATTTTGGCCAGTCCGAAGTCCAGGATCTTGGCGTGCCCGCGCTTGGAGATGAAGATGTTGGCCGGCTTGATGTCGCGATGGATGATCCCTTTGGCGTGCGCCGCATCGAGCGCGTCGGTGACTTCGATGGCCACCGCCAGCCAGCGCTCGATTTCAAGGGGCCGGCCGTCGATGAGATGCTTCAGTGTGGTCCCGTCGAGATACTCCATGGCGATGAAGGATTGGTCTTCATGCTTTCCGATCTCGTAAATCGTGCAAATACTGGGATGGTTCAGGGCAGAAGCGGCACGAGCTTCGCGCCGGAACCGCTCCAGCGCGTGGGCGTCGGGAACTACTTCCTGCGGAAGAAATTTGAGGGCAACGAAGCGCCCGAGTTCGGTGTCCTCGGCCTTGTATACGACACCCATCCCGCCGCCACCCAGCTTCTCGATGATCCGGTAGTGCGAGACGGTTTGGCCAATCATGGACGGGTCATGTTAGGCGGGATGCTGGATCAAGTCAACGGACTTTGCCGTAAACAAGCGGTCTCGCCAGCAAGCTCCTCCGTCGCACTCCTTCTGCTCTTCCTGCGGTTTGCCCCGGCCAAGATCGGTCGTTTACAGTGAATGCTCATGTCCACCACAGGCGAGCGTTTCGAGCGGGCGGTCGAAATCATGGCGCGGCTGCGGGCTCCGGGAGGATGCCCGTGGGACCGCGAGCAGAGCTTCGACACCATCAAGGCCTACACTCTCGAAGAAACCTACGAAGTTCTGGAAGCGATTGACAACCGCGACTGGCATGAACTGACGGGTGAACTCGGCGACCTGCTCTTGCAGGTGTTGTTCTATTCCCAGATGGCGCGTGAGGCCGGCCACTTCTCGATTGACGACGTGCTGGATCGGCTCGCCAACAAGCTGGTGGACCGGCATCCCCATGTGTTCGGAGAAGTGAAGGCGGACACTCCGGCAGAAGTCCTGCGCAACTGGGAGGCGCTGAAGGCGGAAGAGAAAAAGAAACGCACAGAGGCGGGCGGAGGGACGAAAGACGCCGACGCACAGTCGGTGCTGGCAGGTGTGTCGTCGAAGATGCCGGCCCTTCTCGAAGCGCACAAGCTCAGCTCGCGGGCGGCGCACGTGGGATTCGACTGGCCGGAGATCGAGGGACTCTTTGCCAAACTGGAGGAAGAGGCCGAAGAGCTGCGGGCAGAGCTGAAGGATTTGCCCGTCAAGAGTGGGCCGGCTGGTCGCGGAGTTGCCGGGTCGGGAAGACCTCAAGTTCCGGCCGAGTTGCGCGAGCGGCTGGAAGACGAGGTTGGCGATCTCTTCTTCGTACTGGTTAACATTGCGCGGTATTTGTCGCTCGATCCGGAATCGGCGTTGCGGAAGACGAATCGCAAGTTCAAGCGGCGTTTTCAGTGGATGGAGGAACGGTTACGCGCGAGCGGACGCGGTCCCGGGCAGGCGTCCACGGACGAACTCGAAGAACTATGGCAACAGGCGAAGCAACAGGAACCCCGGCCGTGACCGGCGCAGTCACGATCCGCAAGTGCGAAGCGCTGGAGGAGATGCAGGCGTGTTTCACGCTGCAGAAGGAAGTGTGGCGGTTCTCGGACGCGGAGCTGATCCCGGTGCGCCTGTTTGTGGTCGCGAACAAAATCGGCGGGCAGGTGATCGGAGCGTTCAACGGCGGGGAACTCGTCGGGTTTGCGCTGGCCATTCCGGGCACTCGCCACGGGATTTCCTATCTGCACTCGCAGATGTTGGCCGTTCGCCAACAGTATCGCAACGGAGGCCTGGGACGGCGGCTGAAGCTCTTTCAGCGCGATGATGCATTAGCGCGCGGCTTCGAACTCATGGAGTGGACGTTCGATCCACTAGAAATCAAGAACTCATACCTTAATATCGAGAAACTGGGCGCGATCACGCGGCGCTACAACGTGAACCAGTATGGGATCACGACGTCTCCGTTGCAGGGAGGATTGCCGACCGACCGGCTGGTGGCCGAGTGGTGGATGAAGTCGCGGCGGGTGGAGGCGGTACTGGGAAACGGTCAGCGGCCCGAGTTTGAGACGCGCGCGAGCATCGCCGTGCCGAAGGAGATCTATGAGTGGAAGGCTTCCGTCGGCACTCGGGGCAAGGCGTTGGAAGTGCAAGAGAAAAACCGGACGCAGTTCCGCAAGGCGTTTGCCGACGCGTTGGCAGTGCTCGGATACGAGTGCGATTCCAACGGAGACGGACGGTTCTTGCTGGGCATCTGGGATGAAAACCAGATGTGTTAGAAAGCATCCACCTGCCTGTTGCTCGTCACGCCCACACCTTCTATACTTCCCGGTTTCAGTTTCTGCCAGCCAATTGGCCCGCGGCTGGCTTATCAGCACTCATGAAAATCGAATCGGTAACGCTGCGGGAAATTCACATGCCGCTCGTGCATTTTTTTGAAACGAGCTTTGGGCGGGTCTATGCCCGACGCATCTTACTGGTCAGCGTGCAGGCCGATGGCGTGAGAGGATGGGGGGAATGCGTCGCGGGGGAAGACCCGTTTTACAGTCCGGAATGGATCGAGACGGCGTGGCCGACGATCAAGCACTATCTGGCGCCGGCGCTGCTGCGCGACGGCGTGACTTCCGGGCGGGAGTGTCCAGCGTTATTTGCGAAAGTCCGCGGCCACAACATGGCCAAGGCGGCGCTGGAAAACGCAGTCTGGGACGCCGAGGCGCAGCTCACGAAGCAGCCACTCTGGAAACTGCTTGGTGGAACGCGGCGCGAGATTGCTTGCGGGGTCTCGATCGGCATCCAGGACACACCGGAACAACTGATGGAGAAGATCGCTACCGAAGTGGCGGCCGGCTATCGTCGCATCAAGCTCAAAGTGAAACCGGGTTGGGATCTGAATGTACTCGAAAAGGTGCGCGCACGCTGGTCCGACATCGTGCTCAGCGTGGACGCGAACTCCGCCTACACGCTCGACCAGACCGAGCACCTGCGGAAGTTTGACGCCTTCAACCTGCTGATGATCGAGCAGCCGCTCTGGAACGATGAGATCTACCTTCACGCCCGGTTGCAAAAAGCGCTGCGGACGGCGATCTGCCTGGACGAGTCCATTCGTCACGCGCGCGACGCCGACTTTGCGCTCGAGGCCGGGGCGTGCCGGATCATCAACCTCAAGGTGGGGCGCGTGGGCGGTTTTTCGGAGGCGAAGAGAGTGCACGATGTCGCGCAGCGGCACAATGCTCCGGTATGGTGCGGAGGCATGCTGGAATCGGGCGTAGGGCGGGCGCACAATATCGCGTTGTCCACGCTCGATAATTTCCGCCTGCCCGGAGACGTCTCCGCTTCCAAGCGGTATTGGAAAGAAGACATCATCGAACCCGAGGTGGAAGTCAGCAGCGCGGGAATGATCCCGGTCAGCGACGTGGCTGGGACTGGTTATCGCGTCCGCGAAGACCTGGTCCAGAAAATTACGGTGCGGGAAGAAACCCTGCGGGCGGGCAAAACCTAGCGGGCGGCGTGATCCGTCATCTTGCCCGCTGTGGAGTTTTCGGCGAAGACAGACTCCTCTTTCTCCAGCATCTCGATGGCCTGGGCGAAAGTGATGTCTTTCGGTACCGGCTTGAAGTCACTGAATACTTCGTTCATGCTGAAAACCAGACTTTTGACCAGCAGAATCTTTCCAGTGATGCCGAGGTTCATACACGAAATGGCCCAGTAGTTGTCGCCGATTTCCTGCTGCTGCACCAGAAAGTGGCCGCCTTTATCCAGATGGCCCAGAATCCCCCAACCGAAGCTAACCTCCCTGAAGAGTGTTCCATCAATCGAGGCCAGGCGGTGGCGGCGAGTGTCCAGCAGTAAAACACCCTGCATCCCGGTGAGAACCTGCTCGATGCGCGAGGGTGGCTCATAGCGGGGATTGGGCCGGAACTTCAGCACGACCAGCGGATCGCCGGGTTTTCCCACACCCGGTGATCCCGGTCGTTCGCCAGCGTATTCGTAGAGAAAAGCATCGGGGAGGGCTCGGACGATGCGCAGAGTGCGGTCAGCGTCCTGCTGTTCCTGTCGGCGTTTCTTTTCCAGTTCGCCGGGATTCTTGATGAAGCGTTCAATGCGGCCTAGTTCGGCCTGCCGTTGTTCCGGAGTCAGTGGTTTGCCGTTATAGGCGACGACCATGCCGGCGGTCGCTTCTTTGGTCTCGATGTAGATCTTGGTGACGGATCCTTTGGGTGTTGTCTTGGTGCTGCGGAACATGAAGCGGGCGCTGTCATCCTTCGAAGCCTTGATTTCGTTCTCAACGGCTTTCCGCACCAGTTCAGCCGGCTCCGGAGGCGCAGAAGAGACCGTGGGCTGCTGAGCAAAACTGGCTCCGGCAAGAAGAACAATCACGGTAGTGGTGCGCAAAATGGAATCTACCGAAGGCATAGAGGAGCTTGTCATCCTCATCAATTAGACGATGGTAGCAGACCACGCGTTGCATTCCGGTGAATCCAGCACTCCGGGCGTGGGCTCTAACCCCATGCGGAAACAGGGGTTCGAGGGATCGATTCCGGACCCCAGACGGCCCGATGATTTACAATTTGAGTCTCCGCGGCATTACAGAAGCGCGCTGAGATGGAGGCCTAAGGATGGACGCTCCGAAGACGGGCGAGTTTGCCCACATCGGCAAGTCAGTGGTAATCAAAGGAGAGCTGTCGGGCTCTGAGGACTTGTACGTGGATGGGCACGTCGAGGGCAGCATTGAGCTGCGCAATAACAGCCTGATCGTTGGGCCGAATGGAAACGTGAAGGCCACGGTCAGCGCCAAGGGCGTCGTGATCCAGGGCAAGTTGGACGGCACCATCAGCGCTTCGGAGCGGGTGGAGCTGCGGAAGTCGGCGGTGGTGAACGGCGACGTTTCCACGCAGCGCATCGCGATTGAGGAAGGCGCCTCCTTCCACGGAAAGATCGATATTCAGAGGGAATCCGGAAAGGCTGCGGCTTCTTAGATGGCGCGAATAACTTGCCACGCATAGTGATTGATGGCATCGGTTGCTGACAACGTGATGAGATTTTTTCGGGGCTCTTCGGACCAGGCTTCGGCTCCCGCCGTTCCGCAGAAGCGGAGCCGCCGCTCCAGCGGCATGGGGGAGATTTCACGGCTGCTGAATTCCGAGGAACCTCTGTGCGTGCTTGATCTGGGCTCGACCTCCGCCAACAACATCCGCTTCCTCACCACCAAGGGACACAAGAATTACAGCGAGGATCTGCTGCAAGCTTCGCTGGATCCGGCGCTGCGCGTGAAGGACGAAACCGGCAAGCTGGTTCCCGACAGCAAGAAGTTTCTGGACGAAAATCTAACCTACGCGAACGGCATGTTCGACGTGGTGCTGTGCTGGAATCTGCCCGATTATATGGAAGAGAGCCTGGTCAAACCGACGGTGGACCGTCTATGGTCGGTGATGAAGCAAGGTGGCCTGCTGCTCGTCTTTTTTCATACTCGGGATGCCGGTCCGGACGCGCCTTGCTACCGCTTCCACATCACCGGCACCGACATGCTGGAAATGCAGGAAGTCCGCCTGGTGGTAAGTGGGGACAAGCAGAGTCCGCGCCTCCAGCGGGTTTTCAATAACCGGAATATTGAGAACCTGTTCCGCGATTTTGCTTCCATCAAGTTCTTCCTGGCGCGGGACGCCATCCGGGAAGTACTGCTGGTGCGGTGAAACTCCCACCTTGTCGAACATTCAGCTTTCCTGGTGCAACTCCATTGATTTCGAGCGGGTCGCCTCCACTAGATAGCGCGCGAGGCGTGGGCTGCTTTCGCATGCCGACAGCAGGACACCACGCAAGCCGCGCGGAACCCCTAGGAATCTCCGGAGAAGAGATGAGTTCCGGTACACAGGCCGCAAGGCGCGTCGGTAGGCCTGCGCATACTCTTCAAGTGATTGTTTAAGTGTTGACTGGGCGCGTAAGAATACGGACAGCTTGCGCGCAGCGAGGTTGCCGCCGCGGAGCGCGAGCGAGATGCCGTCTCCGACGAAGGGATCGGCGAAGCCGGCAGCATCTCCCGCGTTGAGCACGCTCCCTGAGACAGGCACGGGTTCTCGCAAGATCACTGGAAACGTGGAAACTGTTGGAAAGGCAGCGGTCCAGGAGCGGCTGCGGGCTGCGAGCAACGGGTGACGACGCAGAACTTCTTCGAGGGTGTCCGCCACACCGGGGCGAAGCAGGGCGCAGGCGTTGAGAAGAGTTGCTCCGTCCGGCGCGCGGACCGGCTGCACACCGCAGTATCCGCCCTCGAAGAAGTAGAGATCGACGCCCGGCTCCATGTCGCCGTAAAAATGCGCCTTAAGGCCGAGCCACCGGGTGCCGCTGGAATGGTTGCCCGCCAGCTTGAGGTTGGACCAGCGGCCGCTTGCATTGATAACGGCGCGTCCGCAGAATTCACCGGCCGAGGTCGCGACACGGAACGGATCCTCGCCTTCAATCCGTTGCACAGTTGTTTCCTGAAGGGCGGTCACGCCAGCCTTCTGCGCGGCATTCCAGAGCGCGAGATCGAGATCGTAGCGCGTGATGCTGGCGGCGGCCGGGTTGACTGGTGCGCGAACCATGCGTCCGTCGAGAAACAGTCGTGATTCCGACAAGGGAAGCGAACGCTGGAGCAAATCTTGCGACGCGTCACCGAGCAGCCACTTCAGCAAAGCAAGCGACTCGGTGGAAACGAATTCTCCGCAAACCTTGTGGCGCGGGAAACGGCCGCGTTCGACGAGGAGCACGCGCCAGCCCTCGCGCGCGGCAGTGATGGCAGCCGACGTCCCGCCCGGCCCGCCGCCCATCACGATCAGATCGTAAGCGCGAGTCATGCCTGCTTCCACGCGATGATCCCCATGCGATAGAGGTAGTGTCTTGAGATTTGAACTGGTCCGCTGGCCAAAGGTTGTAGAAGTTCGCGCAATTCGGCGGGCGTATAGGCTTGCCGCACTGATGCCGGAGCGTCGTTACGAGTGAGCCGGCTGCGATAAAGAGGAAATCCGGCATAGGTTAGTGCCAGATGGATGGGGTTCCGGACAACATCATTAACCAGGAAAGCAAAGCGACACACGCGCAGCGCCTCTCGGGCGAATCGCCGGAGTTCGTCTGGAGCGAGATGATGCACGAACAGATTGCAGCTCACGAGATCGAAAGACCTGTCGGCGAAAGGCAGAGCGAGCGCATCGCCGGCCACTGCGCGGTCGCTGCCGTTCAAGTGGCTGCGAGCGCGATCGAGAAGGGTAATGGTCAGGTCAAGTTCTGGGGAAAGTCGCTCTCGGATTTTGGCAGGAACAAAGCCCGCTCCGGCGGCGACTTCGAGCAGCGAAGCGCTATGACCGGGAATCCCCGCTACGGCGTGGCGCACCAGCTTCTCGGTAGTGGTCACGCCGCCGAACCACTGGTTAAACATCTGAAGATCGCGGATCGAGGCGGCGACTTCGCGCTCGGTTCCCGCATCGGAATCGAGTAGCTCGAGGCTGGGCCGGCGTTTCATGGACGGATTCTGGAATCATGACACAGTTTCTCGGGGAGTGGCGGGCAAGAACGAATGGTAAGGACGGGGCGTTCGCGCGCTCCCCGGTGG
>ORMF010596348.1_pt1 | contig 28182 bp, 29 predicted proteins | sample 1779871 | NCBI WGS metagenome assembly ORMF01 (sample SAMEA104232316, study PRJEB22302) | groundwater metagenome | biome: forest; feature: aquifer; material: groundwater | place: USA | collected 2011-08-07 | depth 5.4 m | reverse complement strand
GCGACTTGGATGTGCCGCTTGTTGGAGGGAAAATTGGAGACGATACGAGATTGTTATCCGCAATTCCGACCATTGAATATCTTTTAAAAAACAACGCGAAAGTAATTATTGGGGGACATCTTGGAAGACCAAAAGGAACAGATAAGAGCTTGAGTCTTGAACCGATCGCCAGATGGCTATTTAAAGAATTTAAAATTCGAAATTTGAAGTTTGAATTCAAATTAAAAATTGAAAATTTAAAATTTACAAAACTCGCAAGCTTTGGAGGGTGGGAGATTGGGCCAAATATTTTTCTTTTGGAGAATTTAAGGTTTAATGCAGGAGAAGAAGCTAATGATCCTGAATTTGGGAAAAAATTAGCAAGCCTGGCACAAATTTATGTAAATGATGCTTTTGGGGTTTGTCATAGAAACAATGCGTCAATTGTCGCGATAACAAAATATCTTCCGCATTTTGCAGGAATTAGATTGCAGGAAGAGGTTGAGGTTTTAGGTAAAATTTTAAGCAATCCAGACAGACCACTGGTTGTTGTTATTGGAGGAGAGAAGATCGAAACAAAACTTCCTTTGGTAGAAAAAATGCTCGGGTTAGCAGACTATGTTTTGGTTGGAGGAGAAATAGCGTCAGAGTTGCCGCCCGCGGAGATTTCAAATAAAAATATTATAGTAGCGGTCCTTAATAAGAACAAGACAGATATAAATAGTGAAGATTCTCTGTGTTTTTCTGGCGTGATAAAAGATGCAAAAACCGTTATCTGGAATGGACCAATGGGAGTAATTCAAAAAATCGAAACAGAAAAGGGGACAAGACAAATTGCTCAATCAATTATACAAAGCAAAGCTTTTTCTGTAGTTGGAGGTGGAAGTACCGTAGCGTTTTTAAGAAAAGAAGGGTTTCTTGATAAATTTTCTTTTGTTTCAACAGGAGGAGGCGCAATGCTCTCACTTTTATCCGGAGAAAAACTCCCGGGTCTTGCCGCCTTGGAAAAAAATTAGTATACTTATTATATGATACGGGTTGCGATAAACGGATACGGAAGGATTGGGAGAGTTGCCCATCGGGTAATTTTGGAAAAATATCTTGAAGAAATAGAAGTTGTTGCAATAAACGCCGGCTCATCAACAGATATTCAGGGATGGCTTTACCTCTTAAAGTATGATACTTCGTATGGTCCTCTTCTTAATCATAATTTAGAATTCAGAATTCAGAATTCAGAATTGAAAGATTCGATTGGTTCATTAGTAATTGATGGAAAGGAAATTCCGGTTTTTTCGCAGAAAGATCCCACTCTTCTTCCTTGGAAAAATCTCAATGTTGATGTTGTTATTGAATCAACAGGCCATTTCCTAACAGAAGAAAAATTAAAAGCCCATTTAACAGCAGGAGCAAAAAAAGTTATCTTAGCAGCCCCTATTAAAGAAGGAAATGTTGGAACGTTTATTCTTTCAGTTAATGACAAAAATTACAAAGGCGAGAGTTTAATAAATAACGCTTCTTGTACAACCAACTGCATAGCTCCTGTTGCAAAAATTATTATGGATAATTTTGGAGTTGAAAAGGCAATGATGACTACAATTCATGGCTATACATCCGACCAAAGACTTCAGGATGCAGGACATAAAGATTATAGAAGGGCTAGGGCGGGAGCTGAAAATATTGTTCCAACATCAACCGGCGCAACTATTGCGGCAGCAAAAGCAATACCTGAATTGGAAGGGATATTTGGCGGATTGGCAATTCGCGTACCTGTTAAAGTCGGTTCATTATCTGATTTTACTTTTCTTATTAAAAAAAATACTTCCAAAGAAGAGGTAAATGAAATTTTTAGAAAAGAAGCGCAAAAGGCTCTATATTCAAAAATATTATCTGTAACTGAAGACCCAATTGTGTCAAGCGATATCCTCGGAAGTCCATATTCATCAATAGTTGATTTGTCTCTAACTCAAGTAGTTTGCGGAAATTTAGTTAAAGTTATTGCCTGGTATGACAATGAATACGGCTATGCAAATAGACTGGTTGAAGAAGTATTGATGGTTGGGAAAGAGGGCAGGAATGGATAATCCGGTAAAACTTTTGGGCATAAGAATTATTACTGTCTCAGGCCGTATAGGATCCGGGTCAACTACTCTTGCCAAGAGTCTTTCAAAAATTTTAGGATGGAAGCACGTTGAGGGAGGAGAGGTTTTTTGGGAGGAAGTCAGAAAAAGGTTGGGTTTGGAAGAAAAAGATACAAATCTTAGGCCAGACAAAGACGATGAAGATTTCGATGCTTCTTTAAGGAAGCTTCTTAAAAAGGATAAAGATATTATTTTGGAAACAAAGCTTGCAGGATTTAATGCTAAGAACATATCTGAAGTTTTTAAAATATTGGTTATTTGTGAAAATGATAAAGCTATAGACCAGTCTGAAATAAGAATAGATAGAATTATAAATAGGGAAAAAATTTCTGTTGAGAAGGCAAAGGCAGAAGTTTTACAAAGAGAAGAAAATGATATTGAAAAATGGAGAAGATTGTATTCAAATGGAGATCAGAATTGGGTTTACTGGGATAAAAAATATTACGATTTAGTTATCAATACCTATTCCCACAATCAGGAAGAAAGTTTAAAATTCGCTTTGGAGAAAATAGGATATAAAGATTAAGTAGCTTTATTTTGAAGATTTATTATCTCTTCGGCTAGTTCTGGTGTTGAAGCGCAAACGAAAAGATCAACCTCGTCACGGTATTTACTGGGGTCAAATCGATATGGTTCTCTCCTGCCGTCTTTATAAACAATTAAGCTTGTCATATTGGCAAAATGAGCAAAAGCAAAACCAGCATCAATCTCTTCCCGTGGTTCACGAGGCATTACATAGGCATCAACTGCTCCTTCTGCCGACGGTCCGTATATAAAAGCTCCTCCATTCGCAAATGTTCTTCCTTTAATATGCATGGTATCAATCATATCGCGAAACTGAGAATTAATAAGTCTGGAGTATTGATTGCTTCCCGTATACATAGTGATTGTAACGCCCTCATCTCTTATTGATTTTCTTTCGGATTTAAAAATCCTTCTTGGAGGAGTTCCTTTAAGAAAATCATCTATAACATAATTTTTACCCTCAATACTCAAGTATACTTTATTTGTTTCTAAATTGGCAATTACACCTGCTAGAGGATTGTTGTTTAAATCATAAAGCGACATACATGTAAATACTGGTGTAGGCAGACCTCTTTTATATTCGCTGCTATTATCAAATGGGTCTAGAGCGGCTCTAAGTTTTGCTCCTTCTATAGGACCAATAAATGGGTCTGCATGTTCACTATAAACTTGAAGAGGTAAACTTTCTCTTTCTATAATTCCTGTTATAACATTTTCTCCAATTTTGTCTATACCAATTTCTTCATCTTCAGGTCTTCCTATAACTGATCCGACAACATTTCTTCCTACTCCTCTCCCAACAGCTATGTGTAGTTGCGGAAGAGATTCTTTAATATAACTAAGAGCTATGTTTCCCGCCACACGCATCAACTCTTTGTTGGGATATTCGCCAGAAGGCGCAAGTTCTCGTATAGTTGCCATAGGTTGCGAGCCAATATATCACATATTTGACAAAAATGCTACCTTTGTGATAGAGTAGCTATCCTAAGAAAAATCTAAAGCTTGCGTTATAATATCCTATACGTTATAGTATAACATTGTAGATAAATAAAATATTTGATATTATGTTTAAGGAACAGATAGGAAATATGGATCAATATAAGCCTCCGCTTGAAGGAAGATCAAATGGTTTTCTCCTTCTTGATTTTAATGAAAGAACCATACCTCCTCACGCTCTGGTAACACAAAGTATAAAAGAATACGTAGATTCAGGAAGGTTTCAAATCTATCCTGAGTATGGAGACGTTAACAAGATAGTTGCCGATTATGCTTCTGTTAAAGAAAACCAAGTGTGCATAACAAATGGTTCCGATCAGGGTATTGATATAGTCGTTCGTGGCATTGTTAGCAGAGGAGATAAAGTAATACTTCCTGTTCCTACATTTGCAATGCTTGAACAATCAGCGAAAGTTGAGGGGGCAGATATTATTTCACCCCGCTATAGTGGAGAAAACCTAGATTTTCCTTTGGAGGAGGTCATGAATGGAATAAATAAAGATATAAAACTTGTTATAATTTGTAATCCGAATAATCCAACGGGCACAGTCGTAAAAAAAGAACAATCAGAGGCTGTCATAAAAAGGGCAAAAAGCTTTAATGTTCCCGTACTTGTTGATGAAGCCTATCATGAATTTAGTCCAGAAAATACAGTAGCGGATTTGGTAGATAAGTACGATAACCTTTTTGTGACAAGAAGCCTATCTAAAATAATGGGCGTTTCTTCTTTAAGAGCAGGCTATGTCATTTCTCAGAAACAAAATATAGAAGAGTTAAAGAAAATCCGTGGCCCTTACGATGTTAATATGGTTGCCGTTGCTGCCATAAAGGCATTAAGACATCCAGAAGTGGTAGGTAATATGAAGGATTATGTAAAAGAGGTTATGGAAGTTTTAAAGCCAACACTTGAGGATTTTTATAGAGCAAATAATATACAGTTTTTTCCAAGCGGAGCAGGTTTTCATTTAATAAAAGCTGAGGGGCTGTATGATTTTTTAAAGTCTAGTGAGTCTCCATTTCCAATCTTGGTAAGGCCAAGATCAGATCCAAAGGGAACAGTAAGGGTAAGTATAGGAACACGAGAAGATACAGCAAAATATATAATGGCCTTCACGGAGTTTCTTAAAAGGAGAACAGGATAAGAGCTACGTTTAACCTACTACTCATTTTTTGAATTTTACCCAATTTACCAAGAGCCCTTGATATTTAGCAAGTTTGATGTTAAAGTAAAAGCGTTTATGAGCGGGCAAAAAGTAAATTACCTTGATTTTTTTAAAACGGTTGGGAAATCCAAAAGAATATTACGAACAGGTTTTGTAAGAGAAGGGATGAAGAATCCGGAGTCTCTTGCTGAGCATTCTTTCAGAACAGGAGTAATTGCCATGGTGCTTTCCGATAAGTTTGATTATCAGCTTGATAAAGACAAGCTTGTAAAAATGGCCCTTATTCATGATATCGGAGAAATAGTGACAGGAGACGTTGTTGTTCAACGCGGAGAAATTCTGGATTTAAAATTGCGCGATGAAAAAGAAGAACAGGAAAGATCTGGAATAAAACAAATTTTTAATCAGATCCAAGAAGGGAATATCTATGGGAAGATTTTTGAGGAAATGATTGCAAGGAAAAGTCCGGAAGCGAAAATATTTTGGCAATTTGATAAACTGGAAATGGCTCTTACTGCACTTGAATACGAAGAAGAACAAGGAAAGCAATTAGAAGAATTTTTTTTGGACGCCAATACCCACATGAAAGAACCTTTGCTGAAAAAAATTCTTAATGAGATTATAAAAAGCAGAAAAAAAGAATATCAGGAAAGTCTGGCAGAGAAAATGGGAGTTAAGGTATGAAAGTTGTTGATGTAATGTCAAAATATGTTGATTTTGTGTCGGAGAACACAACAGTAGAAAAACTTTCTCTTCTAATTTTTGGTCGCGGCATTAACGGTGTTCCTGTCTGTAGGAATAAAAAAGTTGTAGGGTTTGTTACAGAGAGGGATATTTTATCCAAATTCTATCCCACAGTTTCGGAATATGTGGAAGATCCTTTCCGTTCTTCAGATTTTGAGGGGATGGAAACAAAGGTTAAAGAAATTTTTGAAATGAGAGCAGATCAGATCATGAGTCAAAATCCGGCAACCGTAACTCCCGAAACCCCTCTTCTTCGCGCTCAGTCCCTGATGTTTATTGAAAAAGTAGGAAGACTTCCTGTAGTTGACGAAAAAGGAAATCTGGTTGGAATTATTGCCAAAGGAGATATCTTCAGGGCTTTGGTTGGGGATAAACTTTTATTTTCTGAAGAACAGGATTATACCGATTGGCTTTCAAAAACATACTACGCTTCGGTTGATAATGAAAATAGGCTCAAGCATGAAATTCCGGACCTTCTTAAAGTATTTTCAGAAAATAAAGTTACAACAATTCTTGACGTAGGATGTGGAACAGGGGACCATGTTATCGATCTTGCAAGACGCGGATTTGATGTAATTGGTATTGACAGAAGTAGTGTCATGATAAGCGAAGCAAACAAGAGAAAAAAAGGTCTGTCGGAAAGAGCAAAGAGCAAAGGAAGATTTATTGAGGGAAATGTAGAAAAAATCACTCCCAAATTTAAAAAAGAACCTTTTGATGCAATTCTTTTCATGGGAAATACAATTTCACATAATCCGCGTAAATACAAAGAAACTATTAAGAATGCATCCAGTCTTCTAACAGACAGGGGGGTAATGATATTTCAGGTTACTAATTTTGAAAAAGTTCTAAAAACGCAAAAAAGGTTTCTTAGTTTTAATTTCGCAAAATTAAAAGACGAACCGAATAAAGAGCACGCTTTTTTGGAATTCTACGACGAACCCAATGAACGGGAAAAAACCATATTAAAAATTTTTTCCATTTTGGTTTCTACCGGTGGACGGTGGAAGTCATCCGGAGTAAGAAATAGTCTTTTAGCTTACGTTACAAAAGAAGATTTAAAAGAAACTCTTAACAAAAACGGATTCACAAAAATAGAGTTTTATGGAGGAAGTTTTGACGGAAGGAATTGGGATTATCTTTTCAGAAAACCATTTGAGGAACTGAAAAGCGATTGGCTCAATGTGGTTGCAAAAAGATAAATTTTGCAATAATATAGAATAGAACAATGAAAAGAATAATTTCAATTTCTCTTTCTTTAATACTTCTTATTTTTTTCTTTTCGCACAGTTCATATGCTGCAGAAGAAAAAATGTCAAAAGAAATTAGTCCTACCCCGACAATTATTGAATATCAGCTTCCATATCCCGGTCTTTTGCCTGATAACCCTTTGTATTTTTTTAAAACAATTAGAGACAGAATTGTAAGTTTACTTATTGCAGATCCCTTTAAAAAATCAGAATTTAATTTGCTGCAGGCAGATAAGCGCTTAAGTACGGGGATGTATCTTTTTGAGAAAGGAAAGAAAACTCTGGCAGAGACAACGATTTCAAAAGGAGAAAATTATTTTCAAGAGGCTCTAACCCAAGCGGAAAAAGCAACAAGAGAGGGTAAGGACACAAAAGATTTAATAAGAAGATTAAGTGAAGCATACGCAAAACATAAGGAAGTCTTAACAAATATCGTTGATAAATCGCCTAAAGATTTAAAGGAAAACTTTATGGTAATAGATAAAAAAGTTGCCGGTTTTGAAAAAAGGGTCTCTTCATTAAAGTCCAAGTATTAAACATAAACAACATAAATGATGATATTTCTTACCCTTTAAAATCCTCCCTTCGAAAACACCCCGGAGAGCGGATAAAAACGAAGCTAAAAAATATACTGATCAATTTTGATACAGAGATTGATAGTTGACAGTTCAGATATAGTGTCCTATCCTAGCTCTTAGCGCTATTAGTAGAGTAAAACTATGAAATGTCCTTACTGCGGATCCCAAGAGACAGAAGTTGTAGAAACAAGAGACAGTGAGGATTTACAAACCATTAGAAGAAGAAGGGCATGCTTAAAGTGCGAAAAAAGATTTACAACGTACGAAAGAATAGAGAATATTAATCTGGTAGTTATTAAAAAAGACGGGACAAGAGAGCAGTTTGACAGAGACAAATTAAAAAGCGGAATAATTCGATCATGCGAGAAAACAACAGTTTCAATGGACCAGATAGAAAAAATAGTTACGCAGGCAGAGAGGGAATTATTGAATGCGGAATCGGTTGAAGTGGAAAGCAAAAAGATTGGACAAATGGTAGCGGTAAGACTTAAAAAATTAGACAAAGTTGCATACATTAGATTTTCAAGCGTTTTCAAAAGATTCGTGGACATAGAAGATTTTGAAAAAGAAGTAAAGCGGCTTATTAAGTAATTCTGCAAAGCAGAATAAAAATTATGAAATTGGGAGGAATAAGAGAAAAAGTATTTTTGGACAGATATGCCTTAAAAGGCACAAAGGGACAGTTGTTAGAGCATACTCCGGAGGAAATGTGGAAAAGAGTTTCCCGCGGAATTGCCAAAAACGAGAAACCAAACGCAAGAAAACATTGGCAGAAAAAGTTCTATGATGTGATGGAGGATTTCAAATTTGTCCCGGGTGGAAGAATTCTTTCGGGCGCTGGAACAAATTATCAAGTAACCTATTTTAACTGCTTTGTTATTCCGTCCCCAAAAGATTCAAGAGAGGGAATTTTGGACTCTTTAAAACAACTTGTTGAAATCCAGTCTCGCTCCGGTGGGGTGGGATTAAATCTTTCTTCTCTTCGTCCAAGAGGAGCCAGAGTTAAAAAAGTTAATGGGACATCATCCGGTCCCGTAACTTGGGCGGGACTTTTTTCCTATGCAACCCACGATGTGGTTCAGCAGGGAGGAACAAGAAGAGGTGCAACAATGCTTATGCTTTGGGACTGGCATCCGGATATAGAAGAGTTTATTACGGTTAAACAAGACCTCTCAAAAATTAATGGCGCCAATTTATCTGTTTGTATTTCTGATAGTTTTATGGATGCAGTGAAAAAAAATGGAGATTGGAATTTGATATATCCTGATCTTGATGACCCAAAATATGATGCAAAATGGAATGGTGAAATAGCTGAATGGAAAAAGATGGGTGGTAAAATCAAAGTACATAAGACAATTAAAGCAAGATATTTATGGAACTTAATTTGTGAAGCGGCATGGAGATCTGCCGAACCAGGGCTTCATTTCCTAGAAAGAAGCAACAAAAGATCCAACACTTGGTATTTTGAAAAACTAATTGCGACAAATCCGTGTGGGGAGCAACCCCTTGGGGCTTGGGCAGTTTGTAATCTTGGAGCAATGAATTTAGCATCTTATGTAAAACCTGCCCGCAATGCTTCGCAAAGCGATGCAGGCGGGGAAGAATTTGATTACAAAAGTTTTGGTGAGGATGTAAAAATTGCGATGAGACTTCTTGATAATGTTATTGACCAGACATATTATTTCTTTAAGGAAAATGAAAAATGCGCAAAAGATATAAGACGAACAGGTCTTGGAATAATGGGATTGGGGGATGCCCTGATAAAGATGAAAATTCGTTATGGATCAAAAGAATCATTGCCGGTTGTCGAAAAAATATTCCAAACCCTAAGAGACAACGCATATGAAGCATCATCCGATCTGGCAAAAGAAAAGGGATCTTTCCCGAAGTTTGACAAGAAAAAATATCTTAAGGGCTATCATATTAAAAGCTTACCCAAGGTCTTGCAGAAGCAAATCGCAAGAACCGGCATCAGGAATGCGGTTTTATTAACCATTGCTCCAACCGGCACAACCTCTCTTGTAGCGGGCGTTACATCGGGAATAGAGCCTGTTTATGAATTTACTTTCTTAAGAAAAGATAGAACAGGGGAACATATGATGTATCATCCTTTGTACGAAGAATGGAAGAAAAATAACCCCAATCCGCCAGCCGGCGGAAGGCCGAATTATTTTGTCAGCGCTAATGACTTAACTCCTCTTGAGCATGCACAAACTCAATCTATTGCTCAAAAATATATCGACTCGTCGATATCAAAGACGGTAAATGCTCCCAATAGTCATACGGTTGAAGATGTAAAAGTTCTATATATGGCTTCCTATGATTTGGGTCTTAAAGGAGTAACTTACATGAGGGATGGTTCAAGAGAGGGAGTATTGACAAGAATTGACCCTTCGGCGAGCTCAGGGCAAGTTGATAAAAAACCTGTTGCCCCCAGACCTATACAGCTTGAAGGAGTTACATATCAGATAGAAACACCGGTTGGCAAAACATACATAACCATTAATCATAATCAAGATAAAGAGCCTTTTGAAGTATTTATGACTATTGGAAAAAGCGGTTCTGATGTGGCAGCAATGGCAGATGCATTGGGTAGAATGATTTCATTAAATCTTAGGTTGACCAATGGTTTGTCTCCAAAAGAAAGAATAAGACAAGTCGTGGCCCAATTGGTTGGTATTGGCGGAGCAAGAAGCGTTGGATTTGGAAAAGATAAAGTAAGATCACTGCCGGATGCTGTAGCAAAAATTTTGGCCATGCATTACGGATTTGCAGTGAACGGTAAGGTTGAAGATAGAAAAGTTCTAACCAAGTCTGACTTGGTTGCGCAAAACGGCCATCTATCTAATGGTTTTAATAACGGCAATGGGGTAGTCATTAGCAATGAAAGTAAAGAAATAATAATTGAAAAACCTGAGGGAGCGGTCAAGATGGAACAGCTTGCAATAACAGGCGGGGCAAGCGGAGTTTTCGCTGACACAGCAGCGGTTGATGAATCTATGACAGGACTTTATGATATTTGCCCCGAATGCGGCGGAGGAAGCTTGGCGTATGAAGAAGGCTGCAAAAAATGCTACAATTGCGGATACGCGGAATGCTAATCTATGCCGATTTATACAAGAACCGGAGATAAAGGACAGACTTCTTTATTTAACAAACAGCGGGTTCCCAAATTTCATATTAGGGTTGAGGCTTATGGCACGGTCGACGAATTGAACTCCGCGCTTGGGGTTGTATCAAGTATCAAGTATCAAGCATCAAGTATCAAGAAAGAATTGATTAGGATTCAGAACGATTTGCTAGATATTGGTTCAGCGCTTGCAAATCCCAATACAGAACCTTTAACTTCTTTAAAGAAAAGAGTAAAAGAGTTTGAAAACTTTATTGATAAGATGACAGGGCAGATGAGGCCTTTGAAAAATTTTATTCTGCCGGGCGGGGGAAAATCGGGAGCTCTTCTTCAGTTTGCAAGAACTGTTTCTAGGCGTGCAGAAAGGCGTGTGGTAGAATTGGCAGACAAAGAATCAATTGATTCGAATCTTGTGATTTATATGAATCGCCTTTCGGATTTACTTTTTACTATGGCAAGATTTGCAAATTTCAAAGAAAAGAAAAAAGAAATCATTTGGACAAAGAAATGAAGCCCACCTTCGCTAAAGCTATGGTGGGCAAAGTCGGGTGAAGTCGGTGTAATTCCGACGCTGTGCCGCAACTGTAAGTCCGCCTTCGGCGAGACGAGCCAGAGCCCCGTTACCCAGCCTTCGCTTAAAGCTATGGCGGGTAAATAAGTCTTCCGAGCTAGAAGCAATTTTTTATTTCTCCTCGGAAGCTCCGCCTAGCGGCGAGATAAAAGAGGAGTTTTTTTATGGTTGAACGAAAATCATTGGCATTTAGAAACGAATTTTACGGAAAAGCCCATGAGAGTCAAATAAGAGATGACCTTGTTTCTTATCTTGGGGAATATAGGTTTGAGATATCGGAACACACCTATAGAATGGGCATTATTAGTGGGATATTAACAGACCCAAATACAGATGAACCCATGAGCTTAAAAGTAAAAAAGGCAATAGAAATAAAAAGAAGAGACGGTTTAAATATTTCAAGAGAAGAAGCTGAACTTGCAGGATTTGTTAACCTTGAGAAGGGTCTTTCTCAAAAACCTTTTGGCACTGTTGTCTGGTTTAGTCCGCCGGGTCCAAAAGAAGAGGGATATGGCGATTATGGTTTTGCGTTTGTTGGTAGGAGAAATGGAAGTGAATTGGAAATGACAGCAATAAGGCTCGAAAATCCAAAGATAAACGATTTTAATGAAGCCACAAGCGCTTTATGGGGAGAAAAGGGATATAAAAAAGCAGAAGATTTACTAACGCAGCCAAAAGTAATAGATATTTCTCTGGAAAAAGTCAAAGAATTTATTCGCGGAAATTTTGAAATAAAAGACTCGAGAAATAAGAACGTTTTTAAAAAAGCTCTAGATAAATTGGATGGAATAATCGAAGAGGCGGCTCAGATTATTAAAAACGGGACTTTGGAACAAAAACAAAAGGCCTTTTATACGGTAGAAAACTTAGCGATTGAGTTTAGGGAAAGATTAGATCATCTTTTTAAAGAAAACGTTGTTTTTATGTCGGATTATAGAATGCCCAAACTCTCTACTTTTATGGAAATAGGTAAATATACAAATCAGCCAAGACCAGTTGCCGGTAGTTGTGGCAGCACCAGAAGTAGTAATACATTCAAGAGCAATAATATTTTTAATTCTTTTTCAAGTTTAAATTCTGCATTTTCAGAAGAAAAGGAGTGGTTTGTTTGCCCAATATGCGGTTATAAGGCAGATGGCCCAATTGGGAATACTTGTCCCAAAGATAAAGGCGGTTGCGGATTAACAAAAGAAAAATTTGCTGAAGAATCAGGTGAAAAGATATGCGTTTGATTGTAAATATTTTTGTTTTCGTGCTATTATGATTATATATGGACGATACAAATCAAAATGCGCCAGCCAATCAAACTGCGCTTCCAAATCAGGGTTTAGCAAAGGAGCAAGGGGATGGCGTATCCCAACAAGCGCCTGCATCGGTAATATCGGCGCCGAGCAATAAAGAAAAGAATCCATCTGTTGTTGGAGCTCCCCCTTCAGAATTTATAACCTCCTCAGAGCCGGAACCTACGGTTTTACCCGAGGTAGAAAAAGCCGGCGTTGAAATTATTAAGGATAACCTGCCCATAACAGATGAGCATACGCAGGCTGGCATTCGACCTTCAGGGGAATCAGTTCCACCCATAACTACCCCCTCCGGAATAATCACTTTACCGCGTAATTTGAATGAGGCAAACCAAATGATAAAATCTTCTAAGTTGAAGATCACAGATTCTTTTAGGTGGATGTTAGCAGTATTTCAAAAACTATTCAAAGTTGAAGAACATAAAATGAAAGAGACTAAGGAAGCCGCATAGTTTATGAATATACAAAACTTTTCTTTACAGGGGATAATTTCTTTTTTAACAGCCCTTGGTATAGGATTATTAATGGCAATTATCTTAGTTTTTTTAGGATATTCTTTATTAAAGTATTTAATTATCTGGTACAGAAATAGAAATAGGGAAGGGACGGCTTTGGAGTCAGCGCTTCTCCAAATTTCCATGCCTCGCGATAATGAAGTCAAAATAGATGCGGCCGAGCAATTATTTTCAAGTCTTGCGTCTCTTGGAAGAGGAGGAAAATTTAGCTTTCTTCATTTGGAAGAGAGTATTTCTTTTGAAATTGTCGGAATGCCTGGGGATATCAAGTTTTATGTTCATACTCCAAATAAGTTAAGAGATTTGGTTGAGAAACAAATTAACGGAGCGTATCCCGATGCGGAAATACTAATTGTTGATGAAAAATCTGAAAAAAGAGGAGGAATTATAGGTAACGAGTACAATATCTTTTCCCCAAACGCTAAAACTGCTTTTGCAAGCTTGAAACTTAAGAAGGAAGAATTCATGCCTATTAAAGTTTATAAAGACCTGCCGGTTGATCCTCTTTCATCGATCACCTCGGTTTTGGCAAAGATGACGGAGGGAGAGGGAGCGGCAATTCAAGTTATGGTTGCGCCGGCTAATTCCAAATGGCAAAAAGAAGGGCGATCCTATATATCAACACTTAAAAAAAATGAATCAAATCCGGAAACTGCCAAATATTCTTCAGATCCAAAAGAACTCGAAGGTATTGAGAATAAAATTGGTAAGCCCGGATTTGAATTCCTGGTAAGAATTGTTGTCTCAAGCAGTACTATCCAATCCGCACAATCCCATCTTAACAATATTATCAATGCATTCAGCCAGTTTAATGGGGTAAACTCTTTTACTAAAAATAAGCACAGGTTTAAAGGATTGTTTATGAAAGATTTTATATACCGCTACATGCCAATGACAAAAGGTCAAATATCGATTGTGACAAGTGAAGAGTTAGCGACAATTTTCCATTTTCCAAACAAGTCGGTTACAACGCCAAATATCCACTGGCTTAATTCTAAACGAGCTCCTGCTCCGGTACAGATTCCAACTTCAGGGCTGTATTTGGGAAAAAGTACTTATAGGGGTTTATCAAAACCCGTCTATATGGATATAGATGATAGAAGAAGACACATGTATATTATTGGAAAAACAGGTACGGGAAAATCTGAGTTCTTGAAAGATATGATTATGCAGGATATAAGGAACGGACAGGGGCTTGCGGTAATTGATCCTCATGGAGACTTAATTGATGATATCCTGCCTCTTATCCCTCCACAAAGAGCAGAGGATGTAATTCTTTTTGATCCTTCAGACACGAGCCGTCCAATGGGATTTAACATGCTTGAGGCCCAAACGGAGGAACAAAAACATTATATTGTTTCATCCATCATTGGGCTTATGTACAAACTTTTTGATCCGAATAAAACCGGAATTATCGGTCCGCGATTTGAGCATGCGATTCGAAATGCCATGTTAACCGTGATGTATGAACCGGGTTCAACCTTTGTCGAGGTGGTTCGTATTTTGACAGACCCGGGTTTTGTTCAGGAACTTTTGCCAAAAGTTTCGGATCCGATTATTCGGCGTTACTGGACGGATCAGATTGCTCAGACAAGCGATTTTCACAAATCCGAGGTGCTGGATTATATTGTTTCAAAGTTCGGCCGTTTTGTTACGAACAAAATGATTCGAAATATTATTGGGCAATCAGAAAGTGCATTTAATTTCAGAAAAGTAATGGATGAACAGAAGATTTTATTAATTAATCTTTCAAAAGGAAAAATTGGAGAAGAAAATTCAAACTTTTTAGGATTAGTTCTTGTGCCAAAGATTTTGGTGGCAGCAATGAGCAGGCAGGACATGCCAAAAGAGCAAAGAAAAGACTTCTTCCTTTACGTTGACGAGTTTCAGAATTTTGCAACGCCTGATTTTGCACAGATACTTTCTGAGGCAAGAAAATATAAATTAAATCTTATTGTCGCAAACCAATTTATTGGGCAAATGGAGGAAGAAGTTAAAAATGCTATATTTGGAAACGTTGGTAGCTTAATTTCTTTCAGAGTAGGAGTAACAGATGCGAATTATTTGCAGCATGAATTCCAGCCAGTTTTTACGGAAGCAGATTTGATAAATGTTGAAAGATACAATACGTATATAAAAACAATTGTTGCAGGAGAACCGGCTACTCCATTCTCAATGGACCTGACTCGGGATCTAAACAAAGAACAAGCAATGAAGAATCCTCGAGTTGCGGAATTGATAAAAGAGTTATCAAGGCTTAAATACGGAAGAGATGCCGCAACGGTTGAGGCAGAAATCGCAAAAAGAGCGCGCTTGTAAATTATCCCCGTTGATACCCCGTATTCCTTTTAATACATTTTTTTGGTAAAATAGTAGCGTCGCAGGCCCATAGCTTAATGGTAAAGCGGGTGTCTTATACACACCTGATGCGGGTTCGATTCCCCCTGGGCCTACTATAAAGTAGAGCAAGTCCTCTTATGAAAGATAAAATTATTCTCGCTGTTGGAGCGCATCCGGATGACATAGATTTTGGAGCATCGGGCACTATTGCAAAATGGGTAAGTGAGGGCGCAACGGCGTATTATCTTATTTGTACCGATGGAAGTCGGGGAAGTGATGATCCAAAGATGACCCATGAAAAATTGGCAAAAATAAGAAGAGAAGAACAGATTAAATCCTGCAAAGTATTGGGAGTTAAAAAAGTTTTCTTCCTTAACAATACGGATACTCAACTCGTATCGGACATTAACTTAAAAGAACAAATAGTCAGAATTATCAGAACAGTTCGTCCCAATATTGTAATTACAATGGATCCCGCATTTTATTATTCTTCGGATTTTTATGATGGTCATGGATTTATTAATCACACGGACCACAGGGCTGCGGGATTGGCCACTATGGATGCTTGTTTTCCTCTGTGTCGGGACAGGCTTACATTTCCAGAGCATGAAAAAGAAGGATTAAGTCCGCATAAAGTTGAAGAATTATTATTTGTCAGTTTTGACCGCGCGAAGGGGGATTTACTGGTTGACATCACAAAGACTTTTGATAAAAAAATTAAAGCATTGTCTTTGCACAAAAGCCAATTCTCAGATTTCAAAAAAGTTGAAAAAAGAGTAAGGGATAGAGCGGGAAAATTTGGGAGAAAAAAAGGCTACAAATTTGCCGAAAATTTCATCCGCATCCTCCTCCCCTAGATTATTTTTAGAGAATACAATTAGTTAGTGCAGCTTCCGACCCCTGGGGTCCCCGCACCAAGATTTATGGAGATTATACTTTAATGATATATATCATTAAAGTGACTTATGGATGGAGGAATATCTTTTTAATTTTGAATTAATTTGTGAACTTGAAGGTGGAGAGGATCTGATCAAAAGTTTTATTTGACTGTTCTTCTGTTTGGATAGTATCTTTATTTGGCATAGTATCTTTACTGTCATACCTTATGTTGAAAATAATCCAAAAATATCTACCTGCTTTAGTAAAAATAAAGTCTTGCCTATAGAGAGTCCCTGCGATCCCTGAACCAGAGGTACGATATAAAGTTCCACTTATCTGATCATAGTCTTTAGTTAGAGCCTGAGGTTTTTCTACACCCACACCCCCTAGACGCTCTAGAATTTTTGGGTCTATGTTGTCTGGATTTTTTGGGTCTATCTTGTTTTTTTTCAGCTGTACAATCATTTCTAGATCAATGTCTATTTTTCTAAACTCTTGGCGTGCTATCTCATCGAAAGATGGAATTTCTTCTTTGAAAGCCCAAGTATCGGGATATTTAAATAAATATCCATATTGAGTATTTTCATAAGTTTTCCAGTTGGCGGTTTCGTCAATGGAGGTTGGGGAGGGTTGAGGGATTACTTTTTGAACCGGGGGTTGGGATTTTTTTGTTCCCAAGACATATCCTCCAATTCCAATAACAAGTCCTATTCCAATTACGCCAAGGCCGATACTTAATGTTTTTAACCAATTACTATTTGAGTTTTGGAGTGAAGTTTCTTGCTGAATAGGTGTTTGTTGAGGAATTGATTGATTTATTTCTTCCATAAGCGAAGCTTAACACAACTGTTAACATTTAACAATTTATTAAAGCTCGGTTAAGATATTTGTTTCTTTGGCGCGGTCGGGAACATATTCAAGATATCTTTCGGTTGTTGATACTCTTTTGTGTCCCAAAACTTTTGATATTAAAACCAAAGAAACTCCGTGTTTGAGATGATGGGCAACAAATGTATGACGAAGATCGTTTACTTTTGCATTTTTTATCTCTGCCAATCTTAAATAGCGTTCAAGAGCGGTCCTGATATTTCTTATTAAAAATTGTCTGCCGGATTTTGTTATGAATAAATGATCATTGGTAGCTTTTGGCCTGACTTCCACATACCTCTTCAACGCTTCCTGCGCTCTTTTATTCAAAGGAACAATTCTTTCTTCATGTTTTTCAAATGGGCTGATATGAAGACTGTCTTTTTTGATGTCGGAAAGAGTTAGAGCGGCCAATTCTCCAATGCGGATTCCGGTCTGAAGCAGCAACTCAATAACGGCAAACATTCTAGGGTCTGGCCTTGCGGCATCTCTTAATGCGCGGTACTCAGTTGGAGTTAGAATTCTTGGAGCAGCCAATTGATAATGTGGATGTGCAACCAAAAGGGAAGGATCGTCTGTTACATATTCATTTACCTTTAGGAACCTATAAAAAGTACGAGTGGAATTGAGTTTTCTTGAAATTGATTTTGGGGTGTAGCCTTCTTTTTGCATCTTTGCCAAGAAAGCTTCTATATCTACCTTTGTTGCTTCATAAATATGGTTTTTCTTTAGCTCTGCCAAAAAATTAACCAACTGCTGGATGTCTTTTCCATATGCTACAATAGTAGAACTTGAGCGTCTGTTCTCTTTTAAATAATTTTGAAATTGTTTGTGGGCATCGCCTAAAGTTATTGTTTTCATATTTCGATTTTATTTAAGATGTCCTATAATATCAGTAATTTAGCTTTTCGTCAAGCCTTAAATTAATTATGAAGAAAATTACATTCGTTTTATTTGTAATAATTTCAATTTTTGTTATCAATAGCCTTCTTAGGTCAATATTTAACCTTTGGCATAAAAAAGATCTGGTAACTGTTGCTCAAAAAGAACTCAATAAGGAATTGGAGGAAAATAAGAAATTAAAATCACAGCTCTCATTTGTTGAAAGTAAGGAATTTGTAGAAGAAGCTGCGAGAAATAAATTGTTTATGGTTTTGCCGGGAGAGCAAAAAGTGCTGATAGATAAAAATTCAGCAGATTCGACCTCTTCTGCGAGAAAGGAGCAACAAGGATCGCCAAATTGGAAAAAGTGGTGGGAATTATTTTTCTAAGGTCTGAATAATTGAGAAGTTTTCTTCAACGCTTGGATTATCAAAAAGTTTGTATGCATTGCCGCCTCGCACAAATATTTCCATGAAAGGATCGTTGTGTCCCGATGAGCCGGGAGCAAAAGCTAATTCCCCATCTTTTATATTAAAAACGCCATCGGTATATGTTGCCAAATGTTTTTGATTATGAATCTCAATAGCTATATTTTCCCCCGGTTTATATTTAACCTGCGATTTTTTAATTGATGTTTTGATATTGCCATAGCCATCTATCGAGCAAATGACATTCTCCGGAGGATCGGGAATAATGTTTATGACTGCCTTTTCACCGATAAATTTCTTGTCTTTTTTGACCATTTGAGCTACTGCTTTTGGATAAAAATCTCGCGATCTGAATTGTGAGCCCTGGTTTTGAGTATTTACATAATTAAATTTGCCGATATCGTCTTTAACAAAAGAAAAAACATAGCCTGAATTTACTGCAACAATCTCAAATCCATTATTTAATCTTGCATACATAAGTTTTTCTCCGCTATTATTTTTTTGAGGGTTTTTTTCATGTCTTCTTGGAGCAGTATTTGAAAATATATAGGTATTTTTAGGATTTGAAGTCAAAGCAATCTGATAAATCCAAAAGCCGGTATTTATCGTACTAAAAGGGGGAGTTGATTGGGCGATAATGTAGGCGTTTGGTATTAGAGAGCGAAGCTGTAGGGCAACTTCTGTAAACGACGGATCGCCCGTTCCATAGTCGGCAATTATTATAATATTCGGGTTTGTCATTTCAAAAATAAAACGAGACTTGGGGTCTTAAGTTGTATTATAATAACATCTTTATGATTTTTTGCAAGAGGAGAGTGCTTGACTTTTGTACCAGGGGTGGGGATCGAACCCACAACCGCAGCGTTATGAATGCTGTGCTCCACCATTGAGCTACCCTGGCGTGATTTAGCCTTAAAAGTATATCATCTGATCTTGTGTAAATCAATCTATATTGTTATAATGATCAAACGCGCGGGGTAGTGTAGAGTGCACATGAGGCTCATAATCTCATAGGTCAGGCGCAACTCCTGACCCCGCAACAGCGCACCATTCGGCGCACTGCTTCGCAGCTAAGTTAATAACAGTATTAAATTTAGATTGCGATTGTAAACCAGTAGTGCGCGTCGGGATGTACCGGAGAGATGAACCGAATGGTTCGTTTCGACTGGTACGTCCCAACACTTTTCCAATGAAATTTTTCTATGTTTATGTTCTCAAAAGTAAGATAAAAAATTTTATATATGTAGGTTTTACAGCTAACCTTAAAAAAAGATTCTTTGAACACAATAACAAAGAGGAATTATCTACAAAAGTTTATGCTCCGTTTGATTTGATATTTTATGAAGCGTATCAAAGCGAAAAAGATGCAAAGAGAAGAGAAAAATATTTAAAAACCACAAAAGGAAAAACCACTCTCCGCCTGATGTTAAAGGAATATTTTAAATCTCAATAGATTTCTTCCAATCCCCATAACAAAGAAGTTTAGCTTGTTAAATCAATCCATTCTATATCTCCGAGGGTGGAGGGAGTTAGGAAATCACAGTTGATTAGGATTAAAGATTACCCTATATGTTTCAAATCCTGCGGTTCTGAAGGTCGACCATAGCGCAGAGGTATTTAACTCTTTATCGCCCCTGACTACCCACTTTGCCACTCGTTTTGCCGGTCCATTTTTTGGATCCACTCTTAATATTATACGAGCTTTTTCAAATGCAGATTTCTTAAGTGAATCAAGAGTTGATGGGTCTCCTTGCCCTGTTTCTGTATCGAATACCGATGTTTCTTCGGCAAGTTTTTGATAATATACTCGATTTCCTCTTTCTTGAAAACTTCCCATAGTAGCATTTCCTATATACTCTAATTTAGTGTTTGTGTCAAATTCAAAGCTCCCCCAACTAGACTACATTAGAACCGCTTTTATAGCTATTTGAGTTCAAAAGGGTGGAGGGGGTTAGAACATGGATCATGCCTGCTAATTAAGCTCTAGATTCTTTAGCTTTCTTTAACTTTCTTGCTAGGAATTGTGCAGCTCGGTTTAAGTCTTTATTATCGGTAACTTTTAGTCTAAAACGTGCTTGTACTCCAAATTTCTGAATAGGGACATTATTAAAGTCATCTTCTGATATCGTCGTAAAAATTCCACCTTCTTCTAGGGCTTTTTTGCCCATTCTGCATCTTCTCTTGTTTTAAAAATTCTTATGCAAATCACAGAAATTAAGGATTTGAAACTTTTTTGTCTTATAATCCGATGAGTCCATGAAACAATTATACCAGAAGTTCCCAGCATCGTATATTTAGCATGGGTCAATTTGCTCCCTCTGGTTAACTATGTGGGGAGGTATTACCAGAAGTATTTATTGAAGAATTATGGAACTTTATAGATTTGCTCCGAGGCGTAGAGGAGGTTAGAACCAATTTTGCTTCAATATAATGTATACTAACATTTGTGAGGAGGTGATATATTTGAAAACAATGACATGTAAACAATTACATGGACCGTGTGAGGCACTTATCCATGGTGAATCTGCTGAAGAAATGATGGAGAATAGTAAAAAACACGGAATGGAAATGGCTGCTAAAGGAGATGAAGCGCATATTAAGGTTATGGAAGCTATGAAACAACACATGGATAATCCAGAAGCGGTTAAACAGTTTATGGAAAAGTTTCAAAGTGACTTTGCTGCGACGCCTGAAGATAAGTAGGTTTTTATAAATTGCAGAAAAAATAAGTTCTCTTTTTGAATGCTTATTTTTTTGCTCCCCGGTCAGGACTCAAACTTTTTATTATTGTTATTAGAAGCGTACCTATGCTATCTTAGGTCAGGAATGTGAACGGGTTCGTTTGAGGTCAGAAAGTAGGTTCTGATTTCTTCCAAGCCCCGCAACACAGTCGTTAGTAAAAACCTCTTAGATCGAATATAATATACCCATGAACGATCAACCTATTGGAATTTTGGATTCAGGCGTTGGTGGACTTTCTGTCTGGAGAGAAATTGTTAAACTGCTTCCCAATGAATCAACAATTTATCTCGCAGATTCACTAAATTGTCCCTACGGAACAAAAAAGGAAGAAGAGATTTATAAACTTGCAAAGGGTTTAATTTCATTTCTTCTTGAAAAAAAAGCGAAACTTATCGTTGTTGCGTGCAATACTATTACGGTAACTTGTCTTGACAAGCTAAGGATCGATTTTCCAAACACCCCAATCATTGGTACAGTTCCGGTTATTAAAACTGCTGCGAATGTTTCAAAAAATAAGAAGATCGGAGTTTTATCAACCGAAAGGACGGCGCAAAGCTTATACCAAAAAAATCTTATAGATAAGTTTGCTAATGGATGTAAAGTCGTGACTGTTGGTACAGGCAAACTTGTTCCTTATGTTGAAACGGGAGAAATAGATGGGAAAAAAGTAACAGAAGTTGTGTCAAAGGCTCTTAAACCTTTTATAGAAAATAATGTTGATGCAATAGCTCTTGGATGTTCTCATTTTCCCTTTCTAAGAAATATAATCCAAAAAATAGTAGGGGAAAAAGTCATGGTCCTTGATTCCTCAGGTGCAATAGCAAGACAAACACAGAGGGTTTTAGTTGCAAATAATAGCCTTTCCTCTCCAATAAATCCAAATCATCTTTTTTACACCACAGGAGATAAAAAACAATTTATTAAGGTTTACAAAAAGTTATTAGGAGATAAAATTTCAAAATTAGTTGAGTTTACGGAAAAAGTTGTAATAGGTGAGAGCTGGAAAGGGAAAAAGATCGCAATTTTAGGATTAGGGACAGAAGGAATATCAAGCGCAAAGTTCTTTATTGGTAAGGGAGAAGTAACTGTTCTTGATAGGAAATTGGAAAAGGAATTTGATTTTAAAATATTGAAAGATCTAAAAAAATTTGGGGTTAGATTTGTTTTTGGAAAAGGTTATCTTGATAATCTTAACTTCGATATTATAGTAAAAAGCCCCGGGATTAAGCTAGACACTAAAGAATTACAAAAGGCGAAAGAAAGAGGCATTGTTGTTACCTCTCAGACAAAGATTTTTTTTGATCTTTGCCCATGTCCAATAATTGGGGTCACGGGTACTAAGGGAAAAGGAACAACGGCAACATTAATTTATGAAATGCTAATCGCGCAGGGTTTTGATGCGTATTTGGGAGGGAATATTGGAGAGCCGCCGTTGAACTTTTTGGATAAATTAAATACCCAGTCAAAAGTTATCCTTGAACTATCGAGTTTTCAACTCTTCGACTTGGCTCAGAGTCCTCATATCTCTATAATGCTGATGGTAACATCGGAACATTTGGACTATCACAAAGACTTTGAAGAGTATATAGATTCAAAAAGAAATATTTTGCGATTTCAGAAGCCGACAGATTTTGCGATTATTAATAGGGACTATCCTGCAAGCCAAGAATCTGATATTCATACTGCGGGTAAAATATATTGGGTGAGTAGGAAGAAAGAAGTGGAGGAGGGATGTTTTGTAAAAGACAAGAAAATATTCGTTAGAAGTAACGGTAGCGTTCAGGAGATTATTTCTGCTTCAAATATTTTACTTCCTGGGGCTCATAATCTGGAGAATGTTTGCGCTGCGGTTATGGCGGCAACCCTGTTAGGGGTTACAAAAGAAAATATTGTTGGAGTTTTGAAGCAGTTTAAGGGTCTCGAACATAGATTGGAATTGGTAAAAGTGATTAATGGAGCGAAATACTATAATGATTCATTTTCCACAATTCCGGAGACCGCAATTGCGGCAATAAAGTCTTTTAAAAATCCTGAAATAATTATTTTGGGGGGATCAACCAAAAACAGCGACTTTACAGAACTTGGAGATGTTATAAATAAAGCAGAAAATATAAAGGCAATAATAGGAGTTGGGTTAGAGTGGCCGAAAATAAAATCCGAAATCCGAAATACGAAATCCGAAATATTGTTCGCTGAAGGGGCAAAAGATATGCAAACAATTGTTGCCGCCGCGTCAAAAATTGCAACATCAGGAGACGTAGTGCTGTTATCTCCTGCTTGCGCAAGCTTTGATATGTTTGAGAATTATAAAGACCGCGGAGAACAATTTAAAAAGGAAATAAGCAAGCTCACTTAAATTTTCAATTTTCAATGAATTTTATTTTTTTGATAAAGTTAGAGAATCAATTTTGGAGGGGGGATTCCAAAACTTAAAAAAAGAGTGGATTGACTAATTTTTCCGCGAAGTAAGCTTTGCAAGTTTTTTATCAAGAGTGAGAAGCGGAGCGTCATATTTTTTGCTGAGCCATAAATAGGATGCGTCATAAGTGGTTAGATTGTGTTTTTCTGCCAATAAAAATACCTCTCTAAAATTAACCTCTTGAGCTTCGATTTGGTAATTGAAAAACTCTTCCATACGGCCTAAGCAATAGTCTTTAGTTATCCTCTTTTTCAGAAGAGCAGATTTTAGTCCGTTTGTTACTTCAAATGGCAATATGGGACTTGCTGTTAAGTTTATAAGTGAGGATTTGAATTGGTTAAAGACAGAATCAATTTCTAAGCGACTTTCATCGGGCATTAAAAATGCGATTACAAAGGACGCATCAACTACAAAAGTTTTTTTAATATTTTCTCCCATAATTTATAAGTTCTTTATAATCAATCTTTTTTTTCGATACAAGGCGATTAAAAAGCGTTGATTCTATTGCTTTTGCTCTTTGTTCAAAAACATGCTCTTTCTGATATTTTTCTCCCACAGCCTCACGCACAAGCTGGCCTATTGATATTTCTTTGGCATTAGAAATATCTACAAGCGTTTGCCATAAAGATTGGCCAAACAATATATGAGTCCTTTTATTTAACATACACATACACATTAACATACACATATCCAATTGTCAATGCCCAAGATTCTCTACTTGACAAATGTTTACAATATCAGTATACTAGTATGATGAGATTATTTAATAATAGTAATGTGAATAAAAATCTTGAAGAATTGATGAGAGCGTTTTTAGATGTACAAACAAAAGAGAAGATGTATGATTTTTTGCAAGGGATTTTAACACCAAAAGAAATTTTGGAGCTCTCTAATAGATTGCAAATTGTCAAAATGCTTAAACGCGGCATTTCTCATCATGACATTGCAGGAAAATTGCATGTTGGCGTTGCTACGGTTGCGCGAGGATCAAGAGAATTACAGGAAGGAAGATTTCAAAATGTATAGTTTTTTAAATAGCAAATTAGTAAATGGCTCATGGGTAAAACCTCTTATGTAGGAGGTTTGTTTTCGTGTCAATATAACAACCTCCGAAAGAAGGTTTTTTTTGTGGGAAAAAATTATGAAAAATAAACCAATAGCAATTATAGGAGGAATGGGACCTGAGGCATCAGCATATCTTTACACGACGCTTATAAATAATTCAATCAAATATTTTCATGCGGTAAACAATGATGATTTTCCTGAAATTATTCTCTATTCAATTCCAGTTCCTGATTTCATTTCTAATTGCAATAACAGTAATCAAGCCTTACAAATGCTTAAAAAGAGGGTAATTGATTTAAATAAAATTAGCTTGTCTTGTTTGTCTATGGCTTGTAACACTGCACATTTATTTTTTGATAAATTGCAATCTATTTCGTCTAATAAATTTATATCTATGATAGATGAAGTATCCTTTTTTGTTTCAAAAGATAAAAAAAAGATTGTAGGAATAATGGGTACTCCTTCTACTATAAAATCTGGTTTGTATCAGTCAAAATTAGCGAAATATAATATTCAATCTGTAGTTCCAACATCAAAAGAATTAAAGATTTTAGAAAAAGTTATTAGGAATGTTTTAAAAGGAAAAAAAATAGCTCAAGATCAAAAAAAACTTTTATTAATTAGTGATTCATTGAAGAAGAGAGGAGCGGAGGGAATAATTTTGGGATGTACGGAATTGCCCTTAATATTCCCAGGAAAATATGCTCTCACTGTTTATAATTCTGTTGAGATTTTAGCAATGGTTTTATTGCAAAAGTATTATAAACAAAATACAATATAAATATGAAGAGAGTATATTCTGGTATTCGTGCAACGGGGAGGTTGCATTTGGGGAATTATTTTGGTGCAGTCAAAGGAATGTTGGAACTTCAAAACAAATATGACTGCATTTTTTCCGTGGTTGATTTACATACAATCACAGTCCCATACGATCCCTCAACACTCCAGAGTTCGGTAAGAGAAATAATTATTGACTATCTTGCCGCAGGATTGGATCCGAAAAAATGTAAGCTTGAAATTCAGTCAAAAATTCCACAGCATACGGAACTTGCTTATTTGTTATCAACTATTTATCCGGTTTCCCGTCTTGAGGATTTGCCAACCTACAAAGAAAAACGAGCGCAATATCCTAAGTATTTAAACATGGGACTTCTATATTATCCGGTTCTTATGGCAGCAGATGTACTTTTATACAAAGCAGAATTAGTGCCGGTTGGAATTGATCAAGAACCTCATTTGGAAGTAATGCGGGAAATTGCCCGAAAGTTTAATAGTATGTTCCCTTCGGCGGGCTCAGGGCAAACATTCCCAGAGCCACAGCGTTTTAAAACAGAAGGAGATTATGTTCCTTCTTTGTCAGGCAAGGGCAAGATGAGTAAGTCAATTGAGGGAAGTTATATTAACTTAACTGATGATTTGGAGACTATAAAAAAGCGTTTGGCGTTGGCTCCAACAGACAGCGGGATAGTTGGAGGAGATCCCACTTCGCCAAGGCTTCGCGGGACAGGAGTTGCGAATCTGTTTATGCTTTTAAAACTGTTTAAATTAGATAAAGAGTACACGCAATTTGAACAGGATTATAAAGATAAAAAAATCAGATATTCGGAGCTGAAAGAAGTTTTGGCAAACGCAATTTATAAAGAATTAAAACCCTTTCAAGAAAGAAGAAAAGAATTTGAGAATAATCCGACTTTGGTCGATTCCATAATTAATGATGGAAGAAAAAAATGCCTTGAGATGGCAGAAGAGACAATGAGAGAAGTAAGACAAAAAATGGGACTGTAAATATCTTCTAAAGAATGGTATAATAGCCGCTACTTAGTATGGCAGTAAACGGAAAAAAGCCCATTCGGCTGGCTCCCTTCGGCGCGGCTCAGGGCAAGCAGGGCAAAAATCATAAAAAACCAAAAGTTTTTAAAGTAAAGATAAACACCTCGTGGAAAAACGTTTTTGTTTACTTATTTTTAATATTGTTCGCTACTTTTCTTTTCATAGGTTCCAGCCGGCAACCCTTTGAAAAATCAAATACGGTCCCTCTTTCAAAAGTGATTTCAGATGTAAAAAACGGCAAGGTTTCAGAAATTGACGTTCTGGATAACAAGCTTACTGTACATATCGGTAAAGATATATCAACATCTTTTAAAGAAACAGGATCAAACATTTACCAATTATTTAAGGACGCAGGTATTCCCAAAGAGGCCTTGGAAAAAACAAAAATTGTCATAAAGGACGAGACGGGGCTGAACAGCTGGATAGGAATAATCTCATCCGTATTGCCCGTTATTTTAATGGTTGCATTTTTCTACTTTATTTTTAGACAAGCAAGGGGCGCGCAGGAAAGTATTTTTTCATTTGGCCAGTCCCGAGCAAAACTTTTTAGCAAAGATACGCCAAGAATTAGTTTCAACGATGTTGCGGGCGTTGATGAGGCAAAGCAAGAACTAACAGAAATAGTCGATTTCCTAAAGAATCCTCAAAAATATAAGGCGATGGGCGCTCGTACGCCAAAGGGCGTATTAATGATTGGGCCATCCGGTACAGGCAAAACCCTGCTTGCGCGCGCTACAGCCGGGGAAGCAAACGTTCCTTTTTTTTCAATGGCGGGATCTGAATTTATGGAAATGCTGGTTGGGGTTGGAGCTTCCCGCGTAAGAGATCTTTTTAATACTGCAAAAAAATCCCAGCCGGCAATTATTTTTATTGATGAAATAGATGCAATTGGTAGACAAAGAGGATATGGAATAATGGGAGGACACGATGAAAGGGAGCAAACCCTTAACCAAATATTAGTCGAGATGGATGGATTTACTCCCAACGAGCAACTTATAGTTATGGGAGCTACGAACAGGCCTGACGTCTTGGATCCTGCTCTTGTTCGTCCGGGAAGATTCGACAGAAGAGTTGCTTTGGATATGCCTGATATTGTTGGAAGGGAAGCGATCTTAGCAATTCATGCGCGCGGTAAGCCATTTGCGACTGATGTTGAATGGAAAAAAGTTGCAAAAAGAACAGTTGGATTTTCAGGTGCGGATTTGGAAAACATGCTTAATGAGGCAGCTATTTTGGCGGCAAGGTTAGCTAAAAAGGCAATTGACATGAAGGATTTAGAAGAAGCGGCAACAAAAGTAAAATTAGGACCCGAGAAAAAAAGACTTCAGTCAGAAGAAGATAGACGTATGACTGCATATCATGAGGCAGGCCATGCTCTTGTTTCTTGGGAAATGCCCCATATGGATCCTATCCACAGGATATCAATTGTGAGTCGGGGAATGAGTTTGGGGCATACAATGATGGAGCCAACAGAACATATTCATGAGACAAAGACAAGACTTGTGGAACAAATTGCCGTAATGCTTGGAGGCCGCGCCGCGGAGAATATGATTTTTAAAGAGATGACAACTGGCGCAGCGGATGATATTGCAAAAGCAACTGAAGTAGCACGGATGATGGTGGTTGAATATGGGATGAGTGAGTTGGGGCCGATTAATTTGGACAACGAACAGCGGACAATATATGATCAGAAAACTATTTCTCCTGTTATGGCAGGTAAAATTGACGATCAAATTAAAAAGATTACGGATGCTGCCTATAAATCTGCTGTTGCAATTTTGGCGAAATTGAAAGACAAGCTTGATATTTTAGCAGAAGAACTTTTGAAAAAAGAAACAAT
>ORMF012184113.1_pt1 | contig 28197 bp, 32 predicted proteins | sample 1779871 | NCBI WGS metagenome assembly ORMF01 (sample SAMEA104232316, study PRJEB22302) | groundwater metagenome | biome: forest; feature: aquifer; material: groundwater | place: USA | collected 2011-08-07 | depth 5.4 m | reverse complement strand
CCCAAGCCGGTGGACAGCGTCGACTGAGAACCGTCGGCGGAAGGCAAGCGTCTGAGCAGGGTCGCAACTTCAGAGTTGGCCTAGGTGAAACGGAAGATGTTGTCGATGAAGAGCAGCACATCGCGGCCCTCATCGTCGCGGAAGTACTCGGCTAACGTCAGCGCGGTCAGAGCGACCCGGGCGCGCGCCCCGGGCGGTTCGTTCATCTGGCCGTAAACCAGCGCGGCCTTATTGATAACGCCGGACTCCTTCATTTCAAGCCAAAGATCGTTGCCCTCGCGGGTGCGCTCGCCGACGCCGCCGAAGACGGAATAACCGCCATGTTTCATGGCGACGTTGTTGATCAGTTCCATCAAAATGACGGTCTTGCCGACGCCAGCGCCGCCGAACAGGCCGACTTTGCCGCCGCGCGCATAGGGAGCCAAAAGGTCCACGACTTTGATGCCGGTTTCCAGAGATTGAACCTTGGTTTCCTGGTCGACGAACTCCGGCGTCGGTCGATGAATCGGATAGGATTTCTTCGCGTTGATCGGCCCCAGCTCATCCACCGGCTCACCGATGACGTTAAGAACCCGCCCCAAAGTTTCCGGACCCACAGGCACGCTAATCCCGGCGCCAGTGTCCAGCGCATCCATGCCGCGAACCAGACCGTCGGCGGTATCCATGGCGACACAACGAACCGTATTTTCACCCAAATGCTGCGCCACTTCCAAGATCAGATTACCTTCCTGGTCGCTGATCGCCGGGTTGCTGACTTTCAAGGCGTTGTAGATAGGTGGCAGCGACCCGCCGGGAAACTCGACGTCCACGACCGCTCCCAGCACCTGGGTGATTTTTCCAGTATTGCTCATGCTTCAAAACCTCCACTTCCAAAACCGCTTCGAGTTTCTGCTCCGTCTTTTCTAGTCAACCCGAAACACGAGACTCGAAACCCGAAACTTCTATTTGAGCGCTTCCGCCGTGCCGACGATTTCCATCAGCTCGCGGGTGATCGAAGCTTGACGCGCCCGGTTCATCTGCAAAGTCAGGCTGCCCATCATTTTGGACGCGTTGCTGGTCGCCGAATCCATCGCCGTCATGCGCGCGCCATGCTCGCTGGCGATCGCCTCCAACAGCGCCCGCTGGGCCGCCACCTCGGTAATTCGCGGCAAGAGGCTCGCCAGGAGTTCCCGCACTCCGGGCTCGTAAAGGTATTCGGTCTGTTGTTGTCCCGCCGTAACGTCCGCGTCCGTCAACGCCACCGGCAAAAGCTTTTCCAGCGTCGGCACCTGCGACAGCGCCGAACGAAAACGGCTGTAAAGAATGTAAACCGCATCGGTCTCACCGCCGACGAAACGGTCGATCAGTTTCTGGGCGATCTGCGCCGCTAATTCCTCGGCAGGGATGGCGAGAATGCCGATATAGCGGTCGACGATATTAGCCCGGCGCCGGCGAAAGTAATCCGCCCCTTTGCGCCCGACCAGAGTGAGTTCGATTTCCTTATCGCCGGCGTTTTTCCGCATGAACGCCTCGGCGGCACGAATGAGATTGGCGTTGTAGCCGCCGCACAGGCCGCGGTCAGAGGTAAACAGAACCAGGTGCAGCTTCCTTTCCTCGCGGACACCTAACAAAGGATGGGCCTCGCTGGACACCCGCGCGCCGACGTTTTTGAGCAGCTCCATCATTTTCTCGGCGTAGGGCCGCGCCGCCACCGCCGCCTCCTGGGCGCGGCGCAGCTTGGCCGCCGAGACCATCTTCATGGCCTTGGTGATCTGCTGGGTGTTACGAATCGAACCGATCCGCTTACGGATCGCTTTGAGAGTCGCCATAACTTAATCGCCAAGAGCTAAGCGCAAAGGGCTAAGCTTCTTTAACTCTTTGCGCTCTGCTCCGTGCTCTTTGCCTCACGCTTTAAACGCCCCTTTAAACTCTCCCAACGCTCCAGTTATCTTGGCGCGCAGGTCGCCGTCCAGTTCGCGCTTCTTGAGAATGTCAGCAAAGATATCCGGGTGCTTCGATTCGATGAACGAATAGAGTTCCTGCTCGTATCTCTTCAATACCGCGAGCGGCAGCTCATCGACGAAGCCGTTGGTGCCGGCGAAGAGGATTAGAATCTGTCTTTCCACCGCCAGCGGCTCGTACTGCCCCTGTTTGAGCAGCTCGACCAGACGCGCGCCGCGGTTCAATTGGCGCTGCGTGGCCTGGTCCAAGTCCGAGCCAAACTGGGCGAAGGCCCCCATTCCCCGGTACTGCGCCAGCTCAAGCCGCAGCGTGCCGGCGACCTGCTTCATCGCCTTCATCTGCGCGTTGCCGCCGACGCGGGAGACCGAGATGCCGACGTTGATCGCCGGGCGGACGCCGGAATAAAAGAGATCGCTTTCCAAAAAGATCTGGCCGTCGGTGATCGAAATGACGTTGGTCGGAATATAGGCGGAAACATCGCCCGCCTGGGTTTCGATGATCGGCAGCGCCGTCAGTGAGCCGCCGCCGCGCGCGTCGCTCAACTTGGCCGCGCGCTCGAGCAGCCGGGAGTGAAGATAGAAAACGTCCCCAGGAAAAGCCTCGCGTCCGGGCGGACGGCGCAGCAGCAGGGACAATTGCCGGTACGCCACGGCATGCTTCGAAAGATCGTCGTAGATTAGGAGCGCATGGCCGCCGTTGTCGCGGAAATGTTCGCCCATCGTACAGCCGCTATAGGGCGCGATGTATTGCAACGGGGCGGACTCCGAAGCCGTAGCCGCGACGACGATGGTGTACTCCATGGCGCCAACTTCTCTGAGCCTATCGACGACCTGGGCGACCGTGGAGCGCTTCTGGCCGATGGCGACGTAAATGCAGGTCACGTTGCCGCCTTTTTGATTGATGATCGTATCGATGGCAACGGCGGTCTTGCCGGTCTGGCGGTCGCCGATGATCAGCTCGCGCTGGCCGCGCCCGATGGGGATCATGCCGTCGATGGCTTTCAAGCCGGTTTGCAGCGGCTCTTTAACCGGTTGGCGGGCGACGATGCCGGGCGCTTTGATTTCGATGCGTCTCTTATCTTTGGTATCGATGGGGCCGCGCCCGTCGATGGGTTCGCCCAGGGCGTTCACCACTCGTCCGATCAGCGACTTGCCGACCGGCACCTCGGCGATGCGCCCCGTGCGCTTCACCGTGTCGCCCTCTTTGATCATATGGGTCTCGCCGAACAGAGCGGCGCCGACATTGTCTTCTTCGAGGTTGAGCGCGACGCCGAAAATCCCATGGGGAAATTCCAACAGCTCGCCCGCCGCGACCTTATCGAGCCCATGGATACGCGCGATGCCGTCGCCGGTCGAGAGCACGGTGCCGATCTCTTGGATCTCCACGCTCGTTTCGTAATCGCGGATCTGCTCTTTGATGATTCGGCTGATCTCCGCTGTGCCTATCTCCATAGTTCGCTCCTTAGTATTCGCGCGCGATGCGCTGTTTCATCTTCTCAAGCTGGGTGCGCACGCTGCCGTCGTAAACCTTGCCTTCCAAATCAACCAATAGGCCGCCGAGCAGACTCGGGTCAGTCTCTTGCTGCAATACGACCTCTTTGCCGGAAATTCCTCTAAGCTGCTCGCGCAGCCGCTCGACCATCGCTGGATCAAGCCCGGCGGCGCTGACGACTTTCGCGTCGACTCGCCCCTTCGCCTCGTTGAGGAGCCGCCGATAGCAGTTGACAATGCCGGGCAGATGGACGAGACGGTCGCGCTCTAACAAGAGCGAGAGAAAGTGAATCGACAGCACCGACAGTTGCAGGCCGTTCGCCACCTGAATGAGAATTCTCTTGCGGCTATCCATCGGGAACGCCGGATTCGTCAACGCTCCTTGCAGCTCCGACCCGCTAAAGGCCGCGTAAAACTGCTCGATCTCCCGGCCGATTTTTTCGTCCTGGCCCGCCTCGCTTGCCAGTTGAAAAAGCGCCCTGGTATATCTGCGGGCTAAACGGCCTTCAATCACCGTGTCCGTCCGATACTTTGAATGAAGTCTTCCGCCAAACGGTCCTGATCGCCGGAGGAGAGATGGCGCCCGAGCAATTCGCGCGCGGTGGATTCGGCCTGAACGGCCATGTCGTAACGGATTTTCTGCCGCGCGATTTTCACTTCTTGATCGGCGAGAAAGACTGCGTCGTCTTTTATCTTCGCCGCGAGCGTTTCGGCTTCGGCGATCAGTTTGCCCTTTTCTCTTTCACCCTCGGCCTGCAACTCCGCTTGAATCGCATCGACCTCTCGTTGGATACCGGCGAGCTTCGCTTGATAGCTGCTCACCGCCGCCGCGGCTTGTTTTTTACTCTCCGCCGCGGTTTCAATCGAGGTTAAGATTCTCTCGCGCCGCGAGCGCAAAAAGTCGCGCACCAGCGGCAGGGCGAATCTTTTAATGATATAAGCGTAGATGAGAAAATTCCCGAGCGGGAATAGGATTTGGGTAATCGAGGGGGCGTGGTGTTCGGCTTCGGCCGCCGAGGCCCAAGCCTGCGCCACACTCAAGATCTCTAAGTAGCTCACGCCAGGTTCCTTCCGAGAATCTTGCTCGCCATCTGCCGGGCCACCGTCGCGGCCTCGGCCGCGGCAAGCTCCCGCTCCCCCGCCACCTGCCTCGCTACATCCCCGCGCGCAAGCTCCAGGATGGCGGTCGCTTCCTGACGCGCCTGGCTCAACACCTGCTCGCGCCGCTGCCGCGCTTCTTGCAGAATCGCTTCTTTGGCGGCGCCGCCGGCCGCTTGAGCCTGAGCGATCCGCTCTTCGTACTGCGCCTTGAGGCGAGCGCCCTCCCGCTCCAAGTCGGCGGTGTCGTGGAGGGCGCCGGCAGTCTTGCTTTCGCGCTCTTCAAGCAGTTTTAAGTATGGGCGAAAGAGAACTTTGCTGAGAACGAACCACAAGACGATAAAAAGGACGACTTGATAGACAACGCTTGAGTCTAAGGAAATCATGCGCTAACTTTCACCATCGGGTCAATTCTCGTCAGCAGTTCAATCGCCTGTCCCTTGAGCGGGTTCGAGCCCAAGATAAAAACCTACCTTCTATTGAGGAACGTAGGAACTTGGATACGGAGTGAACGGCGAACCGAAGTCTATTTCTCGGAATCAGCCTGCAGCTTGGGCGCTTGAGCCACCGCAGCCATCTCGGCGGTCGCGGCCTGAAAACCCGCGACTCCACCTTTTTGTTTTGCCGCTCCCATGGAGCAGTCACCATCAAAAACCACGCCATCCGTAACAGTCAACCGGGGAGTAACAATATTCCCGTAAACCCGCGCCGGAGCCACCAGATCGATTTTCTCTTTAGCCGTCACGTTGCCTTCCACCCGACCGTGAATCACTACCGTTTGGCCGGATATTTTGGCTCGCACTTCAGCCCCCTCTCCGATGATCAGCCTGCCCTGGCACTGGATTTCCCCATCTACGCTTCCGTCGATTCTAGCGTCCCCTTGAAAATTCAACTGGCCGCTTACCCGGCTTCCCTTATGCAGAGACGCCACCAATCCCGACTCAGTCGGCCGCGGCGGCTCCTTCACAGGGACAGGCTCCGACGACATGTTGGTTGCAACTGGACGTGGTTCCCCCCCCACGGGCTGCTCGGCTTCCGACTCTTTCTTTTCACCGGGGTTTCGATCGAACCAAGCCATAGAAAGGTTCCCCCTATTTTAAGCAAATTTTGCTATAGCATTCAGGGCGGTCATTGTCAAAAGTGAAGCCCCCGTAGCAAGTCGGTCGCGCCTTCAAGTTTGCCTATGGGCGGAATCCTGAGCGATAGCCCCGCCAGGCTGGGGCTCGTGTCGAAGGATGGATTTGAAATTTTGTCCCGATCTAAGCGCCGGCTGCATCCCCCTCGGTTTGATGGTTTTTAGCCTCAGTTTCACGGCCGCGGCCCTTGGCCTCGAATCGACCGACTACGACCCCTGAAGAGTGCGCGTGGGATTCGAGCGTTCTTGACCCCCGCTCGCAGTTTGTTTAGCTTAAGGCAGGAGACTTAGTCATGACTTATGCAAGAAACACTGCCGTTCTGGTTTTTTTCTTTCTATCCCTAACCACCACCCCGCTCGCCGCGCAGACGCTGCTTCGCGTGGCGACTCCGGGCGCGCTCACCGGCGCGCTACCGATTTATCTCGGCGCGAAAAAAGGGGTGTTTGCCAAGTATGGGCTCAGGGTCGAAGTCATCGCCACGCGCAACGAGCAGATGAACATGCAGGCGCTGATGTCGGACAGCGTTCAGTTCCTCACCTCAAGCACGACGGGGCTTTTTTACCTCGGCAAGCAGGGATTAGATGGTGTCGGAATCGCTTCATGGAACAACGGCTCTCCCTATAGCCTTGCCAGCCGGCTAAAGATAAAGGACCTTAAGGAATTGAAAGGCAAGAAAATCGCCTCCAGCGGCGCCGGCGGCCGAGCCGACGCCTTTGTAAGGTTCATGCTGGCCAACGCCGGCCTTGACCCCAAGACCGACGCGCAGATCATGGGGCTGTCGGGCGGCTCCTCCGTCCGTCTTGCCGCCGTCCTTTCCGGCAACCTTGACGCCACCCTGATTTCAACGTTGCAGGGACGCCACGCCGAGAAGCTCGGTCTCACGGTGATCGCGATCCCGCTCGAATACACGTGGGGGATCAATTTGACGCGCAGATCGTTCATGGCAAAAAATCGTGAACTCGTGAAAAATTATCTCCGGGGGCTTGCGGATTCAGTGCGTTTGATGATGGCGGACAAAGCTTCGACCCTCGCGGTCATGTCGCAGGTTTTGAAAATCGACGACCAGGAGAGCTTGGATTACTCCTACCGGATCATGCGGGCGGACTCCCGGCCCGATCTTTTTCCCACCGAGGAGTCGATCGTCAACGTGCTTAAAACCATGAGCTACGAGGACCCGGCATACTTGACCATTCCGCCCTTCAAGTTTTTCGATCTTTCATTGATCCAAGAACTCAAGGCGGAGTCGCGCTAGCCGGAATTATTCATGGATCGAGGAAAAGGCACCATACACCGTCAACCAAGGAGTGAGCCTCGTAGGGAGCGGGCACAAGAACGTGGAGCTGCGCCGACTTGTCTCGTGCTTGGTAATGCGCTTGCGTTTCGTGCTGGCATAGTGCTCCGCCATGTGAGCTTGCAATCCGATTCGAGGCACAGGTCCATTGCCCGCGACGGAAGAGGCTCGCTCCTTGGTTGCTGCTCAATCAATAATCCACGCTAACAAAATCGGAGGGAGAAACCATGAAGCCAGTCCTAATCATTCTGACATTGCTGATGATCCTCAACGCCGGGCAGACCGGCGCCGAACCGGTGCGCGGGGCTTATCCGTCCGCCAACGTGCAGTTCTTGCCGGCGTTCGTCGCGCTGGAGAAAGGTTTTTATAAGCGCGAAGGGTTGGATGCCGAGCTGATCTCCGTGCGCAGCGCCGTCATCGCCGTGCAGGCGCTGATCGGCAACCAAATCCATTTTATTTTTTCCGTCGGCCCGCAGATGCCGTCGATCTGGGAAGGCAGCGATATAATCTTGCTCGCCCAGCAAGTAGGCCGGCCGACGTTTTCGATGATCGTCACCCCCGACATCCGGACGGTCGCCGACCTCAAGGGCAAAAAGATCGGCGTGAGCTTCGGCGGTTCGACGTTCGCGGGCACCAAAGCGCTGTTGGAACTGAATAAGATGAACCCCGACAAAGACGTTCAGTACGTCAGCATTCCCGGCAGCCAGCCTAAAATCGCCGCTATGCAGCAGGGCATTATTCAGGCGGCTTTGCTCGCCCCACCCGCCGATTTCATCGCGATCAAGGCGGGCTTCAAGCGTCTGGTCAATTTGGCGGATGTTTTCAAGGATACTGCATTCACCGGTCTCGCCGCCACGGGGAAAACCATCAAAGAGAATCCGCAATTCGTCAAGCGCATGGTGCGCGCCATCGTGCGCGCCGTCTATCATTCCCGCGACAACCCCGAAGACGCGCTTCAAACCATGATCAAACACTGGCGCATGGAACGGGAGGCCGCGGTCGATGCCTATCAGTTGATCCGCGAATCGCTCAATCCCATACCTACTGAGAAAGGCGTGGATCTCATGGCTCAATGGCAAGCGGTCGCCTTGAATGTGAAACCGAAACGCGCCGCGCGCGAATATATGGATTTGAGATTCGTCAACGAAGTGGTCGCCGAATTAGCCCAAAAGTGAGGAAAAAAAATGATCAGCAAACTTCTTTTCGTTGCAGCATTGGCAATCAGTATTATATCGAACGGCTCCGCCGCCGAATCACCGGAAAAAAAAGGGCCGCTCTACGCGACCTTGAAAACCAGCATGGGCGATATCGTCATTCAATTGTTCGACGACAAGGCGCCCAAGACCGTCGCCAACTTCGTCGACCTCGCCACAAGCGCCAAGGAGTGGACCGACCCCAAGACGCGGGAAAAGGCGAAACGGCCATTATATAACGGCACGATTTTTCACCGGGTCATCCCCGGCTTCATGATTCAGGGCGGCGATCCGCTGGGTAACGGCACCGGCGGACCCGGCTACCGCTTCGCGGACGAATTTCATCCCGATCTCAACCACTCCAAACCCGGCATTCTATCCATGGCCAACGCCGGACCCAATACTAACGGCAGCCAGTTCTTCATCATACAGAAACCCACTCCCTGGCTCGACGGCAAGCACAGCGTTTTCGGCGAAGTCGTAAAAGGTCAGAACGCCGTCGACGCCATCATCAACGCGCCGCGCGATCTGCGCGACCGGCCAATCAAAGACGTGGTGATCCAGGAAGTGATCATCTCACGCGGGAGTTTTTAGGCGGCTGCTGAAAAAAAGATGCAACATGCTTCGACGGGCTCAGCATGAACGGAATTATTTCAATCTTTTGAAGTGCCTCTCCGTTTGTCCTGAGCCTGTCGAAGGACTCCGAAAGAGTATTTCAGCAACCTGCTAGGCGTCAAAAACTACTTCGGAATGGAGAATTGACATGAAGGGCAACTATTTACACGCCGCGATCTCTTTCGCTTTCGCCTGGCTGCTTTCATACGGCCCCGCTCATGCCGCCGACGCGTTGGCCCAGGCCACGGCCGTCTACGGCGTCATCTCAACCGATCCGGTTTACCTGTGGATCGCTCAGGAAAAGGGCTTCTTCAAGAAGGGCGGTGTGAACATTGAGCTTACGCATATCCCGACGAACCAGGCTGTCCAGGCTCTGGTCGGCGGCAAAGTCCATTTCGTCACCGCCGGACCGCAGATTCTCGACGCCAACCTGGCCGGCTCCGATACGGTTTACATCATGTGCCCGATCAACAGTTTCGTTCTCTCGCTCTACGGCAGGCCGGAGATCAACGGCATCAAGGGGCTTGTGGGGAAGACGGTTGGCGCCACCAACAAAGGCACGCCTACCGATATCGCCGGACGTAACACAGAGGGTTGAGGGTCAGAGGGTTGAGGGTCAGGTCTAGAATGGTAGCGGAGTTACGAATATTTGGCAAAGAATCGTTTCCAGTCGCCGGTCCAGTCGGCTGGAATCACGCCGAGCGCAAGCGTCGTTCTGCCGGCACAAAACGAATCTCGACACGCTGGTTTAGGGCAGCGGCGATTCGATTGAGCATCGCCAGGGAATGGCCCTCGTAGTTGGCGTCTTCGAGACGACAAATGACCGACGCTGTGGTTCCGATGAGTTGTGCCAGTTGACGTTGGCTAAGCCCGTTGGCAATTCTCAGTGCCGTTAGCTTGCGGGCGACGTGGTCGTTGGCTCGTGCTTGCTCTAGTGCCGCGAGTCTCTGCGGCTTGCCTGCATAATAGCGACGGTGGAGAATTTCAACGGCATCCGCTGTCGCTCTCCTCTTTGCTTTTGCCATGACTTCTACTCCTTGTACGTGTGTCGGTCCGGGTCGAGTTCAAAATTCAGGGAAAGAAAATGTACCAGGAATCTTTTCTGCTTTAGAAGCCAACAGCAACTCGACAATGTTGTCCGGTTCCAAGCGCCGTCAGACCTGATGTGACTGGATTCCACTTAAAATAACGATACGTCAGCTTTTTGATGGTAGCGGGTTGCCGCCGCCGTGTGGAGATCACGCTCGATACGCTGAAGGATCGCCGGATCAAAGCGGCGTCCGAAATCCGCAAGATGTTCAGGTTCATGCAACGTTGCGAACGCCTTCGCCGGGGCCACATAGACAACGACTGGTCGTCCCTGCCGAACCAAATCAACAATATTCGTGAGCGTTCCACGGCTTTTGCCGTCCCACAGCATCAGGCCATAATCCGCTTCTTCGACCATCACTCGATCCTTCGTAGAAAAGTAGGCGAAGCCGCGTGCAGTTGGAGCCGCCGTAATGTCCCGGGTAGGCCATTTGCCGAGATTATTTCGGCATTGGCCCGCCATGCAGAAAACTACCACCTTCTCATGGTGCTTGCTCGCGAGATACTGTTGCACAGCTTTATCCACACCGTTCGCATCTCCGACCACGACCGTGAAGCCTTTTTCGATGATGTTGTCGAGTCGGCGCGTCACGTCTTTATTGAGCTTCGACAACCGTCGTGAGCCGCCAATGAAGACCTTTGTCATGGCTTTCTACGTCCGCTTCCGCGTTAGTGCGAGCATGTAAACCGCTGCCGCTTCACCCTGGGTGAGAAGTACGTTGGTAACCGCGCCAACCGTGGAGCCGTATTCAAACAAATCATCGAGTAATAATATCCGTTTCCCACGGGTCTTTTCCGGTTCACCTCGAAACGCCTCTCGGAGCACCGTCGCCCGCTCCACCGGAAATTCGATATTTTTCATGGGAGGGGTGGCCTTTACCTTAACCACGGCGTTGTCGGACACCGGAACACCCAATCGTAACGAAAGCTCTCGTGCAATTTCAGCAACCGGCTGTGATTTTCTCTCGATCGAGGGCGGCACAGAGACGATGCATTCGATCTCCCATTTCGATTGTCGGATGAACCGCTCGACTGTATCGATGATCGCCGGAAGAGCCGCGCCGTCGCTGCGATACTTAAAGCGATATACCAGCTCGCCAAGTTCTGTGTATTTCGTATCGAAACGTGGGATTGAGCCCTCGTACCCCAAAAACGTACTGCTGAGCGAATGTACATCGAGCACGTACCCTTCAGACCACGGCCCCGGTAGTTTAGTCGGGTTGATCTTTACGGGTGCCATCTGCAAAAGATACTAATTTCGTGTGGAAGATCAGCCATTATTGCCCCAATGACTGTCCGCTGCCAGCTTTTCAGACTCTAAAGAGGACAGCAAAGGGGGCGACTTGCCCATATCCTCAAATCGAGTTGAACAATATCCGATAATACGCTGTTAGGTCAACTTGGCTCGGCTTGTGAAGGGGCACAGAAGGGCACAGGGCAGACTCAGGCAACCGGGCTATCTTGGCCAGGTCCGCGAACGGGTCGGACAATGCTACGTTGCGTGGCGGCATCAGGAGAATCATGAGTTTTCCCCTTGGTGCCGAGGTTCGCAAGGCCCGCGCGCGGGAGTTGCTAAGGTTTCCAGCCCGCTTGGGTGAGCTCGCTGTCCGCTTTCTTGGCAAAGCTGAACTCGTGGGCGCGCTCGATGGTCACTTCTTTTGTCACGTTGAGGACCTCGCGACGATGTCGAGATCGTTTTTCTTCGTTTCCTCGCCGACCACGCCGTTGCAGGAAACGATCATCTCGCACAGGAGTTATTAAGCGATTCAAACGCTGCTCGCTACTCCAAATCGTAGATCACTCCGACCAGCTCGCTCACGTCTCTCAATCCCTTGAGCACCGAGTCGTGCAAGGGGATGCCATGCTCGGCTCTCTCCTGCGCCGTTTCGAATTCGATCTCTCCCGCCACGTAAACCCGTTCCTGTCCTTCAGCCGGAGGCGTCGATTTCAAATCGATAATCAGCCGGTCCATGTCGCGTTTGAATTCGGCGGCGGGACGAAAGGCATCGACGCGCACGGCGGCGAAGAAATGGCCGCGCGGATCTTGATTGGCGTTGAGCGCGGTTATCGTGCCCGTGAGCACGCCGCAGAGAATCTCCACGAGTATCGCCAAGCCGTAGCCCTTGTGGCTGCCGCTTTCCCGGGTCCCGCCGAGCGGCAATAAGCGGCGCGCTTTCTGCGCCGCTCTCGGATCCGTGGTCGACGCGGCGTTTTCATCCAGCGCCCAGCCGCCGGGGATCGACTTCCCAAGCCGCACCGCCAGCTCTAGCTTACCGGCGGCGGCCGTCGTCGTCGCCATGTCCAAAACGAATGGCTGCTGCTTATCCGCCGGAACCGCGAAGCACATCGGATTGGTGCCGTACTTCGCCGCGCGGCCAAAGGTGGGGACCACTTGCCGGCTCGCGTTGGTCATGGCGATGCCGATCATATCGTGCGGCAGCGCCATCATCGCGTAGTACGCCGACATGCCGTAATGGCGGCTGTTGCGCACACCGACCATGGCGACGCCGGAGCTCCGGGCTTTCTCAATCGCTACCTCCATGGCCCGGCATCCGATAACCATCCCCATGCCGCAATCGCCGTCGATCAGCGCCGTGGAGGCGCTCTCGGAAATGACGCGCAGCTTGGGAGCGGCGGTCATCGAGCCCTCGATGAGCCACTTCACATACCAGGCGTTGGGGCTGAAGCGGATAACGCCGTGGGTGTCCACCCCGCGCAGATCGGCCTGCACCAGGGCATTCGCGGCAAGCTCGGCGTCCGCCTTCGGCACGCCGAGCCTCTCGAAAGAGGAACCGACGAAGCGCCTGAGTTTACGGTGATCGACCCGGATCATTTTCTCTGCGAAGTTTTCCATTGGCACCTCACGATCGATTATTGTGTGGCGTTCTCGTTATCGCTTCAATGCGCCGCCGATGTCAAGCGCGAAGGGCGTGGCGCGACGCCGGCAATCAATTCCGCTTGACGCTCCGAAGCGCTTTGCATATGGTACGGCAGACCAAGGGAGGAGTGGCACCCATGACACCGAAACGAAGCGTGACGGCACCCGCTCTAATGTTTTGCAGTTTCGTACTGGTCCTCCTCATCTCGTCTGCGCCGACCAACGCCGGCACCGCCGATCTGCCGCTCGTGCGCATCGCCCATGGCGCCTTCAGCGAGAAAATCGCCGTCATGTGGATAGGCAACGAGCAAGGCCTCTTCCGCAAGCATGGTGTGAACGTCGAAGTGATCGCGATTCGCAGCGGGCCGCAGACTATGGCGGCGCTGGCTTCCGGTGACATCCAGATCGCCTACACGATCCCCGGCTCGGTGGTCAGCGCCGCGGCGAGCGGCATGGACGTCGCCTTCTTCGGCGGCATCATCAACATGGCCGAAGGCGACTTCATGGGTGGAAAAAACATCGGCAGCCCTGAAGATCTGAGGGGCAAACGACTCGGCGTCCAGAGCATCGGCGGCGGCACCTGGTCGAATTCCATGCTCGCCATTGAGTATCTGGGCTTGGAACCCAACCGAGACAAGATCACGGTGCTCGTCATCGGCGACACGCCGATTCTCGCGCAGGCTCTCAGCGCCGGCAATATCGACGCGGCATATCTCACCTACGGCTACAGCAAGCCGCTCAAGGATAAGGGGTTCCCATTGCTTTTGGACATGGCCAAGGCGCCGATTCCCTACCAGGGTCTCGCGCCGGCGACGCGGCGCCCTTATATCCGGCAGAACCCGCAAATCATCGACGGGCTGATGCGCGGCTTCGTCGAGACAATCGCGTTTATCCACAAGCCCGCGAACAAAGAAGCCGTGATCCGATCCCTGATGAAGAACCAGCGGTTGAAAAATTCCTCGGACGCCGAGGCCGGCTATCAGTCGCTCCAATGGATGTACACGCTGGATATCAAGCCGAACATTCCGGGCATCGCCAACATGCAGCGCCTGCTCGCTCTGAGTAATCCCAAGGTAAAAACCGTCAAGATCGAAGACGTCGTCGACGAAGCGCCGTCCCAGCGATTGGAGAACAGCCCGTTTTATCGCGAGCTGGTGGCGCAGAGCAAAAAACCGTAAGCCGTCCGGTCCGCACGGTTACAATGAACAGCCCAAGGGGTCGGCGCGGGCTGCTGCGAGGCGGCGCCGCCTTGGCTTCGCTTCGCCGCGCCTTTTTCACCTACCGTTTATTTATCTGCTCGACGAACCCCGACGCCTGGATCTTCTGCACGATGGAATTGTCGAAGAAGTCGGTTGGCTTCATTTGCTTTGCCTTGGGGCTTTTGGCGACGTCCAACACCGCCTGGACTTCCGCTGCGGTCATCAGCGGGGCCGCCGGGAAAACATCCCGGTACTCCTCGTAAACCGATTCAAGCACTTCTCGATCGTTGGTCTTGAGAAACTTGGTCAGCGACTTGAAGGTTGTTTCCTTGTCTTTGCGGATTACCGCCATCGCTTCGATGTAAGCGCGTAGAAAACGCGTCAGCGCTTCGTTTTTTTCGCGCACAACCTTTGGCGACGACAGCATAGCGGTGAACAGGAAAGGAATTTTCATCGCGGTGATGTTAACGAGCATTTTATTGCCGGCGGCTTTGGCCTTGATCGACAGCGGCGCGGATAGAACTCCGGCGGCGACGTTGCCCACGTTGAGCGAATTCAAGACATTGTTCGTGTCTTGCGCGTACATGATTTTCACGTCCTTGTCCGGCTCCAGGCCGTTTTTCCGCAGCGTGATGCGCGAAGCATAGTCGGTGGAAGCTGCCGGCTGCGTGACCGCGATTACTTTGCCCTTGAGGTCCGCGATAGATTTGATCTCGGGACGCGCATACATCTGAAAAACAAAGGTCGGCACGCCGCTGGCGACGTAAATCAAGTCCGCGCCCTCGAGCTTGGCGTCGATCCCCTGATTGCCGACCAGTCCAATCTCCTGGCCGCCGCCGACCATCGCCTGCACCGCCGAGGTCGCCGCCAAATAGCTCAGCTCGACGTTGACCCCATGCTTGGTGAAATAACCCCCTTCGTGAGCCACCCAGATCGGCATCATCACGCCGCCGAGCGCGTTATAGACGGCGCGCAAGCTCAGTTCCTGGGCAGCGGCCGCCCGCACTGTAAGCATCGCGGTTAAAACGCCCAGCAAGATTATGCCTCTAGTGATTACTTTGCGCATCATAGGGATTACTCCTCGGAATAAAGTTTGCCTACATTATCAATGCCTGAGTAAGATTTCCACAAGAATTCCACCGGCCCTTCACGCCTCCCGCCGGCATTGAATCCACCGACGAAACGAACGGCATCGCCATTGCTTCTTGCAGCGGCCGATGTCATAGAAGCCTGGTTAGGCATATGCAAGAGCCGTCCGTTGTTATTTTGATCGTCGCCTTCACGTTTCTTCTTGCCGGGGTGGTGAAGGGTGTGATTGGGATGGGGCTGCCGACAGTCGCCATGGGCTTGCTTGGCCTTGTGATGCGCCCTGTTGAGGCGGCAGCCCTTCTCGTTGTTCCTTCGCTTGTAACGAATGTATGGCAGCTAGTCGCGGGCCCGAGCTTCATCACTCTGCTCAGACGGTTTGCCACATTGATGGTCGGTGTCTGTTTGGGTACGGCCGTGGGAATCGCGCTTCTCACCGGTGGGTCAGCCACATTAGCAACCATTGCGCTCGGTGCGGTACTTGCGGCCTACGGCGCCATTGGCCTCATCTCGGCGCGCTTTACCGTTTCGCCGCGGTTCGAGCTTTGGCTCTCGCCGCTCATCGGACTGATCACGGGGTTTTTGACGGGAGCGACAGGAGTGTTCGTGATACCGGCGGTTCCGTATTTCAACTCACTGGGGTTGGAGAAGGAGGAACTTATCCAAACGCTTGGTCTCTCGTTCACCATTTCTACGCTGGCGCTGGCCCTTGGCCTCATGGCAAGTGGCCATTTTCAGGTGTCTGTCGCGGGCAGCTCTCTATTGGCGCTACTTCCCGCCCTTGGAGGTATGCTCCTCGGGCAAGGCGTTCGCAATCGGTTGAAGCCCGAAGTGTTTCGCCGCTGGTTCTTCGTAGGGTTGCTCGTTCTGGGCGTGTACATGGTTTTGCGTGCGTTAAGTAGAGCCTGACATAGGCCTAACACTGACGTTATGGACCACAACATGCTTACGATCGGACTGTCGCTCCTTGGCCGCGGAGGAAGAAGAAGAAAAGCTTAGCGAGGTTTTCGTCAGGGCCGGTAAAGTTTATCTTTTCGTCATGGCGCTGATCTTCCTCGGCGCCGGTTTTAAACCGCTCATCGATGCCTACCTTCTCAAGCTGCCATCGCAAATTCTCTTCTGGGTAAACATGGTCTCGGCCACCCTCGATAACGCGACTCTCGCCGCAGCCGAAATCGGGCCGTCGCTCAGTGTCCCTCAGACCAAAAGCGCGCTGCTGGGGCTTCTCATCTCCGGCGGCATGCTGATCCCGGGGAACATCCCCAACATCATCGCGGCGCACGCGCTGCACATCACGAGCACCGAGTAGGCCCGCCTCGGCGTCCCGCTGGGTTTGATCATCATGGCCGGCGCCGCGGCGCTGCTCTGGGTCGGCGTTATATAGAAAGTCGCAGGGGATCCTCGCTCGCAGGGAGAGAAAGGAATTCGCGTGAATCTTCTTCGCGCCGCGCGCGATGCGTAACACGGCAAGGGTCGTCGCTCACGATCACCGGACAGCCGCTAGCGTTTTCAACCGGAGCGATGATACTGCGGGTTGTCTCTGGAAGTCGACCGGATTCTTATTGGTGAGCAGGCTCCGAGAACGAACGTGTCGAACCTTGAAGCAGTGTGCTGATTTCCTCGACGCTGGAAACTAATAGTCGATACACCGGACCCCGTAAACAAACCCAGAAGAAACCCTTGAACTTCCGCCGGAATTTTGAGGGGCGAGGCCAGTAGACTTATTTTGCAGAGACGACGTCGGCATCTTTGGCATAGGCCGTGATAAGGGATGTGTTGTTCTCCTCAGGAGTCAGGGTGACAATATCGAGGGGAATCATGAATTTCTTAAGGGTTCTGACTTCCGCGTCTATCGTCATTGCCGCCCGTTCCAAAATATCCTTATTGCGGAAATCCTCTGAAATGATGACGACGTCAATATCACTTTCTTTGGTCGCTTTGCCTTTGGCTTGTGAGCCGAACAAAACGACCCTTGAGGGGGTGACCCCACCCTCTTTTAGGCAGCGCTCCAAAAACTCAATCGCCGCTTTCACCTTGCGCTTAGCCATTGCAGCACCTGTTTGCTTTGATCCAGCACTTCCTTGGTCTTCTTCTTGTCGTAATCTTTTAGAATTCTCTGGAGGTCATCCGGGTAGCGCGTCGGAACGCTTACCCTGTTGAGCGTGGAAATAAAATCAAACAGGTCCTCCGGTAGCGTAAGTTTCATCTTTTCGAGCAAGTAAAGCAAGTTGTGTGTTTTGGGTGGCTCCTTGCCGAGTTTTTCTGCGTAGCGTCCCTTCAAGGCTTTCTCTAGAGATAAATGGCACATAAAGACCGCATACATGTAGCGTCCGCCCCTAAACATGTAGTCGGCGGTGTCCATATCGTAATTGGCTTGCGTCAGCCATTCCTCAGTCAGTTTAGCCATAGCTTAAATCGTTTTTGTTTCCAGTAGCCCGATGGCCGTTCTAGTCAATCTTGCTAATCAAGGTCTGCTTCGTCGACGCCTTCCCGGTTCATCGTTTTTTCCGCAGGCTCTCTTCGATCGTAGCGATTGCTTCGCGTATAACACTATCAAACACTCCCGTCTCCTGCAAAATCGCCTACGATTCCGCCGACCGTGGATAGTTGCGTATTTGCGCAATTGCGCAAACGTGGAAGTGTCACATGGAGAATGATTCAAGGTCGGAAGTAAGAGCGGCTAGTGAAACAGAGCGATTGAAAAAGTCAGCGACCAAATTCGTATTCACACAGACACACAGAGTTATATCGCCCTCGCCAATCTTGATTGGTATTAACGACTTGAACGGAGCGCAGCGATTGAACGTTTGGAACCATTGGAACGGGCGTCAGTATTATGGTGGAACGGCTGGAACAAGTACATTCCTGCGCCGCGTTAAGTTAGGCAATTAAGGCAAGTCAGGCACCGGCCCCCGGCCCGGAGCGGTTAGGTCGTCTCGCGAAGCAATTCCTCGAGGTATTGGCTTATGCGATCTTTGTTGGTGGAGAGACTGGAGAACTGTTTTTCGCAAACATCGCTGAATCTTGCGAGCACCTTACGGTTAATTTCTTCCTGGTCTTCGAAAATAGCCAGCGATCGGAACGAGACTCTCCACTTTTCAAACTGGAGTAAAGCGATCGTGGAGTCCCGAACCTTGTCGTCGTTCGGCAGAGCCTGTACGAAGACGGGGCGTGCCCTGCCGTTGACGCGGCAATCCACAATATATTTCCCGTCGGGATCGTGCTGAGCGTCATGCCAGTCAAAAGCCCGGCGGTTTTCCGGCACATGGGCTTTCATGAACTCACGAAAATCCTCCAAGAACGTGGACTTCACCCTTTCGCGTGAAAGATAGGTGACGTCGGTAATCTTGAGCAATGCCTGAACAAAACTATAGAGCGCGTCGCCGTACCGATTCTCTTTGATCTCCATGGCGAGCTCGCCCTCACGGTCGTCGACGGTGAACATGGACAGTGCGTTGCTGATTATTTTCTGACGTGTCCCGCGGCGAAGATCCTTTTCATCCAGGCTGTAGGTCAGGTGCATGTAGGTGTGGCCTTCATCGGAAAGACACCAGTGGGAATTCTCTTGTTTGAGGACGATGACCAGATGGTCGCCATCCTCGAACTGGAACGGGGTAAAAACCTGATAGCGATTCATACCCTCCGAAACCAGCCGTATGCGGTCGCAAACTTTTTCTTTGAATTCTCTTTCGATAGATTCAAGTGACATGGCCAGCCTCCCAATTAGAGAAGAGACTCTTGAGTCCCTGGGGGAAGTTCAAAGGCACAGTCCAGTATCATGCATCGGATAGCCCCGCCTAAGTCCGCGAATCGACCGTTGTCTCCGCATAATGATCTTCCTGGTAACCTGCCACCTGGTAGCGCTCGGTAGCTGTGTGAATATGAAAGTCGTAGAAAGTGTCGCCCTCGAGCCGATTCGTATGCTGATGGCTACGCCCATTATAGCGCCTCAGGCGAAACAAGACATTAGACTCCGGCATCAAATAACCAAGGATCACGGAAAAGTCGAGAGGATTAAAAAGGCTCTGGCGAACAATGAGTTGAAAGTCCGAACCGGCGGCGCCAGTAACGTCCAGCTCCCGTTCTTTGTGGCCACTCTTGGGCCTAAGCTGCAACCGCGACTGGTACTCGCCCGGCAGCAGCTTAGGCTCCGCCAAAAGAACCGTGATATCCGAATCACTCAACTGACTGGGCATAATCGGTTCGCGTCCGTGGCAATCGCTAAGCCCCTATCATACTTAAAGCCACCATTCGACTGTCGCCATCCTCATCGTTTTACGTTTCCTGCTCAACCGTCTCGTCGTCGGCGCCTGCCGCGCTGCCTGCTTTTTCCTGCCGGCTCTCTTCGATAATGGTGGCTTCGTTACGGGAGACACTATCAAACACTTCCGCGGCGTGCAAAATCGTCCAGGATTCGGCCGACTTATTTTCGGTCAGGACGGAGAGGGATTTCTGAAAAGAACCGAGTGACAATTCGGCGAGCATGTTCTCCGCTTTGATTTAGAGCTGAGGCAGAAGAGTTAGGAAATAACAGCCAGGCTCCGGATCACGACCGCCGATCTTGGTCGTTTTGAACCTTTGAACCTTGAAACGCCGAAACCCTTTGAACGGATCCCCCTTGAACATTGAACCTTGAACATTGAACCGCCGAAAGGCCTTGAACGGCTGGAACAAGTACATTCTTGCGCCGCGTTAAGTTAGGCAATTAAGGCAAGTCAGGCAGCGGGCCGGCACCGGCACCGGCCCGGCACCGGCCCGCTGCCGCCTGGCTGCCAGACATTGACCTCGTCAACGTTGGGCAGGCGGCCCAGGTAGTCAAACCAGTCATTATCCGTGACACCAACGTAGAGTTTCATACTTACGCAAGGCGCACGGCTCGCGATAGATCAAGTCTGGGCACCTTCCAAAGGTCAACCATCTGCGAGATTCGCGCCACGCTTCCGCCTGTTTCCGCGTGGATGATAAGAACTTCGTCGGACAACGCGGCGACGATTTCGTTGCGACGCTGGGAGGACTCCTTTGTCGGACGCCGTGGCCGCTTCTCGAACGGCGAAATGAGCAACAAGCGGCCGGCTTCCACGGCGCCGCGCCAGTCAGCCGGCAGTCGAATCTTCTCTAACGCCCGTGCCAAGCAGACAATGATGGGTTGTTTTCCCCGCAGTAGAATCCGCAGACATTCTTTTTCCACCGGAGAGTGAAAACCACTGACCACCGTCGCGCCGTCGTCGCGTAGCTTTCGGGCAGCGTCGTAAGCGCCGAGGATGGCATCGCTAGGGCATCGGACCGAGCAAAACAGACCGACCTTCTTCTCACCGAGAATTTCAGGGCTTCCGATGGCCCAGAGTCGAGAAGGAACATCACGCCCTAGCCGGCCATCGATGTCGCGAGGCCAGTGCGCGTGTGACGGCATTAAGGTCAGGACCTGAATCAGACTTGCTCCCGTTCGTCATTGCGCAGGACGTTCTTTTCTCTCTCGCGCCTAGCTACTGAATTGGATCTTTACAGGGTTTTAATACGAGCGATGGTGTCGTCAAGAAAATGTTTGAGACTCGCTTCGTTCTTGCCGGCGCGATAAAGGTCCATTGCTGCAACAAGTTCTTGAGCAAACTCAATGCCTCCGAGCGTGGTCGGGTGCCCAGCATCGACGATAGCTTTCGAAAGAATCGCCTTATAACGACCTCTTTCGCATTTTCTCTTGCCGACTTTTGGGCGGAGTCCTACGACCTGCGCAAATGAGTCCGGATCTGCGAGGTACCAACGTTCGATATGAGGGTCCGGGCAAACCACAATTGATCGCGCCGCGAATTGGGACTGGATTGTTCCTTGAATTTCCTTTCTCGCTCTACTCCAGCGTTTGCAGTTGGCATCAATAGCGATAAAAAGCAGGTCCGGCATCGGCAAACTCTCCGGAGCTTTCAAGACGCTCTTTTGATACAACGACAATTCTTCAAGCACCCGCGGGTGACCTCCCCTCGCCGAGCGCACGCGCACCGTGACGTTTCTTTTTTGTTCGTCGGAGATTCTGTTAAGCATAGCTCGCAGAAACTCTTCATGGGCGCGATCTTCGACGAAAAGATCCACAGTGAGTGGGCTACTCATCAATCATTCCCCGAAGGATCAGGTTTTCGAAGAGTCCGTCCTCGGTCCCAGATGTTAGCGCCTTGGCGATTTCGTGATCTTTGAAGAGAGGCCCGCTGGTTATAAACGGAGCGATCTCGGTGCCGAGGGGCCCCTGTCGAACTCTTAGGAGAGCGATCTCCGTCGGGCGATCCTTGGCAAGTCTCAACACTGCGTCACAGAAAATGGGTGAGTGAGTCGTCACAATCACTTGCCGGCCTTGGTCGGCGGCGAGCGACGCCAAAAGTTCCACAATTAGCTCCAAACGACGGGGGTGAACTCCATTCTCCGGCTCTTCGAAGGCGAGCAGTGAACCACTCCAAGGGTTCACCGTCAGGGCGCACAGCGCGAGCACCCGAAGAGTGCCTTCAGAGACGATGCGTGACGAGAATTCCTTTCCGCCCTGCCGAACCAGAATGTCCAGCGTGCCGCGCTTCTTGTCCAGATCGACTGTCAGGTCCTCAACGCTCGGGATCAGGGAACGGAGCGTTCGCTTGACGGCATCAAAGCGCTTCGGCTGTTCTGCACGCAGGCGGTATAAGAAGGGCGCGATATCTTCTCCTAAAACTCCTATGTCCCGCACATCTGACGGTGGGCGAGCCGAACGCATGGCCACGCGCGGATCGAGATAATAAGTGCGCCATCCTGAAAGCTCGTTACGACAACGTTCTATGGCGCGGTACTCAATTCCGCTCCATCGCGGGTCTGACAAGATCGCATAATTTTGGCCCAGATTTTCCCGCCGGGGATTAGCTGGCTTGCTCTTGCGACGAATTCGGAGCTGATCTTCGACCCTTTCTATCGACGGATTTCCTTTCGGTTCGCCTCGCTTGCCCAGCGTAGCGAGATATTCGTTCTGCACGCTTAGGCTGCCGGAACCAGGCTGGATCTCAACCGAAAAACGATAGTTGTAAAGAAAATGTTCTTTTCCCACATCCAAAAGCGTCTCAAGAGAGAAGCTTGCGCTCGTTTGACTGAGCAGTGCGGCTAGACCACCTGCGGGAAAAGCAAACGCCTCTATGGGGTATCCCCTGATAGGTTCCGATAGGGCATCGGACAGGGTCCGGCTTGTTCCGACGCGGGACAGCGCTTGGATCGCGTCTAGAAGATTACTTTTCCCCGCCGCATTGGGACCGAAGAGCACTGCCATCCGGGGAAATTCTACAGCAACGTCCTCCAGCGACTTAAAACCCTTAACGATCAATTTCTTTAACACGAATTTCTCCCTCTAACGCTCAGGAGACCCATCAATAACACATCGTCCTATGGCGAGCTAATCCCAAAATCAACCTACGGATCGTGGAGTCCGCGCAGTTCATTCGTCATCAGTTTCCGCGTCCCGCCCCATCCGGTACTTGATGTCGTAGTTGATGATGAAGTCCAGCTCCTCGTCCGTAAACCCGTAGTGCGCCGCCAGCACCCGGTCGATTTCGTCGAGGATAAGTTTCGAATGTTTCGGATACACGCACTGAATTTTCATTACCCCCCAATCCTGGTAGTTCATTTTTAATATTTGTGAGTTAGAATTTAAATTTAGGGTCAGGCAAACCTTATTGACCTATTCACGAAACAACAAAATAGCAAAAAGGTTTGCCTGACCCTACTTTCTACTTTCTGACCCTACTTTCGATTTTGATTTCCTCCGGCGTCAGGCCGTAGAGGGCATAGACGTGGCGGTCGATCTCTTGCTCCAGCTCGCTCGTGTCCGCCCCGGGATCGCTTCGGCGCTTGAAGCGGAGGTATGAATGCCACCGACCGACTGTCACATTTGCTGGTTTAAGCATGTTCCGCATAAATGTCAGCGCCTCGCTCTCGTTGGCATCCCAACTTGCTGTAGGCGTTCATAGGGAACTTTGCCATGATTAAGGATGGCAACACACCGGTCAGCGAAGGATTCAGGCACTGCGAGCACGACGAGCCTCCTTGCCCTAGTGACACCGACGTAAATCACGCGTTTGGCTTCGAGAGCCGTTCTGTTCTCCCACGCATCAAAAAGCAGCGATGTACGATTGTCCGGTGTGCGGTCAGGCTGCAGCACCACGCAAACTGCTTCGTATTGTCGTCCCTTAGCTTCATGGATCGTCGAACAGGAAAGACCTGTGACAACGGGGGACTTCAGATGCTTTGACCACTGGCTTTTCGTAGGGTTTCGAAAATAACCCGGCACGGTTTTCCCTTGCGAAAGAACCAATCGAAGGCGCTCTACTTCAGACTGCACGGATGCCACCCAAGCACTTCGATTATTGTCAGTATCATCGCATGTCTTCGGAAGACACATGACAACCTCCAAGGCCTGCCGGCGAAGTTGTCTCCGATCGAGTCCGGCACGTTCTACCACGCGGCTTGGGTGAAGGTCTCCATCTTGCCAGTGACCCATGAGGTGAAGCAGGAGCTTCTCGACCGTTCGTAGGGCGGAGTCACGCGACCGACTGGTCGCCGAAGGCGACCAAAATTCACCAACGGCACGGGCGAAAATCTCAATCCGAGACGTGCCAGAAATCTTCTGTGACATAGGGTCGCCTGTGGCGTGTTGTGCGGCCCCAAGTGCGTGACTGACGACGATACCATCGGCACGAGAGAGTCCCACGGCCTTGGCCTCAAGGCGTTCAATAAAGAGGCTGCCGATATCTGGCGGCACCGCGCGGCCCGAATAGGTCACTACGATCACCGGATGAGTAATGTCCGCTGTCTCACCTAGGGGAGTGTCTGGGTTTTGGCGGCTGCGAAGCGTGGCAGCCAAGGAACAGATCGGGCCGCTACACCGGAAGTTTCCGGTGAGACCGAGTTGATTCTCAGGCGAATATTTTTCGCCGAAGGCTTGCAGTTCGCTGGGCTTGCCATGGCGAAATCCATAAATCGCTTGGTCAGGGTCACAAACCACAGTCACGCGAAGGCCGTGGCTTCGAAGCCAAGACAGAATCTCAAGGTCGAGCGGGTTGCAGTCCTGTGCCTCGTCAACAATGACTTCATGAAATCGGGCGGCAAGCGCGCGACCGAGTGCCTGATTCCAAGCGGGATTTTGGAAATGTCGGCGCGCCTCAACTCGGGCATCTATGGCACTCAGATTACCTAAACGATGAAGGAAACGTCGTCTGTTGGCCGCGGCCCGCTCATAGTCTGCTTGATGCTTGATGACATGCTGCCGCAACGCGATGTGGCCAATCCGAGCCGGATCAACGGCATTGGTCTCGGCATCGAATACATCCAGAGACACTCCTGGGCCAGTGAACGACTTCTTACCGGACAAGCGTATCTTCGCCAAGCCTATACGTTCCCAGCTATCCACAATGATCGGACGCGCAGCACCGGCGGCGATGCCGAACGGCAGAACAAGGAAATGCCTGACGAAGGCATCAAAAGTGCCGACGAAACTCGGATAGCGAAGCAGAGGGTCAACGCCGGCCTCGCGGCTGCGCTTGGTAAACTCTTCGACCGCAGAATTCGTGAACGAGAGGATGGCGACTCCACGCCGAGGCGGCAGCGTTTCGGTGATCTTACTGAGCCGTGCTACGACCGTGCGTGTCTTGCCCGCACCGGGACAAGCTTCCACGAAGGCTTCCGCATCGTGATTAGCAAAGCGCTCTTGTTCGGGAGTCAGTGCTCCGGCGTTCATGGCTCGGCAATCTTCTGTATCGCATGCTCCAGGTAGGACGGCACATGGAACGTGTCTCCCTCCTCAATCCGGGCAGCAATCTCTTGAGCGAGATCACCTTTGCGCGTCTTCTTTTTAGCTATCAGCACTAGGAAAGCATCCGGGCGTTTTGCCTCAGCCACGTTTTCGATGCGTGTCGTCCAGTCCTCACCGGAACGAGGATGAAGCTTAAGAAACGCCTGCTTCAGAAGTGCCTCGTTTCCCGCGCAGAGGATTTCGTGCTCAAGCGTATTTTGGTTAGTGAATACATGGAGCGAATGCCGCGCGCCAAGTTCCGTGGCCAATCTTTCAAGGTCTGCTTTCCGATTTCCCTCCAACGCCGGGTCAGCGTCGGTGATCACGACCACGCGATCGGCGATTCGTGCCTCGTTGTGCTCGCGCAACAACAGTTCAACGTAGGGGCGAAAATCGACGCCATCGATGGGGACAATGACCGTGCCCTTGAATCGATGCAGCGCGTCTCGGTCACTCCTTAGAGTATGACGGCGGGCGATGACGGGCAGCAGCAGGGATTCCGCGATACCTTCAACCAAAAGAGCATTGTTGCCGAACAGAAGCGCTGATCGGGTTACGTCCAGGTACCGGCTGATCTTGGCGAGAGTCTTCGGTTCTATGTTGAGTTCGGCGATTGGTATGGCGACGGTGCGGGAAATCGGAGGTTGTCTGCTGGATTCGCGCTCAGAGGTGACAGCCACGGGATGTTCGGGTGAGGCAGGTTCATCAACGGCATCCTTGTCCTTTTGAAGACGCTGGGAGCGGACAACTACAAGATGCTTGGGTGAGACCCAAGCGGTTAGATTGGGCGAGTGCGTTGAAGCGATGACCTGAATGCGCCCTTCCGGTTGACCAGAAATCGTTTTCGCTTCGATTGGTACTTGGGTTTTCTCCAACAGAAAATCGAGCACCAACATCTGTAGCTGCGGATGGAGATGGGCCTCCGGCTCCTCGACAAGAAACAGTGTCAGATCAGCTTCCTTAGCCTTGACCAGCTCGACCACCACCGTCGCCATGTAGAGCAGATTCGAGTAGCCCAAGCCCGACGCGCGAATGTCCTCGGGGGTCAAACCGGCGTCCGCGAGTTTGAACCTGAGCGCGCGGGCCACATCGAGAAGTGATTCTGAAGCAAAGTCGAGCAGTGCATTTTGGGGACGCACAGCGCTCGTGAGCGCACCGAGCGCAGTAGCGATCTCGGTATTCATTGTCGTGAGAACTGCTGGAGCGTTCTCGCCGGAGACGTTCGCGCCACGGCGCACTTGGTCCACAAAGCCCTTTTCCTCTTCTTTCGGAACGAAATGACGGAAGAGAGCCATCACCCGTGCGCCACTACCGGAGCCAAGAGCTTGGTGAGCGTCGCGCAGTGCGGGGAGATAAACGTGACGGATGAGATCGGTAGAACCCGTCTCTGGTTCGGCAGTGTCAAATTTTCCAGCCCATAGTGTTGTCCGACCGCGAGGTGCGTTGGCTGACCGTCCCTCGTGCTTGTATCCGAAGATAGCCAAGTCTTCTGTCGGATCAGGAACGGCGCTTATCAGAAGTCCCTTCAGGTTATCGCTGAGGCCGCGATACTGACCCACAATTTCGAAGGTAGGCGGCGAAGCACCTCGGCGAAGATCCTCCTCTTCGGGGTATCTTTCACGGCGACCGTTGAGCGGCAAGGTAAGCAACCGAATCGCATCAATAATGTTCGATTTGCCACCATTATTCTCGCCGACCAAAACGGTGAGGTCCTTCTGCAAACTGATGGTAACATCATCGCAGGATCGAAAGCGACGGAGTGTGAGGGTGTTGAGGTGCATTTTGAGGTGTGTTCGGTAGGTTTATTAGGACTGCCTTACTCGTACAAATTCACTGCCTTACCTCCTCCACGATTTTGATTTCCTCCGGCGTCAAGCCGTAGAGGGCATAAACCTGTTGGTCTATCTCCCGCTCCAACGCGGTCGTGTCGGCGGCGGGATTCTTCTGCTTGGCGGCAAGGATGCGCTCCACCAATTTCTCCACCGGCTTTTGTTTCTCGCTCGCCACGGCCGGAATGGGGATTTGCTCCATATACGGACTAAAGGCCCGTAAATATCCTCCTCGAACTTTGTTGGATATGCGTGAGTAAAACCATTCTACAACATTTGAGTTAAGCAACCCATTCAGCCATTTTTCATTCGTCGGGATAAAATAAACCGTATTGCCCAAAAAACTTTTTGACTCATCCCATGCGAAACTTTGATGCTCGTAAATATCTGGGTAAATAATTTTTGCTGTTTCAAACTCTTGCCAAAAATCTGAACCGTAGCGGCTCAAAGCGAACCAGGGGAAGCGCCCTTCTCTTACTTCAGGGCGGGCCTTTAACTGTTCTTCAAACTTTTTCAAGTGCTTCAGAACAGCGGGATATTTTTCGATAGGAAGATCCCAAACGATGAAACAAAGATATAGGTCGGGAAATTCCGCTTTCCATTTTCTGACGTGTCGCCCAAGCAGGAGGGGCTTAAGAATCCGTGCAGAATTCTTGTCTTCCTTCACCAAAAAATCCCGTGTTACTCGGTCTATGACGAACGCCTCGTTCAGGCCGGTCACGACGCCGCGATAAAACTTCCCATTCACATATTCACCAAGCGGTTTGCCAGCTTTGCGGAGTGTTTCCAAGAGTCGGAACACGGCGGGTGATTCCAGCCGCCAGCCGTCCGGCTTCAATTCGCTTTGAGAAATCTGGACGCCGCGCGTGCCGAGAACTTCGGCAAAGTCCTCAAGAGGAGTTTCCAGTTGCCAGGTGTGCGCTCGCGCGGTCGCGTTCGCTCCCGGCGCACTCTTGCTGCCGATGAGGATGGAAGCATAGGCGATGGCGTCGAAGACGGGTGCGTCGCCGAAGTCGAGGAGTTGATGCAACGTCAGCTCGCGGGCGAGAAAGGCGCGGAGCTTCTCGCCGTAACCGGCACGGTAGTATTTGTTCGACGAGATGAACGAAAGCACGCCGCCGGTTCGCAGCAACTTGACCGATTTCTCGTAGAAATAAACGAACAGGTCGGCCACGCCCTCGAAACATTCGTAGCCTTGCGCCTTCAACAATGGCTTCAGGTCTTTGATCGCTTCCTGTCGGACGTAAGGCGGATTTGCGATGGCGACATCAAATCCGTCCGTGATGCCAAACATCCATTCGGCATCGAAGAAGCCTGCCCAAGCATTCTGGTCGTAGGGATTCCAGTCCGCGAGTATGCGAGCGGTGGCGGTGTCCCAGCCATCTCCTTTGAGCAGTTCGGCAATTTCGCCGCGGAGTCGGGCGTCATCTTCGCGGCACTTAGCCTTTTGTTTCGGTGTGCGGGCGATGAAGTGGCGCTCGCGCACGCGGCGCAGTTCGGCTTCCTTGGCGTCAATGTCGTGGTTGCGGAGCAATTGCTGGCCGGGCCGGTTCACGCCAATGAGCGTG
>ORMF011539969.1_pt1 | contig 28205 bp, 20 predicted proteins | sample 1779871 | NCBI WGS metagenome assembly ORMF01 (sample SAMEA104232316, study PRJEB22302) | groundwater metagenome | biome: forest; feature: aquifer; material: groundwater | place: USA | collected 2011-08-07 | depth 5.4 m | reverse complement strand
GCTTGACTTAAATATACTTAGTTTTTTATTTACAACTTGTTCCAAAATGGAACATACTCATTCAGCTGTTGCATATTTTGCAACAACTGAATTCACCCTACCCCTTTCCCCCATTTCATGGTACAGTTCGCTCTCATTACATTCTATGAATAACACCCCCCACAACCCACGATTCCCCCGAAAAGCCAGACCATCATCTCGCACTCGATTTGGCGCACAAACTGGCAGAGGGGCTGGCGCACCGCAAGGACCACAAAAGAGCTGGGGCAAGACGCATTTCGGCAAAATTGAAGGTTCTGCCGCCACTCGTGATGCTCGCAGACCAGACCACACTGATACTTCACGCCCAGCCGCACCATTCACAAAAAAATTCACAAAATTCGGTTCGAAATTTGGTTCAAAGTCTGGTGCACCAACTACCCCATTCACAAAAACTCCACACTCGAACAATCAACCAGTAACTCGCCTCAAAGGCCCGTCACCCATCCCAACTCGCGCCCCTGGTGAATTCCCAATGCGTATCAACAAATACCTGGCATGGAAAGGCTATGCCACACGCCAGGGCGCTGACGAAATGATCTAGAAGCGCGCTGTGACTCTGAATGGCCGGCTCGCCATCCTCGGTGATCAGGTGCAAGAAACCGACGTCGTGGAACTGCGCTCCAACCGCCAGCCGGAAACTTACATCTATTACGCCTACAACAAACCACGCGGCATCACCACTGAACCGACACTCCGAGGCAAAGATATCAGCCAATCAATAACTTTGAAAGGAGTCTTCCCAGTTGGCGGCCTAGATGTAAATTCCGAAGGTCTGGTCATCCTGACCAACGATCGTCGCATCGTGAATCGCTTACTCAATCCGGCTCACGCTCACATGAAAGAATATCTCGTGCGCACCGTGAATCCACTCAAAACGAATTTCAAAGAAAAAATGGAATCCGGCATCGTCCTCGATCATGGACGTGGTCGTGGAGCAAAACGAACAGTCGATGGTACTCACACAAACATTCCCGCGGAAATGCCAATTCAGTGCAATGTGCACATTCTGCGCGACAACCTTTTCAGTATCCGCGTCACAGAAAATGATAGTCATGTACGTCAAATGTGTTCACTCTTTTTCGCAGAAATTGAAAACCTGACGCGTACGGAAGTTTTGAATATCAGATTGGAAAAATTACCTCCGAACTCATATCGCAAAATTGAAGGTGATGAATTGAAAGTATTTTTAAGTAGTCTGGGGTTGTAGTTTCTATTTGATTTTATGCTGGCCTCAATTGACCCCCTTCTTCGCTTTCCCCCACTTTTCAATCGTCACCAATAGTGGCGAACCAATAAAAATTGAGGAATACGTACCTGCCGCGATACCAATAATCAAAGCCAAAGAGAAATGTTCGGTCGTTGAACCGCCGAAGATATAAAGCACGATCAATGCAATCAAAGTCGTCAACGAGGTGTTGATGGAACGCGTAAATGTCTGACTGATACTTTCGCCAACAATTTCAGAAAATGGCTTCTTGGCTGTTGCATGGCGAAGATTTTCACGGACACGATCGAAAACCACGATAGTGTCATGGACGGAGAAACCGAGAACAACAAGGAGCGCGGTGACGAACAATGTGTCAACTTCATATCCAGCGAAATGTCCAAGGATTGAAAAAACTCCAGTTGGAATGATCACATCGTGGACCAGAGCAACAATGGCGATCAAACCGTATTTCCAAGAAGAAACCGGCTCTGCAACTTTGCGGAAAGCGAAGGTGATAAAAAGCACAATAGCAAGAATAACCAAAACAATTGAAACAAGAGACTTGCGGAGAGCTTCGACTCCAAGTACTGGACCGACCGAAGAGAAATTCTTCTCAACTGCTTTGTGGGCACTGTCCAAAGATAAGGCTGTGAATACTTTTGCCTTTTCTTCTTGAGTTATCGGTTTCATGCGAACGATGAATTCTTCTTGACCTTCTTTGGTAGTACTCGAACGAATCGAAGCCGCAGGATCTATGACCGCGAGTTGTGAAGCAATAGTCGCCTGATCAGGTCGTCCATCTGGATAGGCAACTTCAATAAGTGTTCCTCCGGTAAAATCAATGCCCGGCTTCACTCCCCAAATTGCAAGCGACGCTAAAGAGGCAAGAACCAAAAGTCCGGAGATTGTGTAGAATATTTTTCTGTATTTGACGACCCACATATTATTTTTTTATTTTCTTAAATCCATTGCTGATAAGGAACGTGGATAATTTCGTAGTCCTCGATGGCGCGACTGCGTACAAGAACAATCGTGAAGCGGTAATCGCGCTAAACATACTGACGACCACACCGACGACGAAGACCAACGCGAAACCAGTGATGACTGCGGTACTGCCGAAGTAATACAGGATCAAACCTGTGATAATACTGGAAATATTTGAATCACGAATCGACAACCATGCACGCGCAAAGCCTTCATGCATCGCATCCCAAATACCACGACCGCGAGCAAGCTCTTCTTTCATGCGCTCGAAAATAAGGATGTTGGCATCTACCGCCATACCAATAGACAGAATGAATCCTGCAATACCAGCGGCAGTTAATGTGACTGGAATAAGTTTGAAAAGCGCCAACATCAGAATGGTGTAAACTCCCAAAGCGATAACCGCTACCAAGCCTGGCAAGCGATACCAGATGAGTAAGAAAATGGCGATGATAATGAAGGCAACGATACCAGCTTTGATGCCACCGTTGATTGCGGCTTGACCGAGTGATGGACCGATCGTCTGTGTGGAAATAAGAGAAATAGGAACTGGTAATGCGCCATAGTTCAAGTCGCGAACCAATTTTTTGGCTTCATCAACTGTGAATGTGCCACTGATTTGCCCTTTGCCATCAGCAATCTGATCACGGATGACTGGTACGGAAATCGGAGCGCCATCAAGGAAAATGCCGAGATAGTTGCCAATATTGTCTTTGGTTATTTTTGAGAATAAATCACGACCTTCGCTAGTGAATGTCAGACCTACAACTGGTTGATTGGTAGTGGTGTTGAACTCTAAGCTTGCTTTCGCAACCATCCGACCAGTAAGTCCTGTAGTCTTGAAAAGCGCCATGTAAGCGGCTTGCTGTTCAGTCGTACTTGAGAATGAAGTGCTCGATGCTTGATACGAACGCATTTCATCAGCGGTCACGAGGCGGAAATCAAGTGAAGGAGTAGCACCAATAGAACGAACCGCCTCATCAACATCGGTTATGCCAGGCAATTCAACAATGAGCTTGTAGGCACTTTCTTTTGAACTCAAAGCGGCTCCTTGTTCGGTCTGAACCAATGGTTCGCTGACACCGAATGTGTTGACGCGACGTTCAACGACGTCACGAAGAGATGACATGGAGTCCTTGATATCAGCAGGGGCGAGTTTTGAAATATCTGCTTGATAGACTAGGTGTGTGCCTCCAGAAAGATCCAAACCTAGACGGAATGGGTGCGTACTACCTGGTTGCTGTGAAGCATAAACAAAATATCCGATTGCGGCGGCGACAATCAGGAGCATAACGGCCTTTGCACGGTGTTTTAGCATATTGGGGTATTATAACGATAAGTGAGGATTTGTAAATAGCCTTTTTGAATTTACTACACCCCTTGCCTAGAAATCAGCGCTTTCGCAGTTTGCAGAGCAATACGAATATCCAACATCAATGAGCGATGTTTGATGTAATAAAGATCATACGAAAGTTTATCACGCGTATCGTCAACCGAAACACCATGATGCGGATGTGCGCGGTGATATATTTGCGCCCAACCAGAAAGCCCTGGCTTGATCAAGTGACGCGCATTGTAATATGGAATTTCTTTTTCATAAATAGAAACCAGCGATGGTAATTCTGGGCGTGGACCAATCAATGACTGATCCCCTTTCAAAACACTCCATAGTTGTGGCAATTCATCAATACGGGTCAGGCGAGTGAATTGTCCAGTGCGCGTTATTTTTAATTTTGTCTTGCCATTATTATCGTCATAAGAACCACCATCATCTGCCGTCATACTTCTAAATTTTGCGATTTTAATTACTTTGCCATTTTTACCAATACGTTCTTGGACAATAAACATGGCACCCTTATCTTCAGTTTTGATACTTGCCCAAACGAATGGATATACAAGCAATGAAATAATCCCTACGATACCAGCTAGCACGATATCCATGGCACGCTTCAAAATATCGTACACTCGGCGACTACCTAGCACTGTTCCTGAATTTTCTATGAGCCAACGCTCTCCCACCATTGATAATGGAATTCGATCAAACAAAGATTCATACATTTTACTAGCATCAATAATTTGCACACCCGAAAATATAAGTGAATACAAAAATGGCATGGCCACTTCAATAGCTTGATCATGCAAATCGACAACAAGGATCGAGGCACCAGTGCGCTTTACAGCGACAGCGATAGCATTCACCATTTCTTGAACATCAGCACGAGACTGAACATGTTCTTTGAAAACCAAACCGTAGTGAGTACTATTATTTATTTCTTCAAATACATCCTGAATGTCATCTCCAGACCCCACTAAAATAGCGGCCTGCTTTCGTGACGTATTGAGTACTGGGAACATCACTACACGCCAGATGAACAAGATGCCAGTTGAAACCAAAATATAAATAAACAGGTTTGCTTTAGGCGCGATTCCGACAGGCGCAAAATAGAAGAAGACAATTCCAATGATAAAATTGATAATTTGCACGCGAACCAATAGTCCTTGAATACGTCCGCTAATCAGAGTTGATTGTTTGTCATACAATCCAGCACTAAAACTGACCAAAAGAAAAAGTACAAAAAGAATGGAAAATGAGGGAACGTGATTGAAGAATAAAGCGCGGCTAGGAATAGCGTCGTAACGGATAGTCAGGGTGAATATCAGCGAAAATACATAGGCAAGGAGGTCGCCCGCGACGAGGAGGAAAACTCTACGTGAACTAGCGATTGAAGTCATGGTGCATACGCTACCATAGTTTTGTAATAGTTTCAAGTTCAGGCACGTTCCGACACTGGTATTTTGGAAGCCTGCGGGGCTTGCTCGTTAAATTGCAAGGTATTTTGGCGTGGAGGGTCCATCGACACCAAAATACCTAGCAATTTATACTCGCTTCAGACAGGTCCTCGGCATTCCAAAATACCAGTGTCGGAACGTGCTTAACAATGACAAAACCCCCTATTTTTGGTAGCTTTAATAGTAATGAAGATACTTTACCTCATTACTAAGTCCAATTGGGGGGGTGCCCAACGCCACGTATTTGACCTCGCCACTGCCATGCGTGACAAAGGTCATGATGTTGCCGTAGCACTCGGCGGTGATGGTACTTTACGCACCAAACTCGAAGCCGCTGGAATATATACCCATTCTATCGCCACTCTTGGTCGTGATATTTCGACTGGCAAAGATGTTGGATCATTGAAAGAAATCATCTCCATCATCCGCCATCGCCGTCCAGATGTTCTACATATGCATAGCCCCAAAGCCGCTGGCTTGGGTTCAGTTGCTGGAAGATTACTTGGAGTCAAATCGATTATTCAGACCGTGCACGGCTGGGCTTTTAATGAAGATCGCCCTGTCCACCAACGTGCACTAATCATATTCTTTTCTTGGCTCACCATGCTGTTTTGCCACAAAACTATTCTACTTTCTGAACACGAATACACCCAAGCACTTCGTTTCCCGTGGGTCAAAGAAAAACTTCGTCTGATCCCACTGGGCATCAAACCTCCTGTATTTATTTCCATTGATGGCGCTAAACAAGCTATAGCAAAACAAATTGGCATGACGGCTACGGATTTCAACAAAAAAACCGTGATTGGAACTATTGCCGAACTGCACCCGAACAAGGGTCTTTCGTATCTCATCAACGCTTTTGCTATTGTGGTAGCACAATATCCGCAGACAATCTTGATTATTATTGGTGATGGACAAGAGTTGACGTCCTTGCACATGTTAATCAAAGAAAAAAAGCTGGAACAAAATGTATTCCTCGCCGGGTACATGGACAATGCCGCGGAATATTTGAAGGCATTTAATTTGTTCGTGCTTCCATCACTAAAAGAAGGTCTGCCCTACGTTATACTCGAAGCTGGTTCCGCTTCCCTACCAGTAGTAGCAACCACAGTCGGTGGTATTCCTGAAATTATTGAAGACATGAAATCTGGCGTGCTCATCCAACCAAAAAATATCCGAGAATTATCACACGCTCTATCATTCATGATTGAACATCCGGAGGAACGAAGAAAGTATGGCACCGCTTTGAAAGAAAAAGTTTTGAAGGATTTTTCTATTGAGAAAATGACTGAAAATGTCGCGGGGTTGTATGCTGCAAAAAAGTAAGAACACAACTAAACTAGGCAATATGTGTTTTGGAATGCCGAGGATATGTTCGAAGCGAGTATAAATTGCTAGGTATTTTGGTGTCGATGGACCCTCCACGCCAAAATACCTTGCAATTTAACGAGCAAGCCCCGCAGGCTTCCAAAACACATATTGCCTAGTTTAGTTGGAATCACCCTACTGCGGCCCCACAAACTCATTCTTGACTGCGTCTTTGTGTGCTGAACGTGAATAGCGACGCATTGCCATCAAAATCCCCAACGCCAGAAACTCCGTCATAACGTGCGTACCTCCATAACTCATGAATGGCAGTGGCGTACCAGTAACCGGCAATAAGTGCATGTTCATTCCTATATTAACTACAATGTGTATTATGAAGAAAACCGCTACTCCCGCGCCAAACAAAATTTCGAAATTGGTCGCGCCAGTCATAGCATTGACAACAATGCGCCACATAATAATCCCATATAAGGAAAGTAGAATGAGCACTCCAACGAAACCCCACTCTTCGGCAAATGCAGCGAAAATAAAATCTGTTTGATATTCTGGCAAAAATTTCAGGCGTGATTGCGTGCCATAACCAAGCCCTTTGCCCAACAATTGACCAGACCCGACTGCCACCGTAGATTGGTAAGCGTTGTAACCAGCACCATGAATATCCGCCAATGGATTGATAAAATTACGGATGCGGTCTTTCTGATATTCTCTGAATCCAAAACCCCACAAAAGACCGAAGATAACCAACCCGAGAGCGAGCATTGAAAATAAATGCTTCTTGGAAATACCCGAGACCATGACCATGCCTAGCCATACGAAAAATATAATCATCGCCGAACCAAGATCGGGGTGAACCAAAACTAGCGCAAACAACACAAATGCATACATTCCTGAAACCAAGATGTGACGAATATTTGCGATTTCAATATGACGTCTAGAGAAATATTTTGCCAGAATGATGATGAGCGCGATCTTAGCAAAATCAGAAGGTTGGAATGAGAAACCACCAAAATCAAACCAGCTTTGCGCGCCGTGAGATACTTTTCCCAATACAAACAACGCGGCAAGTAATACAAAAGAAATACTAAACGCGGAAACAGATACCCACGTTGAACGCAAAAAACGAACATCAACAAAACTTACGCCAAAAAACACCGCGATAGAAACCAATATCCAAATCAATTGGTGCGTGGCAAAAGAATTATCTCCAGTGAAGGAAAACATGGTCATAAGACCAGCGGCTAAAATTGGCACCACCGCGCCAAAAAGCCACCAGTCCATGCCACGGCGACTAGATTCATTGGCGAGAGTGTATGACGAGTTTGAGTTTGGGGGTAATGTATTCATGAGAATAAGCAAGGTCGGACCTTGAGGTGATTCGCGTTAAGGTCTGACCTTGCTTATTCTGCCACAGGTAGAACTTCTATGGAAATGACCGAACCATGTCGATTTATCGGCCAAGTGAACGGCGCGATCACACTTCCTTGTGGAGGTATCTCATCAAGTACTGTTTTTGAAAAACCAAGCGCGTTTCCATCTTTGTCATACAGAACAGCGTAGACTGAAATATTTACCAATGAATACACACTGGTATTTTTGAGATTTACCGTCAACGACGACCCCGATTCATCTTCTGTGTATTTCTTTTCACCAACGACAATAGCGGCAAGTTGATCTTTGTGTTTATACCAATTTGGCGCCGAAGTAAATTTAAATAAGGCTTTCGTCGGTATGCGCTTTCCCGCATTGATTGCCCCTTGAAACGCAATCGTATTTCTATGTGGCGGTAAAGTAACTACGTCATTTGTGTCAGTAATGATAACCCCACGGTCATCATAGAGTGCGATGTGATACGGAACACTGCGTGCCTCAGCTTCAGTATTTGGATTTACTATATACGCGGCAAGATTGTAGAGACTTGGAGCCACTTCTTCAAAACGTGTCCACGCTAGAGAAGGTGCGAGAAATGAACTGAGAAATGAACTCTGGCACAACCGCTGACACGAGCCGCCACAATCCACACCCTGTTCATTGCCATTTTTGATGCCATCACTACAAGTTGGAGCTTTATAGAAAATAAGAAAAGCAGGGACAATAACAGCGCCTACCACTATGATAGTAATGACAGTTGCATAAAGTGTTTTGCGACGTTTTGACCAGGAGGACATAAGGATTATTGTTGAACCATTTGAGCAGCTCGAGCATTAGCGCTAGCCTCTATAGCTTTTGAACGAGCACTATTCAAAGAATTTAGAACTACAAAAGGAAGACTTGCGAACATCAGAATGCCACCAATAACCCCAACACAAATAAACGCAACCAACCAATGCTTGAAAGTTGCAGTTGAAACATTCGATACGCGAGTATTCTTGAGAGACATATAAAGCTGGTAAATATAAACCAGTGTAATCGGTCCGAAAATACCACTAACCACAAGATTAACTAATGATGAAATCAAATTATGCGCCTCGGATTTTGCACCAATGCCAAAGATAAGATCAATTACAAACACAAGTCCTGCAGATATTAATACAGCAACGATTGAGATTACCACGATGAAAAGTGTGCGACCAAAGACACTCCACCATCGTCCTTTAACAAGACTGTAACTTTCAGTGAATGCCGCAAACCCCTTTTTGTCATCAATAACGCGAGCTAGACTATACATTCCATTATAGACGCCAATAACAATTGCTGGAATTACAAACAGGATGAACGATCCAGCGGTTATAAGTATTTGTAAAATAATCAAAAAGACAATTGACCAGAAATAACCAAAACCTATCTTATACTGCCCCTTCAGTGTGAGCACCGCACTTGGTTCGAGCATTAAACTCTTTATCGTGTTGATTGCCGCAGGTAGCATAGCAATACCAAGAATAATTTCTACAACAAATAATACAAATGCGAGCACTGCCAATCCTGGGAGACCTGTACTTACGAGTGTTATTCCAATATATGAAATTAATGACGGAAGGATAGTAATAGAAACAAGAATCTTCCAATGTGTACGAAAAAAATTCCACGACGATGAAAACAGCTTGATTGGTCCTGTGATATTTTGGAGAGGTGCACTAGATACGGAAGCCGAAGCTGGAGCTGGAACTGGAGGCACAGGAACTGATTCTTGTGGGTTCATGGTAGTAAGATAAGCCAAAAAATTAGTGATAAATAATACGATACGACGTATGTAAATTATCTCACAAATACCAAAAAACACCAGTTTTTATGGCGGATGCAAACTAGCGTTATATCTCCAAGGCTTAACCTTGAATAATTATTAAATCCTCTGTTCTGGCAGCAAGCTACTTTCGCCGTTAAGACTATCATCGCCGCAACTACGTTTCACTGCCGTGTTCGGAATGGGAACGGGTGTTGCCATAGCGCCAAACCACCAGAACACAAGATTCAATATTTTTCAGAACTTATGTAATCGGATGCAATTCAAGGCGCAAGCGAGGTTTGCGACCAAAATGTATTTTTATACATTGCGGGAGCAAATGAGCGAAGCAACGAAGAAGTGCGCCGATTCCATAAGTTCTGTTATCAAACAAGTAAGTAAGCAATGTAATGCCAAAATAACAGCGATTTCTAAATTTCCTAATAGGATCGACGGATTAGTACTTCACGGCTCAACACCTTACGGTGCGTACACCTAAAGCCTATCAACGTGATCATCTCTCACGGGTCTCAACGATACCTAATCTTGGGGCCGGCTTCCCGCTTATATGCTTTCAGCGGTTATCCGATCCGAACTTAGCTACCCTGCGATGCTCTTGGCAGAACAGCAGGTAGACCAGAGGTTCGTTCAACTCGGTCCTCTCGTCGCTTTATTCCCCTATCACTAGGAGCGCAGACTATATCTTCACCCTACTTCGCATAAAGCTACGAAGGGTGTTGGCGTATTACCCACATAAGCAGTCGTTTTCAAAGAAACGATTCCTCATTATGTGAGTCCATTCTTTGGCACAAAGCCATTAAATAAGTCGTTACGGGGTCAAACCTAATAATTATCAGATCGACTTCCCACGGTATTAACTTTAACCCTTTTTACCTACAAATATCGGACCGACATTTCGTAGAAGATTAAAGCCTCCACCGTTATTAGCCACATTGTCATCGCGAATTACTTCGCGAAGTAGCAAAATTTACTAGAGTCAAATCCCCTCAAGTATCAACGCCTGCAGTAGATAGGAGACCAACCTGTCTCACGCATGTTACCAACGATTACTCGTTGCATTGGACTATAGCTTAATTTAGCAATTCAACAATTCCACAATGGAACTATTGAACAATTAAATTGTCGATGTTTAGTCTCTACGGGTGATTATGAATTATAATCTTCCCTCGGTATTACCCTCTTTAAAAGGGTTCCACCGATACTAATCGACTTGTTCCTTCGATTCGCCCTCGATAAACTCGGGCTCTCTTAGGACCGCCGTGGTTGATTGATCTACTTCCTAACTGTTAAACACAAAGCTTAAAATAACTTTGTGTGCTATTACACGAAAAATTCTCGAAGTGATTCAGACTGCAGAAGAGTCGAGATTCGACTCCTTTACGGTCTGACATCATTTACAATCTGCTATTACTAGCAGGACAGACTATACCTTTTCCAGATTTTCCACTTCTGGAACTGACGTGTTAGCAAAAATAGGATTATTTTCGCTCTGCCTGTTTGAAACAGACAAGTCGTTACGGGGACTGGCAATCTTATAGCTCATCGAAGGGATTGTGTAAGGTTTGATCAATGAAATCAGTTTCTGGAAATCAAATTCTCCAAAACTAACCTTCCATTTATCTCGATCCTTTACGATTGTCGTATTGATCTTGAATCGATTCTTGAGAAAATCAACTATTCTTACTTGATCTTCTTTGGAAAAACTGTGCGTACTTAACGTGGCAGTCGTCCCATTATTAGAACCGTCATCCATAAACCATACAGCAATCATTTGTGGATTCAGAATTTCAAATATGCCATCTGGGAGTATTTTGACTTTATCTTTATAAAAATAATGGTAAAGTCTGCCGAATTCTTGAAAACTTCTTGTGTGAAAGTACCACGACACTTCATGTAAATTCCTTTTGGGATTTGTCCATGAAATCTCCCTTGGCTCTTTCAAAACTAGATTCTTCAAGATCTCGTACTTCCACAACACATATTCTTTCTGTTTGAATCCATGATGCACTCTGAAACGCGCCGTGACCGGAGCTCTAACTCCGATAGAGCGACATTCTAACCGTGCATCTCCCAACAATGACCCAATAAGCACATCTATCTGATGCGCGGAAAACTTTGATTGTAATCTTCCCACGATATTATCCATTACTTGCAATTATACCATTGTAAGTACTTGGACTTCACCGTTATGAGTCAGTTTATTTGATTCTCTTATTTATTTCCTCGTAGATTCGCGCTAGGCTCATTTTGAATCACTTACCCAGCTCGCGTACCACTTTAATTGGCGAACAGCCAAACCTTTGGGAGCTTCTCCACCCCCAGGATGTGGTGAGCCGACATCGAGGTGCCGAACTCCGCCGTCGATATGAACTCTTAGGCGGAACTAGCCTGTTATCCCTAGAGTAGCTTTTGTCCGATAATCTTCCGCCGCATCTAATGCGAACGGTCGGTTCACTTGGCTCTGCTTTCGCATCTGCTCGACACGTACGTCTCGCAGTCAAGCCAGCTTGTGCCCATACACTATCGCCATGGTTTCCATTCACGGCTAGCTGACCTTAATAGGCTCCTCCGTTACTGTTTAGGAGGATAGCGCCCCACTAAAACTGTCCATCAGATACTGTCTCCCCATGGTTGTACCACGGAGGTTAGAATATACATTTTGGAAGAATGGTGTTTCATCGACGGATCCACGCACCCCGAAAGGAACGCTTCAAATCCTACCATCTACGCTACGCATCAAAAACGTATAGTCAATATCAAATTACAGTAAAGCTTCTAGGGTCTTTTCGTCTAACTGCAGGTAACCGGCATCTTCACCGGTACTGTATTTTCACCGAGCAAGTCTCCGAGACAGTTCTCCAGTCATTACACTATTCAACGCGTCAGAACTTCATGTTATTCTCCTATTTTCATAGGGGCATAGACTATATCTTCATCTCAACTTTCATTGAGCGTTGGCGTATTATGGTGGTTTTTCCATGTGAATCATCACACCATCTTCATTTCTAGCAAAATGCTAAAAAATCCAGTCGTTACGGGGTTATCTGATCAAATCTTTAGGTACATTGACAGAATGTCACAATTATGTAATCCTTTTATTGAAGGGGCACAACTATGATACTCAACAAATGTTTGAAAGTCTTGGTGGTTTCTCTTGCCGTCCTAGTCTGTTCGCCGATTTTAGTACTCTCGCTTCTGACGTTTCCATCATACGTCTGCGAGGCACTCCAACCGGCATTCAGCGAATGGATCGGGTAGCGAAACCTAAACAAAAACAATCGAGCTCCGCCATGAAAATTGGCGGGCTTTTTTAATTTAATAACCTAAAGATTTGATCAGATAACTTCCCACGGTATCATCTTGCTTTCATCACACTATCCTTGAAATAGTGCTCCAGCGAGGACTTCACCGTTATTAGCCAATTTTCTTTGGAAGATCACTCTTCCAACAGGCAATTCAATTACCTGACAAGGAATTGCGCTACCTTAGGACCGTTCATTTCTACAGGTAGCTGTGTAAAACTATTTAGTTTTGTTTAACAAATTTTTGCGTGTGTTATCTTTATGTCGCCATAAAGTTCGGACTATATCATCGTTTTCAAATCGTCGACTCCAATTATTGATTTGAAACCGTCTTGCGTATAGTCTCTGAGGATTCTTCTTTTGGTATACAATCTGATAAATTATACTTGCGCTTTCTTCCTTTTCCTTCATTGAGTGTTTCTCTCAATTCTAGAATTCTCCGAAAACCTTGTTCCGTCAGATGTTCTCCATTCACCATTTTCTCAACAATTGAGGAGAAAATAGAGAAGTTTGTCTTTTTGCGTGATGAAAGAAATCCAAACCGTTTGAAAAACGGAATGATTCGCTCTTTCAAAGAAGTGACATTCGTCACTTCATAATAAACAACTCCATCCTTTCTTTCTCGTAAAGTTCCGCACCCAAGCTCATTTTTGATAAGAGCCAAGATAACACGATCTTTTTGAGAAATATTGAAAGAAGCCGTCAATTTCCACTGATCTTTGTAATCATTTCTTTTCTTTACCGAAATGTTGAAGCTTCCTTCACCATCGGTAAACCCTGCAATATAGTTACCTATATCCGGTTTGATTTGGCGTAGCCAATCCATATTTCTTTTTGATTACAAAAGAAGTCTTTCCTGCTGATTGTCTGCGTCATTATATTGTCACTGCTTTTCGATGAAAGCGAGTAATAATGAACACTTTTTTCTTCATTTTTGCAAATGAAGCCAGAGTTTCCAGCATATAGCAAGATTTATTTGCGTAACTACAACGGTCATGTCTATAGTTACGGCCGACATTCACCAGGGCTTATAACAGTCACCACTACATCTTGCGACATAGCAACGCCGTTATTTGACCTTCTGGCATTGGTCAAGTGTCACCCCCTATACATCCTCTTACGAGTTCGCAGGGAGCTGTGTTTTTGTTAAACAGTTGCCAGAGATACTTTAGCTGCGGCCCCTTTAGTTAAAAAAGGGCAAGCCTTATTCCGAAGTTACGGCTGCTTTTTTGCCGAGTTCCTTGGAGACCTCTCACTCGTTCGCCTAGGTCTACTCGACCTGATCACCTGTGTCGGTTTGCGGTACGGTTTTTACATAGTTATGCTTAGAGACTTTTCTTGGAAGCGTGCTTTATTGTATTTACCCTTTGACAGGTATTTGTGAATAGCTTGGAGACGACATTAAAGTCAGGATCCGGATTTGCCAAGACCCACCCTTACTACCAACACGTTAAATCCAATTATACGCACAATATACTACACTCCGTCCTCCCATCGCACTATGCAAAAGTTATGGAATATTAACCATATATCCATCGGGTGCGGCGTTCGCCATCCCCTTAGGACCGACTAACCCTTGGCTGATATACATTGCCAAGGAAACCTTGATCTTTCGGCGTGCGGGTATCTCACCCGCATTGCGGTTACTTGTGCCAACATTCTTACTTCGCAACGCTCCAGTATGGGTCACCCCTTTACCTTCAATGCGATGCGAATACTCTCCTACCACTCCATATTACCGAAGTAATATAAAGTCCTCAGTTTCGGTACAACATTTTAGCCCCGATTATCTGCGGCGCGAAATTTCTCGATGAGTGAGCTGTTACGCTATCTTCGAATGATGGCTGCTTCTAAGCCTACATCCTCATTGTTATAGAAATTTCACTACCTTAAGCGCACTTAATGTTGATTTAGGGACCTTAAATTGAGATCCGGGCTGTTTCCCTTTTGACCAATGGAGCTTAGCCCCCACAGTCTAACTGCCGGATAATTACCTTACGTATTCGGAGTTTGATAGGTCCCGGGATCTTTCGACCTGTCAGGACCTTCCAGTGCTCTACCCCGTAAGGGTACATCCGACGCGAACCCAAAAGTTCTTTCGGAGAGAACCAGCTATTACCAGATTCGATTAGCTTATCACTCCTTACCACACGTCATCCGATAGTTTTGCACGGCTAACCGGTTCGGGCCTCCATTCGCCTTTCGGCGAACTTCACCCTGCGCGTGGCAAGCTCATCTGGCTTCGGGTCTTTAGCAAACAACAAACGCCCTGTTCAGACTCGGTTTCCCTGTGACTCCGTCCTCGCGGACTTAGCCGAGCTGCTTGCTAAAACTCGTTGGCTCATTCTTCAATAGGCACGCCGTCACGGTCTGCACATTGGGCACTTAGAAAAATGCACACTGTGCAAACCGCTCCGACTCCTTGTAGGCATATGGTTTCAGATCTATTTCACCGCCCTTCCGGGCTGCTTTTCACCTTTCCCTCACGGTACTTGTTCACTATCGGTCTAGAAAAATATTTAGACTTGCCAGTTAGTTCTGGCGGATTCCACCGAGCTTTTCGTGTCCCGGTGTACTTGAGAATCAAGACAAAGAAGATCTTTTATTTTCGCCAATGGGACTATCACCCGCTAGGGTTGAGCTTTCCAACTCATCAGGCTAATAAAAAATTTGATAACTTCTCTGCTATAAATAGCACGTCTCAACCTCGCAACCCCTATTGTATTGCTACGATAGGTTTAGTCTTCTCCGCGTTCGCTCGCCGCTACTGACGGAATGCATGTTTGTTTATTTTCCACCTGGTACTGAAATGTTTTACTTCCCAGGGTACGCTCTGGCGTATTGCTACGCGCAGTCATGAAATTTTATCTCATGGGGTTTCCCCATTCGGACATCTTCGGATCAAAGGTTGCTCGGCACCTCCCCGAAGCGTATCGCCGCCACGCCACGTCCTTCATCGCTTTTTCTAGCCAAGGCATCCACCATACGCCCTTTAAATTTCCTACTAGGAAATCTAAAAACCGCTTATTATTTTGCTTACATTGCTTACTTACTTGTTTGATATTTAGTTTTCAAGGTGTCAGTCATCCTGAAAAGAAAAAACCGCTTCATCGAGCGGTCACGAGCAACACTCCCTTTCGGGGGTATGGCTATGGCCGCGTATGTAGTGATTGGTTTCTTGTAAACATTCGGTAGTGGAGTAAGTATACTTATGGTGAAAAATATGTCAATAGTGTGTACAGCCTCGTCATTTTGGGCAACTATGGGGATAGCGTGTGGATAGAAAGAAGAATTTAGGAATTACAAAAAGCGACTCCCCGCGGAATCGCTTTTTGAAGAATTTTAGTTCCTAACTACTATTCCTTCTCCATCACATTATGCACTGTCTTTTCGAGAATCCTCTGTGCTACATCCTTGCCACCAAGACCAAAGGCAAGACCGAGAGCAAGAGCGGCACCATCAAAGACCGCCATGACAATCGTCTGGATCAAAGCTGGAGCGATACCGAGGTTAAAGAGTGCTGTAAGAAGAGCGAAAATCCAAATAGACCACTTTGTAATGCGACCAAGTAGTTCGGCGTTGATAATATGAGCGGCACGTGAACTTGCAACAACTATCTTTTGCATAGCATTGGCAATGATCACCGCAACCATCAAAATAAGAACGGCGATAATAACTTGTGGCAAATATGCAACAACGTCACGAAGGAAGCTGGTGACTTGCGTCAAACCAAGCACATCGAATGAGGCAATCAAGAAAACGATAATAACAAACCACTTTACCAAAGCCCCAACGAACAAGCCGGAGTTCAATTCGTGACCTGCGCGCTTGACTACATCTTCAAGACCAGCACTTTTCAAAGCTGCGTCAATCTTGAGTGACTTGAATATACTTTCAACAAGCTTCTCGACGAGTGATGCTAGCACCCAGCCGATAGCAAAAATAATAAGGGCAATGATGAGGTTCGGCACAAAGCTCGCAACACCATACCAGACACCTTGCAGGGAGCGAGAGAATACATTGCCCCAATTCTCAATAAAGATCATGTGATTATGATTAAAATAATAATTTCCTTGTAATGCCTTTATTATACCATGGATCAAATATGTAAAGGCAGGGGTGGGGATAAGGCCTGTGCCTTACTTCGTCTCAATACCAAGCCTATCTAACAATGTCACATGTGGATAATCAAGAATGTCGCGTACAAGCCTGTCATGTATACCTAGACGATATTCAAAATCCTGCATTTCAAAAGCAGAGTACGCTATCTCCTTCCCTATTTCTGATTCAATAGACTTAATAACTGTTTCAATCTTATCCAAATTTAACTCTTCACCGACAATCAACAGATCAACTCGCGAATCCCAATTTTGAATAAAAATACCTGCGGCAATAAAAAGTTTGATGCGACCAGCGTTAGTAAAACGCTTCGCCAATGATTCATCGGCGTGCAAACTAGCAACAGTCAGGAGATTTTTTAGCGGATCAAGATACGGAAATTTATCATCGAGAATGTATCCATCACCTTTGAGTTTCTTGAAGACAATTTTGTCTCCTTGGCGAGCCTCAACACTTTTCAAAACTTGTTTGCGTTTGATAACACCAGCTTTAGCTAGCACGCTCAATTCCCTACGAACCACCGTCGGCGCGCATTTTGTTCGATAAGCCAATTCTTTTGGCAAAAATGGTGTTGTTGTATTAAAGAGAAATTGTCGGAGGAGTTTGACCTTCGTCTGGCTACCAAATAATGCAGTGAGAGTTTCCATATGCTTAGAATATAGTGAAAAGTCCATAAAGTCAAAAGTCCATAAAGTGAACATGGCGTTCTGACTTTACGGACTTTATGACTTTCGATTTTATAGACTATTTAAACTCAACCTTTCCACCAGCAGTTTCGAGCTGTTTCTTGAAAGCTTCAGCTTCTTCCTTCTTCATGCCATCTTTGAGCAGAGTTGGAGCCGCGTCAACGAGATCCTTTGCTTCCTTGAGACCAAGGGCGAGGACTTCTTTGACTACTTTGATAACTGCAATCTTTTGAGCGCCAGATGCTGTAAGGTGAACGGCAACTGTTGACTTCTCTTCAGCTGCACTAGCACCAGCTGCTGGAGCGGCAACCGCGACAGCTTGAGCTGACACGCCGAATTTCTTTTCGAGTAATTTGACCAATTCGTTGAGGTCAAGAACTGACATCTTTTCGACTGATTCAACCAAAGTCTTGAACTTTGCTGGGATTTCTACAGTAGTTGTAGGAGTATTTGTTTCCATGATAATTTAATGAAGATTTTAGATTTTATTCTATAATCTAGTTGTTAAAATAATAATTACGCGGTTTTCTTTTTTCCTATCTCACTCAACGCCATAACAAAACCTTGAATAGGTGAATTGATGACATTGAGGAACATGCCCTGAAGTGTTGCTAGTGGCGGAATGGAAGCGATTGCGATCATTTCATCCTTGGTCATGTATTTGTTTTCAAATACACCTCCAATGATAGCAACTTGATCTTTGAGCTTCTTCTGGAATTCGTAGACGCCACGAGCTGGAGCGATCAGATCTGTGCCGTATGCGAATCCAAATTCACCAACAAGTTCAGGAGCTGTGCCAGCGTACTTCTTACTTGCAAGCGCAAGTGAAGTCAGTGATTTCTTTGCGACAAAGAAACCAACCTTCTCGGCTTTGAGAGCGCGACGCATCTTGGTGGCATCCTCGAGTTTGAGTCCATGAATGTTAACGAACACCAGCGACTGTGCCCCATCCATGAGTGTACCTACTTTTTCTATAATTTCTTTTTTCTGTGCTTTTGTGCGTGCCATGTTTTTAAAGGAAAGAAGCAGTGAAGCAAAATGGAAAAATTCCTTGTTTGCTTTTTGCTTTTTCCAAGATGTTATTTAATCGACCGTGGCCTGACGTGTGTAGAGGTTTACCTCGGAAGGTCTTCTATCTCGCAAAAATCCGCTTGATGGCGGACTTTGGCGTGATTGCCTTCTGTCTTTAGCCTTGCGAATACGTTATCACAGTCACATCAGCAACGCAAGAATTGGACATTCATCAAATGATTACTCAAACTGCGCAAGGAAAACATCAATCATATCAATAATCTGGGTTTTCTCTGTATCAGACAATACCTTATTTTTCTTATGAGTAACAATTTTCTTCAATTTCTCCACATTATCATGGATTTTCTTGAATTTACCTTTTTTAACCAACTCCTCAAGATGATCAATACGTTTCAAAATATTCTTGGAACGATTGTTTGAGCCGATGAGTTGCACGACTGTTTTCTTCAAAGCTTCAAGAAACATCATCGGATCAGGTGCCACGTTCGCCTTGGCAATAATATCAACTGAACCATTACCATCAACGTCTATTTTTAATGTTGGTGTGGATGAGGCTAGTTTAATTGGGATAATTGCACCAGTCGCATCTGGAACGCCAATTTGAGAACTCACCGTTGTCGAAGCAGTCATGAGTGGCGTTACTGGCAGAGATCCGTACGTCACACTATCCAATACATCTCCACCACGAATCCTCTGAACATTATAGGTAAATTCACCAACACCTGTACCTTGGATAGCAACCGAATAGGTTTGTCCACTATCATCCGGTAAAGAAATATAAGTTTCTGGTTGATTTTCATCTCCATATTGCTCAAAACTGCTTCCAGGAATATTCTTCTCAACATAAATAAAGAGTCCGTCTTCAATATTTTCATCCGTACTCGTTGGCATAGGTGCGACACCGGTATGATTGCCTTGCGAATCATAAACATTTAGATCAACTGGTGAATGAGTACTTACGACTAGAAATGTCGCTTCTTTACTATAATCAGGCTCACCAATGGTCACACCAGGAATTTTTACCAGTGCTGACTCAATAGATTTTGCATTGCTATTATGATTATCAACAGTAATAAGATCTTCAATGGCAGACTGTGTTGCTGATGCACCCAAGATATTCGCATGATTAGTGCTTCGACGATCTATTCCAGAAACAGCTAGCAAATCAATCGCTGTAGTAGTGCCAGCATTATACGCCGCACTAGGAGCAACAACCGTTCCATCACCCATCGAAGTTGTAGTGGCATTATATTTGCTATTATTTGCACCAGAATAAACTATTCCTTTGGCTGTTTTATTACCCCATCCGACAATAGCCCAACGCGCGATAGTCGCTGGCCAAGAAAATGGATCGAGAATACCATGAAGTATTTCCGCGGCAGTCATGAGTGTTTGGTTGGCTCGTGTGCCAATAAATGAGTCTTGTGCGACAACCGAAGTAATTGGCGTTGCGGAACCGCTCGCGTAGGCAATAGTCGGTCCAAAAACTTTTTCGAAATATCCAGCTGATGGCAGGAGTGAATAAGCGCTTGGCATATTGGTTCCCAGTTCTTTTGCCACACTTTTTTTGAGAATTATTCCACCGGCAATATCCTGACCATCTCCATGTAATAGTCCAAGTATCGCTTGAGGTGTTCCAAGATATGGCACTGCCACAGAAATCACCGAATCAATCAGATTTTCTTTGCCTAAATCAACCAATGTTTTGACCAAATACTTGGCAACCAATCCACCATTACTATGAGCAATAAGCGTAACTTTTCCAGTCTTCGATCGCTCTGCTAGACTTTCGACTGTTTCAAGCAATGAATCAGTCGTCGTCGCTCGCTGTGTTCGCCCCGCAACCACCTCGGCTATCGGTTTACGCCAGTCATAGCCAAAGGACTTCCATTCCGCGATTGTTCCTTTTTGGGACAATCCATCCAAAAAATTCATAAAAGATCCATATATTCCGATAAGACCAAGGGCTTTGTCGATTGGACCACCGGCATATATAGACGTATCAGTACTAGAGCCGTTCGAGTCCATGAATAATTTCACTACATCAGCGTTTCTATTGGGCTCCCAAAGTCGATTCGTCATCATTCCTATTCCAAAAGGTCCAGATTCTGGTCGATATAGACGACTAGCTTCAAGTCCAGGTAAAAATAGAACGCTTGAGCAACATACTGCGACTTGAGGAGCAGTCGGATCATGATCTAACCATGGATTATAAATTACTAGTCCTTGTATATTATTTTGAATCATAGTGCTTTGCGGTCCACCAGCATTCCCCCACCAATTATGATCAGCCTGAACATCTATAGCCGTATCATTAAAAATTGCGGCTTGGTTATTATTCAGTAAACTTGAATCTGTGATAGAAACCTTTGGAGAATTTAGGGTTGCCGCCTGAGCGATTTTTATAAGACCAATCTTTTCAAGAGTATTCTGAACACTCCCTAAAATAGATGGTGTATCTTTACGCATCTGGAATACACCGACTGGTTCTTTTACCACAATACCATTTATATTTCCCTCAATTTTACTACCCTGAATTGTCACCAAACTATTTTCACTATATATACCATCCGAATGGATATCACCAACCGAATTGGATATGGTTGATGTGAAAATATGTCCTTCTGCTCCAACAAACCTCAAGCTACTTCGCATAGCAAGTGTCGTATTTGAAATATACGCGCTACCATAGTCAACATTAATACCCCAAATATCGCCAATCTGAACAGGTTCTTCAACTGAACCCTGTATCAATAATGTACCAGCAACATATATGTATGGCTGATAATCTGACACAGGATCAGCTCGAACTTCAACACCAGGCTTAATGATCAGTTTTATGCCCGATGGAACCGTAACCACGTCATTGAGGATATATGGACTATGTGCCTTATCCCACACGGTATCGCCTTGTAAAAAACCATCCGTAACAATGGTTTCGGCATGAGCAACAGTGATCATGCTAGTAAACGTCAAAAATCCTACAATCCCACCCGCGCAAACAATATGTGCTATGTTTTTTAGTGTGTTTTTCATATGCATTAGAAGTTAAACTAATAATGCACATAGCGTATCAAATCGGAATGAAGAAACACTGAAGAAACGATAAAGAAGTAATGAAGATTTTATCGCATGGCTACAAATATGCTTTTTGGGGCAACAAAAATTTCCGTGATATTAAAGTGTCGTGTTGTACCTACCTACGACATATAGAATAGCGAAACTAACCGTAAGGATGAGTATAAAACCTATAAAGAATTTGAAGAAATTACGATCAAAAGGGTTTACCATGAGAGTAGTATATCAAAAATACCCAAGTGAGTGAATGCTGTAGCCAGCTTATTCATTCACTTGGGATATTCTTTATCTTTTATCTATACTTTATCTTCATCTTCCAACAGATATAATCGCGGCCCTAGTTGCAGGACCAACAATACCGATCTGGTCTATACCCATTTCTTTCTGGAAGACAATGACCGCTTTTTTCGTCAAAGGTCCGAAGTGTCCTTTTGACATTCCTACCAAAATAGTAAGATACCCTTTGTTTTCCAAGAATGTCTGCAAAGTGGTAACATCATCGCCATCATCACCTATTTTGAGAGTACGGGTGAAAGAAGTCGAGGTTGTCGTCGTACCAACTATTGCTTGCACTGGAACAATAGTCTTTGCAGTATCAGCCTCAATCGCTTGTCTCGTAAGAGGACCGAGATTTCCTGTAGCAGATATTCTCTTGCTCTTCTGATAAAGCTTCAAAGCATTTTTAGTCTTGGCACCGAAGTATCCCTTTGCTACTCCATTTGGCATAACTAGGAATTTTTTGCTTTCGAGGAAAGTTTGCAAGGCTGTAACATCATCACCTTCTTTGCCAAGATCAATTATTCTGTAATAAGGAGACACAATCACCACTGTGGTAGTTGAAGTTAATGGTTTAACGGCATTGACAATCACTGTGCTCGTAGCTAGGAGCCGTGCCAATTCGGCAGGTGACACCATACTGCCACCAGAACTTGATGAACCACCAGAACTTGCAACCACCGCTGCGGCATTGGTCGTCGCATTGGCTGAGCTGGAATTGAACCCTTCACCACTACTATTGACGCCAGCGACTTTGTAGAAGTACTGCGTAGAAGCGGACGGACTTGTATCGTTATATGTTGTTCCGGTTACGAGAGTAGTCAAAGCCGTAGTGTAATTTGAATCCGTTGAGCTACGATAAATAGTATATGTGGTCGCCGTAGGTGAAGCCGTCCAGCTTAGATTTATCTGACTGGCAGAAGCCACCGTTGCGGTAAGGCTAGTAGGCGCATCAGGAACGCCTGGCAAGATCGGACCATAATCTGTAAAGTGGTTGACTTGAGCGGTGATCGTATGGGTTGAAGTACTGACTGTCGCCGCTACTGGTTCCCAATTCCCCGTAGTGCTGTCGAAATAACCAAGTTGAATTTTTGATTCGTCAAAGTTGTTCGGCAACTGGGTTTGATCATAACTTATCGTCAGCGAAACACTACTGTTAAGAGAAGTGATGGAGCTTCCAGCGGAATTGCTAGCGGTAATAGTTTTGACGGCACTGCGTAGAGGCGTGGCATTGGCTGAAGCCACAACATTGGCTGTATTTGAGACGGAGACATTTACCGAGCTTTGTAATGTGCCTAGGGCATTGCCTGGAATATTCAAGACGACATCGTTTTTGCTAATTTGACCTCCAGAAGTATCCGTAATCGATTGGACCTGTGGCACTGGCGCACTACAACCACTTTGAGCAGTCAAAGTGATATTTTTGCCACTATCACCAGCGATAGCTGAAACTGGAGAAGAACCTAGATAACATGGACCTTGTCCTACAAGATTCCATGTAGAGCTTGAAGGTACATTCAGAGTGAAATTACCTGATGCATCAGTTGGCGAACCGATCTGAGTTGAAGACGCGGCTCCTCCTTGTCTGAAAGCATTAACCCATGCATTGCTGATGCCTACGGCACTTGAATTCAAGAGCGTACCGCTTATTGTTGAACCGGCAGAACTGACGGTAAAGTTTTTTGTTGTGCTTCCCGCAAGCGTCACATTAACATCGCCTTGATCAGAAACATATAACATTGATTTCACGCCGACACGGTAAGTCGTTTGATCAGGAACAGAAAGTAGATAATTACCGCTGGTATCGGTTTGAGTTGAGAAGAATCCAGGACCGTTTATTCTGCTAACCCAGATGTTTACGCCAGAAATGTTTGATCCACCAGATGAAACATTACCACGCAAAGTTACCAAGCTGGCGCTAGATGAGGCATTGAAAAATACATACTTCGTTTGACCTACAGCTATCACAACCCCAGGTTGCATGCCCAATTCACCTGTTGAAGGAGATCCCGCGTGAACTTCATAAGTACCTGCTGGAAGATTTATTATCGCGACTTTATTCAGAGGAGCAGTCGTGCTAGCTACCCAAGAGTTGGTACCATTACCTCGTCCAGTGGAAGGACTGAAGGCTCCGGCGAATAGTTGACCTGCATTAGAAGCATTCTGAATTTCAATTTGTAATGTGCCTTGGGCACCTATGGCCCAGTTTACATTGGTGGCATTGGCGGAAGTCACATCAACATTTTGCTGTGCCAAACCTCCAGTTGACTGCGACCAGCCTTCAACTTGATAGGTACCTGCTGGAACATAAAGCGAATAATTACCACTACTGTCGGTTTGAGCACCACTGCCTCCGCTACTCGAACCAGTACCATGAACGCCTATATTAATTCCTGCAACACCTGAACCGCCTTGGGTAACCTGCCCTGAAATTTTCTTTAGACTTCCAGAATTAACAATAAATGTGGCAGTTGGATTTGAACCGCCTACAGTCACCCCTGTTTGTGCCGTCAAAGGACCTAAAGAAGGTGCGAATCCTTGAACTGTATAAGTTCCGGGCTGAACATAAAGTGTTACAGTACCATTTGTTCCTGTCATACTATTGGCAAAACCGTTGGAACCTTGAGCGAATACAGACGCACCGTTGACTGGGCTAGTCGTACCATTTGCTGTCGCTTGTACCGACACAGTGATAAATGAAGTAGGTGAAGATAGAGCTATTGTTTTTGTTGTCGTAGCCGCATTGATAGATACCGGATAAACAACCGGCTGACCGCCTCCAGGCTTCATAATTTGGACGGAAATTGTGGTTGCAGCAGGTACTTTGAAACGATATGAATCATTTGGCGTAGTACTACTATAATTTGGACTGCAAACTACATCTTGTGGTCCGGTAAATATACCTCCGCCAGTTCTCATAACACCCACGCAGACATTGGCTACACTTCCACCCCCGACACTCGTCAATGCCACCACCAGATTTTTATCGGCTAATACATAGGTGGATGTACCCATATCCGTGGTGCTAGCGGAAGCCAGCCGGATCGAAGGGATGACTGGCGGCCAGTATTTTGCTCCGCTTGCATCTGTAAAATTGGCGCCGGAACCGAATGAACCACCAACAACATTGAAGTTCCAATCAGCACCGCTATTGATCTTGACTCTAGCGAAACCATAACCGGAAGCGTTAAAACCGGGGGTCGTATATGTACTATCGGTAAACACATTGGAGAAAGATTGATTATCGGCGCTAAACGCATTGATAAATGCATTTTGCCCCAATACTCCGCCGGCAAGTTCGATAGTTGCTGTAGAATCAGGAACTCCAAACACCAAAGTAGTTGTGGCAGATTGTCCGACTCCACCAGAAGAAACTAAGTTGACATTTTTGAAACTCGGTGGCAAGAAAGAATTGTAGAAAGTTTGGGAACCCTTATTGAATGGATTGACCCCCATCATGTAATTACAATCAAGGATGTTATTAAATTGCGCGACTCCGTTGGCATTAAGCCACCTCTCGCCCATGAAGAACTGTTTATCTGGGCAACCAACACCAACCTTCACTTGTGCCAAATCTGATGCTGTAAGGGTGGTAGTACCAGCGCCTCCTGTTGATTTTAACACTTGGATCGCTAAAGTATTTTTACCGCCAATATGCAAAGTATCCGTAGGTGGTGGCGTACCCCCACTAAAATCAGACTGCTCAAAACCGAAATATGAACCGTCCAGCAAACCGCTGTTTGATTTCATAGTAAATACCGAGAAAGGACGGTACACGCCAGGATTGGCTGGATTAGTCAATCCTGCCACAGTCACCGTGATCGTATTACCGGCAAGAACAGTGCCACCGCTAGTTGTCAAAATGACTCGATTAACGCCCATATTCGTAGATGTTGAGATAGCACCAGGTAATATTTGAGCCGCGCTACTTGTTGAGATATTATAAGCATAAGTTGTCGTAGCGTTTTGGAGATTATATTCTGGCGGAAAATTGATGCCTATCTTGCTTCCAGCCGGCAAAGCAGTGGCTAAAGTAATGGAAAATGTTGTTGTTGCCGCCACAGAGGTATCATACGAACTATTGGCAACACTAGAATTGCTGTCAGAAACAAGCCCGTTACCTGCTCTGGTAATACCTTTTATGGTGGTAGTGCTGAAAGTAGGTTGGGACAACAAACTGCCTCCCGGATTATTAGGATTGGTGGAAGTACCTGCCATCATTGTCCATGACAAGTTGCTTAGCGACGAAATTTGTCCTGAAGCATTATTGATACCACCGATAGTGATCACAGTCGTTGAACCAGCGAGTATTGTGCTCGTAGCAAAACCGTAAATAACCGGCCCACCTGATGTTTGAGCTACCAGAAGACCACGAGCCGCATTGCTACTTGTTGATACATAGAGATCAATACTAGAGGTAGCGATGATTATGATACTAGTACTAGTGGCGCTAAACGACGGACCTTGGTTAAAGGTCGGTAAAATAAATTGGACGATATTTCCGGCTCCGATAGCAGTAGTAGTGGTAGCGGTAAATGTCCATTGCGTGTTAGTAGCGCCGATGAGGTTGTCGACATATATAGTGTTTGCTGAAACTGTTAGGAGATCAGCAGCGTGAGCGACATTAGCCGTTAACATCGACAGAACTATAGTTAGCAATAACACACTAGTCGTTGCAACCAGATAAAATAATTTGTTCATTATAATAATTTTGTTAGGAATAAAAGAGAGAAAAATGCTTACTCTTTTTCAATAATAAGAAAACTATTTAATTATACCCCCCCAAGGGAATTAAGATAGCGAAGTTATCCACATTCAATTTATAGAAGTCTGAGTTGAATGTTTGTCCACATAATCATAAGTCATTCTTGAGATAGTGGATATGACATTATCAAGATCCGGGAAACTCTGCCCCTTTGTCATGACGCACAAAAAATACGGATGGCTTGGATAATATATTATGCCACAATCATGAAGTTCATGATTTATAATGTCCCCATTGGATAAAATATTGGTATGTTCGCCAAATTTGTGTGCAATGATCGTGCTTGAGGAAACACCTGCTGTGAGACCACTTTGAAAATGAGTCTCCGACAGCAATTTCAAAGCTTGCTCCGAAACATCCCATGGAAGATAAGTGGAATTGTAGAGCGTTCGAAAAACAACGGAAAATGACCGCACAGTCATGTAGTCAGTCGTTCCATCACCTGCAGGTTTGAGCAATCTGAAATCGTTATATACATTCATAAATTCATCTAGATTGTCTGTAACAAGCAGACGCATAGCAACATTGTCTGAATTGACGATCATATCATTCAACAGATCTCGGATCGAATAATCTCCAGGATCAAGATGCTCTGATGCCTTGTAATATTGTTCGGATTCATCAGGTCCTGGATAATAGACCTTCTTCGACAGCTCTATATCGATCGAAGATGTAGATTGACTTGCTGATGTCAAAGCTTTCCGCAAATACGAGATCATGACCGCGACCTTGAGCATACTTGACGGTTCATACTTTTCCTCTAGATTCGTCCCAGTCCAATGACCGTTATTCACATCGCGGAGATAGACGGAAATTGCATCAGCTTTATGCGTGTTTTGCATCTTTCTGACATACGCGTTCATAGTTGCATCATAATCATCATATTCATGAAAAAAGTTTTGATCGGATTCTGTGAAAAGGATCGGGTTCGTGAACTTGTACATCGGAGAATTTTCTCGATACTCAACTGGGGCGGAAATGATCCCATATATAGATTGGAATGCCAACGCCATATTCTTCGAATCTTGCGGAACTATCTTGACCATCACGATAATCATCATGAGAGTGGCAATCGCGTATGCGACATGGATATATGAAAAAGAATTCTTCATCAGGAATAAAATTACTTCTGCTTAGAAATAAAATCTGCCACGAATGTAACATACTTGACATAATCACCAATATTATTACGTATATCATCAAGCATTCGTCCTGTATCTATTTTTTCGTATTGATGAACAATGCCATTACGTAGACCAACAGATTCACTAATTTTCAAAGCAAAATCTGGCGGTAAAATAGCTTGCTGACCAAGTATGATAAATGTCCCACGGTATTCTCTTGGAGACTCTAAGTTTAACTCTGCAATCAAATGCGAATTGACATCAACTGCCTCGTCTACAATAAGTTGTAGCAATCT
>ORMF012041596.1_pt1 | contig 28209 bp, 24 predicted proteins | sample 1779871 | NCBI WGS metagenome assembly ORMF01 (sample SAMEA104232316, study PRJEB22302) | groundwater metagenome | biome: forest; feature: aquifer; material: groundwater | place: USA | collected 2011-08-07 | depth 5.4 m | reverse complement strand
GATGAAGGAGTTTCCTATAGGCAGAGAATACGATATGGTAGTGTCAACAGGGGAGCAGGTTACAATCGGCCTTCTGGCGCTGGCGCTTCAGGATTTGGGTTTTGGCGCAAAATCGTTTCTCGGCCATCAGGTGCCGATTATAACAGACAGCGCATTCGGCAAGGCAAGGATTGAGGAGATAGAAACCGGCGCTATATTGTCCGAACTTAAAAAAGGAAATATTGTTGTGGTTGCCGGATTTCAGGGCGTTGATAAGGAAGGGAATATAACAACACTCGGCAGAGGTGGCTCTGATACAACCGCTGTTGCCCTTGCCGCTGCGCTCAAGGCGGATGTTTGCGAGATATACACAGATGTGGAAGGCGTTTACACAACAGACCCGAATATCTGCCCTGACGCAAGGAAGCTTAAAAAGGTTTCTTACGATGAGATGCTTGAGATGGCAAGTCTCGGCGCAAAGGTGTTGCAGACAAGGTCTGTTGAATTCGCAAAGAAATATAATGTCCCGATGATGGTAAAGTCGTCCTTTACCGATGCAGAAGGGACGCTTGTTACAAAGGAGGATAAGGATATGGAGAAGGTGATAGTTTCAGGCGTTACTTATAATAAAGACGAGGCAAAGATAACTGTTGCGAAGGTGCCTGATAAGCCCGGGATTGCCGCAAAGCTCTTTGCCCCGCTTACAAAGGCAAATATAAATGTGGATATGATTGTGCAAAATGTGAGCCACGACAGTCATACGGATTTGACATTCACTGTGTCAAAGGCGGATTTTAAAAAGGCATTGCAACTGGTGGAAAAAACCGCCAAAGAGATGAAGGCAGGCAAGGTGCTTTCCGATACAAATATTGCAAAGGTGTCTATTGTGGGCGCAGGCATGAGGAGCCATGCAGGCGTTGCTTCAAAGATGTTCGAGACTATGGCGAAGGAAGGTATTAACATCCAGATGATTTCAACATCAGAGATAAAGATATCCGCTGTCATTGACGCAAAGTATACGGAACTGGCGGTGAGGACTTTGCATGATGCGTTTGGACTTGCTAAAGAAGATGTAAAGAAGGAGAGGTAGATTGAAATCCAAACCATGGTCAGGTCGTTTTACAGAAGCAACCGATAAGCTTGTTGAAGAATTCAACGGCTCTATCTCTTTTGATAGACGGCTCTACAGGCATGACATCATGGGCTCTATTGCCCATGCAAATATGCTGGCAAAGGTTGGTATTATCGCGAAGAAAGAGGCGGATAGGATTATCGCCGGATTAAAGGCGGTTGATAAAGAGATCGAGGCCGGCAGGTTTAAATTCACCTCCGATCTGGAAGATATCCACATGGCAATTGAAAAAAGACTTATGGAAAAGATCGGGCCTGTTGGCGGGAAGCTGCATACGGCGCGGAGCAGGAATGATCAGGTTAGCCTTGATGTCAGGTTATATTTAAAGGATGAGATAAAAGAGGTTCAAAGTTTAATAAGGGATTTACAAAAAACTCTGGCGGATGTTGCAAAGAAAAATCTTGGTTGCATAATGCCGGGTTATACCCACCTCCAGAGGGCGCAGCCGATCTTATTCAGCCATCATCTTCTGGCATATTATGAGATGCTGAAGCGGGATTATGAGAGATTCACAGACTGCTTTAAGCGGGTAAATGTCATGCCTCTCGGCGCAGGCGCACTGGCTGGAAGTCCGTATCCTTTGGATAGAGATTTTGTTGCAAAGGAGTTGGGTTTTTCGAAGCCGACAGACAACAGCCTTGACAGCGTGAGCGACAGGGATTTTTGCATAGAGTTTTGCAGTGCGGCTTCAATTTTAATGATGCATCTGAGTAGGCTCAGTGAAGAATTGATTCTATGGTCATCGCATGAGTTTGGTTTTATTGAATTATCGGATGCGTTTTCAACCGGCTCATCCATAATGCCGCAGAAGAAAAATCCTGATGTGCCTGAACTTGTGAGGGGCAAGACAGGGAGGGTTTATGGAAATTTGATGGCCTTGCTTACTGTGATGAAGGGTCTTCCTCTTGCGTATAACAAAGATATGCAGGAAGACAAAGAGGCCTTATTTGATACGATAGATACTATCAAAGATTGCCTCAGAGTATTTTATCCCATGCTCGCTGCAATGAAGATAAATAAAGAGAGGATGCTTGATGCAACAAAGCACGGATTTCTTACTGCAACGGATGCGGCGGATTATCTGGTTAAAAAAGGGATTCCGTTCAGGGAGAGCCACCATATCGTCGGCAAGATTGTCGCCTATTGCATTAAGACATCGCAGGAACTGACGGATTTATCTATGGATGAATGGAAAGGGTTTGCAAAGGTTTTTGATGAAGATGTGAAAAAGATAGTTTCTGCAGAACGTTCCGTGAACAGCAGAAAGGTAAAAGGCGGGACAGCTTTGGAGACCGTAAAGAAAAGGTTGAAGGAGATAGAGAGGGAACTCTTATGAATAGGGGAGAAATAATTTCAGCTTTAAAATCATATTTTCAGCAAAAGGCTATTGCCTATAATATTGATATGGCATTTCTCTACGGCTCATGGGCTGACGGCTGTCCAAAGGCGGAATCGGATATTGATATGGCGATAATGCTTGATACAGAAAAGGCTGAGGAAGAGATATTTGATATTATAAACAATATGACTCTTGAGATCACCTATATTTTAAAAAAAGAAGTCGGCATTATTTATATTGATCCGGAATTATCAAAGCCGATACTCCATTACAATGCCATTGTCCACGGCATACCTGTCTTTATGAAGGATTTTACAAGGTATGTTGATATAAAATTAAAGGCAATCTCCCGGATGGAAGACTTCAGCATCTTCGGCGTCAAATGGCAGGACGAGATTGTGAGAAAGAGGATGGAGGCCATTGCCTGTGCCTGAATTCAGATATGCGAGAGGCAGAATAATGGAATCTCTTGTCTATATTACACAGGAGATGAAAGAGTTTGACTCTGATTATGCTCAAAAGACATGGCAGGAATATAATGCGGATATAAAACTGCAAAAGCTCATTGACCGCACCATTGAAAACATACTGACGGCTATTATTGAAGTAAGTGGAGTTATATTGACCGAGAACAATATAGGAGCGGACAGCTATCCGGATGTTATGCAAAAGGTCGGTAAATTTTTTAATTTGGGTGAGGCTGAAATAGATGGCCTTGCAAAGTTTGCCATTCAGAGAAACAGGCTTGCCCACAGGTATCTTAATTTCAGATGGCAGGTGGTCGGGTTTTATATTCAGAACAGTAATATTCTTAAAAGGCTTATAAGTTTGATTCACAAATATGAGGAGACAAAAGGGAAATAAAAGCAGTGGTCAGTGGTCAGTGGTCAGCAGTCAGAGACATAGTTGCCAAATTTGTTGGGCGGGTTTTAAATTACTGATAAAACGGCAGGCTGCAAGGTATTTACTTTTTTTACTGCTGTTCACTTGTTCACTGTCCACTGTATTTATGGGCTGTGGCAAAAAGGCTCCGCCGAAGCCGCCGCAGGAGTCTGTTTCTAAATAATATTAAAATTGATACGGGGGTTTTAGATGAATTTTTTTAATTACAAGGGAAACAAATTCTGCGCCGAAGGGGTATCAATAGAAAAAATCGCAAAGGATGTCGGAACGCCGTGCTATATCTACAGCCATAAAACCCTCATAAGGCACTACACGGCCTTTGATGAGGCATTTAAATCTGTGCCGCATCTTATCTGCTATTCGGTAAAGGCAAATTCAAATATTGCTGTGCTGAATACATTTATCAAGCAAGGGAGCGGCGTTGATATTGTTTCAGGCGGCGAGCTTTTCAGGGCATTGAAGGCTGGCGCAAATCCAAAAAAGATTGTCTATTCCGGGGTCGGCAAGAAAGAGGATGAGATTGAGTATGCGCTGAAAACAGGGATACTTATGTTCAATGTTGAATCGCCTGAGGAACTGCGGGCAATCAACAAGATTGCAGGCAGGCTGAAAAAAAAGGCGGGGTTTGCCATACGGGTAAATCCGAATGTTGATCCCAAGACGCATCCGTATATTTCAACAGGGCTTAAGAAAAATAAATTCGGCATAGAGACAAGGCAGGCGATTCAGGAATATATTTACGCCAGGAACAATCTGAAAAATCTTACGCCTATCGGCGTTGACTGCCATATCGGTTCGCAGATTACGCAGCTTTCTCCGTTTGTTGATGCGCTTAAAAAAACAAAGGAGATTATTAACACTCTTCGGAGCCAGGGGATTGCCGTCAAATATCTGGATATAGGCGGTGGCCTTGGGATTACCTACAAAGATGAGGATGCCCCGCATCCGAGTAAGTATGGCAAGGCTGTTATAGATGAGACAAAAGGGCTTGGAATAACCCTTATATTTGAGCCGGGCAGGGTGATGGTGGGGAATGCAGGCATACTGGTAACAAAGGTTTTATATACAAAACAAGGCACAGAGAAAAAATTTATCATTGTTGACGCTGCTATGAACGACCTTGCAAGGCCGAGCCTCTACGGGTCTTATCACGTCATAAAACCTGTAAAGAAGGATGGCTCTGCAAAAGAGATTATCGCTGATGTTGTTGGCCCAATCTGTGAATCCGGCGATTTCTTTGTAAAGGACAGGGAACTCCCTGAATTCAAATCAGGCGACCTGATGGCAATAATGAGCGGAGGCGCTTACGGATTCTCCATGTCAAGCAATTACAACTCAAGGCCGAGGGTTGCTGAGGTTATGGTAAAAGGAAATATTTTTTTTGTAGTAAGGGAAAGGGAGACATACAAGGATTTAATAAAGGGAGAAAAAAATTCACTGTAATTCGCAATTCGAAATTTGTTTATGTGTCTTGCCATACCAATGAAAATAGTTGAAAGAAACGGTGACACCGGCATTGTGGAAACAATGGGCGTAAAGAAGACCGTTTTTCTGAACCTTGTGGACGCAGAGGTTGGAGACCATGTTCTCGTCCATGCAGGCGTTGCTATTGGCAAGGTGAACGAAAAAGAGGCGGAGGAGACAGCGGCAATGTTAAAAGAGCTGATAGAAAGAGATGTTTCTGATAATGGGTAAAAAGATGATGTTAGTCTAAAGTAAGGATAGATGAAATATTTCGTCTATAATCCCAATTCGTTTATAACCGAGTTAGGCGGCATTGTAGCGCTATTTTGGAGGGAATAATTGACTATACATAAAGAATTAGAAAGGCAAGGCACTTGGTGTTTTAGATGGCGAAGTTACTTGCCTTTGTTACTTCTTCCAATATTACTCATTGCCTTAAAAGACTCCGAATATTTGGAGAGGGTCTTTGGAGAAGCAAGTGAGTCCTTTTGGGAAATTTTCTGTTTATTATTATCTTTTACCGGTCTATTTATTCGTTGTCTTGCCATTGGCTGCACTCCCAAAGGGACATCGGGCAGAAATACAAATAGACAGATTGCAAAAGTTCTTAATATAACAGGTATGTATTCAATAGTACGACACCCTCTTTATCTGGGGAATTTTATAATTTTTTTAGGGATGATTTTATTTGTTCAAGTGTGGTGGTTAGTATTAATAGCTGTTTTAGCATTTTGGTTATATTATGAACGGATAATTTTTGCTGAAGAATCATTTTTACAGGAAAAATATGGGGTTTTATTTTTAAAATGGGCAGAAAAGACTCCAGTTTTTCTGCCAAAGTTCAGAAATTGGCAAAAACCAGCCTTGCATTTTTCATTCAAAAATGTCCTTAAGAGAGAATACACTGCCTTTTTTCTGATAACGACATATTTTCCTGTTATTGATTTTATCGCAGATGTATTTGGAGAGGGAAAAGTAGAATTTGTGATAGGCTGGGAGTTACTATTTATTATTGGATTAACAGTTTATCTTACACTACGAACTCTCAAAAAGAAATCAAAAATACTTTGTGTTGAAGGACGCTGAAGCGCTACAACAGTCGCCCAACATGGTGCAAAAGATTTACATCCAAACCCTTTGGGCTTCTTTTGGCCGCAAACGTTAGGCGAAATGGCGTATCTTAATTTTTAGGGAAAATAGGGTCAGCGACCATTAAAACGCATTGCCCGCAATGTAGATAACAGAGCGCTTCCTGTCTGCCACAGGCAAAGAGGTTGACAATGCTGGAAACAACACAGAATAGATCACTCCACAGCCCATTCCCGGACATCTTTAGTTTCAGAAAATGGGATTTTAGATTGTTGGAAAGATATAAACCTGTCTTTGTAAAATCTGATAAGGTCTGCCATCTCTGCGGTCTCGGGCCTTGCAAGCTAACCCCCCCTGCCCCCCCTTTAACAAAGGGGGGGAATGATGGAGGTTTAGTAAGGGGGGGGGGAGGGGGGGTTGGTAAATGCGGGATTGATGAGACTGGTTTTAAGGCAAGGGCGATATTGCTGGACGCTGTCATAGGCGCCTCAGGCCATACATCTCATACTGCAAGGCTTTTAGAGGATTTAATAAAAAGATTTGGCAAAGACTGTCCTGTGTCTGCCGGTCTGCCCACCAATATACCAACTCCAATTATAACGCTTATAACAGGCAGTAAGCCTGAAAATATCGGGGAGCTGAAAGATATTATTGCCTATATAGAAGGACAGTTGACACATCTCCTTTCATCCATAAGCTTCGGCACAGAGGCGTCACCCGAGGACTTTGTGAGCAAGATGCTCCATGCAGGCATGTTGGATAACCTTGCAATGGAGATTGCAGACATTGCCCAGATATCCGCCATGAACATGCCAAAGGGCGAATCCAATTCTAAATTGATAAATATAGGACTTGAAACCGTTGACACATCAAAACCTGTAATCCTCATTATCGGACACAATTCATTTGTTGCCCATGAGATTATGCGCCTTATTGAAGGAAGAGGTCTTAAGGATAAGATAGAGGTCTGCGGCCTATGCTGCGCTGCTTCTGACGGGGCAAGGCACAGCCATGATTTTAAGATAATCGGCAACCAGTCTGCGCAATTAGATGTTATTAAATCAGGCATAGCAGATGTGGTTATTCTGGATACGCAGTGCATAAGGGCTGATGTGGTTAGAGAGGCAAATAAGATTGGGAGTCTGGTTATTGCGACAACACAGGAGACTGCCCTTGGTTTCAGTGATTTAACTGATATGCCATTGGATGAGGCAGGGGAATATGTCTTAAAAAATGGAAAGGGCATTATTCTGGACAAGAAAAAAGCGGCGGAAACAGCGTTAAATACAGTGGTCAGCGCTCAGTGGTCAGTGGTCAGAAATAAGAAGCCAAAACAAAAACCAGAAGGCGCTAATTACGGCCTTTTGAGAATAGGACGCGGGCCGATAAGGGACAGCGAAATCAGAGGGATTGCGCCGTCTATTGTGATGGGAGAGATACCTGGGATTATCGGGATATTCGGGTGCCCGGAAGAAGAAAATCAAAAGCCTGCCCCTGCAGGCAGTAAGCAGGGGTCAGAAGTCAAAGGCCTGCCCCTGAATGCTTCTATCAGGGGTCAAAAATCAGAAGTCCACAGGTTTGCAGAAGAATTTCTTGCAAGAGGCTATATTGTTTCAACAGGCGGATGCGCCTCAATGGATGTTGCAAAGGGTGATTTGTTTAAAGATAATGCCGATTCTTTCGACAGCCGCAACCTTACAAATCTGGGTTCATGCGTGTCTGCTTCGCATCTTATCGGCGCGTGTATTAAAATAGCCCGGATAATGTGCCACAGAAAACTGGAAGGCAATTATGAAGAGATAGCAGACTATATAATAAACAGGGTGGGCGCTGTAGTCATACTGTGGGGCGGCTTTACGCAGAAGGCATTTTCATCTGCGCTTGGCATGGCAAGGCTCGGCATTCCTGTTATATTCGGGCCGAGGTTTAAAAACTATGGCATCAATTTAATGGCAAAGGATAATGGCTGGCGTGTAAAAGACGCAAGGTTCAAAGACATGGTTTCAACAGGTCCTGCGCCTCAGAGCCTTATATGTTATGCCGAAATCGCAGGAGATGTTCTGCCGCTTGCGGCTAAACTCTGCATGAGGCCCAACGATACAAGCGAGGGGAGAAAGGCAAAGTTGAAAAACTATATAGGGCTTTATAATAAAGGTAAAAAACGGTTACCTCCTGATATAAACCTTTTTGTCAGAACACATTACGATATACCAGAAGAGGTTGAACAGAAAATTAAGCATTTTTTGCAGACCAAAGATTGGCATTCTACGTTTATCCCTGACCCAACAATGCTGTAATCATCTTGCAACTTTTCTAAAAGTATGTCTATATAAATAGCGCTTTATTCAGCCTTGATTTTTTAATCAATTTGGTATCTAATTTTTATACTTAGATTCATTTTATAAGGAGAACTCTTTCGGGTTCTATGGAAATCAATATAAACAAGAATGCTGAACTCTGGCTCAAGGAAGGGCTGATATCCCTTGCCATACTTTTGGGCTTCTGGGTGTTTGCAAAGTTTGCGAGATACTTCTTTGTCAGGTGGGTTTCGGTATTTACAAAGCATACTGAGACTGAGTTGGATGATAAGATAGTTGAGGCTGTAAAGGGGCCTATACTTTACATTATCCTATTATTTGGTTTCTCCCTTGCTTTAGACAATCTGCCGCTCCATGCAAAATTAAAATCAATAGGCGACGGCATAGTTTTTGTGCTGGGCGTGGCAATTGCTTTGTTTATGGCATACAGGGTAGTTAATGTCATCCTTGAATGGTATACCCACAATGCCCAAAAAAAGACTGAAAGCCAGCTTGAAAAAGAATTCCTGCCGTTAATAGAGAAGATTGTATTCATTTTCATATTTATCACAGGTTTGATAATTGTCCTCAAGCATTTCAATTACGATGTCCTGTCCCTTATTACAGCGCTGGGTGTTACATCCTTTGCCATTGGTCTTGCGGCAAAGGATACGCTTGCAAATATGATATCAGGATTTACCCTCATGCTGGACAGGCCTTTCAGGGTGGGGGACAGGATAAAGCTATCAACAGGCGATATCGGAGACGTGGCGGAGATAGGTTTGAGGAGCACAAAGATAAAGACCATGGACAGCAACATGCTGATAGTCCCTAACACAGAGCTTGTAAATACAAAGGTCATAAATCAGTGTTATCCGGATAAGTTAATGCGCGGCCTGATAAATGTTGGGATTGCGTATGGAAGCGATGTGGAAAAGGCAAAGAATATAATGTTAGATGCGGCAAGGGAAAATCCCCTTGTTGTCAGGGAACCGGCCCCGCTGGCACTCTTTCTGGAATTCGGCGATTCTTCTTTAAACCTACAGATGTTCTTCTGGACTCCGGACTGCTTTCAGATAGGTTTTGCCCTTGATCAGATAAATACGGAGATAAAAAAGAGGTTTGAGAAAGAGGGTATTGAGATACCGTATTCAGTGAGGACGGTATATTTGAAAAATGAGAGATGATCGTGCGCGAAAGAGGAGGTTTAGATGAAACAGCTTGAAAAACTCTACGAGGGCAAGGCCAAGATCCTTTATGCTACGGACAGTCCTGATTTGCTGATACAATATTTTAAGGACGAGGCAACGGCCTTTGACGGAAAAAAGAAAGGGATTATTCAGGAAAAGGGGATATTGAATAACAAAATTTCTTCAAGGCTCTTTCAATATCTTGAGGATAAAGGTATACCTACCCATTTTGTAGAAAGGCCGTCTGACAGGGAGATGGTGGTAAAAAAACTGGAGATAATCCCGATAGAGGTTGTTGTGAGGAATATAGTTGCAGGAAGCCTTGCAAAGCGCATGGGCGTTGAAGAGGGTATGTCTCTTAAAAAAACTATCCTGGAATTTTATTACAAGAGCGACCCGCTCGGCGACCCCATGATAAACGACTATCATATTGAGGCATTTGGCCTTGCCCGGAAATTTGAGGTGGATATTTTAAAAGAGATGGCCGTTGAGATAAACGGGCATCTCTCAAAGTTTTTTGACGAGAGGGGAATAATCCTTGTGGATTTTAAGCTGGAGTTTGGCAGGCACAAGGGACAGATATTATTGGGCGACGAGATAACCCCTGACGGCTGCAGGCTGTGGGATAAAGAGACGAAAGAGAAGATGGACAAGGACAGATTCAGGCGCGACCTCGGAAAGATAGAAGAGGCATATCAGGAGGTTTGCAGAAAGGTGCTGGGGTAAGGAATTTATGACATTATCTAAGAAAAAAGCAATCCTTGCACTTGCAGATGGCACGGTATTTGAGGGCTATCCCTTTGGCGCAGAAGGGGAGGCGATAGGCGAGGTGGTTTTCAATACCTCCATGTACGGGTATCAGGAGGTTCTTACTGATCCGTCATATAAAGGGCAGATGGTTGCCATGACCTATACGCAGATAGGGAATTACGGGGTGGATGAAGAGGATATAGAGTCAAACAGACTCTGGCTTGAGGGTTTTATTGTAAGGGAATCTTGTAATTATCCGAGCAACTGGCGCGCAAAAGAAACAATAGACAGTTACCTCAAAAAAAATAATGTGGTGGGCATACAGGGCATAGATACAAGGGCGCTTACAAAACATCTGAGGGATAACGGCGCAATGAACGGCGTTATATCAACTCTGGATTTAGACGCTGCAAGCCTTGTTAAAAAGGCAAAGACGTTTCCTCAAATGACAGGCCTTGACCTTGTAAAGGAAGTAACATGCAAAGAGCCGTATAAATGGGAGCAGGGTCTCTGGGACTTGGAAGGAGGTTACGCATCACGCACCACACATCACGCATCACGGCATAAAGTAGTTGTCTATGATTTTGGCATTAAATTCAATATATTGCGAAATCTTATTAATGTTGGCTATGAAGTAACTGTTGTGCCTGCGTTTACGCCTGCAGAGGAGGTTTTGAAGATGAATCCCGACGGCATACTCCTCTCAAACGGCCCTGGCGACCCTGATGCTGTCACATACGCCATTGAGAGCACAAGGAAGCTTATCGGCAAAAAGCCAATATTCGGCATCTGCCTCGGTCATCAGATACTTGGGTTGGCTTTGGGTGGAAAGACTTATAAACTCAAATTCGGACATCACGGCGGAAACCAGCCTGTCATGGATTTGACTACCAAAAAGGTAGAGATTACTGCGCAGAACCACGGCTTTGCAGTTGATGTGGATTCACTAAAAGGCATAGCAGATTTGACGCACATAAATCTGAATGATAAAACTGTTGAGGGATTTGCTCACACAAAGCTGCCGATTTTTTCCGTGCAGTATCATCCTGAGGCATCGCCGGGACCGCATGATTCTTCTTATCTCTTTAAACGTTTTACAGATATGATGGAGAAAGGGCTGCTTGCCTAAACGAACTGACATAGAAAGCATCTTAATCATCGGCGCAGGCCCGATTGTCATCGGTCAGGCTTGCGAGTTTGATTATTCAGGCACGCAGGCGTGCAAGGCGCTGAAGGAAGAAGGGTATAAGGTAATACTCATAAACTCAAACCCGGCAACAATAATGACAGATCCTGGACTGGCAGACAGAACCTACATTGAACCGATTACACCGGAGATGGTTGAGAAGATAATTGAGAAGGAAAGACCGGATGCGTTGCTGCCAACTATGGGCGGCCAGACAGCGCTTAATACTGCCGTTGCCCTTGCAGAGTCCGGTGTCCTTGAAAAATATGGTGTTGAACTGATAGGCGCAAAACTTCCTGCAATTAAAAAGGCGGAGGACAGGGAACTATTCAAGGAGGCAATGAAGAGGATTGGCCTTGATGTGCCGAGGAGCGGTTATGCAAAGACCTTACAGGATGCATTGAGCATAGTAGAGACGATGACTTGTCCTGTCATCATAAGGCCATCGTTTACCCTCGGCGGCACTGGCGGCGGCATTGCATACAACGCTGAGGAGTTTAAGGAAATGGTTCAGTTTGGTCTTGATGCAAGCCCTTACCGTGAACTTCTGATTGAAGAATCGGTGATAGGCTGGAAGGAATATGAGCTTGAGGTAATGAGGGATACGAAAGACAATGTGGTGATTATATGCTCCATTGAAAATTTTGACCCTATGGGCGTGCACACAGGGGATTCCATCACAGTTGCGCCTGCCCAAACACTGACGGACAAAGAATATCAGATAATGAGGGATGCTGCTTTAAAGATTATAAGGGAGATAGGTGTTGATACAGGCGGCTCCAATATACAGTTTTCGGTGAACCCTGTTGACGGCAAGATGTATGTGATAGAGATGAACCCCAGGGTCTCCCGCTCATCCGCGCTTGCGAGCAAGGCAACGGGCTTTCCCATTGCAAAGATTGCGGCAAAATTGGCAGTCGGCTATACTCTTGATGAAATTCCAAATGACATAACCAAGATGACACCTGCATGTTTTGAGCCCACCATAGATTATGTGGTTACAAAGATTCCAAGATTTACATTTGAAAAATTCCCGCAGGCAGACGCAACTCTTACAACGCAGATGAAGTCAGTTGGCGAGGCTATGGCCATAGGAAGGACATTTAAAGAATCCCTGCAAAAGGCTATGAGATCGCTTGAGATAGGGAGTTACGGGTTTGAATCCAAGATGCAAGATAAAAACCTATCGCGGGTTCAAGTTTGTAACTTGAACCCAAATAGTTTGTATGAGGCAAATACAAACTTTATGGAGCAGGTTACAAACCTGCTCCCGCAAAGGGGAATGGGATATGAGAGACCGGAAGATTATCTGGATGTGGTGAGGGAAAAACTGCGTGTGCCAAACTGGGAGAGGCTCTGGTATATAGGGGATGCCTTAAGATGCGGTATGACAGTTGACGAGATATATGCCCTGTCAAAGATTGACAGATGGTTTTTGAATAATATCAGGGAGATTGTGGAATTTGAAAAAGAAATTACGAATTACGAATTACGAATTATGAATTCAGAAGTTTTGCGTTGTGCAAAAGAACTCGGATTTTCCGATAGGCGTATAGCGCAGCTTCTATCAGCAGGGACTGTCTCCGGTGCAAAAAAATGCCATCCACCCACAGGCAAAGAACTTGATGCAAAGGAGTTTCAAATAAGGGAAGAAAGAATAAAGGCAGGCATAATCCCTGTTTACAAGACAGTGGATACCTGCGGCGCAGAGTTTGAGGCATTTACGCCGTATCTGTATTCAACATATGAAAGACCATTTTACAACATAAAAGTCAGAAGTCAGAAGTCAGAAGTCAGAAGTTTAAAATCTGGATGTGAATCAAATCCAACTGATAAAAAAAAGGTCGTTATCCTCGGCAGCGGGCCGAACCGAATCGGGCAGGGGATTGAATTTGATTACTGCTGTGTCCATGCGTCATTTGCGCTCAAGGAAGAGGGGATTGAGAGCATAATGGTCAACTGCAATCCTGAGACGGTTTCAACTGATTACGATACATCTGACAGACTGTATTTTGAGCCTCTCACCTTTGAGGATGTCATGGCCATAATTGATAAGGAAAAGCCTTTTGGCGTTATTGTGCAGTTTGGCGGTCAGACTCCTTTAAAGCTTGCAGTGCCGCTTGAAAAGGCAGGGGTGAAGATACTGGGCACATCGCCTGATTCCATTGATATTGCAGAAGACAGGGAGAGGTTTGACAGGCTCCTTGCAAAACTAAAATTAAGGAAGCCTGAGAGCGGCATGGCGCGCTCTGTTGAAGGGGCAATTGAGGTTGCGAAAAGGATTGGTTACCCTGTTATGGTAAGGCCGTCTTATGTCCTTGGTGGAAGGGCAATGGAGCTGGTTTATGCAGAAGAAAGTTTAAAGGAGTATATGACGAGGGCTGTCCAGGCATCCCCTGAGCATCCTGTGCTCATTGATAAATTTTTGAATAATGCCGTAGAGGTGGATGTTGACTGCATAAGCGACGGCACGGATGTTGTTATCGGCGGCATCATGGAGCATATTGAAGAGGCGGGCATCCATTCCGGCGACTCGGCATGCTCTCTTCCCCCATATTCTTTAAGCACTGATGTAATAGAAGATATTAGAAGGCAGACATATGCGCTTGCAAAGGAGCTAAAGGTAATCGGGCTTATGAATGTCCAGTTCGCAGTAAAGGGAGATGAAGTCTATATACTTGAGGTGAATCCAAGGGCATCCAGGACTGTTCCGTTTGTAAGTAAGGCGATAGGAAGGCCGCTCGCAAAGATAGCTGCAAAGGTTATGCTTGGCAAGACACTTAAAGAACTGGGTCTTACAGAAGAGGTTGCGCCAAAACATATATCGGTAAAAGAATCGGTATTTCCGTTTATAAAATTTCCCGGAGTTGATACCATACTCGGCCCTGAGATGAAATCAACAGGCGAGGTCATGGGGATAGACAAGGATTTTGGAAGGGCGTTTGCAAAGGCCCAGATTGCGGCAGGGGCAAAACTCCCTTTAAAAGGCACAGTATTTATCAGCGTTAAAGACGATGATAAAGATGAGATTATACCGGCTGCAAGGAAATTAGAGGGCATGGGTTTTAAAATCATTGCAACAAGCGGGACTGCGCAGCATCTGAAAGCAAAAGGGGTTAATGCAGAATTTGTGTATAAGGTCGGAGAGGGCAGGCCTCATATAGTTGACAAGATAAAAAGCGGAGAGATTGCGATGGTTATCAACACATCGTTCGGGATAAAGGCGGTTAAGGATTCGTATTCCATAAGAAGGTCCGCGCTTGTGTACGGCGTGCCGTATTTTACGACTGTATCAGGAGCAAAGGCAGCGGCTCACGGGATAGGCGCGTTGATAACAGAAGGGCTTGGCGTAACGTCGATACAGGAGTATCATGAAGCAGGGGCAAGGGGTTAGTCTGTTAGCAAATGTAAAAAAGGGGAAATATCAAAAAACAAGACCCTTTCTTGCCTCAAAAAGCAGGGTAATATGTTTCAGGTGTAGGACTGGCTTAAGACATTGCCAGTGTCAGATGAGGTTGTTGTAAAGGAGAATTTAATTATAAAAAAACTATTCATTGATGATAACCGTTAGAAGCATTAAAGAATTGATAACTGCGTGCAGGTGGCTTCTGAACTTTAAGAATGCGTTTTTGGCAAGCGACCTGCAACTAATTTCCAAATGGATAGAGCAGTGCTCTTCCGCAAATGGCACAGAAGAACAATTAAAATTAGAACTATATGAACTTTTAATTGCCTTAAAAAATATCGCATGGAAAGATGGGTTTATAGATAGGAATACTGGGGAAATAATAGATAGCATTTACAATGATACCGCTCCTATCATTTTTAAGGATAAAAATTTCTGGTTCACAGGGAAAGCCTTTTATGGGGCTCGGAAGAAATGCGAAGAGGCGGTATTGGCAAGGGGTGGGAGAGTTCTTGAAAATAGAAAACCCGATTACCTTGTGGTCGGCTTATTTACAGAGACACTTTTTAGAGAAGATGGTTATACCAATAAGGTTGAAAGTGCCCTGCGTCTAAAAGCGGACAGATTTGTGGAAAGTTATGGCATCCACATAAGTGCAGATGAGACTATTAGTGATGAGACGAAATTTATCAAGGGTTATCCTGTTTCAATAATCTCCGAAGAACATTGGATAAAACACTTATGAGGTTGTGGTGAAAAAACAGATGGTCATAAATGAACATGGTTAGCCTGTCTATCGCAGTAGATACCACCAGAGCCGTTTAACAATTAGAACTATTGATAAAATTATTGGCGCATGAAACTAATATGGGTAGCGCGCCGTTTAAAAGTAATTTACAGCAGCGGCAGATAACAAGAGTGCTTAAGGGTAAGGTTCAAGAATTTTGCCCTTCTCAATTTTTTGCTATATAATTTGCGGGTATGATAATATTGAATAATGCAAGGGAGGTAGATATGCTGAAGAATTTAATTGTATCAGATCCGGCTGTGATGATGGGGAAACCTGTTGTAGCCGGAACAAGAATAACTGTTGAACTTATTTTAGAAAAACTGGCTGCTGGCGAAACAGTGAAAGATATTCTTGAAGCTCATACAAGGTTGACTCATGAAGGTGTTCAGGCTGCGCTTGCTTTTGCTGCCGAGGTCTTAAAAGGGGATGTTGTTTATCCGGTTGCCGGGGCGGCGGCGTGAACTTACTTGCAGATGAAAGCATCGACAAGCAAATTGTTGATGCGCTTCGTGAGAAAGGATATATCGTTGGTTATGTAGCTGAAATGGACCCTGGAATTTCCGATGATGTTGTTCTTGAACTTGCAAACAGTGAAGGAGCTCTTTTATTAACAGCAGATAAAGACTTCGGTGAATTGGTATTTCGTCTTCGTCGTCTTTCTTCCGGAGTTGTGCTGGTCAGATTGGCTGGTTTATCCCCAATTAGGAAGGCTCAAATTGTTGTTCCCTTAATCATAAAACACTTCAGTGAGTTGATGGAGTCCTTTTCAGTCATTACCCCGATGGGTATTCGTATTCGGCATCAAAAAATTGAATGAACATCTACTTATTTCTGATGATCAGGAATTAGGACATGCAGCTTTCTCAAATAATCTCAACCCTCCTTAAACCCCTCACATTTGCGTCCAAAGATAACTTCACGCATATCTCCGCGGTAAAAGATGTAGAGAGCCTTGTGGAAAAGCTTTGCAAACAAGCCTTAATCCTTCCAATTTCAGATGATGATGTTAAAAAAATGAGCGAGCTTATGGCTGCATTCAAGGGCTTTGATAGAATAGCTGTGGATGAAAAGAAGGAGAAAATCCGAAGGGGATTGGATATTATCAATGCAATCAGTGAGCAGCGGTCAGTGGTCAGTGTATTTGCTGAAAGCCGAAAGCTGAAAGCTGAATGCTACTCTTTAGATGAGATAAAAACAAGGTTATCCAAAATTTCAACACCTCTCAAAGACATTAAAGGTATCGGCCCAAAACTTGCCGAGGTATTTAAGAAAAAGGCTTTGGAAACGGTGGAGGATGTTTTATATTGGCTGCCAATCAGATATGAAGACAGGCGCCAGATGAAAAAGATATCTCAACTTATATTTAAAGCTAAAGAGGTTGTGTCAGGCGAGATAGCGGCCATGGGCGAGGTATTTTACGGCAGGCGAAAGGTCTTTGAGATTGTTATAAGCGACGGAAGCGGGTTTCTGAGATTGAAATGGTTTAATTACAGGCTTCCGTTGATGAAAAAGAGATATAAGATAGGACAGAGGCTTGTGGTTTACGGTGATGTGGGTATTTTCAGCGGTCAGAAGGAGATAATCCATCCTGATGTAGAAATATTTGAAAATGATGACGAACTGGATTCCATTAACTTTAATGCGATAGCGCCGGTCTATTCGCAGGTCGGGAATATGCATCAGAAGACAATCAGAAAGATTATACGAAGCATAGTTGATGAATTTTCACCCCTGGTAATTGGCTCAGTTCCATCAGATATTTTGAAGAGATATGGGCTTCTTGAGTTACCGTTTGCTGTGGCAGAAGTTCATAAGCCCAACTCCGAACTCCCAACTCCTAACTCCGAACTATCTAAAGACTGGCTTCCAAGAAAAAGCATTGTGTTTGATGAACTATTCTCCCTTGAAATGGGGCTTGTGCTCAAACAAAAGAAGCTTGGCAAAGAAGAAGGCATTTCATTCAATACTAATTCCAGGATGATCGAGGATTTCAAAAAAATGCTTCCATTTAAACTGACATCTGCGCAAGAGAGGGTAACCTCTGAGATTAAAAGGGATATGGAAAAGCCGCACCCCATGAACCGCCTTATACAAGGCGATGTCGGTTGCGGCAAGACTGTTGTTGCGTTTATGGCAAGCCTTATTGCCATTGATAACGGCTATCAAGCCGCAATTATGGCGCCCACGGAGATACTTGCAGAACAGCATTATCTTAATATCCATAAATATGCAGAAGGACTTGGCATTAAGACTGCTCTCCTCACCAGCAGGCTCACGAAATCTGAAAGGAAGGCAATTCTGGATGATATAAAAACGGGTGAGATAAATCTTGCCATTGGCACCCATGCCCTTATTCAGGAGGATGTGGAATTTAAAAGGCTCGGACTTGTGATTGTGGATGAACAGCACAGGTTCGGTGTTATCCAGAGGGCGATGCTTAAGAAAAAAGGGGCAAATCCTGATATATTCGTTATGACAGCAACACCGATACCGAGGACATTATCCATGACAGTTTTCGGAGATTTAGATGTATCGGTTATAGACGAACTGCCTCCGGGAAGAAGGCCGGTTAAAACAAAGGTCTTCAGAGAAAGGGAGAGAGAAGGAGTTTATAAGATTATCAGGGGTGAGATGGAGAAGGGAAGACAGGTTTATATTGTCTATCCCTTGATAGAGGAATCAGAAGAACTTGATTTAAGGGATGCTACGAGGATGTCAGAGCACCTTAGAAAAGATATATTTCCTGAATATAAGATAGGCCTTCTCCACGGAAAGATGAAGTCTGATGAAAAAGAGGCTGTTATGAAGGCATTTAAGGCAAGGGAGGTGGATATACTTGTTTCAACCACTGTCATAGAGGTAGGTATAGATGTGTCTAATGCAACCTGCATGGTGGTGGAACATGCAGAGCGGTTCGGCCTTTCCCAGCTTCATCAGTTGAGGGGCCGTGTGGGAAGGGGAGAACATGATTCATACTGCATACTCCTTGCCGGTAAAATTGGCTCAGTGGATACATACAAAAGGCTTAAAGTAATGGAAGAGACAAACGATGGTTTCAAGATAGCAGAGGAGGACTTGAAGATTAGAGGCCCTGGAGACTTTCTCGGCACGCGGCAGTCAGGCCTGCCTGATTTCAGGGTTGCCAACCTTTTGACCGACAGCTCCCTGCTTCAGAAGGCAAGGGATGAGGCGTTTAATCTGATAAAATCCGACCCTGAATTTGAACGGGAAGAGCATAGGGTGTTGAAGGAGATAATCAATGCCAGATGGAAGGGAAGGATGGAGTTGGCGACAGTAGGGTAGACTGGAGGGCGAACCCTTCCTTATCAAACCGTAGAAACAGGTCTTTAGACCTGTTAATCCCCTCTTGAGAGGGGTAGAGGTGTGCAACATGGTTGGAGCCATGTTACTACGACTTTGCTGCAAATAACATTCCCAACTTTTGAGCATACTTGCCTATATTAAGAGGTGTTTGACTTACCTGTTTACAATAAGATAAATATTCATCGTAATCAAAAGGTTTTTGAGGTTGGAGACTATATCTGTATTATTACTGCGTATCATGGACACCTCTTTGGATATTCACTCATTGCCACCATGAGCATACCAACTTTTTGAGAAAACTCGGATATGGATAATGGGTCTGCATTTTGCTGAATACAGGCTGTGGCAAAATCTTTATAACTGAATTTATTTTCTAGTGCCAGCCATATATTTAACCTATTGTTTAATAGCACTATGGACACATCCAAGAATAGCTCTCAGTTTGATTATATCTATCTGTTGTTGTCTGACTAACATGACAAGGAGCAACTGCGCAGCTTGGTAAACCAGCGCAAGGAGCATTAGCGCAAGAGTGAAGAATATATCTTGTCAATGACGCTCCAGTAATAAAATCGCAGAAACCAACAAGAGAGCTCCACGAAAAGCAGACACTACCAAAATGTTACACATCCTGGAACTGTGCAGTCTACTGCTTGACCTACACTGGTTAAAACCCACTTTCCACTAGGCATCCTCACATCTTTTGTGGCCTGATTCCCACAACTGTCTTTTACTGTAATTGTTGCACTGCCGCACTGGCCTGAAACCGTAACAATTCCAGTTTGAGTTATAGAGCCTTTTGTTATGCTCCATGTGTACGGCGATGTTCCTCCGCTTGCAGTATATTGGGAACCGTTAGATGGCACATCGGGGCCGGAGAGGGTGAGGGTAACACCAGTAGGGCATTTAACAAGACAGGGATTGGGGTCTTTTCTTGATGGTTTATCCCGCCACCTTCCATTTGGAGCATATTCAAGGTGCAGATGAGGTCCACTTACACCCCCTGTAGTATCTGCCTCTCCTATTTTCGTGCCTTTTGTTACCTCTTGTCCTTTAATCAGATGGTTCGTACTGCCATCAAGAAGATGGGCATATAATGTTGTTGAGCCGTCTTTATGTTTTACTACCACATATTTACCCCACCCTTGTCCCTTTTGTCCAAGACGGTTTATGTCGTCTGGCCTAAAATCAGATCCATTTGCCACAAGCACATTTCCATCTGCCACTGAAAGCACATTATCCCCATCTGCTGCTATATAGTCTGTACCATTGTGTTTGGGCGGATTAAATGGATCTTTAATAGTCGGTGGGCTTTCAAGCGGCGAACCCCAATTGGCTCCTTCACATCCTGATTGCCCGTAGACAAGAACTGTAAATTCAGGGGCAAACCCTGATAGAAGAATAACTGAGAAATAAACTATAAATCTATTGCACATAGTTTGCTCCTCTCTTATAAAGCTGGAATGGCTCCCACAATCACGATGGTTTCATATGTAGCTTCAACATGCCGCAGATTTGTAAATACATATTGTGGCAATGTTGCTCGAAGTATTTTGGTTGTTGAATCAAATGTAGACGAAAATCTGCCAAAGTGGTCATAGAGTTCCGGAGCATCCAGTGGTTCATGATACTGGGCAAATACATGGATCTCATAGTCAGAAGGGATAGATGCAATAAAAGAATCTGGAACATTAAGAAGCACTTCAAAGGAGGTTGTAGGTTCTGAATAACCTGAATTTATCCTTATCTCATAAGGGAGTCTTGGGCCTTCGGCAGTTGCATTAAAATCTTCCTGCGTTTTAGGAGAAGCCGTTGCAGATACAGTAACATACCGATTAGTAGCAAATGCCCCAGCAGGAAATGTTACAGAGGCATATCCCTCAAGTGTAACTGTTCCACCTTGTGGTGAAATTATGCCAGTTACTGTTGGATTCTTAACAGTTACAGCGGCCGTTCCCATCTCATACGAATTTGCAATGCTTTGTGCCTGAATGGTTACAGAAGGTGGATAAGGCACAGCGTCTGGAGCGGTGTATAAGCCTGTAGAATCAATCGTCCCAAATCCCGCGCTTGTGGTGCCTTCTTCAATCACAGACCAGACTACCCGCTGGTCGTTTGTCCCTGAAACAACCGCATTAAACTTAACGCTATTTTTTACTATAACCTCAGGGAGCTCAGATGTTACCGTTACCTTTACAGGAGATAAAAAGGTAATGGTTATCTTTAAAGAAGATGTCGGCTGACTGGCAAGTTGTATGTTCAGGGTGTTGCTGCCAAGAACAGGAGTAACCTGTTTGGTTAAAAAACTTATATTTTGATTAAAGTCTTTAGGCGTGAATATATCTGTGCCATTGAGTTTAATTGATGCGCTGCTGACCTTGCTGCTTTCCACTTTTAGGGTAAATGTCCCCAATAGGGTCGGAATATCAAAACTCTCCTGAAATACATTCGGCGCGCCTGTTGTGCGTATAAAGGTCTTTGGGCCAAAGACATCTACAGGATGAATCGCTAATGCATCTGTAATTAACAATGTGAAATTAGAGACAAAGACCAATAAAAATGTTATTAAAATTTTCTTTTTAAGCATGACATACCTCCTTTGAAGAAAGGTCTTTTATTTTCACACATTTTTGCACGCACTTTTTAAAAGTAAGTATAGTAGGAAAAATAATCATGTCAATGCCTTTCTTTCTTGCCAAAGAATAATACATGATGGGTAAAGTATCATGACATTTTCTTCTTAAAAGATTTAAGTTCATCTGCTTCAAACACTATATTTTTGCCAATTCTTTTAAACTTCAAAATCCCTTGTTTTACCCATCTCCTGACAGTTATCTCTGCTACCTCAAAATACTCCGCTGCTTCTTTTATTGTAAAAGGGGACCGCCTTACATCGTCAAACACATCATCATGTGTATAAATCTCTTTTTCAAACCCATATCTTGCTATAACGATAAAAAGTTTCTCTCTTTCTTTTACCGGCATTTTTAATATTTCCGTATAAACCTTTTCCGCTGTTATTGTGGTTATCATAATTATTTACCCCCTTATATAGTGTTTCAGGTCTCTGTAAAAGTTTTCATGCGTCCCTATCATGTAGACTACTATGTCATTAGCCCGTATTTCGTATGCAAGAAGATATTGCTGATGGTGGAATTTAAACTTATGAACTCTAAATCCTGCAAGGTCTCCCTTTTTAATTTCTCCAGTAGATGGATTGTTTTTAATTCTGCCAATTTCATCTTCAATAACAAGTTGAAAAGGTCTTGTCTGTTTTTTGACAAAATTTCTAAATGCAGGCTTATAAAAAACATCCATGATTAAGAAAATGATAAATTATTTAATCATATATGTCAAGAGATTTAGCCGTGTTCTTTCTTGCCAAAGAATATATAATAAGTTATATATCTATTTCAAGCTCAGGGGAAATTACTGGCTTGAAGTAATTGCAATGAGCCATTTAAAAATTTCTGAGCATATAAACCGTATCTTTAATAAATGGATGGAAGGTGAGGGGAGAGGATTTTTGTTCTATCTCCTTGTCCCGTTTTTATACATTACTTTCCTTCTTTACGGCATTGGAGTGCGGCTTAGGTTTTTTTTATACCACATTGGTGTATTTCAGACACACAGGCTTGATTGCAAGGTCATTTCCATTGGCAATATCACCACAGGCGGAAGCGGCAAGACACCGATGGCCATATATCTTGCGGAGCGATTACTGGAAAGAGGCAAAAAAGTGGCTATACTCAGCAGGGGATATAAGGGGAAGATAAAGGATGTCGGCGTTGTTTGTGACGGAGAAAATATATTATTAGGCCCGGAAGATGCAGGGGACGAGCCGTATCTAATGGCTGTAAGATTGAAGACTGTTCCTGTGATAGTCGGCAGAGACCGTTATAAGACAGGTACATATGCAGTTGAAAGATTTAATCCGGATATTATCCTACTTGATGACGGCTTTCAGCATATAAGGCTTGCAAGGGATATGGATATTGTGCTTATAGACTTACGGAGAGGGTTTGGAAACGGCTATCTTTTTCCAATGGGTATTCTGAGAGAGTCTTTGAGAGGTCTTAACCGGGCGTCATTTTTTATGGTTAAGGGCAATGAATTGCAAATTGCAAATTTAAAAAAACAAAACAAGCCTATTATTTCATTTAATTATAAACCGCAGGCCGTTATAAATCTTCTTGATAACAGCAGGCATAATGTGGATACTTTAAAAGGGAAGAAGGTTGTCGCCCTTTCAGGCATAGCAGAGCCAAAATCATTTAGCGAGACACTAAAAGAATTAGGGGCAATTATAATCAAAGAGATTATCTATCCCGACCATTATTTTTATACTTTTGATGATTTGAAAAAGATTAAGGATGCAGCGGCTGAGGCTGAGATTATAGTTACAACTGAGAAGGATGGCGTAAAGTTAAAGAGGCTTTCCCCCGATAAACCTGTCCCTGCAAGTAGTAAGCAGGGAAACATTCGGGGACAAGCAATAAAAGATCTGCCTATTTATACTATTGCAGTAGATATTAATATTAAAAACACTAAAGATTTCAATGAGATATTGGTGAATGTTTAAGAGATTTGTAATCATTGCGTTTAAGATTTTATCCTGGTTTATAGGGCATATACCTCTGGCTATAAGCCTCTGGATTGGGAGGGGCTTGGGCAGAATTGGTTTTTATCTGGATAAAAAGCACAGAGAGATTGCGCTAAATAATCTCAAGGCGTCCTTTGGAGATGAAAAAACATCTGATGAAATAGATATCATAGCAAAGAAGGTTTTTGAAAATCTTGGAATGAATGTAGTGGAGTTTTGCAGACTCCCCTGGCTTAAAAAGGAAAGTCTGGACAAATATATTGAGTGCGAAGGGTTTGAGAATTTTAAAATGGCGTATGACAAGGGGAGGGGAGTGATATTTCTTACCGGCCATTTCGGCAACTGGGAACTTATGGCCATCTTCTATGCCCTGAAGGGGTATCCGGTGGATATAGTAGTAAGGGACATGGATAATCCTGCTATAGATGAATTTGTAAGATGGGTAAGGACGAAGGCCGGTAATAGGATAATTTCTAAAGGACGTTCAATGCGGGAGCTTCTCAAGATACTCTCAAAAGGCGGGGTTGCGGGGATTTTACTTGACCAGAATGTAACATGGGCCGAGGGCGTGTTTGTCTATTTCTTTAACAGGCTTGCGTGCACAAATAAGGGGGCAGCGCTTATGGCCATATCGAGCGGCGCGCCTGTTATTCCAACATTTATAGTAAGGGATGGGAAGAGGCACAATGTTATTATAGATAAGGAGATTAAAGTTGTTGATACAGGCGACAGGGCAAAAGACCAGATGGAGAATACAGCTGCATTTACAAAGGTTATAGAGGATTTTGTCAGAAAACATCCTGAACAATGGTTCTGGCTCCATCAGAGATGGAAAAGCAGGCCTGAGAATGATCCGAATAAAGGAACTGAAAGGGCATCGCTGATAGAAAATAGGTTAAAGATATGAATTACGAAATTACAAATTTCCTTTTGGCGCTAATCCCCATATTCGTGGCTATAGACGCTATAGCCGTACTTCCCATATTTTTGTCCATGACGGAGGGGATGCCACCTGACGACAAAAAGATTATTATAAAACAGTCGGTAATTACAGCCTTTCTGGTAAGCGTCTGTTTCCTTGCTGTAGGAAAATTCATATTCTCGGCCCTTGGCATAACTGTCGCAGATTTTAAGATAGCAGGCGGGATACTCCTTCTTGTTTTGGCAATCAACGATCTCTTATTTCCAGAGAAGACAAGGAGATTTCAAGGTTCATCTATCGGGGTGGTGCCGCTCGGGATGCCTCTGATTGTGGGTCCAGGCGTATTGACAACTATAATAATTCTGGTGGATACATACGGCTATCTGCCCGCGCTTTTTTCCATACTCATAAATCTTTTCATAGTCTGGTTTACGTTTAACAAGTCAAATGCAATAATGAAGATATTGGGCGAAAACGGCGCAAAGGGATTTTCCAAAGTCATGAGCATATTCCTTGCCGCCATTGCAGTAATGATGATAAGAAGGGGTATATTTGAACTGATTAATATGGGATGGTAGGAATCCTTGCAAAAATATCCTGATTGGGTTATTTTAAATTGCCATGTATCGCACATCGCATATTACATATCGCATATTACACATCCTTCTGCCATTTATTACTTTTCTTATTACTAACTGCGCCAAGATAGACAAAGAAGCTAATGCAGTGCAGCTTGCAAATAGCGATACTGCCCCTGCCTACGGCGATACCATTGTGGAAGGCACAATCGGCGAGCCAAGCGTCCTAATCCCCATGCTTGCAGGTGATTCGGCATCCCATAATGTGGCAAGCCTTATTATCAACGGGTTAGTAAAATATGATAAGGACTTAACGCTCATAGGTGATTTGGCAGAGTCATGGGACATATCAAAAGACGGCCTTGTTATTACATTCTATTTAAAAAAAGGTGTTAAATGGACAGACGGTGTTGAGTTTACTGCCGATGATGTGATGTTCGGCTATAAAACCATAATAGATGAAAAAACACCTACCGCATATTCAGAGGATTTTAAGCAGGTAAAAAAGGCTGAGGTTATTGATAAATACACATTCAGGATTATCTATGAAAAGCCCTTTGCCCCTGCATTGGGGAGCTGGTCTTATATAGTGGTACTTCCCAAACATCTTTTAGAGGGCAAGGATATAACAAAAAGCGAACTTGGAAGACACCCCATCGGCATGGGCCGTTTTAAATTTCTTAAATGGACGCCGGGACAGGAGGTTGTCCTTGAGGCAAATCCGGGCTATTTTGAGGGAAGACCGTATATAGACAGGTATATATACCGTGTCATACCTGACCCTGCGACCATGTTTCTTGAGCTCAAGGCAGGCGGTATTGACTGGATGGGACTTACGCCGATTCAGTATACAAGACAGACAAACACTGCGTATTTAGAAAAAAACTTTAAGAAATACAGATACCCTGTGCCTGCGTATACATACATGGGTCTGAATATGTGCTTAAGGCGCGAGCCTGACACAGGAAAGTGTATGGAAAAACATCCCTGGTTCGGCGACAAGAGGGTGCGCCAGGCAATAGCATACGCCATAGACAAACAGGAGATAGTGGACGGCATTCTCTTTGGCCTTGGAAGTCCAGCCACTGGGCCGTATGTGCCGAATACATGGCCTTACAATCCCAATGTAAAAAAATATGAATACAATCCGGAAAAGGCGAAAGAACTCCTTGCTGAGGCAGGGTGGAGGGATACTGACGGAGACGGTATTCTTGACAAAGACGGCAGGCCATTTGAATTTACCATACTCACCAATCAGGGCAATACGGTAAGGATAAATACTGCAACCATTATCCAGTGGAGACTGGCCAAGATTGGCATAATGGTAAAAGTGAGGACACTGGAATGGTCGACATTCATAAATGAATTTATAGACAAAAGGAGATTTGAGGCGGTGATACTTGGATGGAGTATTGGCCTTGACCCTGACCAGTACGATATCTGGCATTCGGGCAAGACAAAAGAAAAGGAATTTAATTTTGTAAGCTACAACAATCCAGAGGTTGATGCGCTTCTGGAAAAGGGTAGAAGGACATTTGATACAGAAGAAAGAAAAAAGGCATATTTCAGGATACATGAGATACTTGCAGACGAACTTCCATATATATTTCTTTATGTCCCTGACGCAACACCCATTGTCCATGCGCGCTTTAAGGGAATAGACCCGGCGCCCCTTATAGGCATGGGCTACAATATAGATAAATGGTATGTGCCGGCAGGGCAGCAAAAACATAAGATAACTCAGTAATATGTTAACCCCGAGCGGGTTTAAGTTTGCAACTTGAACCCAAATAGTTCGTATAAAAGTAATCACGGAATTCAGGAGCAGGTTGCAAACCTGCTCCCGCAAGTGCGTAAGATGCTAACCTACCTCTTAAAAAGACTCCTTGAGATGATCCCAACTCTGTTTGGGATTACCATCATTTCCTTTTTCATAATCCAGCTTGCGCCCGGCAAGCCCACGGATGTGCTTGCTGATTTAAATCCGAAGATGACGCCTGAGGCAAGGGAAAGGCTTACAAAATACTACAATCTTGACAAGCCCATCCATGTTCAATATTTAATGTGGCTTAAGAGGGTTGCAAAACTTGATTTCGGCGATTCGTTTTCCACTGACAGGCGGCCTGTCTGGACAAAGATCAAAGAAAGACTCTCTATTACCATACTGATTAACTCCCTTGCCCTTGTTTTAATCTTTGCCATTGCCATACCCATAGGCGTATCATCCGCTGTTCATCAATATTCTCTTTACGACAAGATTACGACGATGCTTGTCTTCATTGGCTTTGCCATTCCAACTTTCTGGCTCGCATTGCTCCTCATGATACTCTTTGGCGTTAATCTGCACTGGCTTCCCGTATCAGGCTTGAAATCCCTCGGATATGAAAACCTGTCTGTTATAAACAAGATATGGGACAGCGTGAGCCATCTGATATTGCCTGTTACACTGGAGGCATTTGGAGGGCTTGCTGGCATTTCAAGATACATGAGGAGCAACATGCTTGAGGTTATAAGGCAGGACTACATCACTACTGCCAGGGCAAAGGGGCTTTCTGAAAGGAAGGTTATATACAAGCACGCCCTTAGAAACGCACTGCTTCCTGTGATAACCCTGCTTGGTCTTTCAATCCCCGGGCTCATCGGCGGCAGCGTAATATTTGAAAATATATTCGGTATCCCGGGCATGGGCCAGCTTTTTTATCAATCTGTAATGATGAGGGACTATCCTGTAATAATGGGCATATTAACCATCGGAGCAATATTGACATTGTTGGGAAATATGCTGGCGGATATAGGGTATGCTCTGACGGACCCGAGGATAAGGGCGAGATGACAGTCAGCAGTCAGAAGTCAGAAGTCAGAAGTTTAAAGTATATCTTCTGGCGCAGGTTTAAAAAGAACCGGCTTGCGGTTTTTGGCGGGGTTATTGTGTTTATACTTTTTACCGTTGCCATACTTGCTCCATTTATTGCTCCACATGGCCCAGATGTAATAGATGTGAGGCATGTGCTTGAGCCGCCGAGCCTCCAACACCCTTTTGGAACAGATGACTTGGGCAGAGACATTTTAAGCCGCGTAATCTACGGCTCCAGGATATCCCTTGCAGTGGGCTTTGTTGCTGTGGGGATTGCAACCATAGCCGGTATTATTTTTGGGGCATTGTCAGGCTATTACGGCAGATGGACGGATACTGTCATAATGCGGTTTGTTGACATTATGCTGGCCATCCCAACATTTTTTTTAATCCTTGCAGTCAT
>ORMF010049723.1_pt1 | contig 28225 bp, 14 predicted proteins | sample 1779871 | NCBI WGS metagenome assembly ORMF01 (sample SAMEA104232316, study PRJEB22302) | groundwater metagenome | biome: forest; feature: aquifer; material: groundwater | place: USA | collected 2011-08-07 | depth 5.4 m | reverse complement strand
CGACAAGAAGATCAGCGAAATCCTCGCCGCGAAGGAAGCAGAGCTGAAGGTCGTTTAAGGCGGGGAAAGTGGGCCGGCGTGGATTCGAACCACGCTCACCAGATTAAAAGTCTGGCGCTCTTCCTACTGAGCTACCGGCCCGTCCCGCTATTCTATCTGATTTTGTGATTTGTTGTTATCTCCTGTTACCCAAATCAGTTATCGCAATTTCGGTTTGTCATCCATCCTCTCCAATTTGCCCACTTTGTGATCGATTCCTTAGCAGTACCTTAGCAGAATCAGCCTCAAGGGACTTGGTCGTTGGATCATGTTTGAACCTTGATGACAGCTAGGTGATCCACGATTGACAAGCGTTATGGCATAGGATAAACTTAGTTCTTGTCGCACCTTGTATCAATCGCAACACGCTATTAGCAATCATCTTTTATGGCGAAGGCAAGGGGAGGCGATCTGATGGGGTGGGTCGTTGGGTGCGACAGACATAGCGGAAACGCGGACTTAGCTGTAGGACAACCCAGCTAAGGATTAACGTCTACGGACTTACTGTAGACGTTTTTGTTTTTGTAGGGATGGAAATGACAAAACTATCGCTGAAGATAAATATCGCTGCCACCAAACAGCATCTCTGGGAGATCATCACCCACCCGGAGCAGTATCCGGCCTACATGTCCGGTGTTCGAGAGGTAACGGTTCTTCAGCGGAATCAATCGGTCGCCCTGGTGCGCTGGAAGGTTTTGATTGACGGTGTAGAAGTTGAATGGACCGAACAGTGCCAGTACGACAAAGACAACTGCAAGATTTGGTTTCATGCCACCCGGGGCGATTTCTCCGCTTACGATGGAACCTGGGCTATAGAGCGCGCTTCCAAAGGGGTAAATCTGGTCTTAGATGCGACGTTCGATTGGGGGCTCCCCTCCTTTGAAAAAGTCATAGCAACGGTGGTGGAGGACAAGATTCGCCGAGCTTTTATGGGCATGTTCGTCAACCTAAGGCGGCATGCCGAAGCGAATCGGACGGAACAGAACTATGCTTTCGTGATCCATCCTCTGGATATCGGGCTGATCGGCGTTGCTTTCCGGGAACCCAATATCGTCTCGAAGCGGAAAGAACTTATATCGAAAGCATTCGAATGGCTCCCCCCTTTCAAGTGCTCGGACATTGTTGGCTTGAAAGCGCTCGATGGGTCGGAAGTGAACGGGTCGTTGATCTACTGCCCCTTGTTACCGGAGCAGATGGTTGCCAACAACGGCGAGATAGCTTTAAAGCGCACCATCGAAGCGGTTCAAGTTGCCGAATCGCAGGGAGCTAAAATAGTGGGACTGGGCGCCTACGCGGCCCAGATTGGCCGGAAGGGAATTCTTGTAGCTGAGGCGGTTCGAGTTCCTGTTACAACCGGCACCTCTTACACCATCGCAACGGCCATCCATGGTATTGAGTCAGCCTGCAATGCGGTTGGTGTTGATCTGGGCAGCGTGAGTGTTGGAATCGTTGGGGCAACGGGTGGTATTGGGAGCGCGTGCGCTGAATTGCTTGCCGGCAGGGTCCGGGCGCTTGTCTTGAATGCCAGAAATCAAACGCGTTTGGATAATTTGGTTGGACACCTAAAAGATAAAGCACCCGATCTAGACGTAATGCAGACTTCCGAGATTGATTGGCTTATTGCCAATTCCGACGTTATCATCATGGCCACAAATACCCCATCGGCGCTTATCAACGCCAAAGCACTTCGACCTGGAACCATTGTCTGTGATGTTTCCCGGCCGAGGAATGTATCTCCTGAGTCGGTTGAGGAAACCCGTGGTTCTGTTCTCGTTTTTGACGGAGGCATTGTCAAGCCGCCCGGGGAAGTTGATTTTGATTTTTACTTCGGGTTGCCTCCTGGATTAGCTTACGCTTGTATGGCGGAAACGATGATCTTGGCGCTTTCTAGACGTTATGAAGGCTATTCTGTCGGTGGGAATATTTCCGCTGCTAAGATTGAAGAGGTTTCTCGGTTAGGGAAAAAGCAGGGGTTTGGACTTGCAGAGTTGCGCTGGTGTGAGCGGGAAATCCCTCCGGAAACCTTTCAGATTGTGCGGGAGCACCTCTCCAAGAGGACTATCGGATCGCGGCTCTAACTCCGCATACCAGTTCTTCCCTTCTCGCTTTCCTCGCCTGCGCAACGTTGGCTCCCCTGGTTTTGTGGAGGGGAAGGAAAAGCAGACAAACCTACCTCTTTTCGGGTCTGACGCTTATAGCGGGTATTTGGTGTCTTTTCCCCTTCGCTACTGGCTTGGCAGCGAATGATACCCTAGCCGTTCCTATTGCTCGATCGGTTTATCTCTTCGCTCTCTTTGTTCCCCCGGTCTTTCTTCATCTGACGTTCTCTCTTTTAGGGTTGCCGAAAACTGACCGGGATAGGGTGCTGTTGCACTCTTCCTATGTGGTTTCAGTTTTATTTCTTCCGTTTGTATTCACGAATCTGTTCATCATCAAGGTAATCCGGTACGCGCCTTTCTTTGGGGTTGTGCCGGGATTTTTTTACACGGCGTTTGTTGCTTTCTTTGGGTTGACTTGTGCTGTGGGTTTCGTCAAGCTTCTGCAAGGCTATAGAACCGCTTCGGGGCTTGCAAGGAATCAGCTCCGTTACATATTTATCTCTTGGTTCATGGCCTACGTTGCCGGTCTTCTCCACTTCATGCCGACCTATGTTGGGTTCGAACCGTTTCCGCACGACTTCCTGGTCATTGCGTTTGTAGCGCTCTCTTCCTATGCCATTGTCAGGTATCGGATCATGGATATCCGGGTGGCCATCGCCCGCACGGCAATTTTGATTGGTGTTTACGCTCTTCTTCTTGGAGTGCCCCTTACCGTCTTGCTTCGATACCAGCCTGAGCTCGTTGCCGCTGTACAAAAACATCTTTGGTTGGCTCCTACGCTGGCCGTGGCTTATGCAATCTTGGCATCGTGCGGACCGTTCATTTACCTTGCCATCCAGCGCCGGACGGAAAATCGGATGTTGTCGGAACAGAGGCGCTATCAATCCGTGTTGCGGCAGGCATCGCAGGGGATGACCCTGATCAAAGATTTGAACAAGCTGCTTCGGCTGATCGTGCATTTGTTGACGCAGAAGGTTCGTATCCGGCATGCGGCAATCTATCTATGGAACGCGCAAACGAAGAAATTCATTCCAAGCGTGTTCCGGCAATGGCCGGTCAAAGAGCCGGAATCCTTTTCTCGTGAGCACCCGCTGATGGAGTACTTGCACTGGCACCGAACGCCGATTGTGACGGAGGAGCTTGCCCTACAAGCTCGAGGGGGAGCAAAGGAATTGCAGCCTGTAGTTGCGGCCCTGAAGTCTATCGAGGCCGCGGTGGTGGTTCCTAGCTTCACAGAGGACCGTTGCGAGGGTTTCTTGCTGCTGGGGGATAAAGTCTCCGGCGCTCTATTCTCCTCAGATGACCTGCAGGTGTTTCAGGTGCTGGCCAGCCAGGCAGCGCTGGCGATTGAGAACGCGCAATTCTACGAGGAGCTCAAGCGCACGCAGACCGACCTGTTCCAAACGGCGAAGATGGCCTCCCTCGGACACATGGCCGGCGGCATGAGCCATCAGATCAACAACCGGTTCCATGTGCTGACGATCCTATCGGGAACATTGAGATCTGTCATGAACGATCTTGATCCGATGGTGTTGGAGAGAGAAAAGATCAAAGATCTATGGGACAAGACGCGGGAAACTCTGGCCAAACTGGAAGATAACGCCTTGCGCGGCGGCGAAATCGTTAAGACTCTGCTCCGGTTCTCTCGGCCCGCGGGGGATTACAAGCCGGTCACCCTGAGACAGGTCATCGCGACCGCCAAAGAGGTGGCCCAATTCCGGGTGAACATGGGGCTCATTGATCTTACGGAGGAGATCCCGGAGAGCCTGCCTCCGGTCAAGGGAGACTTAAACCAGCTTGCCGATTCCTGTTTCAACCTTCTCACCAACGCCTATGACGCGGTCCAGAAGAAGGCGACGATGATTCAGGAAAAAACCCTTAGCTCCTCTCCGAATGATCCCATTCCCTTCCGCGGAAAGATCTGGATCCGTGCCTATCCGGAAAAGACAGACGGCAAGCTTTTGAATGTGCTGGAGGTACAAGACAACGGAACAGGGATGGCGCCTGAGGAATTGGGTAACCTGTTTATCCCTTTCTTCACCACCAAGGCGACGGCGCACAAAGGAACGGGGCTCGGTCTGTACGTGATCCAACGGATCGTGGAGCGCCACGGCGGGTCCATCACCGCCGCTTCCAAGCTAGGGGCGGGGACTACTTTCATCATCCGCCTGCCGGCCGCTGTCGAAACCACTCAAGGTGAATCAGCCCATGCCTAGCCGCTTAGCGGACTGGCAGCGCCTTCGGGAAGAAATGCGTGCCGGGATCAATTTAAGCTCTCCGGACCGGCTGGCGGTCGTGGAGGAATTCCGGAGGGAACTTAGTGCCGCTTGTGGAGAGGAGCCCACCGTCGCCATGACGCTGGGCAGGGCAGTCCTCTCCTCGGAAGACCTGGTTGATGTGCCTTTAGCCGATTACCTCGCCTGGTTCCTGAAAGCTTCCCATGGTGCGATCTACCGTTGGGAAGGAGAAACATTCCAGCCTCTCGCAACCTTTGGAAAGATTCCAAAGCCTAACGTCGGACAGGGCGGGGTTCTCCCCGGCTGGATTTTAGAGCATGGGGTTTTGGTCCGATCGGAACTTTCGCTGGCAGGACTATCCGTGGACGATTCAGAAACTCTGCTGCGTGAATTGGATGCTTTGGACGCAGCCCTTGTCATCCCGATCACATTTAATGAAGCTCTTTGGGGATTTCTCGCAATAGGTTCTCCTCTTGCCGGGGCATATGACGGCGGCGAAGGCCTTTATCTCAACTTGTACGGATTGGCGGTTTTGAGTTCTTTGGAGCACCGCCGGCAGGGTCTTCCGACTCGGCAGGAGCAGGAGGTCCGTCAAGAGGACGAAGCTCTCAAAGAGGTCATGGAGCTCTGGGTGGCCCTGAAGCCTTCGAAGACCCGGTTACGGCTCTTGATCGTTGACGAGGAAGTGGAAGCCGTAAGAACTCTTAGCCGCTTCTTCAGCGAATGGGGGTTCGAGGTTTCCGGTGCGTCAACCGAAGAAACCGCGATCGAAGAGTTGATCCGTCTGAATCCGCACCTGATTCTGGCGGACTTGAGCCTTCACTGGAGGTTTCCTAAGAAACTGGTTGAGATCGCGCGAAGCGTCGTGCCCACCGCGGTTCTTTTAGGAACGACGACAGTTCGGAACGAAGCGTGGGACGAGTTGGTGATGAGTGCCGGAGTTCAGCAGATTTTCCGGAAACCGTTCCGGTTCGCGCGTCTGGCCAAGACCGTTTTTGAAGCAGCGCTGAGCGTTTCTCTCGATGCCGCTCCTTCTGCGCATACCCGGCAGGAACGGTGCCTCATTGTGGAGGATGAAAAAGAGGCCGCCGAACCGATTAAAGAGTTCCTGCAGAACTGCGGCCACCCGGTCTGGATCGCCGGCACGGCCAAAGAGGCCTTGTCGCTTGTGGCCAAAGTGCGGCCCCACCTGGTCCTCCTCGATCTCCGTCTTCCCGACTCTGAAGGTGCCGGCTTGCTTCAGCAGATCCGGAAGATTTCCCCCAACAGCCGGGTGATTGTCCTTACAGCTTGGATCCAAGAATACCCCGATGAAACGTTTAAAACCTTTCAACCCGACGCCTACTGCGAAAAGCCGTTTCGAATCGCAGAGATCCAGAAGGTGGTTGAAAAAGTTTTGGTCGAAACAGGCCCCACCTAGTAAGATTGTAGTTGGAACGCTCTTTTTCTCATGGTCAGGCATGGTTGGAATCGTTCTGGTAATTTTACTGAAGCAATTTGACTTTGGGGGGGAGACGTACTTGGTGGAACTCCTTGAGGAAATTCAACAAATTTTGGTAGCACAACTCGGGGTCAAACCTGAGATTGTGAAGTCCGAATCGAGGTTGGTCGAGGATTTGGGCGCCGACTCCATGGATGCATTAGAACTCGTGGCGGCATTGGAGGAGAAATTCGACGTAAAGATCTCGGATGATGAGGCAAAACGGATCGCGACAGTTTCCAGTATTGTCAGCTTGATCGAACAGAAACTTCAGGCTAAATCGTCGTCGCGACCGTGAGTAAGGGGTAGTGGAAACCTATCCCCTGCTAATTGATGGTAAAGATCTTGATACAGGCCGCTATGAATTCTTTCCCTTTACCGACAAAAGCATTTCCGATCTACATGGAACACTTCGTATTCTGCGCGAACTTCGATCCGGCGGTACTCCTTCCGGAGCGAGTGACTATGTCTATGCGCGTTATTGCGTAGCTACCGAGGAAACCAACCAGCAAGCAATCGCCGCAGCGCATAGGGCAAGTCAGGTTTTTCAACACTTTCCACCCTCGAAAAGAAAGAAAATCCTCGAAACGATTTACCAACTTCTCCTAGAGCATAAAGAACGGCTCATTCAGCTAATGGTGCTCGAAGGTCATCCGAAAAAGCTTGCTGGATGGGAGTTCTTTGGAATGGAGCAGGCGTACAAGAGCGAGACCCTCGACTTCTATCGCTCTCAGCTTGTCAGCGACGTTGCTCACTCTGATGGTGAGGATAGCTACTTAGCTCGGAAAGCTGACGGCGTACTGTGCGTTAGTCCTCCTAAAAATGCTGCATGCAGTAACTCGCTTCTTGCCGCTTTCGCGCTCTTGGGCGGCAACACGATCATCGTGAAGCCCCCCTTACGCATGCCGCTTTCCACCATGTTCCTTTGGCGTAATGTTGTGTGGGAAGCAGCCAAGAGGAACCAAGCTCCTCCCGGAACAATCAACATCATCGTAGGAAACTCGAAGGTCATCACGGAAGAATGGTTTGCCAGTCCTCACGTTAACGACTTTCTTTTTTTTGGCGACAGCACCGAAGGGATGGAGATTGGGACCGAAGCTTTTCGGCGAGGGAAGAAGCCCATTCTCGAGCTTTCCGGAAATGACATGATGATTGTTTGGAAAGATGCAGAATTGGAGGGGGCCATAGAATCCTTACTCGATGGGTTCCTGGGCTCCATGCAAATTTGTATGGTGCCCAAGAAAGCGCTGATCCACGCGGAGATATATGATCGATTCGAGCAGAAGTTTGTGGAGGAGGTCCAAAAACTCCGTGTTGGTCTGCCAAGCGATCCGGGCACCTGTCTGACTCCAGTAGTTAAGATAGACGAGTGTTTTTCCGTGCTGGAAGATGCGCGTCGCCATGGAGCGGTCCTTCTCTGTGGTGGTGAGCGTGTAGACTATGAGGGTCGGCCAGATCCGAAAGGGGTCTTTGTGACCCCGGCGGTTCTTCGGATCGCAGATGTAGAGCAAGCCTCTAAGATGAGGTGTGTGGTCGAAGAAAACTTCTTCCCAGCTATGCCGCTTATCCGCGTGGATGGCCCAACGGATGAGGCCATCTTTGAAAAGGTGGTGGATCTGGCTAATTCCAATGCTTATGGTCTTCGGACCTCTGTCTGGGTGCGTTCTGAGCCGTATCTTTACAAGTTCGCAAAGCGCCTTCAGAAATGCGGTCTTTTGAGAATAAATATGCGGCACGCTGGTTTCTCGGCATGTCTGTCATCGCATGGTGGAACGGGAAGGAGTGGGGGTCCCTACGGTGAGATGAACTACGTTTGGCAGAAGACGACCCATCTGCAGGGGATTGCGATCCGTAACATTGCTCGCGCCGCGTTGCAGTGAATCCCTCCGCCCTTAATTCGACCCCGTTCAATCCCTATGCTATTCCGCCGATTATCACGGCGATCCTTCTGTTCGGATTGTCGTTTTTTGTCTATACCAAAAATCCGAGATCGAATGTTCACCGCACGTTTGGGCTGTTCTGTTTGAGTATGGTGTTGTGGCTCCTGGGTTTTTGCGCGATGTATGTCAGCCGCGATCCGACTAAGGCTCTCCGGTGGGCCAGGGTGGGGTTTATGGGAATCGCCCTTATCCCCGCATTTGAATATCATTTTATCCTGACATTCCTCCGCTTACGCCAACCGAAGACCCTAGCTCTTCTATATGGGATTGGCATAGCCGGACTATTTCTGGCCTGGACGCCTCTCGTCTACAAGGATATCTGGCGGGGATTCTGGGGGTACTACCCGTCGGCCGGACTGCTATACCCCATCTTCCCGATCTCATTTTCCAGTGCTTTCATGGCCGGAATCTGGTTTCTATATCGGGCGCTGAAAGTCGAGAAAAACCCGTTACGTCGGCAGCAGATCGGGTATTTGCTGATTGCGTTTGCCACCGGCATCCCCGGAGTGATCGATTACATCGTCAAGTATAAGATCCACATCTATCCATTCGGTTATATTGACGCCTTCTTGTTTTTATCGATCACCGGCTATGCCATCGCGCGACATCGCCTGATGGATGTAAATCTTGCCATCACACGGACGACGGTATTTATGGTGGTTTACGCATTGGGTCTTGGGTTGCCACTTTTTATGGCCCTTTCTTTCGAGTCGCAGCTTGCGCGAAGTATGGGACCGCATTGGTGGGTCTGGCTCTGGGTAGTTTGTGCGCTGCTTGCCACGGCAGCCCATTACGCCAACATCTATTTTCAGCGGTTTGCGGAAAATCGTTTTCTTGCTGAGCAGCGCCGCTATCAGGCGACATTGCGCCGCGCTTCGGAAGGAATGACGAAGATCCGTCAACTGCCGCGCTTGTTGAAACTCACCGTGGGTATCCTATCCAGGGCTGTGGGATTAACTCATGTTTCCATTTATCTGTTTGACGAGGAAACCAAGCGGTATGGTCAGCGAGTATCCAAGGGAAAAGATGGACACCCGACAGGGGTAGGTCTGGAGTTGGGCGACCCGCTGATCAGACATCTTACGCTTCACAAAAGCGCAGTTGTAATGGAAGAACTCCATATGCAACGGCAACAGGCAGATGATCCCGGCCTTCATGATGTGGAGATGGTAATGCATCGCTTAGGGGCGGCCCTGGTCATTCCCAGTTTTGTCCACGATCATCTCTTGGGATTCGTCATCATGGGAGCCAAGCGGTCCGGAAAGATGTACACGGATGACGACTTGAAGGTGCTGATGACCTTAGCCAACCAGGCCGCCTTGGCCATCGAGAACGCTCGGTTCTATGAAACAGAGAAGGAACGGCAAGCCGAGATGTTTCACACCGCGCAGCTTGCGTCCCTGGGCACCATGGCTGGAAGCATGAGCCACCAGATCAACAACCGTTTCTACGTGGAAAGCGTCGTGGCCGGTGCGCAGAGGACCTTGTGGCAGGAAGTGGACCTTACGGGAGTACCGGAACACGTCAGGGAATTGGCTCAGAAAACCATCGTTGCGTTTCAGAAGATCGAGACCGATGCCATTCGGGGCGGAGACATCGCCAAGACCCTTCTCAATTTCTCCAAACCCGGCAAAATGGACCGGACAACGTTTCCTGAGATCATCAAGCTGGCCATGGATCTGGCGCAGTACCGGGTGAAGTTCGAGGAGATTGATTTTGAGTCGGTCGTCTCGAATCCCTCCCCACCTCTGGAGGGGAACAAAAACCAGCTGACGGAGGTTTTCTACAACCTCATGTCCAACGCCTACGATGCCATCAAGAGCAAGGAGCAAAAGGTCAAAGAAGGACAGCTGACGGTCCTGGCGGGGCAGGGCTTCAAGGGAAAACTCGCCGTCAGTGCAACTTCCGCCGCTAAGAATGGAGCATCCTGGCTGCAGGTGGTAGTCCACGACAACGGCATCGGCGTCAAGCAGGAGGACCTTACCCGGTTATTCATCCCCTTCTTCACCACCAAGGCCACGGCCGAAAAAGGAACCGGCCTGGGTCTCTACGTTATCAAGAAGATCATCGAGAACCACGGTGGGAAGGTTGAGGTAAACTCTGCGTATGGGGAAGGGACGACATTTACGATTCATCTGCCGGCGGCCGCGGGGACAGCTTAATGGCTGAATCGCTTCTTCTCGTTGATGATGAGCGGGACGCCGATGAGGCTCTGAAACTGTTCCTCGAGCTCAAAGGGTTCACGGTTCGCACGGCCTGTTCCGGTGCCGAGGGGGTTGCTGCCATCCGCGAGGCCGTTCCGGATCTCGTCCTGCTGGACCTTCAGATGCCCGGCGGCATGGACGGCTGGGAGACCCTGAAACAGATGCGTCAGATTGCCCCGGGTGTTCGCGTCGTCATCCTCACGGGAAGCACGCCGGATCAGGGATTGGAGGAGCTTGTTCTAAAGGAAGGCGCCATCGGCCTCCTCACCAAACCGATCCAGATTGATGAGCTTACGCCCAAGATCCGGGCGCTTATTAAGGGAGGAAACCCGTAATTCCGATTATGGGAATGAGGCCCTACTTCTTTTCAAGCCGAGGAATGTTTATTGAGATTCCTGGGTCGTTGATGTCGTAGAAGGCCCAAACCTCACGTTTTTCCCACCCTGTTTCTGTTTTTAGAGTCTGCGGATATGAACCGCGTCCCTTTGCATTGACTTCAAGAACGTAACCACTATTTTGGTCGATTAGAATCTCTATTTCAGAATCCACATCGAATTCTAATCGTCGCTTATACTCAAGTTTCAATTGGTTTTTGGAAGGGTCGAACGTCCAGCTAGTCGCCTTCTGATCTTTCAGAACATCCACGACCCTTTCCATAGGGTGTATCATTTTGCGAAGATCCGACTCTAACTGCGTTTCACGCCAAGAGTCAGATGAGGAATTTCGATAGTAGTGTAGATCTCCGATAACGACCGTCTCGCCTCCAGCATTGGAGGAGGGTTCGATCAGATATAATTTGTCTGGGACTACAACAGTCCCCTTAAGGCGCTGGAGAGGTTCATCCCCAGTGTAAGCGGGTACGTTGGGGTTGGAATAATACAACTCATACGTATAACGGTATGTCTTGATCTCCCGAGCTTTCTCTAGGCAGGTCTCAATAGCCAACCTTGCAGTGCGTGCCTCAGTATCTTCCGAAGCCATCACAACACAGATCACGATCCCAGACAGCGCTACGGACATCGCTATAAATACGGAGGTGAGGAATCTTCGGGCCTTAATCTGCATATTCATGGCCGGATAAGGGTAGCCCCGCGGTCTGCAGCCAGCCGCTCAATCCATTCGCTGAATCCCTGCTGAGGATCGCTGAGATTATGGGCCCCAGTCGGGATCCTGGTAGTCGTGGCCGTCGTGGCCGAGGAGGGGGCAGTGCCTGTCCCCGAAGGTGACCGTCAGCTTACACGCTCCGCGGGCATCTTCATTTGCGCGATTTTATCTTCTCCCACATTTTGGGCACCAGCCAGTACATAGGGAGGATCAGGGCAAGACAGACGATGCCTTTTGTCCTTAAATTCTGCTGAGGCATGTTTGCGGCAACCTCGATTTTGTCCCACCCGAACATAAGAAGAAAGAAGGCCGCCATCCCCGGAGCTGCTTCAATAATCATTTCCACCGTTAAATTCCGGTCGAGCTCAGACGTATAAAGCCGCGGGTCAACTGGAATCCCTTTTGGGGCGCGGGCTACGATTTCACGCATGATGTCGTGATACTTGTTAAATACTCCTTTGATTCCTCCCGCCACTCTTTGCGGTTTGGTCCCAACTTTAATTCGCAGCACATCGCCCATCAAAGGGGTCTTCCAAAGTTCTAACCCCGTAATGTCTGCCCATTTAATTACGCACGTCCTTCCCCATGCCCAATAAAATATTCGGATAGAGGCTTCTCCAATAGCGACCTTTGCCGTTAGAGAAAATAGTCCCATTAATAACCAGAGTGCAGGGAATATGTAGATCAATATATTGGCCGTTCCGATAAGGTAAGCGAAGGCTGTGAACAGGAATGCAGATGGAAAAAAGAAGAGAATTGTTAGGGCTACTAGATTGGGCCCGTAAATCTTATCGCTCAAGGTCGATTTCCCTCGGATTATAAATCAAATTCTTCTTGACCCAATTTGACCCAATCTGATAAAGCGCGGCTACACCTGCCCCAATTGCTATCGCAGCAAGGATGGGTGGTTGGGCGCCTAGCAACGCATATGTGCCGCCGCCTACAATGGCCGTTCCGACTCCGAAATTTGCCCACTCGACGCCACGCACAAAGCCCTTCTGCTCATCCGTCAACTGTGGATTCTCTTTGATTTTATTCTCTGTGTCCATATAATTCAGGGCGCCAGCCAAGATCCACAGAGGCCCCTTCAATTTCTCTAGCGGCTTAAATTTGCTTACCGTTTGCGTGACCTCAACAGCGTGGGTTGTCTCCGTCTGGACGGTCCCCACAACGGTATTGGCCCCGATGGCTTGGAATGAAAGGATCTGCTCAATCGTGGTTGTTTTCGTCACGAAGGTTGTGATCTTGGTGAGCTGTAACTGTGTGGCCTGCATAGCCGCTTCGATAAAAGATTCTTTGGTGACACCGTCGGTGATTCCTCCAAAGGCCGATCCCACTTTGTCGGCCAAGTCTTCCGGCTTCGAGAAATCCGCCGCCTCGTAAGTAGCCAGCGTCTTTGAAAGAAGATCGTAATCGTAGCCGGTCATTTCGCTGTAGGAGCGGAGGAACATCTCCAGCCGGCCCTCTGCGGAAAGCATGTTGATGTCTAAGCTCTGATCGGCGACTACGTCATAGTCATTTTGCTCCGGTTTGAAGACCAGCGAGAGCCTGTGAGACTGGCCGTTGGTATCCTGCACGGTAAACACCTTCGACGGTTCAACGGAATCGAAATAGCTTGAGGAGACCCTCTGAGTCACAAAGCTCTCGTCTATGCGGGAGGCGATTTCATTTGTGATCGACGGTTTTGCTAAGCTGGAAGCTCTGGATAAGTCTAACTCCATTCCGACCTGCTGACCGCTTTGGAAGGTATACTTCGACCCCGAGGCGATGTCCGTCAGGATTCCATCTTTCACGGTTCCGTCATTGTTGAGGCGTAGACGATTCAGGTTGTCGGGTTCGATGCGGTAGACGCGCTGATCCGGACCCTCGATCTCGATCCAGTCGGCGCCGGCGGCTTCGAGCTTGATGCGGGTGAGGATCTCGGCGCCGGTCAGGGGGTCTACCGTCTTGCGCTCAATGAGGGCGTCGGTGGGGGAGAGGATGCCGGTTTCCTCATGCACCTTGGGGGGCGCGAAGTGGCGGATGTACTCCTGGCCCTGGAGGGTGGCGAGGAGGGCGTGGTTGTTGGGGTTGTACCAGAGGAAGTTGCCCCCACCCAGGTTGATCTGGAGGGCCTCCACACCCTCGAGGTCCACGCGGGGGGTGTTGGGGTCCGCAATCTGGGCCTGGATGGCCGCCTGGATGGCGCGGTCGCGGTTCAAGGACTGGCCGGCGGTCAGGAGCGACTCGATGGAGGAGCGGTGGAGGAGGGAGGTGGCGTAGGTTTCGACCGCTGCTCCCAGCCCCTGCTCTCGGGTGATAGTGGTGAAGTCGTTGAGCTTCGCCAGCGATTGGGCCGTCGCGAGCGGATCTCCTGGCTTGATGACGCCGATCTCGGTGAAGCCGCTGAAAGCGCGGGTGATGGTTTCGCCGATGCCGGCGAAGACGCCCTTGCGCTGTCCGAGGGGCTGGTTGGGATCTTTGGGGCTGAGCAGGCCGTCAATGGCGCCGGTGATGACGGAGGAAGCCAGGTTGCCCAGCAAGGGGTCAAAGTCCTGGGTGGCGAAGGAAAGCCCCACGGAGACGGCGCCCTGCTTGAGGCCCTCCCACATGGAGTTGACGATGCCTTGGCCGCGGGTTGCTGGATTGGCAATATTGCCAATTCCTGCCTTGATGGGCATGCCCGCAAGTTGGGAGATCCTCGGATCCAGCCCGATACTCTCGCCGAGTTTCTGGATGCCGTAGAAACCGAGTTCACCAGCCAGGGTGGGGGCCAACTGCGTGGAAAGGGTCTGCCCCAGGCCATTCAATCCGTTGAGAGCCAGGCTGTTGGTGATGGTGCCCACGCCGATGCCGGCGATATTGGCCAGGGCGGGGTCCAGGCCGGCCTTGACGAGCCCGATCTGGGTGCCGGCGATGGCGGTGGAGGTGAGCGCCCCGGCGACGAATTTGGTCAGGAACGAGGAGGTGGTGCTGACCGGGTTGAGCGCTCCGGAGATTCCGCCGGAGGTGAAGGCCCCCGCCAGGGAAGCGATAGTTGGGCTCACACCCAGCGCTTCCAGGCCTCGCGAGACGCCCACGTTGACGGCGGTGGTCAGGGCGAACTGCCCCAGGCTGGCCCAGGAGAAGGAGGAGAGGCCGACGGCACCGAGGATACCTTTTCCGATCAAGGCGAGGCCGGTCAGGAGTTTTCCGGCAAAGAGGGCGCTGACTCCCTGGCCGATCAGGCCGGTGCCGGAGAAGAGGGATCCGAATCCACCGAAGAAGGAGCCGATGGAGCTGAAGGCAGTTCCGAGGGCGGAGAAGACGGAGGCCAAGACGGAGCCAAGCGTGGCGAGCAGGGCTGCGACGGCGCCGATGATGGCGGTGACGGCGGTTCCGATCGCGGAGGCGACCGCGGCGAAGATGGCGAACAGGACGGGGAAGAAGGAGCCGGTGATGGAGAGGGCTTCGGAGTCGGTCAGGCGCTGGTAGGCGTGCGGCGGTGCCCGGGGGGAGAGGATGACCCCCTGCCAGATCCTGCTGAACTCCTCGGCAGATAGGGCGACGATAGAGCCGTTGGGGCCTTTGTTGGGCTCCCGGACCAGGATCTTGCCGTCGGCGGTGACGGCCAGCACGTGGAGATAGTGGTTGCCGTTGACGTGGGCCAGGATGGGAGCGGTTCGCCGGCGGAAGGCCTGATCAGTGCCGCCCTCTCCCTCCCGGACGTCTTGGATCGGCTGATGGCTGGCGGCGTCCAGGCGCAACACCGTGCCGGTGTCATGGCGGGTGAAGTAGACCACCGTGCCGTCAGGACTGAAGGCGACCTCGCCGGAGGCGCCATCGGTCTGGACCTCCGAGAGAGTTTGCCCTGTGGAAGTTGAGACAACGATCAGCTTTTTTCGGGAGCTGTCCAGCAGGTAGGCCACCTGTCCGTCCGGCCGCAGTGCCAGGTTTTCGATGGAACCGTAGCCGCTTGTGACCCGGACTGTCTGCAGCGTGGCCGCGTTCAGGAAGAAGAGCTGCGTGCCCTTTTTGCCGGCCAGGATGATCTGGTTGCCGGCGGTAACGGCCATGCCGGCGAGTGCGCCGACGGGAAGCGGAGCTCGTTTCAAGACCTGTCCGGTAGCCGCGTCCATGGCCACGAGTGAGCTCAATCCTCCCTCCGGAGAGGCCGCGTCCTGGACGTACAGGATGGTTCCGTCCAAGGAGAGGGCCATCTGGGCGGGGGTGATCAGCCCGGTGTCCAGTTGTGAAACGACGCCGGTCCGGAGATCGAGGGAGAGAAACGCCGCGCCGGTGCGAGTCTTGCCCGACGCCCGCACCCAGAGGGTGTTCCCGTCGGGGGTCAGGAGCATTTGCTGAGGTGTAAAGGCCGGGTCCGGCGGCGGGTTCCAGAATCCTCCCATCTCAGTCAGATTGCCTCCGGAACTCAGATCGAACACCATCAAGCCGGTGGAGGACATGAAGGAGGAGTCCACCTTCATCTGGTCCAGGTCGGAGATTTTATAGGAGACTCCCGGCCGCGTGACCAGGATGTCCTTGAAGAAGTTGGTGGCGTAGAGGGGAGACCAAGGATGCATCTCCCTCTGGCGCTGCTGGAACGTCGCGATGGCTTGAGCGTCCTTGAACACCAGCACCCGGGCGTGCCCCGGCCGGTAGGAAAGGGGCGGGATGCGGGCCACCCCCTCCGCCGGCAGGGTGAAATAAGACTTATCTGCGTCCAGCGGTTTGATGTAGTAAACGCCGGCTTCTCCCGCCTGGTCATTCTCGGTCCAGAAGGAGACGATCCCTCCGACCGGCAGCCCCTGCGTCTGAAGCAGCAGGGACCCATCGGTCTGCTGGGTGAACGTAATGGACGGCTCCGTCGCCGTCAGCCCGGCAAAGAGGGAAACCGTCTGCTTCACCTGGTCGGAGGAGAGGTCCACGATCTCCAGCGTGCCGTCCTCTTTGAGCTCGTAGGAGGTTCGCCCATCCGGCGAGACGGTCTGAAAGAACGTGATCTCTTTGGGCAGCATTGCCTTCAGATCGTCCAGCGACACTCGGGCTGGGGTGACGTCCAGGCCGTACTTTTCGGAGACATGCTCCATGGAGAAGAGGGAAAGCTCCAGGTCGCCGGTGGTCCGGGGCGAGATAACACCGGTCAGGATGTCCAGCCAGATTGCCTCAACGGCCAGGGTCACCGTGTCTACCTGGATTCCCTCCGCTTGCGCGAGCAACCCCTGCAGGGCGAGGAACGCAGAGTGTCCGAAGTGCAGGGAATTGGTGTTGAGCCAAGTGCGGATCTCGGCGATGGCTGCGGAGTTTAGCGGAACGATTTGGCCGAGAGAGACGCCGTACGGAGCCATCTGGGACGTTTTCTGTTCATCGGAAGCGGCCGCCCAGCTGTCCAGCTTGGCAGAGACGGCCTGCCGGATCTGCGCCACCTGCTGGACGCGAACCGGATAATCCGGCAACGCCCGGATCTTTTGCTCAAGGGCGGTCAGGTCCAGCGCCGCTTCAGGATTGGCTCCGAACTGCGCGTACAGTTGATCTACTGCTTGGGAGGTTTCCTTCTCATCGGGATCCCGGCCGATCACATTTCGGTAGACGCGGGTGAGGATCACGGTGACTTCCTGGAAGATAATCTGGCGGGCGAACTCTTCCTCCTTGGTAGTGATCGAGGTGAAGGCGGAGGCGCTCTGGGATTCCAGCTGGTTGCGGACCGATTCCACCTGGGATTCCATCCCACCCAGCGCCTGGGAGTACTGCTGGTCGAGGGAAGAGAGAGCGCTTCTTACTTGGTTCATCCCGGCCCTGATCTGGTCCAGGGCGCGTCCTTTCTGTTTCTTGGCTTCCCGGCCGTGGACGTCGGTGTTTTCCAGGTCGCTAAGCTTTTGCCCCAAGTCCGTCAGTTGGTTCTGCAACTGGGTTCTGGCCTGAGCGGTCTGGTCGGCAAGCTGCCCGATCGCCAACTGCTTGCGGATGGCCAGCTCCTCAAGAGCATCGGCCCGCTTGCGGATGACTTCGGCCCGGGCGGAGGCGGTTCCTTCGGTTAACTCCCGCCGGGCGCCGTAGAGCGTCAGCTTCACGAGCTGCCCGGCCTCGTTGTAGGTGAAGCGGGTGGTGACGTTGCCCTCCGTGTCCAGCGTCTGGGTGGGCCTGCCGTTTTCGTAGAGGGTGATCTGCCCGTTGGCTTGCGACCGGGTCAGTAGCCGGCCTTGGGAATCGAACTCCTGTGCCACGATGGTGTCCGGCGCGAAGTTCTCCGTGACCACCGTTCCATCCGCCAGCGTCAGATGGGTCAGCCGGTGCACGGAGATCTCCTCTCCGGCCGGATTGGCCAGGATCGCCAGCGCTTCCGTGCTGGAGGGGTCGAGTTCCGCCAGAAGGGCCATTTGACCGATGGATAAATCCTTTGCCGACGACACCAGGTAAGAAGGTCCTTCGATCTGCTCGATGGCAACCATCTGGTTGAAGGCGTCATAGACGCGCGTCGTGCCGCTGTCGTCGGTGATGTGCGTCAACCCACCCTCGTAGCGGTAAGTGAAACGTTCCTTCACTTTTCCGGACTGGCTCAGACCAGCCGACTCGATGCGCGGGGTACCCGCGGCCGCTGGAGGGGAGGCATCCAGCAAAGCGGAGGGATTGAGATTCGCCAACAGGTACCAGGCGGTCGCCGAGGCGCTTGGGAAGTTGGTGTAGGTTGTTCCGTCGTTCGGCGCCTGTGTTATCGCCCGGCCGGAGGCGTACCGGAGTCCTCCTCCGGAAAGCTCTCGGAGGCTCTCCATCTGTCGAGCGATCTGCTCTGTGGATGTCCAATTTCCCATCCTCCGGTCCAGCAGGCCGACCATCAGGGAGCCTTCGGTCCAGATGAACGAATCGGCGGAGTGGGGTGCGTATCCGATGATCACCCGTCCGTCGACTTCCACCGCCCGAAGGAAGTTTTTCTCGATGAACGCGCGGACAGCGAAAGCCTCCTCTCGCTTGTTCACGGCCAAGAGGAAGAGCGCCCCCAGTGCCTGGGGATCGAGCATCAGCGCGTCGTCCCCCCGGCCCCTCTTGAAATGGTCTATTTTCCAGAGCTCTTTCAGGATCCCTTCCTTGACGCGGGCGGCCGCGGCGGCGTAAGTCTCCTTCCGGGTCAGGGTTGTGAGGTCCCTCAGGAAGAAATAGGTCTCCACATTGTGCTCGGTTGAGATCCAGCCCAGCGGGGTTCCCTGGGTGGAGAGTCCCCCCTGGATCAGGCCGGTGCCGGCGTCCTGAAAGCCCAGCAGTGTTTTCGCCAGCCGCTCCGCCATGGGAAGAAACCGGCCGTCCCCTGTTTGCTGTTGGTAGAAGAGGGCGGCCATGCCGACCCATGCGAGTGTGCCGGCGTAGATAGCCGGATCATCCTGCGCGGAGGGGACAAGCCGGTAGGCGAATCCCAGCCGGCCGGAACCATTTTCCCTTTGAGCCAATGCTTCCAAGATCTTGCCGGCTTCCGTAAACTTTCCGGCCGTTGTGAGGGCGATGGCCGTTGCCGCCTGGTCGTAGGAGTAAGCGCGATCCTTGATCGCGGCGGCCAGCGGATCGTTTGCCGGCACCTGGGCGTAGCTGGGGACCAGCCCGGCGTACTCTCCCGCCGCGATTTGTCCACCCGCCAGGAATGAGAGGGCGCTCTTCTGCGCGTCGGACAGGAGCATTTCCGGTACCGTGTTGTGGATCGGTTTGAGGATTCCCAACCGCTGGATTCGGAACAGAGAGGCGGAGTCCTTCGGAAGGGCCGCCTGGGCGACCTGTCCGGCCACTGCCGGATTCGTCAGATCGGTTATCTCTCTTCCGTCAGACAGGACCAACCGGACCAATTGCCAGGAAGAATCCGGCGCCGGGCTCTGCCTCTGGTAGTACGCCGCGGTTCCGTCAGGGAGCGTTTGGACGGCCTCCGTCGAGCCCGACAGAGCATCCAGCCATCCGCCGGCGTTGTCGGTATAGGAATAGGCTGTCATGGCTCCGTCGGCGTCCATTTGAGAGATCAGCAAACCGCCCCGGTATCGTTTGGTGAGGCCGGTGACGAGCTCGTGGAGGACGGAGATCTCATCACCGGATTCATCGAACTCGTAGGAATACTCATAAAGGAGCTGACTGCCCTTGAACACTTTTCGGATCCGATCGTAGGCGTACTCGGATCGGATGACCGGTTCGGCGGGATCGGGGCTGGCGGCGACTGTGCTGGTGAGCCGGCCGGCGTTATCGTAAGCGTAGGAGATCACCGTTCCATTCGCCTGGGTGAGGGTGTTGAGGCGGCCGTTCGCGTAGGCGAGTTGGGCGCCGTCAGCGCGCGCGGCCTTCAGCAAGACCCAACCCTCCGAGTAGACCATCTGCGTGATGGAATCTGAAGCGGGCGCGGCGGTGGTCAGGGTGGCGATCCAACTGTTTCCGTGCGCGAGGGAGTAGGCCAGTCCGCCGGCCAGGTTCAGTTGAGAGGGTTGGCCGCCGGAGTAGGTGACCCGGCTGCCGTCGGGCAGCGTGGCTTCGACCGGCTGGCCGCCGGCGTAACGGACAATCCGGCCGTCCTGCAGAGTGACGGTGCCGCTGATAAGCTTGCTGTCGGCGCCATACACGCCGTCGGTGATTCGCGTTCCGTCGGCCAAGAGCACCGCCTGCGCGGTCTCGCCGGCCAGATCCAGCCCGGTCTTATCCGCCAGCGTCAGGCGGGTGAGTTTTCCGGAAGCATCGTATGTGCGGATGATTCCGTTGCGGTTGATGGAGAGCGTTTGGAGCGTCTGGCCGCTCTGCTCGGCGGAGAGGCGGGTCACGCTCCCGTTGGGCGCCACGGCCTCCGTTGGGATCCCTCCGGAGAATCGGAGGATCGTCCCGTCAGCCTGGGTGACTTCACGCAGAGAACCGTCCGCCGCGTAGAGGAACCGGCGGGGCAGGTCGGTCTGCGCCGCCGCGGGCCGTTCGCTCAAGATCGAACCATCGGTTTGGACGGTTTCGGTGTACCGGATGGCCGGTTGGTTGGGGAACTCGATGGCGCTTAATCGTCCCTGCGTGTAGGTGAGCCGCCGGCCGTCCGCTCGAAGCTGTTGGATCAGTCGTCCGTCCGGATCGTAGAGCGCGCTCACCTCGCCGGCAGTGACGAGGATGGAGGTGACTTTCCCGGCGGAGTCGAGTTGATAGGCGTAGGTGGAGACTGTACCGTCCGCTGTTTTGGCCGCCTCCGCCGCTCCATCGGGGAAATACCAAGTGACGGTTCCAAGTGAATCTTTGCTCCAGACAGCGGCGCCTCCCTGCAGGAAGGTGGTGGTCCCGTCCGGCGTCGTCAGCCAGCCGCCGGTGATCCGGCCGGTTGCATCTTGGGTAGGCGCGATCAATCGGGTTCCGTCCGGCAGGGTCACTTGAACCAGCTTTCCGCCCACGTATAGGGCGACCGATCCGTCGGTCAGCGTTTGGGTGAGGCGCTCTCCTTCAGGAATCGAGGGGGGATTCACCACGGCCGGCAACTCCCCTGATCGCGTCACGGTGAAGCGTGCCCAAACTTCCTTGCTGGAGGGTTTCGCGGCTGAGGCGATGAGGCCGCTCTGGCCCCGGCCGAGGCGCCAGCGCTGAGCCGGCCGGTTGAGCCCGTCTACCTGGACGATCAGGTCATACAGTTCCGAAGTGGTAGATGACGCGGAGGCGAGCTTGAGCACCGGCGGCGGGGTGGTGCCCAACGTCACGGAATGAACGACCGTCCCCGATCGATTGCCGGCTTTGTCCTGAAACTCGACGCTGATTGAATAATCGCCGTACTGCTCCGGAAGGGTCACTGCGAGAGTGGGCGCAATCGGCTGCGGGCTGCTCCAGCTCTGGCCTCCGTTGAGAGAGAATCGCACGAAGGCCACGCCGCTGCCGGTGGTGCCGTCGGCAGCAGCGGGGTCGGAGGCGGTCAACGTAAGAGTGATCTCCTTCTGTTCGGTGACCGCTGGCCCCTGGATGGATCCAGTGGGGGCGATTCGGTCGGGTGTGACGGGCCAACCGGCTTGATTCCACACTCCATTCGGGCGGTTGGAGTTGCGGGTCGCCGAAGGGAGGGGATCGTATGGGTAGACGTGGTCGATGACCTGGCGAGTTTGGGTGACGGTTTTCTCGAACAGGCTGAGCTCCGCGGCGTAGGCGCGGTGCCAGGTTGAGCTTGCGGCGTAGCGGCTTAAGATCCCGAACACCTTGACGTAGCGGACTTTCGTAGGATTGATCTGGACGTTGAACAGCTGTGGGGTGGTGAGGCCGGATTTTTCCAGCAGGGAGGTCCAGGTGATGCCGTCCTCAGAGCCCCAGATTTTGAAAGCGGTCTGCCAGATCATGGCGGCGCCGGAGAGATAGCCTGGTCCGAAGCGGGTGTCGTAGAGGAGTCGGTCGACCTCTTTGACGGCCCCCATGTCCACCTGGAGCCAGTCTCCGGATCCGTTGATCGTGGCGCCCATCCAGCCGAGGGCCTTATCGCCGGTCTGGCCGTCCACGGCCAGAGAGCCGGTATAGGTTGAATAGGCCGAGGAGGTCTTGGTTGCGGCCTTGAGTGCCACGTTTCCTCCGCCGGAGGTTTCGGTGACGGGATGGGACTCGGTCACCTTCGAGAGCTGGCCCTGGGCATCGTATTCGTACTGGTACGTGCGATCAACGACCTGGCGAGTTTGAGTGACGGTTTTCTCGAACAGACTAAGCTCCCCGGTATAGGCGCGGTGCCAGGTTGAGCTTGCGGCGTAGCGGCTTAAGATCCCGAACACCTTGACGTAGCGGACATTCGCAGGATTGATCTGGACGTTGAACAGCTGTGGGGTGGTGAGGCCGGATTTTTCCAGCAGGGAGGTCCAGGTGATGCCGTCCTCAGAGCCCCAGATTTTGAAATCGGTTTGCCAAATCATGGCGGCGCCGGAGAGGTATCCCGGTCCGAAGCGGGTGTCGTAGAGGATGCGGTCGATTTGCTTGATAGAACCTAAGTCCACCTGGAGCGAGTCTGCGGATCCGTTCACAGTGGCGCCCATCCAGCCGAAGGCCTTGTCGCCGGTCTGGCCGTCGACGGCGAGGGAGGGGGTGTAAGCAGCATAGGTGGAGGAGGCGCTGCTGGCGGCCTTGAGCGCCACGTTTCCTCCGCCGGAGGTTTCAGTGACGGGATGGGACTCGGTTACTTTCGAGAGCCGTCCCTGCGCGTCGTATTCGTACGCGTACTCCCGGTCCACCGCTGTTCCGATTACATGGGCCGGGGTCTCAAACACTTCGAGCTCATTGACGTAGGCGTAGTGCCAGGTTGCGCTGGCGGCATAGCGGCTCAAGATCCCGGACACCTTGACGTACCGTAGCTTGGTGGCGGCGATTGCCACGTCGAACAGCTGGAAAGTGGTCAGTCCGCTTTTTTGCAGGAGGGGGAACCAATTGACTCCGTCCACCGACCCCTCGATCGTGAACTTCTCTTGCCAGATCCGGCTGGCTGCCGTGAGGTAGGCCGGGGCGTACCGAGTGTCATAAACGATCCGGTTGATCTCCTTGACGCTTCCCATGTCGAGCTTCAGCCAGTCGGTTCCACCGTTGATGTTCCCACCCACCCAGCCGCCGGATTCGGTGCCGAAGAGTCCGTCGGCGGCGCGCGTTCCGGCGGCTCCGGAAAGGGCCGACGAGGTTGCGACGGTTCGTCCCAAGGCGACATTGCCGCCTCCCCCCTCGGTGACCGGATGGGACTCGGTCACCTTCGCCAACCGGCCCTGCGCGTCGTAGGTGTAGACGGATTCCTGGTCGACCGTCATCCCCACCGCGTGGGACGCGGTCTCGTACAGCCCCAGCTCGTTGACGTAGGCGTAGTGCCAAGTTGCGCTGGCGGCATAGCGGCTCAAGATCCCGGACACCTTCACGTACCGCATCTTGACGGCGGCGATGGCCACATCGAACAGCTGGAAAGTGGTCAGTCCGCTTTTTTGCAGGAGGGGGAACCAATTGACTCCGTCCACCGACCCCTCGATCGTGAACTTCTCTTGCCAGATCCGGCTGGCTGCTGTGAGGTAGGCCGGAGCGTATCGGGTGTCGTAAACGATCCGGTTGATCTCCTTGACGCTGCCCATGTCGAGCTTCAGCCAGTCCCCCCCGCCGTTGACGTTTGTTGCCACCCAGCCGCTCGCTTTATCCCCGGACATTCCATCCACCGCGCGTGATCCCCCAGATCCAGAAAACGCTGTCGAGGTTGCCACGGTGCGTCCCAACGCCACGTTTCCACCGCCCCCTTCCATGACGACGCGGTACGTTGTTTCCTTTATCAGCCGGCCCTGGGCGTTGTACTCCTGCACCAGGTCGCCGCCGGGGTTGTAGGTGGTGCGGGTAAAACCGGTTTCAGAGTAGGTGTAATCGGTCTGGGTTCCGTCGGCGGCTACCTCGTGGTCCACCCGGCCGTCGGCCCGGAAGACCGCCTCGTTGCCCATCGCGTCCACTTGCCGGGCAAGCTGCCCTTCTTTGACCACCTGGAGCGTGCCATCCACCAGCAACAGCGTGCCGTTCTGGACCTTTCGGTAATCGTCCAGCGTAGGGGCCCAGAGAAGGTTACCGGCGCTGTCCCGGGCCACTACCGCCTCCTGGTCGGCGTATTGGACTTCCAATCCGGAAGGGTGGGTGGTGACGAACCGCTGTTGAGCCTGCTCTAGAGCGGAAAGGTGAGTGAGCAAGTCCTGGTCGGCCTTCTGCATCCGGGCGGCCTGCTCCTGGGAGACCCACCCGCCGTTCTCTTCCTTGAGCCAATCGGGTAACGTCGGCTGTTCCGCGGAGGCGAAGGGGGTCGTGAATTGGAGAAAGGTGAAGGTGAAGGCCGTCAAACCGGCCACCGCGCGAGTGGACCACTTCCACGCGCCGCCTTTGCGCCAAGCTTTCGATCCGACCAGATCGGGGAGTGTCCGGTCTGCCATTGGGTTATCCTTTTCAAAATCATTCCCTTTGGCAGCCCGGCTGTCCCGCTTTTAGGACCCGCGGCTTTGTGGCCGCCGCTTACGCGGCGTGTACCTTTTCGGGGAAAAGCCCTTTAACGCAGGGCCGGTTGTCTTAAATCTAGGCCGGGGAAGTTGTCTCCGGAGGGCGATTTGCCTCCCAGGGAGAACCCCCACGGGGTGAGTCGGGCGAACCGTTGTGTTCGCGCTTTCCGTCTTGCCCATCGCCAGTAGAGAGTCAGTGCCTGAATCATATTGTCTACCTTTCTTTTCATTTACTGTCTCTACAAGCAGGTATGCCATATTCCTTCCGTTATTGTCAAGTCCTTCTTAAAATATTCTTTAATACCGACTGAGAATACCTTTCTTTAAGACTAAATATAGGAGTTGACACCTTCCGTTTTATACTGTAAATTTGTATTTGTCGGAGGGAAACAACGATGCAGTTAGGAGAACAGATCCGGGCTCTGCGCAAGGAACAGGGGTTAAGCCTTGAGCAACTGGCTGGGAAGAGCGGGGTTGCCCTGGCCACTTTGAGCCGTTTAGAGAACGGCAAGCACAGCGGCAACTTCCGGACCCACCAGAAAATCGCCGAAGCCATGGGACTAGCCGTCACGGACTTGTATCGGGGTTTTGACCCGCCGGACCAAGAAGCTATCCTGCTGAAGCAGCCGGGGCTTAGAGAAGCCGAGGCGTTTACCTACAACGAGAAGGTTTCCGCTGTCCAGCTGACTCAGCAGATCTCCAGCAAGAAGATGCTTCCGCAACTGCTGGTTCTTCAGCCGGGAGGCAAAACGGCTCTGGAGCAGTACCACCGTGGCACGGAGCGTTGGGTGCTTGGGCTGGAAGGGGAGGTGGAGGTGAAAGTGGGTGAGCAGACCTTCCGGGTCCCCAAAGAGGGGACCCTTTATTTCAAGGCCTCTTCGCCGCACCATTTCTCTAACCCCGGAAAATCCATCGCGAAATGCGTTTTGGTCACCACCCCGGTCATCCTTTAAGGAGATCCCATGTCTAAAATCCAGGTCCTGGTGTGTGATGACGAAGAAGGCGTGAGGGAGTCCCTCAAGCTCATCCTGGGCGAGGACTACAGCTTAAGTTTCGCCGTCAATGGGGAAGAGGCGGTGGAGCACGTCAAGCGGCACGACCCCGATCTGGTGATCATGGACATTAAGATGCCGAAAATGAACGGCCTGGAAGCCCTCAGCCAGATCAAGAAGCTCAAGCCCCAGGTCCGCGTCATGATGATCACCGGCTACGAATCAGACGATGTGGCTGCCCAAGCGATGCGCCTCGGGGCGGACGATTACCTCACCAAACCATTCGACCGGGAAACCGTCCGGGCGAAGATGCAGAGGTTCCAGAACCCCCCGAAGGACTGATGCTGGATCTATCGCCCTATCTGATCAACTACATCGCCAGCCTCTGGGTTACCACGGCGACAACCCTGGGGATGGCCGCTTTCGTGGCTTTTCAGGGCTGGGAGGTACGGGCCAACCGGCGCTTCGTCCTGTTCAACCTGAGCGTCGCCTGGTGGAGTTTCTTCCAGGCGCTGCTGCCGCTGGCCGGCAACTATGAAATGGCCTGCGTGATCAACGTAGCGGAACATCTGTCCATCGTGTTCATTTCCACGTTCTTCTTTCATTTCGTTTACGATCTGGTGGAGCTCAAACAGCGGTTCTGGCTGCGGTTCCACTACGCCTTGTCCTTCTTCTTCCTTCTGATGATCCCGACCGGCCTGCTCATTAACGGGGTGACCACCACCCACCGCTGGATTCCCTATATGATCCGGCCGGGACCCTTGTACATGGTGATGACGGCCTGGTTCCTCGCGGAGTCCACCCAAGGTGTCGTGGCACTCTTTAAGGCCTACACGCGGTCTACGGGCGCGGCCCGCAACCGAATGAAATATCTCGCTTGGGGCGCGCTGATCGGCTACGCCGGCGGGTGCGGGAACTACCTCTACGTGTTCGGCCTCGACCTCCCGATCTTCAACCCTGGCGGCACCTACGGGGTGCCGATCTACGTCGCGATGACCGCTTACGCGATTGTCCGGCACCGGCTGATGGACATCAACGTGGTCTTGAGGAAGACGGTGCTCTATACGCTGCTGTACTCCTTCTGCCTGGCGATCTTCGGTTTCGTCGTTTTCTTTTTGGGGCAGTGGGTGGTCTTGGGCGGTATCAACGGTCGCTTGGTGATGCTCTCCATGGTTGGCCTGCTCCTGGTGGTGGCGGTGGTCCACCCGCTGGACCGCTATCTCACCCGCCTGACCGATAGAATCCTCTTCCGGGAAAAGTACCAGTACCAAAAAACCCTCAAGGCAGCCAGCGCCGGGATGGGGCGGGTGCGCAACCTGCCCAAACTACTGACCTTAATCGCCCGGGTGATCGTCCGGCGGGTCAAAGTGACCCACGCCACGGTTTTCCTCAAAGACCGTCAGCGTCCCCACTACGTTGTCGTGGCTTCTCACGGCCGGCTCAAGAAACCGGCCGGCCTGATCCGCCTGGACGAGAATAGCCCGCTTGTCTGGTGGCTCAGCCGCCACCTGCAGCCGGCGGTCTATGACGAGCTCAAGCTGGACTTCAAGCAGAGTCCGAAAGGGGAGCCGGAACGCTGGTTCGAGAAGTTGGGGGAAGTGGTTAAAGAGATGGAACGCCTTCAAGCGGCCGTCTGTGTCCCCAGCTTCATGGGCGGGAAGCTCAAAGGGATCCTCATGCTGGGGGATAAGCTCTCCGGAGACATGTACAACCAGGAGGACCTGGATATCTTCTCCACGCTGGCCAACCAGGCAGCGATGGCGGTCGAGAACGCGGAGGCCTACGAAGAGATCCGGGACACGCGGGACCAACTGGTTCATTCGGAGCGGCTGGCCACCATCGGCAAGTTCGCCTCCGACATGGCGCACGAGATCAAGAATCCCCTCCAGGCGATTCGGACGTTCTTAGAGTTCCTTCCGGAGAAATATAACGATCCGGAGTTCCGAAATCGTTTCTCCAAGATCGCCACGGCAGAAGTGGACCGGATCAGCCAGCTAGTCCGGGATCTCGCCCTGTACGCCAGCCCCCGACTGCCCACCTGCAAGCCGGTCGAGATCCACCAGTTGATGGACAACGTCTTGGAACTTTTGGAGACCGATCTTTATCAGCATGGCATTGATGTCCGAAAAATCTACTGGAAAACGGATGTGGTGGTGGAGGCCGACCGGGATCAGATCAAGCAGGTTTTCCTAAACCTGCTTATGAACGCCATTGACGCCATGCCGCTGGCGCAGAAGCTCGACCACATTCTTCAGATTGTGATCGTTCCAGCGGAGGAAATCGTTTCCATCTCCATCGAGGACAGCGGTTGCGGGATTCCTGCCGGCCAGCTGCCCTCGGTCTTTGCGCCGTTCTTCACCACCAAAGCGAAGGGTTCCGGTCTCGGTCTTTCCATCGTGCAGAACATCCTCAAAGCCCATCACGGCAAGATCTACGTGGAAAGCCGGGAAGGGATCGGCACGAAGGTGATTCTCTCGATTCCTTTGCGCCAACCCAGGATGTCCGACTCCGCCCAGGTCGCCTGACGGATTTGATGGCCGGACTGTTCCGCCCCGCTGGGGCGGGGCTGCGTGAGGGGTGTTTCCGCGCTCCCCCTCGCTGTCGCTCGGGTTCGCTCCATCGTTCGCTAGGCCGCTCACTCATTTGCCCGGCTATGTAGCCGGGCGGCGCGGCTGGGCCGCCGCGCCTGAATCTCTACCGTGATCTTGTTGGCAGGCCCGCCCGCTTGGCGGGCGGCCGCCTCCGCCGGGGGCGGTTCGGTCCTTCCCTGCGTTTCCGTAGTTCAATCGTTCTTTCCTCGTCTCCCTGAGTAGGTAGTTCCCCCCGGCTGCGGCGGTACTGCGCCTACGGCGCAGGCCTGCCTCTAACGCTCCTCCCTCCGCGGTCCTTTCCTCCAGCCAGGTCCGTCCCACACGTGCCTCCTGCCGTACTCCCCGTCAGCGCGCAAACCGTCTCTGCCATTTTTTGAGCCCTCCTTTCTTTCCCCGCGGCGGCTGCTTGGCTCCTCGGCCTCCGCCACTGGCGTGGCGGAGATCCAGGAGGAGCCACCGCCAATCCCCCGCAAAAAAATCGGCCCTCCAAAAAATCGGCTCAAGCCCAGCTCTGCCGCCAGGAGGGGGGCTTCAAGCCGTCTCCGCTTTGCTCCGTCGGCTTCAAGCCCCCGCTCGGCGGCGAGGGGTCTTCAGCCGATTTTTTAGAGTCCTCCCGATTTCACGCTCCGGCCTACTT
>ORMF012222973.1_pt1 | contig 28227 bp, 21 predicted proteins | sample 1779871 | NCBI WGS metagenome assembly ORMF01 (sample SAMEA104232316, study PRJEB22302) | groundwater metagenome | biome: forest; feature: aquifer; material: groundwater | place: USA | collected 2011-08-07 | depth 5.4 m | reverse complement strand
GCTACGTGCCTGCACGCCGTAGTGCTGCGTTGCGGCACGCAGGCGTGGCTTCAGAGTGTTACCACGTTCGGGACTTGGGGGAGAGTGCCTCTCCCCCGCACCCAAATGGATTAGGAACAGCTTAGCTTGGCACTCATTTCACGAGAATCATCTTCTTAATCGCAGTAAATCGGTCCGCTTGCAGCCGATAAAAGTATATTCCGGTAGGCAAGTTCTCAGCATTGTACTCTATCGATTTCCACCCAGCTTGCTGGTACTCATCCACGACGGTCGCAACGATTTGACCAAGCACATTATAGATACTTAATCGTACGTAAGCACCGGTCGGCAAGTCATATTCCAAACGAGTCGTCGGGTTGAACGGGTTGGGATAGTTTTGCTCCAATAAGAATGCTTTCGGAAGATCGTGCGACCCGCTCAACGCCAGTGAAAGAGAACTGACTTCGCTCGTTATCTCCATGCCTCCATCTCCTCGTAATTGGATTTCTTTCTTATCAATAAACAGAGATGCCGAAAGCGTGTGGGTCTTCAATTCCCATCGAATGGTTACCGGATAATCCGAAGGAGCAAGGCGGATCGGGATTCGCACCGATTCGCCCGGTCTGACAAATTCCAACATGCGACCTGTTCCGAAGCGCACGTCGAAGAAACCTGCCGGTCCTTGAGGTGGTAATTCATATGAATCAGCAGGAGTTTTTCCGTCGGCCACGGTGAAATAGAGTGACCCTGCATTTCCGGAGGCATCTGTGAAGCGCAACGTATTCGCAGTGCGCATCAAGGAAGGAAGCGGGTCAACTTTACCAACTTGCCGGGCTTCAGGTGAACCCAATATCAACTGGCCACCTTGTTGTGCTTTCACCCAATATCCGTATTCCGGGCGCAGTGAATCTGCGAGGAGATAACTCCCGTCATGATAAAAGAAATTTCTTCCAATGATATCGGCCGGAACGGTCAATACAGAGTGGACATCAAGCGGCGCACCCAATGCCCCGATGAGATTCCACCCCGCGGAAAGAGTGAGGGTGTCGCTCTGCCGGGTCGGATTAGAATGAGAAAGTGTATCAATCCCACGCGAATATTTCAACCAATAGCCGATTCCGGCGAAGAGTGAATCACGGATCATATACCCTGCACCTGGAGAATAGGAGTATAGGGGAGATCGTGCCGTTGTTAGGGATGAAACGGGGAGATCAACGGGAGAGGAGAGGAGCTCCCAGTGAACAGCGTCCCGCGAGGGGAGTTTAGGCTGACGCGCCGCAAGAAGCAGATAATGAATGTCCTCATTTGTCACCACCAGGGAATCCATTGTTTTCATATCCAAAACCGCTCCGTGTTGATCGTCGATCATCACCGCCCCAGCATAACACGACCGTACGCTGTCTTTTGACCAGCGGAGTGTGATCGGATAATTACCGCCGGATCTGTATCCCGGAAGCACGGCGATTTTGTAATGGTCAGTCTGATCCGACCAATAGAAATTCCGCATATCGGTCCAGGAACCTTCACCGAAATACCCGCCGACATTACCAGGATCGACGAAGCGTGCGTCGAACAATCCGAGAAATTCGGCAAAATCACGCGGTGGGAGCTCACTCTCCCCCTCTGAGAAATCCGTATTCGTAGCATGCCCGTCGGCACCCCAAATGCCGGCTGTCGCGCCCGGACGAATGCCGCAGAAAATATCTTGTCGAAGATACTGTGTATTATCATGGACGGTGAGTTTTAACCGAACACGCTTTGGAATACGATGAAGGGCAAAATTCAGATTCGTTCTATGCTGATCATAATCATTATATATAATGCTGTCGCCAGCGCCATGGGTTACGGGATTATTTTCCCACGGAGGAGGTGTGGAAGGATAGACAACATGGAGACCCCGATCGACTCGTAGGAAGAGATAATTTCCGACGGAGTCCGTGAGTACCGAATCGTGCGTGTCGCCGGACAGTTTCACAAGCCAATTACTCAACGGATTTTCGGTCGAATCACGGATTCCGTTTTCGTTCCTATCCCAAAATACTTCCCCGCTTATGGATGACCAGGGATATGTATTTCCAAAAACGTTATTTGTGCTAGTGTCATTGAGACCGAGCGTCACCGAATACGATCCCGTGGATGGTGAAGATACCATCCAGGGTAATTGAGGGCCCTCGGTCACCGAATACGTTCCCGGCGGAAGATTCCTGAAAGTGAATTCTCCATTTGAGTCGCTCAATGTTGCCGCTTGTCCCCTACCCGAGAGCGTGACACCCCATCTGCTCAGCGGTGCTTCGTTTACGTCCTGTACTCCGTTGCTGTTTTCATCCGCGAAGATTTTTCCAGAGATGAGGCCGTCGGCTAAGAAAATTCCAAATGGAAAGTAGCCGCTGCTATCATTCACACGGCGGGTCAAGCTATAATTACCCGACGGTGGTGACACAACATACCATGGAAAAATACGCTGCGACACGTTCAGTGTGTATGATCCCGAATCCAAGCCGGCAAATGAGAATTCTCCATCGCAGTCGCTCATGGTTGTACCGGCTTGTTTCCCGGATAGGTCGATAAACAATCTGGCCAGAGGATGTTCGTTGGAATCTAGAATACCATTCCAATTCTCATCAACGTAAGTGATGCCTTTGAGGATTCCTCGCCGATAAGTTGGAAAGGTTCGACTTGTATCCATATCAGAGATGGGACGACGCCAAACTCCATTGTTGATTGTGCCGACAAAGATGTTTGAGTTTAGGATTGTGATTGCATTTACAGGGTCGTTTGGAAGGCCTGTGCTGAATGCTCTCCACCAAATTGCGCAGTCGTTCGCCGAATGGAAGACCCCTCCGCGATGACGAATTTCGGCAGTCACCAAGAGATTCGTTCCAGACACGAATAGTGAACGAACATTAAGCATGCTTAACCCATCACTCACCCCGGACCAGTTTGTGCCAGAATCAGTCGAAAGGAAGATACCATTTCCGTCAGTGCCGGCGATAAGATTCTTACCGGAGGCGGCGACGACCTTGACAGCCGCGTTCGACAACCCAGTGTTGATCGTAACCCATGCCGTGCCTTTGTTGGTTGAACGAAAGATGCCACCGCTTGCAGTTCCCGCAAAAAGGAGTGTTTCGGAGCACGCAAGGGAAAGGACATTGAGATCGGTCAACCCCGAGTCGACTGCAGCCCAACTTTCGCCTTTGTCGGTTGAACGGAAAATACCGCCGCCACCCGTCCCAACAAATATATTCGTGTCCGAGATGACAATGGTATTGATATAGAAGGACGTCAATCCTACATTCGCCGCAGTCCAGCTTTCGCCCTCGTTTGTCGAACGAAAGATACCGCCGCCATATGTGCCGGCAAAGAGATTATCGCCGGAGATTGCGAAGGTAAGGACGATACCATTCGACAAGCCCGTATTGACTGCAACCCAGCTCGCTCCATTGTCGGTCGAACGAAAGACGCCGCCAAGCCAAGTTCCCGCGAAGAGTGCTGTTCTGCCGGCAGCTAGGGCATTAATTGGACCACCAATTGCGCTTGTGTAGACCCATTGGGCGTGAAGTACGTCCACACAAAATAAAGAAATCAAAGTGAAGAGCTGAATTGTGCGGCGTGCACGCCATATGTTGAGAGAAGCTGAGGTCACTCGTCACCTGTCATCTGCCACCCGCGGAGGCTGAGTCGCTGAGTAGTTTCCTTTCTTATTGGACCGGCTCGTTCAAATCCCTGGACGAGCCGAATATTCTCAATCCGAGATGGCCGAAAACACGAAACCCGCCGTGTGGACCTTTGTCCGCATCGACGGGTGTTTGTCAACAATAATTCTCACTGGCAAACTGTCCCGAGCTGTTTCATTTGTCGGGGTCATGGCTCTCATATCTCATCTTCTCCAGCTGCACCCGGAATATATGAACGCGGTATCACAAAGTCAAGTTTTTCGCAAAAAAATTGCAACAAAACATTCTTAATCACTTCAATAACCAGGTCGGCAGCGGCGTTACCACCGATACGCTGCGATCCTCAGCCCCAAAAACCGGGGATTGCTGCCGTACACTTCGGACAGCGCCCATCCCGAAGATTGTTTTGCCGGACGTTAAATCCCCATCGCTCAATGAGCAGCTTGCGGCACGAAGGACAATACGTGTTCTCGTACTCCCCTACCCGACCGGGGAGATTCCCCGCGTAGACAAAATGCAATCCCGCTTCATAGCCGATCTCAGCCGCCCGCAGCAGCGTCCGCAGAGGAGTGTTGTCGACGTCCGTCATCTTGTAATCTGAGTGAAACGCAGTGACATGCCAGGGAATATCGGGAGAGACGGAAACAATAAAATTCGCGATCTCGCGGATTTCCTGTTCTGAATCATTAAAGCCCGGAACAAACAGCGTGACAACCTCCAGCCAAAACTTCATCTCATAAAGACGGTTGATCGTATCGAGCACGTTCTGCAGCACGCCGCCCAGCTTCCGGTACTGCTTGTCGTTGAATCCCTTGAGATCAACCTTGTAGAGATCGACCCAGGGCCGGATGTACTCGAGAACTTCCGGTGTCCCGTTGCCGTTGGAGACATACGAGGTGACCAGCCCAGCCCGCTTCGCCACTTTGAAAATCTCCACACCCCATTCGCTCGTGATCAGCGGCTCGTTGTACGTGCTCGTCACGATCTTCGCTTTGTGATCGATGGCTAGTTTTACAAACCCTTCGGGATCGAGATAGTCGGGGGGCGAAACCGCCTCCGGATCACGGAGCGCCTGCGACGTCACCCAGTTCTGGCAGTAGCCGCAATGATAATCGCATCCGAGCATGCCGAAACTCATCGCAAGACTTCCGGGGAGCGCGTGAAAGAAAGGTTTTTTCTCGACAGGGTCGATCTGAAGCCCGGCAACATAGCCGTGGGGAACATACAATTTCCCGCCGCTGTTGAACCGGACCCGGCAGATGCCATCCTTCCCCTCCCCGATCGCGCATCGGTGGCCGCAAGCGAAACATTCAATCCGGCCGGTCCCAAGATCCTTGTACAGCACCCCTTCCTTTGTGCGCTGCCGGAGCAAATCCTTGAGCGTGATTTCCTGGGTTTCTGTCATGATGTCTTCCGCTACTACAATATAAATCAAATTTTCACGTTGTCAAGTTCCTCACGGGCCAGGAGGCGAGGCAGCCCGAAGAGGACGACGGCGGATCATCCGCTGAGTAGTTTCCTAAGCACACCAAGGTTCATTCTGTCTTCCTTCAGGTCCTCCCCTTTCGGCGTCTCGAGGATCTTGGGAATTCCCCGGAGCCGTTCGTCACGCATCAGGCAGCGAAAACCTCCTCTGCCGATCGCCCCCTTTCCGATATGCTCGTGACGATCGACATGCGAGCCAAGTCCTTTCTTTGAATCATTCGCATGGATCGCAATGAGCCGGTCAAATCCAATCACATCGCCGAAGTCGCTCATTGTTCGCACATATCCCTCTTCACTGCTGATATCATATCCCGCAGCGAAGATATGGCATGTATCGATGCAGACTGCCATCCGATCACGGTTCTCAACGGCGTCGATGATAGCACGCAACTGCTCAAAACGATGACCGATTGACGTCCCCTGACCTGCGGTTGTTTCGAGAACGCTGAGGACACGAACGCCTTTCGTCCGGTCGTGAGCCCAGTCGAGGGATTCGACAATCAGCTTCAGTCCTTCGCTTTCGCCGGCGCCTGTGTGCGCCCCGGGATGGAAATTCAGATATGGGATCCCGAGCGCTTCACATCGCTCCAGTTCATCGACGAATGCGATGCGCGATCTCTCCAACAATTCTGGGTCTCTTGCGCAGAGGTTGATCAGGTAACTGCTATGCGCGATGACCGGTTGGATGGTTGATTTCGATGCTGCCGTTTTGTAGTTTGCGATGTCCTCAGCCGCCAATGGCCTGGCGCGCCACTGGCTGGCATTCTTTGTGAAGACCTGCAGGGTGCGGCAGCCGGCACGCGCCGCCCGTTCGAAGGCCGTGTGGACGCCGCCAGCAATCGATTGATGGGCGCCGACGAGCGGCCCGGCGGCAGAGTCATGTTTTTTTATCATCGGTGATTGATCGATCTTGGTTCAATATACGAATATGATCTTGAAACGCAGAGGCGCAGAGAATCGCAGAGAATGTATGATCGTTGAGATTGTCTCCAGTTGCATTCTCTCCCTCCGAATCGGAGAACGCCTATCGGAATGATCTCCGAACGTTTTACTTCAAGGCTGCGATGAAGACGCTGACCAACATCTCGAGGAAACAGAAAAAATTGATCATCGGCCTGATGTCGGGCACTTCAGCAGATGGCATCGACGCCGCGCTGCTTGAAGTGAGCGGCGCAGGCTCGGCAGTGAAATTCCGCCAGCTCGCCTTTCTCACCAGGCGGTTTCCTGCCGGGTTCAAGCAATTTCTTCTCCAAAATTCATACGCGGGCACTGCCCGGCTCGATGACATCACGAGACTCCATTTTCTGCTGGGTGAATTTTTTGCCGACGCCGCGCTCATGGTGGCTCGCAAGGCCGGCATGCCGATCTCCAGTATCGATCTCATCGGCTCTCACGGACAAACGATCCATCATCTCCCTGCACCGAAGCTCTTATTTGGAAAAATGATCCGCTCGACTCTGCAGATAGGCTGCCCGTCAGTGATCGCAAAACGGACGGGTGTCGTGACAGTCGGCGATTTCCGCGCCGGAGATATTGCCGTAGGTGGATCCGGTGCGCCGCTTGTTCCGTATTTTGATTACCGGACACTTCGCTCCCGATCTGCAGGCCGCGCCGCTCTCAACCTCGGCGGCATTGGGAACATAACGGTGCTGCCCAAAAATTGTTCGCCCGACGAAGTCTATGCGTTCGACACGGGACCCGGCAACATGATCATTGATAGTTTGATGCAGCGGTTCTTCCATCGTCCCTTTGATCGGGGAGGATCTGCCGCGATGGCCGGAAGACTCCTGCCGACTCTGCTGCGCCGGATGATGGCCCATCCCTACTTCCGTAAGAGACCTCCAAAATCGACAGGCCGGGAGATGTTCGGCGAGGAGTTCATCGCCAGGCTCCTTCGCCTTGGTCGGGGCCATCGCAATCGCGATATCGTGACGACCGCGGCTGAATTCACTGCGCTCAGCGTCTACGACCAGTACCTTCGGTTCATCCGCCAACGAACGGCAGTGCAGGAACTTATCGTCAGCGGCGGGGGCGTTCACAATATCTACGTGATGAACGCGCTTCAAAGATATTTTGGCGGCATTGCGGTCAAAACGATCGACTCGCTCCGTATCGATGCTGATGCCAAAGAGGCGATCTGCTTCGCCCTGCTTGCCAACGAGACGATCGCCGGCCGGCCGGCGAATCTCCCGGGGGCAACGGGGGCACGGAAAAGGACGGTCCTCGGCACAATCTGCTTGCCGTGATTATCCAATGAGAATCTTAGAAATCTCGCGTGAAGAGATAGTAAAGGAACGCTCCGCTCGTCGCTATCTGGACCAAACGGTAGATATTAAAATGCTTCCGCTTGAGGAAATTCCAGCAAGAAGCCATGCCGAGCAACCCGACCGCCACAAGCAGGAAAAGTCCAACCGATTCCGGAACGCTGAGGTTTGATCCGATGATCGCCTGGAGGTTCAGAGCAGGATTCATGGCCGAACCGTAGAGGATCAAGAGGTGCAGCACGTAGACAAAGAGAGATTCTCTACCCAGAACTGTGAGAAGCGGAGGAGGGTTCCTGATGTCCCTTGCGACATACCATGTCCCGGCTGCCACGAGCATGAGAATTCCTGCGCGGATAAGAAAGTAGTTCGGACTCGTGACCCAGAAGTTGTATCTCGGATAGAGCTGCACCGGCAGCGCGTCAAAGATCATGGCGCCGGCGATGAGCGCCGCCCCCAGAACCGCCAGTTTCAACATGAACGTTTGCTGCTCATGGCGCCGCACAGCGACGAGATATTCCCACGAAACGATGACGCCCGTAAAGAGAAATCCAACATACGGAAACAACGGAAAGAACGACCCGTTATTGCCGTTCATCAATTGCGCGATGGGCAGCGGAGAGATCCGCAGGAAGTCGATGTCCCAGACGAGCGGCGTCAGAAAGCAGACCACGAGGATCGTCACAAGGACGAGACCGTAGAAGCGTCCCTCCGTTTTGAAAAAAAATACAAGCGCATGAAGGGAGAGCAGACCGATGCCGATGCAGGCAAGAACGTCGCTTTGAAAAAGCTGAAGAACATCCGCCGTTGTGGCGTCGAGAATGATTTTTCGAATCGAAAAAAAAGGAAGATGAATCATCAATCCGAGCAGGAGGATAAAAAGGAGTCTCCTCACCCGCCGGGCAAGAGGCGGGCCCCAGTGGTGATATTCTTCCCACCGCCTGCGTGTCGAGATGACGAAAGTGAGACCGGCGCCGAACAGAAATGCCGGCGCACTGAGTCCATGAATGAACTCATGGATCTGGAAGAGATGCATCTGCTGAAGATACGGCGACAGGAACGCCCTGACGACATGCCCCTCGAGCATGAGGACGATGACGGCGGTTCTATAGAGATCGATGAAGAAATGGCGATGCCTCGTTTCGGCGGTCAGTTCCGGCATGGGAAAGCAGTTCAGCCGGCGAGGACGCAGTTGATGGCGACCGTATTCACGATGTCGTCCACACTGCATCCGCGCGAGAGATCAAATGCGGGCTTGTTCAGTCCCTGAACGATCGGACCGATGGCTTCGGCTCCTCCCAACCGCTGAGCAAGTTTATATCCGATGTTGCCGGCATTGAGATCCGGGAAAATGAGAACGTTCGCTTGTCCCTCGACGGGGCTTCCCGGCGCCTTCGAGCGGGCGATCTGAGGAACAACGGCGGCATCGAGCTGGAGCTCGCCGTCGGCAATGAGATGCGGAGCCTTGCTCTTGAGAATCGCGGTCGCCTGCCGGACCTTCTCGACGAGCGGATGGTTCGCGCTCCCCCTGGTTGAGAAGGAGAGCATCGCGACACGGGGCTCTTCCTGCGTCAGCTTCTGATGATTCGCGGCCGTGGCGATCGCGATGTCCGCAAGCTGCGCGGCATCCGGATCGGGGACCACCGCGCCGTCGGCAAACGAAAAAACCTTGTGCGGGAACACCATCAGAAAAAAACTCGACACGATGCTGAGCCCTTGTTTCAGACCGATCACCTGAATAGCCGCGCGGAGCACATCACCGGTCGTGGAGAGCGAACCCGCGACACTCCCGTCGGCCATCCCCTCACGAACCATCATGGCGCCAAAAAATAATGGCTGCTTGATGATGGCCCCGGCCTCTTCGAATTGAACCCCCTTTTCCTTCCTGAGATGAAAGAATGCTCTGGCGAAATCGCTTTGCCGCTCCGATCTCGCAGGATCGACGATACGAATGCCGTCGAGGACCACGTTGCCTGACGCAGCCAGCCCGCGGATCTCGGATTCAGAGCCGACAAGCACCGCCTGTGCAATCCCTTCATCGGTGATAACGCGGGCCGCCTTCAGCACCCGCTCATCAAGAGCATCGGGGAGAACAACCGTTTTCCGGCGGCTCCTTGCCTGATCACGAATCCCGCTGAGCAGTTTGGAAGGAACCATCGGCTATCTCCGATGAAGGCGATCGAGGCGTTCGATTTCCACCTGCATTGCGACAATTTTTCTCCGGAGGTATTCAATATACTCTTCCTTTGGCTTTTCCGTAAACTGCGGCCAGTATGGCTGCATATCGATGTTGTTCTTCATGATCGTTTCGAGAACGTACGAGTGCGATTTCGCAAGCTCGATATACGACCGCTCGAGATCATCGTACCGATCCTTGTAATACTCAAGCGGCTGATCGGCTCGCCGCATATCCTGGTAGGCGATGACGATGATAGCGACGACGAGGAGCGCAAAGAAAAGGTACATCCAGACATTGGAAGCCATAATATTCTCCGAAGTTGTTGACGATGCGTTCTCGTCACTGGTTGTGGAACGTGAAACAGCGGTTTCGTGAATCGATGACCAAAAAATTCGAAAAAAGTCGCGCGAAAAGCACATCGTTGCTTCCGCTGGTTGAGAGGCCAATATAAAGAAAACTTCTCACGCGAGCAACCCGAAAGTTTCTACCTTTCCTGACTTCTTGTCAAACGTACAAATATCAAAATCAATTCCAATTTCACATTTTTAAAATTAATTTTCTTTAACTGAGGGTGATGCTTTTGACTTTCTGTCATATTTTAATTACATTTATTTTGCTAATCCCGATATTGGAATCTTTCCGAATACCTATCGGTTTCAACGTTGAGACCGGGCTGTTTTTATGATCGATCCAAGAAAACGAGTCTATATTGAAACCTACGGTTGCCAGATGAACGCGGCCGATTCCGAAATCGTCCTCAGTCTGCTCAACAATGAGGGATACGAGATCATCGACGCGATCGAGCATGCCGACATGATTTTGGTGAATACGTGCAGCGTTCGCGAGAATGCCGAACAGCGTATTTACGGGCGGCTTGGTCATTTCAAGCATCTGAAGCAGAACAAGCCCGACCTCGTCGTCGGTGTACTCGGCTGCATGGCGGAACGTTTGCGCAAGAAGCTTACATCGGAAAAGGCCAGAGGAGTCGGTCAGATCGTCGATCTCATTGTCGGACCCGATGAATACAGAAAAATGCCGGAGCTGGTCCGGCAGGCGTGGCAGGGGGAGAGGGGAATCGCCGTTCAGCTCTCCCGCGTTGAAACCTATGACGATATCATGCCGCTCCGCACGGACGGTATCAGCGCATGGATTTCCGTTATGCGTGGATGCGACAAGTTCTGTACGTTCTGTGTCGTCCCCTTCACGCGCGGCCGCGAACGGAGCCGGACACTGAAGAGCGTCGTGGAAGAGGTTGAAACCCTCTCCTCGCGGGGGTTCAAGGAAGTGACGCTGCTTGGACAGAACGTCAACTCCTACCGCGACAAGGAACACGATTTTGCCGACCTCATGAAGGCCGTTGCGGAAGTCGACCCGACGATCCGGATCAGATTCATGACCTCTCATCCCCAGGACATGTCCGACAAATTGATCGAGACGATCGCGGCCCATCCGAACATCTGCAAGTTCGTCCATCTCCCCGTGCAGTCGGGATCCGACAGAATTCTCCGGTTAATGAACCGTACCTACACGAGCCCGGAATATCACCGTTTGGTCGAGAAAATCAGAGCGGCCATGCCGGCGGTGACCCTCTCCACCGACATCATCTCGGGATTTCCAACCGAGACAGAAGACGACCACCGGCAAACGATCGGGATGCTCGAGAGGGTACGTTACGACGGCGCCTTCACGTTCAAATATTCGCCGCGGGAGCATACGCCGGCCTTCGAGATGAATGACGACGTCCCCGGTGATGTAAAGACGAGACGCATCAACGAGGTCATCGACGTCTCAAAACGCATAGCCGAAGAGATCAACCGCGACCTGCACGAACAAACCATTGAGGTCCTTGTTGAGGGAGAGAGCAAGAAATCGTCTGATCGATGTCAGGGACGGACAGACGGAAATAAGATGATGATCTTCCCGAAAGGATCGTTCAGGAAAGGCGATTATGTCAGAGTGAAGATCGAACGATCCAACGCGGCAACGCTCTTCGGCACGTCTCTCGAACACGGGTCCCGCGCGCCAGGATCACTCCTCTGTGAGGCAGCGGCATGAGAAGGATTGTTCGACCGATCCTTTTCGTTTTCCTGATGTTCCCTTCGCTCGTCTCTGCGCAAACGATCGACGAACGGATCAAATCTCTGCTCGCACAAATCGAGAAGGGGCAGGTTGAAGACGCGCGAAAGCGGCTCCCCGATCTCATCGCAATGCAGCCGAACAATCCGGGCGTTCTTTATCTCCAGGGGCGGCTTGCTTCGAATGGCACCGAAGGAATGAAATCTTACCAGAGCATTGTCGACAATTTTCCCAAGAGTGAATGGGCCGACGATGCGCTCTATGCCATCTACCAGTATTATTACGCCCTCGGTCTGTACAAGACCGCGAATTTGAAGCTTCAGGAGCTGAAAAAGGAATACCCGGCCTCGCCGTTTGCAAGCGACACCCCCCCCGTCGCTGCAACTCATCTCACAGAGGAAACCGTCAACCTTCCGAAGAAAGAGATGACTGTTATCTCCGAGTCAACGAAGGCGGTCGAGCCGCCCGTGGTCCAGCCTCCCGAGCCGTACACGCTGCAGGTCGGCGCATTTTCGACAGTGGCGAATGCGGAGAAGCAGAAGAATCTTTTCGAAGAATTGGGGATGACGGTGGAAGTCACCAACAAGGTCAGGGGCGGGCGAAGTCTGTATCTCGTTTGGGTCGGAAGTTTCAGAACTGCCGACGAAGCAAAGGAAGCGGGGAAGGATATCAAAAAGAAGCACAGGATCGATTCCATCATCGTGGAGCGTTACTGATGGACAGGGCTGAATTCCAGGCACAGCACAGCATCATCGGAGGATCGATCGAGATTGCCGAGATCATCGATGTCATCCAGCAGGTTGCCCCCACCGATCTGACGGTGCTCATCACCGGCGAAAGCGGCACCGGCAAGGAGGTGATCGCCAAAGCGATCCACAATTCGAGCAGGCGGTCGCAGAAGCCGATGATCTCCGTCAACGCCGGAGCGATCCCCGAGGGCATCATAGAAAGCGAGCTCTTTGGCCACGAGAAAGGGGCATTCACCGGAGCGGGCGACACGCGGAAGGGATACTTCGAGCTCGCGGACGGAGGGACGATCTTTCTCGACGAGATCGGCGAGCTGCCAATCGGTACACAGGTGAAATTCCTCCGCGTCCTTGAAAACGGCGAGTATATGCGTGTCGGCTCCGCAACGCCAAGGAAGGTCGATGTCCGCGTCATCGCGGCAACGAATCGCGATCTTGAATTGGCCGTCCATCAGGGAAATTTCCGCAACGACCTCTTTTTCCGTCTCCGGTCGATCAATATCCGGATCCCGCCGCTTCGGGAGCGACGGGAGGACATCCCTTCGTTTGTCAATGAATTTGCAAAACAGGTCTGCGAAAAGAACAACATCACGTTCGGCGGTTTCTCAGGCGATGCGGTGGAGATCATGAAACAGTACCACTGGCCCGGGAACATCCGCGAGCTGCGCAACGTCATCGAGAGCATCCTGGTCATCGAACGGGGAAGAGCGATCAACGCCCTCGATGTGAGGAAATATCTTCGCGACTATCAGGGGACAGGAAGAAACCTGCCGGTCTTCACGAACAAAACGCCGGATCAGGCTGAACGCGAGCTCATCTATCGGGCGCTTCTTGAAATGAAGAGCAACATCATGGATATCCGCGCCATGCTTGAACAGAGGCCTTCGGGCGCGGTCGCGGTTGGCTCATCGTACGTCGACGCCCCGATCGATACCGAGAATCCGACGAACGGAGAGCATTTTCTCCCGCTCGACGAAATGGAAAAACGGATGATCATCGGCGCGCTGGAGCGGTTTGAAGGGAACAGACGCCTTGCAGCGCGGGCCCTCAACATCAGCGAACGAACGCTGTATCGGAAAATCAAAGAATATGGTCTCGACTGAACCAAGGCAACGCGCATGCGCGGTTCTCATCGTTTTACTGACAATGCTGCTCCCGTCGTGTTATTCGTTCCGCGGCGGATCGGTTCCTCCGCACCTGAAAACCGTTGCGGTCCCGCTCTTTGACGATCAGAGCGGGTCTGCGGAACCGAGTCTGAGGGAAAAGTTCACGAACAAATTGCTCAACCGTTTCCGGCAGGACAACAGTTTGCAGGTCGCCGACCGCTCGCATGCAGATGCGGCCATCGAAGGAACGATCCTCTCCGCCATCGATGAACCGTACGTCGTCAGTCAGGGGGAAGCGGTGACGAAATGGCGGGTCACGATCACCGTCAAGACGGCGTTTCAGGACCTGAAGCTCAAGAAGCAGATGTGGGAAAAACAATTTTCGAATTTTGCTCTCTACGAAACGAGCGGCGGACCCGGCGCGCGCCAGGCCGGTTTCGACGCAACAATCGACAAGCTCAGCGAAGATATCCTCAATGAGTCGGTCTCGGGCTGGTAAGGGACAATTTTCTTCATAACGTAAAGGTCCATTAAAACCTCCATGCAAGACTTTATCATCGGCACGTACTTCATCTCTCTCTCAATCTTGTTCCTCTTCGGCTCAAGCGGTTTTGTGATGATCTATTACTATATGAAACACCGCCACAAAACACACGAGCGGCCGGAACCGCTCCCTTCGTTTCCCACGGTGACCATTCAGCTCCCACTCTACAATGAGTACTATGTCATCGAACGACTCATCGAAGCGACATGCCGGATAGATTATCCGAAGGAGAAGCTGGAAATCCAGGTCCTCGATGATTCCACGGATGAAACCGTCGATGTGGTGGCGGCAAGCGTCGAACTCTATCGCAGACAGGGCTTCGACATCAGGCATATCCGGCGCACCAGCCGCACAGGATTCAAGGCGGGAGCGCTGAAGGAAGGATTGGCCGATGCGAAAGGCGAATTCATCGCCATCTTCGATGCGGATTTTGTTCCCAAAAAGGATTTTCTTGCTCAAACGCTCCCCTATTTCTTCATGGATCCCGGAATCGGACTCGTGCAAACGAGGTGGGAGCATCTGAACAGCGACTATTCCTTCCTCACAAGAGTTCAGGCCATGGCGCTCGACGGCCATTTCGTCATCGAACAGAACGTCCGGAACAAGGCGGGATTTTTCATCAATTTCAACGGGACAGGCGGCATATGGCGTAAAGAATGTATTTTCGATGCGGGCAATTGGGAAGCTGATACGCTGACGGAAGACCTCGATCTGAGCTACCGCGCGCAACTCAGAGGATGGAAGTTCAAGTTCCTCAATGACGTCACTTCCCCGGCGGAACTGCCGTCCGAGATCAACGCCCTGAAGTCGCAGCAATTCCGCTGGACAAAAGGCGCCATCGAGACTGCACGGAAGATCCTGCCGAGAGTGTGGCGAGCGCCTCTGCCGATGGAGAAGAAAATTCACGCGACATTCCACCTGTCGAATAACATCGTCTTCCCCTTCATCGTCATCGCCGGCATCCTCAATGTGCCCCTGATCTTCATCAAACACCAGGGCGGCTATGAAACATACTTCACCATCATGGCGGTTTTTGTCTTTGCGTTCATCGGCTCGTTTCTTTTCTACCTTTATTCGCAAAAGGACGTCTACCGCGACTGGCAGAAGCGCATGCTCCTCTTTCCTCTCTTCATGGCCGGCAGTATGGGCTTCTCCGTCAACAACACGAGAGCCGTCATCGAGGGACTGTTCCGGAAGAAATCGGAATTCGTCCGGACGCCGAAGTACTCCGTCATCGACAAGAACGATAACTGGCTCGATAAGAAATATGCACTGATGAGCTTCGACTATACCGTCGTGATCGAAGTGGTGCTCGCGCTCTATTGTTCCTTCGGCGTTGCCGCATCCATTTACTATCTTGAGCTCGCGGCCGTACCGTTCCAGATGCTCTTTTCGATGGGCTTTGGCCTCGTCGCATGGCTCTCCATCAAACACGCCTGGCTCGCACGCAAACGCGCGGCGAGACGCGCGTTGAATGCGGAGCCAGCCCTCCAAGCGGCACCGTAGCCCGCCCGCAAATGAACATCGACGAGCTCGAAGCTAAATTGTCACGACGGACGGGTTCTCCGTTGTTCGCCAGACTCGCCGACGAATACCTTGCCGTCGGTCGCATCAATGAAGCCAAGGAGATGTGCCTGTCGGGACTCCAGCGCTTTCCCGATTACCTGACGGGCCATATTGTCCTTGCCAGGTGCTTTGAAGCCGAACAGGATTACACCGCGGCGATACATTCCGTCGAGGAGGCGCTACGCGTTTCTCCGGATGCATCGCTTCCTCAGAGCCTCCTTGCCGAATATAAAATCCGACTTCTCCGCAAGCCGACCGTCATCGATGGAATCGATGATCATGAGAAACCGTCGATGGCGCACATCGTTTCTCCTACCGAGGTCGAGGTAAGAGAAGATATCCCTCCCCACGACCTCACCCCGACTCCGGATGAGATCGCCATGGACGTCGCCGCCGAGCCTGCACCGACAGAGCAGAGAGATGAGATGCCTGCCGCCACTGCTACCGGCATCCTGGAGACCGCCGGGGAGGAGTTGCATGCAACCGAAGAGATCACACCTGACCACGACTCCCTGACGTCGAACCTTCCAGAGAGCGGCGATATGTCGGCGATCGAGAATGTTTCCCGCGAGGTCGCCGGCGACAGCATACCGGACGGGACGGCGTTGGATAGATTTCTCTATGGAAATGGAAGTGACGTCGAGGGTAACGAAGACAAGGCCGCCGCAGCCGAGGATCTTCGCGAACCGGAAAGCGCCGAGCTTGCCGAAGCGCTACCGCTTGAATCATCAGACGTCCCGACGATATCCGTCCAGACGCAAGAAGAAGGAAACTCATCTTCAGAGATCCCCGCGGAAATCCCGGAGGAGGAGATTCGGCAGGAGACGAATGTTGAGGGCACTCTCTCGACGGTTGAGATGACTCCGCCGGCAACGCACGATGAGCCCCCGTCCGCCTTCGGAAGCGAAGGGAGAATCGTCAGTAAGACTCTTGCAGAAATTTACGCGATGCAGGGAGCGTACTCGGAGGCAATTCTAACATACCGCATGCTCCAGGAGATGCGCCCCGAATTCAGAGAGGAATACGAGAAGCGAATTCGGGAGCTTGAACCAAAGGTACAGGCGAAGACGGCATCGTAGGAAGGCGACACCGGGACGAGGCGGCGCCCGGAGAACTTACTTCAGAGATGAAACGAACCTGGTGAGGCTGGATTTCTTGTTGGCGGCATTATTCTTATGGATCATTCCTTTGGCAGCGAGCTGATCAAGCAACTTCACGACCTTCCGTAATTCTGCGGCGGCCTTCTCCTTTTCCTTCGTCTCGCGTACCCGTCTGATCGCGGTTTTCATTCTGGATAAATAGGCGCGGTTGCGCACACGGTGCTTGACCGCCCGGCGGGCTTGCCGTTCTGCTGATAAGTGCTGTGCCATTTCGTTGAAATCCTTTGAGATTTGGATGAAAAATGTGCATTCAATATACCAAAAAACTTCGAGAGGAGCAATCGAAATTTTTAGACCGATGGAGGAAAACCTGCGGCGCCTTTAGAACAAGGCGCCGCGTTCTGAAAAGAATTTACTTTGATTTGAGGAGTGTTAATGCGCGATGTTACATTGCCAGACGCCGTTATCCACTTGCGGGATGTTGTAGATACCGGCGGCGGCGGTGTCTGCAGCGTTTGTGAAACGCCCCAATGCAAGAAACAATGTGCTTGAGCCGGGGAGGTAAATTTTGATGCTGTCCGCGGCGACAAAACCGAAGAGGTCAGTGTTTGTTCCGGTAACGGAGACCGCCAGACCGGAGAGGCTCGTGCTGTCCTGGACAAGGTTGAAATATCCGGGGCTGTTCCCCGCCTGGCTCGTGTAGGTGCCAACAAAAACCTTGACGGCGTTATTTGCCGAGGACTCCATTCGGAATTGACCGTTCCCGTTCGGGCCCGTATATGATCCCGACAACGCGCCGCCTGATAACGTTCCTGCGAGCGTGTACGTACTTCCGGCTGCGCCGCCTGATACGGCCAGGGCATTGGTCCCCGTATTGAATGTTCCGGTGAGTGAGACCGCCGCGCCGCCGACCGGCTTCAGCGAGCCGGCCACTGCGACCGAGCCGGTTGCCTTGCTGATGATCGTGCTGCCGGCGATCGTCAGCGTTATCGAACCGCTCTCGGATGCGCCGGCAAACGTGCCCAAATATGTGGTCGGATTACCACCCCCGCCGGTGTTGACCGGATTCTCGTCCTTCTTGCAGCTTACGATGAGGATCATCAGAAAGACGAATATTGTTATACTCACTACCGTTATTTTCATTTACAACCTCCTGAGATGATGATGGTGGTGAATGTCAACGGATGTTAAGAGCCGACAAAAGATACAGATAATTCGGGATAATCACAACACGAGAAATTGAAGGCCCTGGCGCTTGCATTCTTCGCCCATTCCAGCTATATTGAGTCGTAACCCGTTAGGGGTGTCCCGACAAAGACAACGGGACTGAGACTACACCCTAATAACCTGATCTGGATCATACCAGCGTAGGGAAACGGAAAAAATTTTGATGCCGTTTTTCTGATTCCCCTCGCTGGGGGAATGAAGAAAAATGGCATTTTTATTTGCATCAAGGAGAAGGAGTATGAGATTAGGAAGTTTTCTATTGATTGCGGTCACTTGCTTGAACACGGCATACCCCCAGAGCACTGTTCCGGAGGCGAAGGATACAATAACATTCGTCCTCCCGCCCGTCGTCATTAATCCGACCGAGGCCCGACACCGCGAAACGCCCGTCACATTCTCAAATCTCACGGCCAAAGAGATTCGCGAACGCTCCATGACACAGGATGCGCCTGCGGTGATCTCAGAGCTCCCGTCGATGACCCACTACTCATTGAACGGCAACGATATCGGCTACACGTTCCTCAACCTCCGCGGGTTCGATCAGCGCCGCCTCTCCATCATGGTCAACGGCATCCCCCAGAACGATCCTGAGGATCATGAAGTCTACTGGATCGACATGCCGGACCTGCTGGCGTTCACGCAGGCGGTCCAGGTGCAGCGCGGCGCCGGAAGCGCGTTCTACGGCCCGCCGGCGATCGGCGGCTCCATCAATATCACCACGAGTCCCCTTACCCCTCAGCCAAGAATATCATTGACGACGGCCTTCGGCTTCCAGGAACTCGGCGCCCTCAACACGACCCGGATCAACACACGAAAATATTCCGCCACCATTTCCTCCGGCATCATCAATAATCATTACGCGCTCTACGGCAACCTTTCAAAAATCACCAGCGACGGCTACCGATTAAATTCCTGGAGCGATTTGAGCAGTTATTTCATGGGCGCGGTTCGCTTCGACGAATCGATGACCACCCGATTTCACGTCTACGGCGGACCGATCGCCGACGGTGAGGCATATTACGGGGTGCCGAAATATTACAATTCTGATAAGCGATTGCGGCGGTCGAATTACAGCTACTGGGAATATGCGGGGGATACGGTCGGATATCATGTGACGCAGAAGCCGCAAGCGATCGAAAATTTTTCCCAGCCGCATTACGAGATCATCCACGAATGGAAGCTCTCGCCGAAGCTCACCCTGCATAACACGCTGTTCTTTATCCAGGGGGATGGATATTTCGACTATGACGGCGACTGGGTCTGGTTCGACAATTCCGCCTCACAGTGGTTTCACTCGGTCGTCGGATATGATTCGACCTTCGGCACGCTGAAGTTTCCATCTCTCATCATCCGCGGATTCGTCGGCAATAAACAGGCCGGATGGCTTCCGCGACTCGAGATCGAGCATGAGAACGGCAGGCTCACCCTCGGAGGAGAGCTCCGCATTCACCGTTCGGTGCACTGGGGCAAGATCGAATTCGCTTCAGAGCTCCCTGCTCCGACATACGATCCCGATTTCCATTTCTATGAATACAACGGAGAGAAAGACATCTGGTCGCTCTACGGCCATGAGATGTTTCGCCTCGACGATGCGACGTCGTTGATGGCAGACCTCCAGCTCGCTTCCAGCAGATACGGCATACGCAACGAGGCATTTAACGCCAACAGTTTTGATATCTCCTATCTGTTTCTGAATCCCCGTTTTGGCATCAACCGGAATTTCTCCGACCGCATCAATGGCTATGTTGCGTTCGGGTACACTTCACGCGAGCCGCGGCTGCGCAATCTCTACGCGGCGGAGGACGCGTGGTTCGGCGCCACACCGCAGTTCGCGTCTTCTCCCTCCGGCGGATACGATTTCCAGAAGCCGACAGCCCGGCCTGAACATCTCCTCAACATCGAGCTCGGCGGAAGCTGCCTCCTCGATCAGGGAAAAATTTCGGCGAACTTCTATGTGATGGAATTCAAGGACGAGCTGGTGAAGAGCGGACGGATCGATATTTTCGGAGCCTCAATCCTCATGAATGCGGAACGAACGCGCCACGCGGGTTTCGAACTCGAGGGCAATTATCGATTCACGGAACAACTGGAGATCAACGGAAGCGCAACCATCTCATCCAATCGCATCATCAATCATCGTTTCTACGACACTCATGATTCCATCGATCGAGTGCTCGATCATCACCCGATCGCCGGATTTCCGGACGTCATGACGAACCTCAGGATGAGATACGGCTCGTCGGAGTGGATGGCTTCGTTTCTGCTCAGGTATCTCGGCGCGTTTCATACCGATAATCTTGACGACCCAGGCAACACAATTGATGCCTTTGGCGTGGTGGATGTCGATGCCTCGTGGAAATTGCCGGATCTGGTTGCGAACACGGAACTGCGGATCATAGGCCAGATCAGGAATCTCTTTAACAACCTCTATCTCGCTGCGGGCGAAGGGAGCGCTTTCTTTCCCGCCGCCGAGCGGAATTACCTCGTCGGCGTGAGAGCGACGTTCTGATCGATGAATCTCTTTCTGTGGTCGTACCGACATTGAAGCACACTCCATGCGCGCTCTGATCATCGCCAACGGGGTCATCCCTTCCCGGGACATGATGGACACCATTCTCGCATCGGCAGATCTTATCGTCTGCGCCGACGGAGGCGCAAATCATGCCCGCAAGCTCGCCCTGACGCCCAACATCATCCTCGGCGATCTTGATTCGATCAGCGCGGCGACGAAGAAGTTCTATCGGCACATACCACAAATTCTTGTTGCGGACCAGAACAGCACGGATCTTGAAAAGGCGATTGAGTTTTGCGTTCGGCGGAAGATCCCGAGCGCCGAGATCGTGGGCGTGACGGGCGATCGACTGGATCATGTCACCGGAAGCCTTGGCTGTTTCAAGAAATATGGAAGGCGGATCGAGCTGACGATGATCGACTCGCGCGGTATCCTCGAACTCGTCAAGGGTACATTGCGCCTCCGCACATCTGTGGGAGCGAGAATTTCTCTCATTCCGGTGGATCACTGCTCAGGCGTCACAACGACTCACCTGAAGTATCCATTGAAGAACGACGATCTTGAATTGGGCGTCCGCGAAGGGATCAGCAACGAGGCCACCGCGAAGAACGTGACGATTCGCGTGAGGCGCGGGACGCTCTTGTGCTACAGATTTCATTCCCGGCCGAAATGATCCATCTTTCGTCTCCGGATATTATTGTCATCGCCCTTTACTTCGGCGCCGTTCTCTTTGTCGGGTTTCGGGCGGCAAGGCGGACATCGTCTGAAGAAGAAGACTTCCTGCTCGCCGGCCGTTCACTGACGCTTCCGGTGTTCATCATGACGCTCGTGTCGACCTGGTACGGCGGCATACTCGGCGTGGGCGAATTTTCCTACCGCTACGGCATCTCGAACTGGGTCGTGCAAGGCGTGCCGTATTATCTCTTTGCCGCACTTTTCGCCGTCCTTCTCGCGAAGAAGATCCGCGCGACGAACCTCTACAGTATCCCCGACAAACTGGAGCTGGCATACGATAAGAAGACGGCGATCCTCGGATCGTTCCTCACGTTCATCCTGATGACGCCCGCGCCGTATATCCTCATGCTCAGCGTCTTCCTCCAGATGCTGTTCGGATGGAGCCTTCCTGTCTGCCTCATCGCCGTTTCCATCACGGCCGCGTCGTACATGTATTGGGGTGGATTCCGATCCGATGTCGAAACGGACGTCCTTGAATTTTTTCTGATGTTCATCGGCTTTGCGGTCATCCTCCCATTTTCGTTTTCGAAGTACGGCGGACTGGAGTTCCTTCGATCGAACCTGCCGCCGCTCCATCTTGTATGGCACGGGGGGAATTCTGTTCAGTTTATCCTCGTCTGGTTTTTTATTGCGCTCTGGACGCTGGTCGATCCGGCGTTTCATCAGCGCTGTTATGCAGCGAAGAGCGGAGCAATCGCTCAAAGGGGGATCCTGTACTCGATCTTTTTCTGGTTGATCTTCGACTTCATGACGGCGACAGCCGGCCTCTATGCACGAGCGGCGCTGCCGAACCTTGCCGAACCGATGGCGGCGTATCCGATGCTCGCAGAGGCGGTGCTCCCGCCGATCGCCAAAGGGCTGTTCTATGTCGGAATGCTCGCTACGATCATGTCGACGCTCAACACACTCGCTTTTGTCTCGGCCCAGACTCTGGGGAGAGATATTTATCTCAGGTTGAAGAACCGTGGGGTGAGTGGTGAGCGTGGAGCGGTGAGCGGAGAGCACGGAGCGGTTTCAAACCGAAAATCCTGCGCCACAGGCGCATCCGCCTTTGGCGGAGAAATCCGAAATCCTGCGCCAGAGGCGCATCCGCCTTCGGCGGAGAAATCCGAAATCGCCTCACTTTCCACCCAAATCGGCATGGTGGTTTCGTTTTTGCTCTCGATCGTTCTCGCGGTCGCCATTCCGAGCGTCATCAAGCTTTGGTATACGATCGGCACGGTCGTCATTCCGGGTTTGCTCGTTCCGCTCATGGCAAGTTATTTCGAACGATGGAGAATTCCGGCACGATATGCATTTCTCGCGATGATCCTCGGGTGGATGACATCGCTCGGGTGGATGGTCTCGGGATACATCGGCGGCAATGGAGCTCATTATCCCCTCGGCATAGAGCCGATGTATCCGGGAATCGGAATGAGCCTGATTTGGTGGGCGCTGGGTCTCTCCCGCCGGAAAAGGAGATGAGTTCTTACATCGTCACTGATTCTGCAGGAGCCAGGACAAATAGTACTTGTTCCTCCAATTTACAAGCGAAAACCCCGCCCCCGGCTTGTCCTTCAATAAACTCTTTGAAAATGCTTTCAGCAGCGCTCCTGCCGTGTCATAATCCGCTTCCGACGTGTACCGATAAAACCTGGCAGGGGCATCATAATAATGGCCCATCGATGTCAGCGGATACGGCCATCTCCCGATGGGAGGCACCAGGATCCGCTCGAGTGCGAGGTATTTGTTCAGCGTGTCATCGAATGCCTGCGAGAGCCACTCGTCTCCGGTCATCGTCCCACTGTAATAAGCAAATGATAACCGTGGGTAACGCCATACCAGCTCGCTGCGGGTCGTTGAGACATTCGTATTGGAAGGAACGAGAGAGATTGAAGAATCGGTCATGTGCAGCGAATAACGGTCAATGTCTTGACGCACATTTGAAATATTGAGTCGAAGCTCGCTGCCGATTCTGACGAACTGATGATCGATATGGTAGTTGAGGCATCCGTAGATTCGTTCTGTTTTCATGATCAGTGCAGGGGTTGGTTCCTCGATTCGGTCCGGAGCTGAATATTCCTCGGAAATCGCGAGGATGATTTTGTCTTCGATGGGAGTGACAATATTCCGGGTGTCGTTGCATCCACCCACAGCGCAGAACAGAACAACTGTCGGTATGATCATACCGAATCTCATGAACGCCGCTTTCACCTTTCTGGGCAAAAAAAGGAGAACCTTCTCCTACAAGAACAGAGCGCGGCGCCGGGCGGTTCCCGGTTCCGGGCACGAAACAAAGTGAAGGATCTTCCTACCTTCTTCCACGTATCAGCCTTACAAGATCCTACTGATGGGTTGTGTTCTGCCGGGAATATATGAGACAAACCGGCGGAGCACGATGAACATCAAAGACGAATGGATGACCGAATTGAATGGCGGCTCTTCCAGCAGAATGGCGAGTGTTCGCAGGCTCAGTTCAGAAAGAATAAGTGCAAGATAGCAAGAGTTTTTTGCGAAAGTGCTTGACTTGACCTTTCGGGTTTTGTATATTGTTCTGTCCGCGAAGAACAAACCCGATGGACACAAGTTTCTCGATATGGCATTCACCCTGAGATAAATTAATTCGGCTGCAGATGTTAAGAACCCGCTCACGCGAATAATTATTCGGGGAGCGGGTTTTTTGTTTTCATGATTTCGGACAAAATAGTGTGAAATTAATGCTTGAAGAACAACTTTGGTTGCGCAAGTTAGTCCGATCCTGTTTACCTAGCATTCGTCAATCATCAAATAAGTTTCAGGTGAGGTTCTTTTCCGCACATTAAGAACACGGTCTGTTGCCATTGAAATAAGACCAAGATTAATAGAGATGATAGAATGGGACGAATCGCGCTTGGTTTATTGATTATCATAAGCTTCCTGCTTCTCTCTTGCCGCAAAGACGAGCCGCCCTGCCTCACCTGCCCGCCGCCCAATAGGCAGCAACTTCGCCTTGACACTCTGTTTGTGGACCCGACTCAAATCTGGCTCAGAGTTTACACCATAGACTCCACAAATGTGGGGCTGATAGAGCTTTACCGCGACAGCGTGCCTATTTTGGCGGGCATGGTATCGCGGAATGAAATTACGACCGTCGATTCCGGACTGCTTCCGAATTTCGCGTACAATTACAGAGCGTACCGATGGGAGAATGGGATACGGGTTGATTCCACGGCCTTACTTGTCGTTCGCACTATGGACACGACAAGCCACAACTTCACATGGGAGATGGATACGCTTGGGGATGGGGCCTCGAGTGTGCTCAATGATTTGGCGATTATCAATGACACGCTGGTGTATGCGGTAGGTAAGATCTACTTGAAAGACTCCACGGGTAATTTTGACCCCTTGCCGTACAACCTTGCTGAGTGGAATGGAAAACGATGGGCGTTACAGAGAGCGACCGTGTATTATCAAGGTAACCCTGCCGTGCCACCATTGGAAGCCATTTTCCTCTTCTCAGAAACAGATATGTGGGTTACGTCAGGCTTCCCAATCCATGGCGACGGCACAAGATGGACTCTCTACCGGTTACCCGACCTTGGGATCAATGCAAGTGTGTCGAGAATGTGGGGCACATCTTCGATGAATATGTATTTCGTTGGAACTAATGGGAGTGTCGTTCGCTACAACGGGGGAACATGGCAAAACATCCAGAGTGGGACATCTTTGCCAATTCAAGACATTTGGGGAGCCATTGACAAGACGGGGAACCCTCACATCCTCGCGGTAGCCTCAAATAAGTTTTTCAATGAAGGTAAAGCCGTTTTGGAAATTCAAGGGTCAATAGTGACATCCTATCCGGACACTGGATTGACGTGGAGCTTGAGCGGAATTTGGTTCCAGCACAAAGAGATCAAGTATGTCGCAGGCGGTGGACTGTTTAAGAGAACCGAGTCACAGCACAACTCACCGTGGGTGGATTTTCATCAAGGATTGACAACCTATTATACAGACGCCATCCGCGGACAGAACAGTAATGACATCGTGGTCGTGGGCGCCTACGGAGTGGTATTGCATTACAACGGTGTCACCTGGAAAAACTTTCAGAGCCAAACTTATCTTGACTACGGAGCATACTACGCGGTCGCGATTCGAGGAAATTTAGTTGTCGCCGTAGGAGAGAACAACGCTCGAGCTGTTGCCCTCATTGGGAGGCGGTAGCCCTATGAGAGAGAGGAGGTGAATTCATCAAACCGTTTGGGGAGGATCGTTCTTTGTTTGTGAGAGAAGTAACCCAATTCACTGAAGAACGTTTAATAACTGGCTTTGAAAGGGAGAGTTTATGTCATACAAAAATCCATACCGACGGATGATCGCTCGCGTTTGTTTTATCGCTGCGCTCATCTCCACCATGAATGTTGTAGGAAAACCTCAGTCGACGATCACACTCTACGACTCCACTACTCAACTGCCCGGCATCACGCCCACCCCACCTCAGGTGACAACGGTGACCATCCCCAACAAAAAAGTAAACCAGGATAACTCCTTGCAAAACCAAGACGAGACTGCGATCGCAATCAACCCGAGCAATCCAACATACATCCTGGTTGGTGCAAATGATTTTCTTTTCGGCAATCAGTCGAGTCCAGGCTACTATTTTTCAGACGACGCAGGAGAAAATTGGACGGGAAGCGTCCTTGAAAAAGGCCTGTACCGATCGGGCGGCGATCCTTCCGTGGCATACGACAGACATGGAATCATGTACTACGCTCATCTCTTGTTCAATGGACCTCCAATAACTCAAAAGTTCACGGACAATGGCGTCTTCGTAAATAAAACAACAAGCCCAAATAATTTGGTATGGCTTCCAACGCCTATGGCCGTGCTCGAACACGGGGACGGAAGCAACAGCACTGAAGGCATACACGATAATTTTGAAGATCAGCCTAATATCATTTGCGATAACCTCGCGGGAAGTCCTTTTCTTGATCGGTTGTACATTGCCTGGTCGCACCTGTACGGTTATGGAATTGCCGGAGATGTGTATTTTAGGGTGCTCTTGCCTGGGGGGACAACCTTTGAGTCAATTGCACAGGTCAACGATGATCTTATTACCTATTCTTCGCCAGGCGCGCATGTGGCTCTCAATAGGTCAGGGACTGTCTATGTAGTCTGGGATGCTAAGATCTCCGGGACGCACGTATTCATGATAGATTCTTCTTCGGATGGAGGGATCAATTTTACAAACGATGACCAGGTTGCTATATCGTCTGTTATAAAAATTCCAGGCGATTTGAAAGGCTTCCTTCGCTCCGTGACGTATCCCTCCTTCGCGATTGACGTTAGCGGGGGTAGGTTTGACGGTGCGATGTATCTGGTTTGGGCCGACGCGCGAAGCGGGGGTCCCGAAATTCTATTTTCTCGGAGACTTCCCGGTGGTGCTTGGGAAGATCCCAAAGCGGTGCAGTCGGCTGTTCCAGGGAGGGACCAGTGGAATCCCGCAATCGCTCTTTCGCCTAACGGAACGTTATCCATCAAATACTACGACAGCCGCAACGATCCAAATAACATCTTAACTGATGTGTATGTCTCAACTTCGGTCGATGGCGGTGAAACATTTTTTCACACAGAGGTTAACCAGACCTCGTTCGACCCAAGAGTGAACACGGCAATGCTTTTCGCGGATTATGACGGCATTGCAGCAACAGATTCTCGCGTATATCCAGTATGGACGGACACCCGTAGTGGGACTGACCAGGACGTTTACATAGCACTTCTCGATTACCAGCCCGTCACATTGGATCAGCTGGCTTCCAATGGCACAACCCACCCCGGAACGCTCGGCCGATGGAGTGGCTCCTCGTTTGCTCCTCGCTTTGCTGCCCCACAACCATTTTCTTTTCTTCCCGGCAGCATGGAAGTCTTTGATCCGGACGTAAATGTAATATTGGGAGAAAAATATCATGATTGGAACAACGAAGTGTCGAATATCATCAGCCATCAATCCTTTTCGATTGGTCCAACAACCAATTTCATTGTTTCACACATGCAACCTATCACGACCAATATAGTCATCCGAAACGAGCTAATAGATTCACCAACACTGGATGGCGGCACAATAGGCTTCCGCGATCCCTGGCTCGTGGACTACCTTGATGCAACTTACGGCTACGGCAATCGTGGTCAGGCTGGAGCAGAGTGGCATGACAATCTTGGATCTTCATTTCATCCTGATCTCTCCCATGTTTATAACGGCTTCAAATACAATGGCGTGTTCTTGAATGAGAACCCCATCAACGATCCCAACAAGCCGATATATGCAGCCCGCGCGCTGCAGCTTCAAACGATCCAGAGTTATCAGAACTGCAGTTTCCTCGGTTGGGCTGCAACCAAGACATCACAGATCACAAGTCCAACTACCCCTGAGAGTCCTGTCATCTTCAAAGATGCGAATGATACGATCAAAGCAAGATATAAAGCTCACCTTGCGACCAACACAAGTAATATCCTCGCATCGAACTCCCAGCGTAAAATCGCTACATCAAACTTCCTCGGATCGACGACGCACCAAATCGTCTACGAAAGCGCCGGCACAATTTGGGCAACCCAATCAACAGACAATGGCGCACATTGGTCTTCGGAAAGCAACATCAGCGGCTCTCCTCCGGCGGGCACGACATATCGCAACCCAACCGTCGACATTGTTCTTGACGGCACTGACTTATCAGTTTATGCCTGGGAGGCCGTGACGCTGAGTGGTGCACAATGGGATCACACCATCAAAACGACGATCAGTCAATTTCAGACCGTAGCAACATTTTCAACAAGTGTCGATCAACCTGCCTACCCTGTAATGACAATATTGAAAGAACCGTACGTGGAGTTGGACGCAATTGTTGCATGGAAAGGGGCGAACGGGTTGCGGTGGGCCGATAAGATGTCAGGGGCCATCATATTCCTCCACCCCAGGGCCACCATATTCCCCACCCCACCCCGCTGGTTCGGTTACTTGGCAACAGTATAGTTTATGATCTCTTCATAGTCAAGTGTTTTGTTTCGACGACGATGAAGAGGAAGAT